>WNFX01003758.1_pt1 | contig 28158 bp, 20 predicted proteins | sample 5400111 | NCBI WGS metagenome assembly WNFX01 (sample SAMN13153363, study PRJNA577476) | soil metagenome | isolation source: 40 cm soil or saprolite under grassland replicate 1 | place: USA:California | collected 2016-06-15
TTTGGTCCAAACAATACACTCTACGCTTCCGATGGTGATTCTTCTCCTTTCGATACAGCGACAGTTTATTCTACCCGTTCACAGCAGGCAAATCAGACAGTCGGTAAAATCTACCGGATGACACTAGACGGGAAAGGGGTATCAACAAATCCTTTTTGGACTGGGAATGCCGACGATCCTGCTTCCAAGGTTTTTGCGTTGGGATTGCGTAATCCTTTCCGCTTTACAGTTCTCCCAGATGGGAGTGTTATTGTCGGTGATGTTGGATGGAATAGCTGGGAAGAAATTGATCGTATCTCTGTTTCTGGCGGGAGCCATAATTATGGCTGGCCATGTTATGAAGGCGGTCCAAACGGTAGTCTCGTCCAATCAGCTTTTAGTAATTTCCCTCTCTGCAAAACGTTGCTTACTCAAGGGACAAGTGCAGTAACTGCTCCTAGTTTTGCCTATGACCACACGGTTGGTTCGTCGGTAATCGGTGGGCCGGTTTACGATCAGAATGTTTTTCCGGCTCCCTACAGGGGGTCGTATTTCTTTGGTGATTATACCCATAACTGGATTGACTATTGGCCACTCGATGCATCCGGCAATTTTGTTGGCCAACCGATCAGATTTGCCACGGTAGCAAATCCGGTTGATATCGAAATGGGTCCGGATGGAGCACTTTATTATGTCTCAATTACCAAGGGTCAGGTGCGCCGAATCGCCTATGGCACGGCCTTATCATGCGCTCCCGGAAATTATTTGGCGAATTACTACACGAACCGCACCTGGTTGGGCACTCCGACCATTACCCGCTGTGACGATACGATCAACAATGATTGGGGCACAGGTGGTCCATTTGGCACCAGTCCGGTAGACAACTTTTCGGTTAGCTGGAGCGGCAGTCAGTACTTCACTAAAGGGATAAATACGTTGTCTTCCACATCAGATGACGGGATGCAGGTGTGGGTGGATGGGCAGTTGGTGATCGACAACAACGGCATCCATCCAGCTACTACAAAGACAGCTACCCTCACATATACTACCGGCGGTTTCCACGATGTTCTCGTTAAATACTACGAAGCGACTGGGCAGGCGGTTGCCAAATTGAGCATCACGAGCGCCAATAAACCACCGGTACCGCAAATTTCTCAACCAACCGATGGCTCTGGCTTTGCAGCTAACCAGGTAATGACTGTTACAGGTTCAGCAACCGATCCGGAAGACGGAACGCTAAGTGGTGAATCTTTGCAATGGAATGTCATTTTGCATCATTGTCCCCCTGTTACTCCGGGAAATACGCAAATTTGCCATACTCACCCATTTGATACTTTTACCGGCACGATTGGTTCGGTAACCACTCCTGATACAAGTGGTGATTGGGTTTGGCTTGAATTCGAGTTGACTGCATTCGATTCATCGGGAGCGAATGCAACTACCCGAGTCAATGTCTGGCCAAACTTTTGTCCGGCAGGGAGCTATTGGGCGCAATATTATAAAAATCGGACCTGGACAGGTACTCCGGCAATCAAGCGTTGTGATGCAACAATCCACAACAATTGGGGTACTGGCGGTCCATTTGGTACTAGTCCCGTAGATAACTTCTCAATTATTTGGCATAGTCGTCAGTTCTTTCGTCAAGGAACAAGTAAATTGACTGCAACTTCAGACGATGGTATGCAAGTGTGGGTAGATGGTCAGCTCGTTATTGACAACAATGGTATTCATCCTGCCACAACAAAAACTGCGACCCTTACCTATCCATTGGCAGGGTATCATGATGTTCTCGTCCAATATTTCGAAGCCACAGGGAATGCAGTTGCCCAATTTAGTATTGTTAAGCAATAATACTCATGGTTCGCTAATTGTAAAGGTAACTGATCCGCTATTGAAAGCGAACGATTGACGCTTCCCCTAAACCTGTTATACTTAAGCGGGCGCTCCGATTGGATGGAGTTGGCCCCTGAGATCAAGAATTGTAAGGATACTCCAATGCGAATTGCACTTGACTATACGGCAGGCATCAGGCAGGGAGCGGGAGTTGGGCAGTATGTACGAAGCCTGGTGGACGCGATGCTTGCACAGGATGCTAACAACAAGTACACATTGATTACAAGCGGACGCCCCACAAAGGAGCGTTCATTTCCTACTGCTGACAATGTTCGCGGTCGCAGTGTATTTATTCCTGATCGCTACCTTAATATTCTCTGGTACCGCTGGCGGGTACCGCTCTATGCAAATTATTTCACGGGTCCAGCAGACATCTATCATGGCCTGGACTTTGGCCTCCCGCCACTTAGAGGCAAAATGCACAAGATCGTTACCGTCTATGACCTGGCTTTTCTGGCACATCCAGAGACGGCAGTTCCTTCATTGGCCGCCTACCTGAAGAAAGTAGTACCAGAAGCGGTAGCAGCAGCTGACGCTGTTGCCGCTATATCTCATGCAACGAAGCAGACCCTTATCGAATACTATAAGGCGCCAGAGGAAAAGGTTACGGTCATTCCCTGCGGCGTTGCACCACACTTTCGGCGCATTACCGACCCGGCGCTATTAGAGGCAACGCGTCGCAAGTTTGAACTGGAACGTCCTTTAGTCCTCAGCGTTGGTACGCTGGAGCCGCGTAAAAACCATCTCGGCCTCATCAAGGCTTTCTACGAGGTGCAGAAAAGCAAAGAAAGCTCGGCTATGCTTGCGCTGGCAGGTGGGCAGGGCTGGCTCTATGAAGAGACGCAGCGCATGGTGACGGAACTCAAACTGGAGAACAAGGTACGTTTTTTGGGCCGTGTTAGCGAGCTTGAACTGATCACATTGTACAGCCTGGCTGATGTATTCGCCTTTCCATCGTTTTTTGAAGGCTTCGGCATACCGCCATTAGAAGCGATGGCCTGTGGCGCTCCTGTCATCACCTCAAATACGTCCTCCCTGCCGGAGGTCGCGGGTGATGCGGCAATTCTCGTTGACCCACATGACACGCATGCAATAGCGGATGCAATTACCCGCGTGCTAGAGGACGAACAATTACGGGAGGAGCTACGTCAGAAAGGATACTTGCAGGCACAACGTTATACGTGGTCCAGGTCTGCAGGCAAGATGCTTTCTGTTTATCAGAAGCTGTATAGAGGTGTCACAAACTTTGCTGAGGAAGCCGAAATGAACTCCGCTCCTTCTACACCATATGGTTAGGCATATGCTGAGGGCTTTCAGAGGTAGTTTATTTAAGGGGAAAGGAAGGCATTCCCGTAGGGGCGGGAGCGGTGCGGAGTGGAGTGGGGACGCTTGCGTCGCCCTGGGAGGAAGGGAAGTGCTCAAGGGACCAGGACAAGGGCTAGATACTTTTAAAAACAAGGCATCATTGGAAAGGTAGATTGAGATATATGCCCAATGCATTGATTACCGGGATAACAGGACAGGATGGCAGTTACCTCGCAGAATTCTTGTTGGAGAAGGGCTACCAGGTCTACGGCATGGTGCGCCGCACCAGTACATTTAACAACGAACGCATCCGTCATCTCCTCGATCGCATCGAGTTGATCGATGCCGATCTCCTTGACCAACTCTCACTGATTCAGGCACTCAAACAGTCCCACAAAATGAGCGTACTCCCTTCTACCCGCGTAGCCCTTATGGAGTGGCCAAACTCTACGGGCATTGGATCACGGTGAACTTTCGCGAGAGCCACAATATGTTTGCCTGCTCAGGAATACTGTTCAATCATGAATCCAGTCGTAGGGGCCACGAATTCGTGACGCGCAAAATAAGCCGAGGTGTAGCGAGCATCAAGCTAGGCTTGCAGGATAAGCTGGTACTGGGCAACCTCGACGCGCAACGCGATTGGGGCTTTGCGGGAGACTACGTTGAGGCGATGTGGCAAATGCTTCAACAAGATAAGCCGGATGACTATGTGATTGCCACTTTGCGCACGTGGGCATCCACGACTGGCAACGCTATGTGGAGATCGACCCACAACTCTACCGGCCTGCCGAAGTTGACCAGTTGATCGGAGACGCATCCAAGGCGCACCAGCGGTTTGGTTGGCGTCCTCGTGTAACGTTTGAGGAACTGGTGAGCATGATGGTTGAGAACGACTTACAGCAGGTTTCGAGCCTGCCACCACGCCCAGGTAGACCCTTCTAGATGTGAATCGCTGTTTGATATACTCATCATGCATGAAGGACCTCTCAAGCATGATCCCACATCCAGCAGATGAAAGGTAGCTGAAGGACAATGTCGATTCCGTCGCGCATACTTATTACAGGATGTACAGGTTTTGTGGGCGGCTATCTGGTGGAACAATGTCGTATCCGCTATCCACAAGCAGAGTTGTTTGGGCTAACTGGGCGCCCAACCCTTCATACTGCCTTGCCGGGTATGAGTGACGTCAGGCTCTCGGTGGCAGATATCACGCAACCAGAAGCCGTGCGCCAGGTAGTGGCAGAGGTAAAGCCGGACCTGATCATCCATCTGGCTGCGCAGTCTTCGGTATCAGCGTCATGGAAGGACCCATCTGGCACACTCCGGGTCAATGCCGGGGGGACGATACATCTACTCGAAGCCTTGCGATCTGAGCAACTAACTCCTCGCGTCGTGCTCGTTGGTTCCGGCGAGCAATACGGCATGGTACACCCTGAAGACAACCCTATCCGCGAGGAGTGCCCCTTTCGACCTGCAAACCCGTATGCAGCCTCAAAAGCGGCCCAGGACCTCTACGGCTACCAGTATTTTGTTGCCTATGGGCTACCGATCTTGCGTGCACGCCCGTTTAATCACTTCGGGCCACGTCAGACTTCTACGTTTGTGATAGCCAACTTTGCCCGGCAGATTGCCCTGATTGAAGCAGAAAAAGCCGAGCCTGTGCTATCCGTAGGTAATCTTCAGGCCCGGCGAGACTTTCTGCCAGTAGAAGATGTTGTGGCTGCCTATCTTGCGGTTGCCGAGCAGGGGCGGCCCGGTGAGGCATACAACATTGGCTCAGGTCAGGCCCGCTCGATCAGAGCGATGCTGGATCTGCTCCTGACTTTTGCAAGAAGGTCCATTCAACTGCGTGAAGATCCTGCGCGACTGCGTCCAGTAGACGTGCCGTTGCTAGAGGCTGATACTTCACGCCTGCGCGCGGACACGAACTGGAGGCCTGCTGTGCAATTCGAGTCAGCATTACAACGGACACTCGACTATTGGCGAACAGTGGTAACCTGAGATTAGACCCTGACCTATAGAGGAAGGTGCGGCTAAAAAGGATTTTTAATCCGGTCTTCTAAATGTAATTGCTATGATGAACGAGATAGAAAAACCTGCAAGGTTTACCTTTTCAAACGGGAGGTCAGCTCTGGCTGTGCGAGTGAGGCATGGCGAAGAGTTGCCTACGGCCCTGCATGAGCTCGGATTGCGCAGTGGCCAACCTAACCTGGTCCTGATTGGCGGTGCCAGCAAGATGGATGTGAAAGAACTGAACGGCATTCGTTCGCTGTTTGTGGAGTGTCTGGTACCAGTGATCGCCGCTTTAGATGCAACTGTGATTGATGGAGGTACAGATGCTGGGATAATGCAACTGATGGGCCAGGCACGAGCAATCACTGGCGAAACATTCCCTTTAATTGGAGTAGCTGTGGCTGGAAAGATCACCACACCTGATAGGATTGACCATTCTGGTCAAGGCACTTTCCTGGAGCCTCACCATACTCACTTTGTGCTCGTCCCTGGCACCCATTGGGGGGACGAGTCCCCATGGCTATTTCGTGTGGCAGATGTGCTGGCAGCCCGAGCTGCTTCGCTGACAATCCTCGTCAACGGCGGTGAAATCGCCTGGGAGGATGTCACCCAGAGCGTGAAGGCTGGTCATCCAGTGCTGGTCATCGGAGGCAGCGGTCGAACAGCCGACACTATTGCGAATGCCTTGCATAAGGAAGCCACTGATGAGCGTACGAAACGACTGGTGGATTCGAACTTGCTTAGAGTGGTAGATTTAACAAGCGATTTTGGCGAGTTAACTCGCGTAGTTGAAGAAATGCTTTCCGCATAAAAGATGGGCATTTATTTAAAATGGCGCTGGCTCTTCATTAAAAAAACGATCGACATCTTTGATGCTGGCAGTTCTCCGCGCCGGCGGAAGAGCATCAAGCACCAATTTGCCGTAGCCTTTGGTGTAGAGGCGAGTGTCGAGGATGGCCATTACGCCGCGATCATCGCGTGTGCGCAGCAGGCGTCCAAGGCCCTGTTTGAGGCGCAGCACGGCCTGTGGCAGCACGTAGATGCCGAACCAGTTTTCGCCGGCCGCCTTCATCTGTGCTACGCGCGCTTCGTGCACAGGGTCATCGGGCGGATCAAAGGGGAGTTTATCGATGACCACCAGCGAGAGGGTCTCTCCCGCGATATCGACGCCTTCCCAGAAGCTTTTCAGACCAAAGAGCACGGCGCCTTTGTCTTCGCGAAACTGGCGTGTTAACTCGATGCGCGGCATATCGCCCTGGCGCAATAAGAGGTAATCCAGGTGTGGCGCCATTAGATCAAAGGCCTGATCGAGCATGCGCCTGCTGGAGAAGAGCAGGAAGGCGCGCCCTTTTGAGAGTTTGACCAGGCGATACATTTCTCGCGCGATGGCCTTCGTATAGTCATCTGAACCGGCACCGTAGACAGGTGCGGGCAGATCACGCGGGATATAGAGCAGGGCGTTGCTTTCGTAATCGAAGGCGAGCGGTAGGATGCGCTCGATGACGTCGGAGCGTTCGAGGGGGTCGAGGCCGGTGCGGCGACGGAAATAGGAGAAATTAGGGCCTTTCTCTTCCGGGCGAGCGGGATTCGGGCCAATTGTTGCCAGGGTCGCCGAGGTACATATGACGTTGCATTTATCGAAGAGCCGCTCTTTCAGCCACTCTGTGACATCGAGGGGGGCGGCTGAGACCTGCAACTGGATGCCGCGCTGTCCACCGCTGACAACACGCTCGACATAATAGACAAACTTGCTTGGCTCATCGGCAGAGAAGACCGTGCGGATGTTGTGAGCGAGGTTCTGCGTGCGTTTGAGCAACTTATCGTAAAGCTGGCTTTCCTTTTCGGGCAAGTCTTTCGGACGCTGCTTGCGCAGCGAGTCGGCCAGGTCGGTGATGACCGTGGCGAGTTTCAAGCCTTCTTCGATGGGCGACTGGAGATTTGCTCGTCCTTTGAAGCCGAGGTCAACGACCAGCTTGAGGCGATCCCAGGTATTATTCAGCACCTTGCTCGCTTCGTCTTGCAGGCTCAGGAGGGTATGATCCTTGAGCATGCGCTGGGCCAATAAGGTCGTGACCGAGTTGGCGCTGATAGTGATAGTGAACGAGCGCGTGGCCTCTTCCTCCAGGTGGTGTGCCTCGTCAAGCACAATGACATCGCGCTCGGGCAGCAGGAAACCGTCCATGGCGGCATCCAGCAGGAGCAGCGTGTGATTAACGACGATAATCTGAGCTCGCGCCGCTTTCTCGCGCATCTCGCGCACGTAGCAATCGGAGTAAAAATTGCATTTGCTCCACGCGCACTGATCGCTATCGCCACAGACTTTGCTGCGGATATCAGCTGGGAGCTGAAAGTCGAGCGTTTCAAAGTCTCCGTTGAATTTCGCGTCTGGGTCGTTAGTGATATCGACCAGGCGCGTGAAGTCACGATTTTTAGCGTAGAACTGCATCCCCGTGCGCTCGCTTTCCAGGCGATCGATACACACATAGTTGCCGATGCCTTTGACGAGGGCCGCGTCAAAGTGTTTGATGTGCTGCTGGACAAAGGGAATGTCTTTGTAAAACAACTGCTCTTGCAGCGCCTTATTGGCGGTACTGATAATAGCGACCTTGCCAGAACGCACGATCGGGACGAGGTAAGCCAGGCTGTTGTGGGTCGGAATCATAGATCGGCCTGCAAGATACAGATGGCTTTGAGACTCGACCTGAATGCACCGTACTGGACGAGAAGGCACCTCGCGGACTGCGACAACATAGCGGAAGCGGTTGCGCCCAGAACTGTAATTGCGCAGCCGCTCCTTGTGAGCAATGGTCTTGCGTTCTAGTCGAAAGACCTGCTCGTCCGTTGTAAACCCGAGCGTCCATTTTGCGCCACAGTCCTTCTCCCTGAACCGAGCACGCCCACAACGAAGTGAAGGTCGGAAGCCAAGCGAACACATTAGTTCATACACGTCCTGCGCAAGTCTCGGGCTCGTTGTTGTGAACTCAATAGCGCCACAATGGTTGACCGTACCATCCGTATCGAGGAGTCCTGCGAGAAGGGCGCGACGCTGCTGTTCGGATGCTCGCAGGTAAACCGCGGGAATGTGCTTGTTATGCAGGAGACCGAGCGCTCGCAGTCGGCCAGTCATGCCAGGCTGCCATCGACTTACGACTTTACCGTTCTCGTCATCAACCGCATACAGGTATGGATGGCTCTTCAAGGATCGGACGGTGTAACCGTCCTTCTCTATCTCGTTGATGAGGGATGGATCAGCGGATGTAATATGGTTGTTGTAGGAACTTCCGTCGCCAAGCCAGACGCCGAGGAAATATGGCGCGATAGGCAGGTTCGCATCTGGTAGCACAAGAGGGCCAGCGACGGCAATGGCGTGATTTGCACGTGGAGATGAGCTAACTGTTAGCGTGTCGGCCATTTTCTCAGTAGTGACGAGGGAATACGTGCGACCGTCCCGGCGCTGTTCGCCCAGGTCTCTCGCTAAGCGACCTCGAACAGCAGAGAGGAGCGCCTGGTGTGGATAGCGTGCGGGCCGCTCCTTTGAGTTGATCGCCGCTATCTTCCTCGCAGCTTGATACACGCTCCAGTGATGGCCTCCAATGAGCGCTACTGCCCCGTCGACCGAAAGGGTGTTGTCATTTTCGGATAGAGCGATTAACCGATCAAGTATAGCGAGCTGATCCGAGGTGACGAAGTTCTTCGCTGCGTAGGTAGCAGCTCGCGAGCGATTGACCCAATTTCGGTCAGCACATGTGTAGGATACCCACTCATGCTCGGCATCTGCGATGAGCGATGAGCCATCGGAGAACACGACCTCATAGCATTTGCGGTGGTACATTACATCGAATGCTGCTGTGAGGCGGGTTGGGTTGCCCATGTCATCAAATACAAAGTCACCTTCAACAAGATCACCCATCCGCTTCCACCCGGTTGGCGTGGGGATTGGCGTGTCCACGTCAAGCGCTTTCCCTGTCCCTGTTCCGGCTTCGACAATGGCCGGTGTACTCTGCGTTATTGAGTGGGCAACGAGAGTCGCCATTTCAACCTGCACAGGACGCTCTTCATAGCCGGGCAAGCTTTGAGAAAGGATCCCGCCCTGGCAGAGGTCCCTGGTGATGATATCCGCCAGGCGAGATTCGCTGGTCTGGAAAAAGGAAGAGGCATGGTCTAGCTCATCAAGCACTTCCGGCTCTTTTGGAGTGCTGTTTGCTGCGTTCTGCTGTTGGTTTGGCAAAGGCGGTACAGTACTGCTAGCGTGTTTGCTTTGCAGGTTATCTAAGAGAATACGCGTCGCCTTACCATTACCTCGCGACGTGATCTCTTCTTCCTGGACTGCTGCGGAAGATGGGAAAGCTTTGATCTCGTTCTTGGGGCCTGGTACCACGTGAAGGGGATATACTTTGTGGGGGTCCGGGAGCGTTTCTCCATCCACTGGCTTGACAGGAGTTCGTGGAAAATCATTCACAACCGCGTGTTTCGTAAGTAATGCTGATGCGTCACGTTTCGTCTCCGTATTGAGTTGCAAACCCATTAAAGCGCGTAAATAATTGTCGGCAAAAGCCTGGATGTGTTGGAAACGCTCGTCGGGATTGAAGGCGAGCGCTTGTAGGAGCACCTGCTCAATGGCCGGGGAAATATCACTATTGAGGCTGCGTGGCGTAGGGAGGGGGTCATGGGTTTGCTGATGCAAAAGCTGCTCGCGCTCTGCTGCGGAATAGGGACGCTGCCCGCAGAGCCATTCGTAGACCATGACAGCAAGGGCGTACTGGTCACCAGCAGCAGTGGGATGACCCTGCAGTTGTTCGGGCGCCAAATAGGGTATGGCAGTGCTCTCCTGAGCGGGTGAAAAGGGGAGGCCTTGCAGGGTAAATGAAAAGTCCGTCAGCAGGGTATTGTCGTTCGGGTCGATGAGCAGGTTGCCGGGGTGCAGGTTGCCATGCACGATGCCAGAGACGTGTGCGTAGTGGAGCGCGCTGGCGATGGGTGAGAGCCGGCGTTTCACTTCATCGGCGGGGATGCGCCGACCTGGGGGGACATGTTGACGAAGCGTCTCTCCAGGGAGAGATTGTAGCACGAGATAGGCAAGATCCCCCTCGTCGTTGTCAGCGTCCTGGACAAAACCAAAGTCGTGTATCTCGACGACCTGGCGATGTTTGAGCTTCTTGAGCTGTTTGGCGCGCAAGAGGAAGGCTTCTTTGGCTTCAAGAGTGACGAGCGGTGTTTGAAAGACCTTGATGGCGATGTCTTTCTTGCGCTGTTTGCCAAGGTAGAGGCTGCTGGTAGGACCCTTGTTGAGCCGCTGTGTCACGATATACGCGCCGATCCGTTGTAGTCCTACCTCTGCGTCTGCCATGTTGCTTTTCTCCCCCAATTGCGAACGAGTGTTTTCGTGTGCAAGTATAACATAGGGAGATGTGGGGGTGCAATTGTAGTTGCTACTGGCCCGACGTGCTCAAAGCTTTTCTCCAGAGCGCACGTATCTGAGAAGGAAGCCCATTCGGGTGTAAAGGAATATCATGAGCAAGCCGGGTCATGAACGCATAGAGGTTGACAAACATTCACTCCTTGATGTATCCTCGGAAGTGTAAGAAAGAACGATCATACAAGGCCCCAGCAAAGTGGCTGGTGTGGCTTTGTCGTGATTGCAGTGAAACAGCGGGAACGCCACTTTTTAACAGGCGTTCATGTGATAGCAGAGCAGAAAAGAGAAGAGGAATGCAGGCAACACCAGGTATAATGCGGACCATCATACATGATGGTCATGCTTGTGTTGAGTGTGTACCTTTCTCCGTATCTGTTATCAGAGTATACGTCGTATGCGTAATTGTAGCCGCTGTAGGAAACGCTATAAGTATTGCGAATTTTGAAATCGGCGCTCATGCGCCGATTTCTTTATGTGCCTTGTTGCTTCTTGCCTTCCTTCTTACCAACCTCACCCTTACCTGCCTTGCCAGACTCGCTGGGCTACAGAGTCTGGTAGGGCTTACGACGAGGCTAGCCACAAGCACAGCTTAGGGAGATAAAACGGGGGCAACGATGCAACCCGATCCAATGTAGGTATCCTGAAGAGGATCTTCCAATTAGCTGGAAGATCCTCTTTTTTATTGTGCATTCGCAAGTGGCAAGGCATTTGCCACAGAGCATAAGCAACCTGATCAATCGGGAATTACTTCATCAAACATTACAACAAGAGGTGTTACATGCTGAAAGAATTGATTGCTCACACACGAGTACAGGGTGGTATGCAAAAGGGAAACATTGCGAAATATCAACCCTTTCCGCCCATCGATTTGCCGGATCGCCAATGGCCGTCACGCACGATTACAACCGCACCCATCTGGTGCAGCGTCGATCTGCGCGACGGCAACCAGGCCCTTCCTATCCCAATGGGACTAAAGGAAAAACTGGAAATGTTCCAGCTCCTGGTCGATATCGGCTTCAAAGAGATCGAGGTCGGCTTCCCTTCATCCTCTCAGATCGAATTTGACTTTGTACGCCTGCTGATCGAGGAGAATCGCATTCCCGGTGATGTCACCATCCAGGTACTCGTGCAAGCCCGTGATGAGTTAATTACGCGCACCTTCGAGTCTCTGCATGGAGCAAAGAAGGCGATTGTCCATCTCTATAATTCGACGTCGCCACTCCAGCGCCGGGTTGTTTTCGGGCTGGGGAAGCCAGACATCATGAACATCGCCGTACGTGGCGCCCAACTCGTTAAGGAGTTGGTACCTACATTACCTGGAACACAGGTCATCATGCAGTACTCGCCCGAAAGCTTTTCATCAACCGAAGTCGATTTCGCCCTTGAGATCTGCGAAGCTGTCGTTGACGTGTGGCAACCTACTCCGGAGAACAAGATCATCCTGAACCTGCCGGTCACTGTCGAAGTCGCGACACCAAATATTCATGCTGACCAGATCGAATGGTTCTGCCGGCACCTGCGCAATCGCGAGACAGCCCTCGTCAGCCTGCACACGCACAATGATCGCGGAACTGGCGTCGCCTGCACAGAGTTGGGCTTGCTGGCCGGTGCGGATCGCGTAGAAGGGACACTCTTTGGCAACGGCGAGCGTACAGGCAACGTGGATATAGTTACTGTAGCGCTCAATATGTATACACAGGGCGTTGATCCTGGCCTGGATTTTAGCGACATTAGCGCGATCGGGGCCGTTGCTGAGAAATGCACGCGACTTGGGGTGCCGATCCGCCATCCTTACGCGGGCGAGCTGGTCTTTACTGCGTTCTCCGGCTCACACCAGGATGCGATCAATAAGGGCATGACGGCGCAGGACACAACTCCCGGTGCGTTATGGCAGGTCCCCTATCTGCCCATTGATCCAAAGGATATTGGCCGTTCGTATAAGGCGATTATTCGCATTAACTCGCAATCGGGCAAGGGTGGTGTGGCCTATGTGATGGAGACCGAGTTTGGCTACCAATTGCCCAAGGCGATGCATGTTGAACTGGGCAAGATTATCAAAAATCTCGCTGATGAATGCGGCGAGGAACTTTCGGGTAAGCAGATCTTCCAGGCCTTCGAGCAGGAATATCTGCAGCGCAACGAGCCGTTTGCGCTCGAATCGTTCCATGTGGAGGAAATAGCAGCGCAGCAGGGCTCAAAGGCCGTTGCATGTACAGCCCACATCTCCATTGACGGTATCGTGCGCGAATTGCGCGGTCATGGCAACGGTCCCATTGACGCTTTTGTGCAGGCGCTCAACAAGGGCGATGTAGCCGATTTTAAGGTGCTCTCCTATACAGAGCATGCGCTTGAACAGGGAGCTCAAGCACAGGCCATAGCCTATATCCAGATCCTAACATCCTCTGCCGCAACATTCTTTGGCGCTGCAATCGATACGAATATCGAGCTAGCTGCAGTGAAGGCTGTGCTCAGCGCTCTGAATCGCTCGCAGCACTACCACGGATAACACGAAAAGGCAAAATAGGAGCGAACCAGATGGAGACAAGCCCCATCTCTACATGCAGGAACGGAGCTTGTCCCCTTATCGGTTTCTCAGGACATCACGTCTTCATTTCTTCTTTCCCCTGCTTTGCATCACTGCATTGTGTGTTCATTCCACGCAAATTCAGCCTTGACAGGCATTTATCAGGTGGTGTATATTAGTGTAAGAAGTACACTAAGTGAGCTAATTGGTAGAAGAGGGCGCGTGTGAAGTGTATCTACCAGACGGCTGAGGCGAAGGCGCATCATTATGATGCCAGCAAATATGAACGACCTTCGGTGACGGTGGACGTGGTTATGATGAGCCTGCGGCGGCGAGACCTGCAGGTATTGCTGATCAAGCGCCGTTCCTGGCCGTACGAAGGGATGTGGGCGATCCCAGGCGGCTTTGTGAATATAGATGAATCTTTGGAGACGGCCGCCAAACGCGAACTGCAAGAGGAGACAGGTGTCCAGGATGTCTATTTGGAGCAGCTATATACTTTTGGCGATCCAGGACGTGATCCGCGCACCCGCGTGATTACCGTTGTATACTTCGCGCTATTGGACTCTGAACGGCTGCAGGTCAAGGCTGCCGACGATGCCGCCGATGTGGGTTGGTTTTCAGTATATGATCTGCCTTCGCTCGCTTTTGACCACGAGAAGATCCTGCACTACTCGCTGGAACGCCTGCGTGGAAAACTGGACTACACAACGATTGCCTTCAGCCTGTTACCTGACCAATTCACGCTGCGAGAATTGCAGCGCGTCTATGAGATAATTCTACACAAGCGCCTGGACAAACGGAATTTTCGTAAGAAGATACTCTCGACGGGTATCCTGGAGGATACAGGCGCGAAGAAGATGGAGGGGACACACCGGCCCGCCCGCCTCTATCGATTTAATCCCGCGGCAGAGGCTAAATTATAGAGTACCTGTTGTGGGCAGTGTAAACGAAAACGTCGAACCTTCTCCTTTTATGCCGCTGCTCTCGACATTGATAGTGCCATGCATAGCCACCACCAGTTGCCGGGTAATGGACAGGCCGAGTCCGCTGCCTCGTGTGGTGCCATGCATATCGCGCTCCAGGCGGACAAAGCGTTCGAAAATTTCCTCCTGTTTGTCGGGAGGAACGCCAAAGCCATGATCGATGACGTTGACGCGTACCATGGCTGGCTCCTGCTCCTCGATGGTCGCGGTTATGCGGATGGGTGTTTCCCGTGGGGAGTAGCGCAGGGCATTGGCAAAGAGATTGCGAAGAACCTGCTTCAGGCGCGTCTCGTCGGCCCAGACGACGATAGAATCGGGAATGTTGACGGTGACCTGGCGCTGCTCCTGGAGAATGATCGGTTCAAACAGATCGACAATGGCTGTACAGATCTCTTTGAGTGCAAGTGATCTGTTGATCAGCGAGGAAGCCTCGAACTGGATGCGGCTGGCATCCATGATGTTGGCCTGGAGGAGTACCAGTTCATCGCAGGCGCGGCGCGCTTTATTGAGAAATTCCCCGCGCGTTTTTGCGTCGAAATGCTCCATCTCGCCCAGCAGTTCCAGGTAGCCCTGCACGATGGTCAGTGGTGTACGCAATTCATGGCTGGCAGTGGTCAAGAAAGCGTCTTTAAGATGATCGAGCTCACTCATTTTCGCGTACGCCTGGCGCAATTCAGTGTACATGCGAGCGTTCTCACGCGCAGCGGCTGTCTGCTCGTTCAGGTTACTCAGCAAGCGTGGATAGGCCGAGCCAACCAGGCCGATAACCAGCGAAAGAACTGTGCAGACGCCGACATAGAGCGTCCACTCGGAGTTGGAAAGGAGATTGGTATCCCAGGAGGAAGTGAGGGTTGCCCATATACCAAGTATGCTTGCTGCTGCGCCCAGGATGCAACAGAAGTACAATATCCAGGTGGGGGCAATGAGTTGTTCGGGTCTTTTCGCAAGAAGCGAGCGGAAACGGTACAAGAGAACAGGAAGATCGAAGAAGAGGAATAGCATAGAGATGCACCAGATAACGCTGGTGGTGGCCTGAAAGACATTATAGACCTGGGCAGAGAAGGTAGCGCCTTCGCCTAAATAGAGGAGTGGTCCCAGGAAGTAAGTGAAGAGCGCGATGGCAAAGGCAAGCGCTGTCTGTACCAGAATTGCCTGAGCGGGCGCGTGATGTCGATTTACCTCCGCGATGTTCGTTGGGAGGCGGTGATCGAGCGCCGAGACAAATAAAATACGGGCGAAGGTGACATTATACATGACAGAGGCCAGCGCAAAGAAGGTCATAAAGGTGAATGATACTGCGATAGCCACGGGAGCGCCAAATACGAGGCCAACCGCTGTGAGAGTCGAATAGGACGTGCTTGCCTCACTTTGTGGTACAACAACCATGACGCCAAATGTGCCGAAAATATAGGCAAGCAAGACGATGAGCGCCCCCCAGCGGAGGAAGAAGTTAGAGGCATCGGGCCGTTTCGTTTCAGCTGACATATTCAGGGGTACTTCAACACCGAGCAAAGCCAGGACGATCACGCCGTATAGGACGATGTGAGGGGTGCCAACATTCGCTTGATTGATAGTAAGAGGAACCTGAGCATGATGGCCGCTGGTTAACCATACCACGCCAGCAAGGCCAACCATGAAAATGCCGAGGATGTAGAGAGCAATCACCACTTTGGCTATCTTCATGATCTGAGGAAGGGAAAATGTAGAAAGCCATCCCCCCAGGAGAATCACACCTAGCACGATGATGCCCTGTTGCCAGGGCGCTAACAGCCAGTTCGCGTTGGGGCCAGCAAGTTGTGCGCCGATACCCTGGATCAAGGTGATGACGGTAGCGGCTGCCGCAAGCAAGACCAGGACGCCGGGGAACCAGGCACAAAATGCGGCGAAGAAGCCCCATAGTGGCCCCAGTGCGCGATGGGTCCAAACGTAAATGGCGCCATCGGCCGGTAGAAAGCGATTGAGTTGCCCGCAGGCAATCGCTCCTGGAACGAGAAAGGTTAAGGTGCCAATGACCCAGTAGAGATAAGTAGCAACTCCTGCGCCCTGTGTTGCCTGCACGACTGAGGAATTGGGAATGAAGAGGACAATGGCAATGAAGATGACGAACATGTCTACTCGTGAGAGGGTACGTGGTAGCAATTCACCTGTACGTTGCTCAGAACGTAATGGCTCTCCGATGATATTTTGTAGTGCGGTCGGCGTGTATTGACTCTCAAGCTTCTGCATGCCGTGTCTCGCTTACATTTAATAGATAACTGGCAGGGGAAATTGTGTATCGCGTAGCTGTAGTATACCAGTTTTGTGCGAGGAGGTAAATATGTAACCTTGCTTATAATTTATCGTGGGACTTCCAGCAGGTCGAGCAGTTCTGTGAGCGAATGGACGAGCAGGCAATCTACATTGCTTTCATCCAAATGCCTGTCCCTATCGAGCAAAACTGGTGTGATGCCGACCGAGCGCGCGCCCAGAACGTCGTGTATGTAGGAATCTCCTATGTGCAGGGTGTAGTCGGCGATGCTGTTGGCTCGTTGTAATGCCAGCTCATAGAGCATGGGCGATGGTTTGGCATGACGAGTTACGGCGGAGATGAGCAAGCAAGCAAAGTAAGGGGTGAGGTGTAACTTTCGGAGAATAGGGCCCAGTGAGATGCCCCAATCGGAGATGACGCCGAGCGTATAGTTACCGCGACTGCGCAGCGCTTCTAAGGTTGGTATTACATCGGGATAGAGTTGCCAGCTGGTATGCTTGTCAAATTCTTCGTTGATGCCTAGCGCGAGCTGGTAGAGCCGATGCTCATCGTGTTCTTCAATAAAGGGGCGTAGCAGGTTCATGTAGTAGCCGATCCAAAACTCTGAAATTGCCTCTTCGCTGCCCCAGGTATGGCGGTTGAGGCGCATATGGCGCAGGTAATAGTCCTGGGCCTCGGTCATGCGCTGTTTCACTTCGTCAATGTGGATGTGTAGATTGAGCCGCTGGCAGACCTGCTGGCAAATTTCAGCTGTCGATGGGTTGGGACGTATGAGGGTAAATCCAGCATCAAGAAAGACAGTGCGAATAGATTGTGGCTGTTCAAAGGGCATGATCACCTCTATCATGAGCCATCCCGAAATGTACTACCCTGAAAGCCCCACTTCAGCAAAAATTCGGGATGGCTCATGTATTATCTCGTATAGACGGCATCGGCGGCGGCCAGCGCTGCGCCAGCCTGAGGGGTTAAGCCGCTGCGTGGCAATATGTGTTCAAGCGCCGCCAGTACAGTATCAACATTCTTGCGACAAGAATTGTAACCCATCAGGCCAATACGAATCAAACGGCCTTTGAGTGGGCCAAAGCCACCACCAATTTCGATATTATACTCGTCGAGCAGTCCGTTGCGGATGGCAAGCTCATCAACGCCTTCTGGCAGACTCACGGCCGTCAGGACCGAAAGGGCATAGCCGGGTCTGGTGAGAAGCTTCAGGCCTATTGCCTCGATCCCTGCTTTGAGGGCATCTCCGTTAAGCTGGTGGCGCGCCCAGCGCGCTTCCAACCCTTCCTTCATAGCGATACATACGGCCTCTCGCAGGCCATAGACGAGGTTACTGCAAGCGGTATGGTGGTAGTTATGGTCACCATTCCAATAGCGATGCAGGTATTGGAGATCGAAGTAATAACTCTGCACGGGCCGCTTGCGATTCTTGATCACCTGGACCGCGCGCTCATTGAGGGTCACGGGGGCTAGACCTGGCAGAGCGCCGATACTCTTCTGGCTCCCGGCATAGCAGGCATCGATCTTCATCTCATCCACATTCATGGGGACGCCACCGAGGCCGCAGACCGCATCCACCACGAAAAGCGCGCCATGCGCGTGGGTGATGCGCTCCAGCTCCGCCAATGGTTGCAAGAGCCCCGTGGAGGTTTCCGCAATGGCGGTAGCAAATATTTTGGCCTCGGGATGATCTTTAAATGCCTGCTCGAGGACATCCGCTTCCAGGGGCGCACCCAGTTCTGTCTCCAGGTTAACGACATTGGCCCCGGCACGCTGCGAAATCTCAACGATCTGGCCGCTAAAAAAACCGAGACTGCCGGATATAATAGTGTCACCCTCTTCGAGAAGGTTACACAAAACAGCCTCGGCACCAGAAAAACCTGAGCCGGAGACGCACAGGGTCATCTCGTTCTTCGTCTGGAACATCCAGCGCAGCAAGTGTGCGGTATCTTCAAGGATAGCGAAAAATTCTGGGTCGAGGTGGCCAAGCTGCGGCGACAAAGTGATGCGCAGGACGCGCGGGTCTACATTGCATGGGCCAGGGCCGAGCAGTAACCTGTAAGAAGGATTCAGTTCAGGGATTGTATCCTGCTGAATTTTCAGATGGCCTGCTGCCAGTTGTGTCATGAGATTCCCTACCTTTCAATAGGGGCGCGAATCGTTGCGCGCCCGATTAAGCAATGGCCCTGAACACAGTCGTTTCGCGAACGGCCCACTCTATTTCACCTTTACCTCTTCTTCAAACAAATGCTGGAGTTTGTCCGCTTGATCGGCTGTGATCAAGTTGTCAATGAATTCGTCGAGCTCACCGTTGAGCACGCCGGGTAGATTATGACGCGATAGGCCGATGCGGTGATCGGTCACGCGGTCTTGTGGAAAATTATAGGTACGAATTTTTTCGCTGCGATCGCCTGTCTGCACCTGAGAACGCCGTGATTTGCTCAGTTCTGCCTGGCGCTGCGCCTCCTGCAAATCCCAGAGGCGTGCCTTGAGGACGGTCAGAGCTTTCAGCTTATTTTTCAGTTGCGACTTCTCATCCTGACACGTGACAACGAGACCGGTGGGCAGATGGGTAATGCGCACCGCAGAATCAGTAGTGTTCACGCTCTGACCACCATGGCCGGTGGAGCGATAGACATCAACACGGATGTCACTCTCTTTGATGTCGATTTCAATATCGTCATCGGCCTCGGGCAAGACAATCACCTTGGCCGTTGAGGTATGAATACGTCCATTGGCCTCGGTAACGGGTACGCGCTGGACGCGGTGCGTACCGCCTTCGTACTTCAAGCGTTGATATGCTCCCTTGCCTTTGACGACGAAGGTAATATCTTTGATACCCCCCTGTCCCGTCTCATTGATATCCAGGATTTCGATTTTCCAACGTTTACTCTCCGCGTAGCGTGTGTACATGCGAAAGAGTTCTCCAGCGAAAAGCGCTGCCTCGTCTCCACCTGCTCCGGCCTGGATGGTAACAATGGCATTTTTATCATCCATGATATCTTTAGGGAGGAGCAATATTTTCACCTCCTCGAGCAGCTTTTCTCTGCGCGCTTTGAGGCGTTCTAACTCTTCAAAGGCCAGGTCGCGCATCTCCAGGTCGTCGCTCTCGAACATCTCCTGGGCTTCCGCGATCTGTCTGTCGTTATCCACGATCTCGTGATATTTGTTGACGACCTCTTCAAGCTCCGCGTGTTCGCGCCCGTAGCGCTGGAGCATTGAGATATCGTCGAGTATCTCTGGCTGTGCCATCAACGCGTTGAGTTCTTCATAGCGTTGTGCCAGGCTGGCAAGTTTGTCCATTAAATCCATATGTGTAAGTCCCCCAGGTTCTTCTCTTCCTCTCGTCAAGATGGCTGTCAACGCATAAAAAAATTGTTAGAGATGCCGAAATGGACGAAATGTAATAAATTATGAAAAGAATTAAGTATAGCTTTGTGTTACTTCTTGATTAAAACGTGTGGAGGCATGAGGATATTCCGCTAACCGGCGGCAAGCAGGTAGCGCTCGACAGTTGCGCGTAGATAATAAATGATGGGTTGTGTTTCTGTCCTCATATCCTTTATTATAGCACGTTTGAGCAGGCTATAAAAGTTGAGGAAGAAGTAAGTGGGGACACCACCGCCTGTCAAATGTATCTGGGATACAGATATCAGGCAGCGAATAGATGTATTTTGAAACCAGGAGCCGCGTTGAAGCGTGCTCTAGTGTAGTTGTCATCTAACTGTAACGCGACAACCAGGAAAACAGAGAAGGAGAAGCGTGCGATGACCAGGAACAACTCTGACACATATAACGGTTATACGGCAAGTGATGTCAAGGGGCAGGCCAGTGGTGTTGCTCAAACAGCGGTGGCTACTGTCCAATCCGGGCTGTCGAAAACACAAGATTTATTGTATACGGGCTTAGACGTTGCGCAAGAGCAATTGAAGCGTGGGAAAAAACAGAGTAGAAGGAGTTTTAATAGAGCGCAAAAGAGGCTTAATAAAGCGCAGAAGAAAATTGGCCGTGTCCAGGAAAGCGCCCAGGATAAGGTTCAATCCACTCTACCCATGGTGCAAGGTCTGATAGGGGCCGCGCTAGGCATAGCACAGGTCTTGTTGGGCCGGAACCTCAGGCGTGGTAATAAAAACCTGAAAAAAGCGCAGAAGAACCTGAAAAACATCCAGGGTACAGTTGGTGAAAGCGTGCAAAGTGGCTTAAGTGTGGCGCAGGATGTCCTGGATAAGAGAACGAAGCAGGCGAGTAAGAGCCTCAAAAAGGTCACGGAGAATGTCAAGGACGTGCAAGAAACGTTACAGGGCCGACTGGAGAGCTACCAACGCAGGCGAGCGAGGGCAAAAGCGCTCTTCCGTATCGGCCTGGTTGCGGGGATTGTCGGTGCGCTGCTATACACGCCGTGGCCTGGCGCCGAGACTCGCAGTCGGCTTGGAGGGTACTTGCAACAGTTTGTTAAACTGACGCAGAATCTGTTGGAGCGGTACACCTCGTAGGATTGCCGAGCATTTTGTTCAATGAGAAATCCGATTGCTTGGATTGCGTCCAACGCGTATCAATGGAAACACGAATGGCGTGGAAAGGTTGATACCATTGGACGCGATCCAAGCAATCGGATTGATCGTCTTTGACGATGGTTCCCTAGACGTGCCTCTTGATATGGGCGATGTCATTCAAGACGTAGAGCACGCGTTGTTTGTCCAGAACCTTGATCACCGTGATCGAAGTATTTCCGGCAGGAAAGAAAAAGTCCCGCTCCAGCCCAAGCGTTTCCGCAGCGTAAGCGTTCACTACGCCGCCGTGAGCAAAGGCGATGACCCGCTCTCCCCGGTGCTTGCTGGCGATTTCATCAAATGCATCGACGACGCGCCGGCGAAACTCTTTGGAGGGTTCGCTATCGGGTATAGTGTCCCAATGGCCAGTTTCACCTGCAATACGCACGATATCGACTTGCCGCTCCTTCAATGCCTCGGTCAGGATGGAGAGGTCTTCACCATGGTCCGGTAAAGGACGAATGTTACCCAACTTTATCTCTTTAAGAGCTGGAACGAGGATGGGGGTCAACTCTAAACGCTGCGCCAATGGAGCGGCAGTCTCCTGGCAGCGTCGCAGCGGACTACTATAGATAGCAGCGAAATGGACGCGGCCGAGCCGTTCGGCAAGGGTCTGTGCCTGTTCGCGTCCAAGGCGACTGAGCGGTAAATCATCATAGACGCCACCAGGTATAATTTCGTCCGCGTCTGGAAGAGCATCTCCATGGCGGACAATGAATAATTCGGTGGCATCTTTGCTCCTGATTAAGAAAGGGTCTTCCATAAGTGTTCGTGTATCCTGTTCACTGTTGCGCCAGCTGGCGGATGACCTGCCTGGCCAACGAGCGTTTATGGACCTCGTCAGGTCCATCGACCAGGTGAAGCGTGCGGCCATGCGCCCACATCGAGGCCAACGGGAAATCGTCGCTGACGCCAGCCCCACCGAAGACCTGGATAGCGCGGTCGACGACGTTAGTGAGCATGGCAGGCGCGACGATCTTAATCATCGCGATTTCTTTCTGGGCGGCTTTTTTGCCCAGCGTATCGATCATCCATGCCGCTTTGAGGGTCAGGAGGCGGGCCTGTTCGATCTCCAGTTCCGATTGGGCGATCCAGTCCTGAATGACGCCCTGCTCTGCCAGCGGCTTGCCAAAAGCTACACGTGACGTGGCCCGCTGGCACATCAGCTCCAGGGCGTAGGCCGCCGAGCCAATGGCGCGCATACAATGGTGGATACGTCCGGGTCCCAGGCGTGCCTGGGCAATGGCGAAACCACCACCTTCTTCTCCTAAGAGATTGCTCACGGGGACGCGCACGTTCTCGAAGAGGAGTTCGCAGTGGCTTTCGTTATCGATATAGCCCATAACCGGCAGGTTGCGCTTGATGGTCAGGCCGGGAGTGTTTCTCGGTACAAGCACCATACTCTGCTGGCGGTATCTATCCGGGTTATTGGGATCGGTTTTGCCCATCGCGATGAATATTTTGCAGCGCTCTCGTGCCGCGCCTGAAATCCACCACTTGCGGCCATTGAGGACATATTCATCGCCCTCGCGCCTGATGGAGAACTGGATGTTGGTGGCATCTGAACTGGCGACATCCGGTTCGGTCATAGCAAATGCCGAGCGAATCTCGCCATTGAGCAGAGGTTCTAGCCATGTCTTCTTCTGTTCCTCCGTGCCGAACTGCGCCAGGATTTCCATATTGCCTGTATCTGGGGCGGCACAGTTAAATACCTCGGAGGCCCAGGCGACTCTGCCCATGATTTCTGCCAGGGGTGCATACTCAAGGTTCGTCAGCCCAGCCCCGTACTCTTCGTCGGGTAGAAAGAGGTTCCAGAGCCCCTCTGCTCGCGCTTTGACCTTTAATTCATCAACGATTTCGGCATGGTGATGCGGGTTGCCCGACGCGGCGATCTGATCTTGATATGTCTGTTCGTTGGGGTAAATAAAGCGTTGCATAAAATCGTTCAGCTGCTTGCGCAGCCCTTTGACTTTTTCGGAATAGGCAAAATCCATGGGTGTTCCTCCATCTGTGCAATAACATTTTCCTCCTGAATATATCACATCTGGGAGAGGAGGGTTTTACATGGGCAGGTTATTTGAGGGGAGGGGGTGGTTTTATATGGGTAGGTTATATGTAATGTCCCTTCGGAAGCCGCTTCGTACCCGTAGGGGCGGGGGAAGGGTTGTGTAGGGTGGGGACGCTTGCGTCGCCCTGGCAGGAGGGGAATGTGATCACAGGAGCAGGACGAGGGCGACCGGGATGAGAAATGCTACTTTGCGTGTTATTACTACTGAATACTGTAATGAGATCAAAATACAGCTTATATAAGCTGAAGTAGCCAATTTCTATGGCGGGGAGTGTAAGCGCAATGCCAGATATCGTCCTGCGACTCGGTATTTTTATCGTAGTCGTGCTGCTGCTCTACCTCTTGAACTGGTCTGGTCGAGTTTTCGTAGAGAAGCGGCGCAAGCTTGCTCTCACAGCTGCTCCAATGGATACCGGGGCTGACTTCAATAGTGGTACTGGTGACGGCATGGAGGGAACAGGCGCCAGCCCCTCTCGTGTGCGCATCTTAGCCTTCGGCAGTGACGATTGCCGCCAGTGTCACACGTTACAGGCGCCAGCTCTCAAGCGTTTGTTGGATGCACGGGGAGACGAGGTTGCCGTGGTCGATGTGGACGCGCCCAACGCGCCTGAACTCACGCAGCGCTACCAGGTGCTTACGGTGCCAACAACGGTGGTGCTCGACGCGGCAGGCCAGGCTCGCGCGGTCAACTATGGCTTTGCTTCCACGCAGCGACTCCTCGAACAAGTTGATGCCATACTAGTACAACAAGTTGTTACCATTCCCCAAAAAAAGCCTCGAAATTGGGAATAACCTTCCTGCTCTCAGCGTTATAAACAGTGATTAGCAATCTAGGGATATGAGTGCTAGACGGCCAGGAATATTTGTGGTATGATTTAGCAATCACATCTCGACTTTGCTAAAAACGAGATGTGGGCAATCACATCTCTAGTCAGGAGCAAAATAAACAATATGATCTGTGAACGATGTAAACAAAATCCCGCTCGTGTCCGTGTTGATGAGATGGTCAACGGCCGTCGCGTGCAGCACTACCTCTGCCAGTCGTGCGTAGACGAACTTATGGGCGCGGCGATGGAGCAGATGGGCGACCCCGATGGAGAGGGTACACCTGAGAATTCACCGCCATTCGGCTTCGCTCCTAATCCCAACAATTCCGCTTCTGCTGCTGGTGGCGTTAATACTGCGACTGCTGAGCGGCAAGCTAAACATAGTAAAACCCCTACCCTTGATCAGTATGGCCGTGATCTCACGGCGGAAGCTGCCGAGGGCAAGCTTGACCCGGCTGCTGGACGTCAGCGTGAATTGCGCCGGGTGATTACCGTGCTTGGGCGTCGCCAGAAGAACAATCCTGTACTTATTGGTGAGCCAGGAGTTGGTAAAACGGCAATCGTTGAAGGATTGGCTCGTCGTATCAACGAAGGCAATGTCCCAACGGCCCTGAGAGGGAAGCGTATCGTCTCCCTGAATATTGGCGGCATGGTTGCCGGTGCAATGTTCCGCGGGCAGTTTGAGCAGCGCATCAAAAGTATACTCGAGGAACTGCGTAAGGCTCCTGAGGTAATCGTCTTTATCGATGAATTGCACACAGTAGTTGGCGCAGGCGCGGCTGAAGGCGCGGTTGGCGCAGGCGATATGATCAAGCCGGCGCTGGCGCGTGGTGAATTGCACTGCATAGGAGCCACAACGCTGGATGAATATCGCAAACATGTAGAGAAAGATGCCGCACTCGAGCGACGTTTCCAGCCCGTGATGGTTGGTGAACCTTCGGTCGAGGAGGCAATCGAAATGCTGCAAACGGTGCGTGGTAATTACGAGGCACACCACCGCGTAGAGATAACCGATGCCGCCGTGGAAGCGGCTGTGAAACTTTCGGATCGCTATATCAATGATCGTTTCCTGCCGGATAAAGCTATCGATGTAATGGACGAGGCTGCCTCAGCTCTACGGTTGGATGCCACAGAGCAGGGCATTGTCAGTCCGACACTGGTTGCTGACCTGGAGGCCGAACTGACTGATATCCAGTCGAAGAAAGAAGCTGCCGCCACCGCTGAAGATTACGAACGTGCCGCGAAACTGCGTCAACAGGAACTGGTGGCACAGGATAAGCTAGAGAAAGCGCGTGTCGAGGCCAAGGGTGCCTCAGCCCTGGTTGTTGCGCCTGAGCAGATAGCGCAGGTTGTTGAGAACTGGACGGGTGTACCTGTGAGCCAGATGCTCGAGACCGAGCGTCAGAACCTGCGGAACCTGGAAGATGACCTGCGCAAGCGTGTCATTGGTCAGAACGAGGCGATCGGCGCCGTTGCTCGTGCCATTCGTCGCTCGCGTGCTGGCCTGAAGGATCCAAAGCGCCCGATTGGCTCGTTCCTCTTCCTTGGCCCAACGGGTGTAGGTAAGACGGAACTGGCGAAGTCCCTGGCGGCCGAGCTCTTTGGTGGTGAAGCAAACCTGATCCGCCTTGACATGTCTGAGTACATGGAGCCGCATACGGTTGCTCGTTTGTTCGGTAGCCCTCCTGGGTATGTCGGTTACGACGAAGGTGGTCAACTGACCGAACAGGTACGCCGCCGCCCATACAGCGTCATTCTGTTGGACGAGGTTGAGAAGGCGCATCCAGAGGTCTTCAACGCTCTGTTGCAGATTATGGATGATGGTCGTTTGACCGATGGTCAGGGCCGCACTGTAGACTTCAAGAATACAGTGGTGATTATGACCAGTAACGCCGGCAGTACTGAACTCAAGCGTGCCGTGCGTATCGGTTTCTCGACGAGAAAAGACGAGAATGAACGAGATGAGCAGCACGAGGCGATGCGCTCGAAGGCGATGGAAGGTCTGAAGAGGATGTTCCGGCCAGAGTTCATCAACCGTATCGACCAGATCGTGGTCTTCCATTCTCTTGGTCGAGAGGATCTCTACCAGATCGTCGATCTGTTGCTGGCGCAAGTGCGCTCGCGGCTCGGTGAGCAGGGTATCGATCTTGTTGTGAGCGACAAGGCGCGAGACTTCCTGTTGCGTGAAGGCTTTGACGAAGAGTATGGTGCGCGACCACTACGCCGCGCTATCCAGACCTACGTCGATGATACGCTGGCAGATGCCTTGCTGGCTGGTACTATCGCCTCCGGTCAGACCGCAGTATTGACTGTGAATGACGAGGGGCAGATGGTGGTCGAGGCTCAAGAGGTCTTGCAGCGGGCTGCATAATACGGGCTAGCTGAGTGGTAAGAAAAAAAGAAGGGAACGCGATCTCTCGCGTTCCCTTCTTTTTTTCTTGTTCTGGTAAGGTCACCTGCTTGAAACCAAACCACGACCAATAGAGTGTTATGGATATAAAAAATATCTAACACAATTTTCTGCAAAACGCCCTATTGAAAAGGAGAATGGTTCGTATGTCACGCAAAAAATCATCAAATATAATGCAGCCGGTAAAAGGGGAGCATGCTGAAGACAGTCCCGAAATCGACCAGTTTGTCGATCACTTTTTGTCTTTGATGTGTGATCGCAGCCGCCGGCAAATCCTGGAGTTACTGGCTGCTCCCCTTGATGCGCAGGAAGGAATGAAGCCCTCATTCAGGGAACGGCGTTCCACCGACATTGCCAGAGAGCTTGGTCTTTCCCCGGCTACCACGTCTGAGCATTTACACCAACTCTGTGATGCAAAGCTGATCGCCTCGCGTAGAGACAGGAATGCGGTGTATTATCGTTTGTCCAATGAAATGCTGGTGCGTGCATTCCGTGACCTTGTTAAGGCTTTGAGTAAGGAACACGCCTCGCGTTCAGCAAGACAGGCGAACTAGAAGGAAGGGCGTTGCTCTCATGCCCTTTCTTCAGCCCAACTGCTTCAGATAAGACGCAAGGTCATTAATTCTTGATCAAAATACTTGTCGCGTAGCTTCAAGGCGTGTCGCTCAAGACCGTATGGCTCGAAGCCGACAGATATAAAGAGCTGGCGAGCTTCTTTGCTCGTAAGTACCACGCTCAAGTTGATCTGTTCAAGGCCAGGCAAGGTTTTTGCATGAGCGATGGCGGCCTGTAACAGCGCTTTCCCAATGCCTTTCCCACGCATCTCACGAGGAACATACATGCCCCAGATGACAGCTTTGTGGTGCCTTTTTGTATTTTCCTCTCGCCTGAAGCCTGCGATGCCAACAATCGTCCGCTCGAATGCACCAAAGGTCACGTCGTCGGGTGATGTGTTTCTCTTGCGTAGCCCTTGCGCGACACCGGAGATACCGCGTTCAAGGAACTCTTCAAAGGTTGAGCCGAAGGATTCCGGGTCATCTCGCAACGCTCGCAAACGGATGTTCCAGAATGCTTCCGCATCGGCCTCTGTCAATATGCGTACGTCCATCTTTCTCTATCCACCTTTCTGTGAAATAGGTAGGACTCTTCCTTTCCTTGTATGCGTTGAGGTTTGTTATCTATTTTATATCACATGGGTGTGTGTGGTGGCGTACTCGCCTGGCGGGTCTTCCTTTCCAGGGCTTCACGATCCCAATGAGCAAGATACGAGGAGTAATCTGCTTGAAGGATGGGCTATAATTGCCTTGGAAAGTTGATCACGTTACTTCACGACGGAAGGAGAAAAAAACATGATAACGAAACTCACCATAGTTGGCATTATGGTACGCGACCAGGAAGAGGCGCTGCGCTTCTATACGGAGGTGCTTGGCTTTGAGAAACGCAACGACCAGGAATTCGGGCCAGGAATGAGATGGTTGACCGTTGCGCCAAGGGAGCAGAAAGAAGTCGAGATTGTGCTGCAATTGCCTATGGCCGCAATGATGGGTGAAGAGCGGGCGAAGGAGCTTATGGCGCAAGTTGGCAAAGCTCCCACCTGGTCATACACCGTGGATAATTGCCGTAAAACATATGAAGAGCTCAAGGCAAAAGGAGTGAAGTTCCAGAGCCCGCCAAAAGAGGAGTTCTATGGAATCGAGGCTGTCTGCGAAGACCTCTATGGCAATACTCTTTCATTGGTCGAACTGTCTCCAGCCATGGGCCGTTAGCAACAATCCTTTTACACCCTGGCAGGGAGATAACATAATGGAAAAGCTCTCGCTTGTGCACCTGGTTCGCCAACCACTGGTGAAAAGCGCGTCCCCACCGCTGCTGTTGCTGCTCCATGGCGTCGGCAGTAATGAATATGATCTATTTGGTCTTGCACCTTATCTTGATAAGC
>WNFX01003781.1_pt1 | contig 28139 bp, 17 predicted proteins | sample 5400111 | NCBI WGS metagenome assembly WNFX01 (sample SAMN13153363, study PRJNA577476) | soil metagenome | isolation source: 40 cm soil or saprolite under grassland replicate 1 | place: USA:California | collected 2016-06-15
GCATTAATGCATTTGATTGTATTGCACGATACTGTGGGATCAGGTAACCCTTTAGGTGTGTCAGGAAATTATGATAGAATACCTTTTTCTCCTTATTATATATTTAAAGATTTAATAACTATATTTTTGTTTATTATAATCTTGTCCATTTTCGTTTTTTTTATGCCTAATGTGTTAGGTGACAGTGAAAACTACGTTATGGCTAATCCAATGCAAACACCTCCGGCAATAGTACCTGAATGATATTTACTTCCTTTTTATGCTATTTTGAGATCTATACCTAATAAATTATTAGGAGTAATAGCCATGTTTTCTGCTATACTAATTTTATTAATAATGCCGTTTAGTGATCTTGGTAGAAGTAGAGGTATACAATTCAAACCACTAAGTAAAATAGTATTTTATATTTTTGTGGCTGACTTTATAATTTTAATGCAATTAGGAGCTAAACATGTTGAATCTCCTTTTATAGAATTTGGTCAAATTTCTACTATTTTATATTTTTCATACTTTTTAATAGTGGTACCTATAATTACATATGTTGAAAATACTTTGATAGATTTGGATATAGATAACAAAATTTATAGTTAAAAATTTAGTTTATAAATTTTGGGTAATATTAAATTTTTATAGGTTGTATGTAGACGATAAGTGTATAAAAAAATATATATAGATAAAAAAATGTGCTAATGACTAGTGGTAAGTCATAAATTTATTATATTTACAATTGGGTGTTCAAGTCACTCTAGCATATATATTTAGATAAATTATTTGTTTTACAGGAATATATATATATATATATATATATGTATATATTGTTGTCCTTTTTTATTAATACATTCTGTAATCATTATAAGATATTGTAAAACTTGGTTGTGATCCGTATATACATATATATATATATGGTATTTCATGATTAAAATTTAAGAAAATAGAGTTTTATAATTGATTAAAAAATTAGTAATTAATAATTTATTCGTTTTAATAGATAATTATATTAATGGTTATAAGATTCAATTATTAGTATTAATTTCTTTAATGTCTTTGTTATGCGGTATATTTATTATAATAAGTAAGAATCCTATTATATCTGTTCTATTTTTAATAGGTTTATTTTTATGTGTATCAACTTATTTAATGTTATCTGGAATGACTTTTATAGGGATAGCTTACCTTGTAGTTTATATAGGGGCAGTTTCTATTTTATTTTTATTTATTTTAATGTTAATAAACATTAGAGTATCGGAATTGCAAAGTGATACCAATAATAGTTTACCTTTAGCTTTAATAATAGGTATTTTTCTTTATTACTTTTTATATAAAGTGTTACCTTTTAATAATCTAAATGTTACAGATAATAAGTTTATAAATCTTATGTCTTTAAATAATTATAGTGAAAATTTATATGTAACTTCTAATATATGAGATAGAATATTAATAGATGTTTCTCATATAATTAGTATAGGTAATGTTATTTATACTAATTATTTTATATGGATTATTATAGCGTCTATAATATTATTATTGGCTATGGTAGGAACTATTGTTATAACGATAAAATCTTAATAAAGATAAAATCTTAATAAATATTGTTTTTAATCTATTAAAAGACCTTAGTTTAATGGTAAAACATGTGCCTTTTAAGCATTAGTATTTGGGTTCAAATCCCAAAGGTCTTAGACTTTTGTAAAATTTCTATATAAATTGAATATAATAATAATTTTAATATATAATTATTATGAATAAACTGTCTAAATGTACAGATATTAAATTAATATTTTCATTATCATAAACTGATTTATAAAAGATTTAAATTTATAGATTTTTAGTTATTAATATAAACTATTAATTAAGATATAAATAGCCATAGGTTAATGGTAAACCGATCGTCTTCCAAACGATGTATATTGATTCGAATTCAATTGGCTGTAAAAAGATATTATTTAATCATTAGTGAAAAAATAGGGAAAAGGGTTAGTAGTTAATAGGTAAATAACTTTCTTGTCACGAAAGGAGATATCGGATCGAAACCGGTCTAACCCGATTAGTATATTCCATAAATACATTAATACCATAAAAATAATTAATAAAAACCCTAGAAAACAAACTTTTAATGTGGTTGTTAAGGTTGAGGTTGTCAAGGTTAAGGATGTTAAGGCTATAGGGAATGAGAAGGTTGATGATTTTGGTTATATTAGGTATTTATATAATAAAATTAGTTATATTATTACCTATGTTAATTTTAGATTCAGTCCTCATTATAGAGATAAAGATCATGATTTTACGGTTAATATTTTTGAAGAGTTGCCTTTAAATAACATTTTATTTGTTAATTCGTCTAAAAAATAGTAGTATTTTTTGATGATTTGTGTTTATATTTTATTATATTTATAATATGATTTTTAATAATTTATTTAAGAGACTTTTTAATAGAGTTACTTTTACCTAAATATATTATTTACTTTTATTATTCTTTTCTAAGAAAGATGTTAATAATATTTGGAAGTACATGTGTTATTATTTGTTTGTGTGATATCTGCGGGTATTGTATCGACATATATGCATTTATTAAGCTATTTGCTTCGATGTATTTATCTTTGCTTATGTTATTATCATTAGTAAAAATTGTCTATGGTTTTCATATAATATATAATATTTATAGTATATATATCTATTATATAAATGTTTATATATATATTATAGTTTTAATAGGGATAACGGTTATATTTATATTTATTTTGAATATTTTAGGGTTATTACCCTATATAATTAAAAGTGGTTTAATATCACCAATAGATACATTTCAAGGATATTATTTTAGTGAGGAATTAAGATTTGCTTATGAAAATGGTTACAAAATTATTGTTTTAAATGGATATTAATTTAGTAAATCAGAAAATGTATTTAATAATTATGTTAAAGATTTATACGAAGTTAAGTCTAATACTAAAGATGATGTTATTTTATTATGTTATTATGAATTTATGTTATAAAGGAAAAGTTGCCATTGGTAAGGCTAGATATTTGCTAAATATTGTGTTTTAACACTTGGATGTTCAATTCATCTCTTTTCCGTTAAATACATTTGATGTATAGATTAAAGTATATTTAATTCTATAAGAGTATAGTTTAATAGGTAAAATAGGAAGCTTCAAACTTCAAATTTTCTGTTCGAGTCAGAATGCTCTTGGATAAAAGGAAAAGTCTTATATTGTGTTTATTATAATTAATATGTTAGTTAGTTATAATTAATAATAGTAGTAATAATATTGTTTGTAACGACATGGTTATATCAATTCATATCTTCTTTCCGAATAATAATTTTTACAATAGATTTCTTAACTTAATAGGTAAAGTGTACTTTTGATAAGAGTATGTTCGACGTTCAAGCCGTCGAGAAATCAAATTATGTTAAATAAGTATATTAGTCTAAAAGTAAAACAATACTTTTCTAAGATATTTTTATGAGTTCAATTATTATATGTACTTTGTGATTAATTTGTAATAATTTGTTTTAATAAAAGAGAATTGACCGAGTGGTTTAAGGTGATAAGCTTGAAACTTATTTGGCTTTATAAAGTCACATCCGTTCGAATCGGATATTTTCTGGGTCGTGTTTTACGGGTTAGAGCCTGGTCGGTTAGGTGCCTCATTTGGGTTGAGGATTAGTTATGTTCGAATCATAATAACCCGAAGATTTTTATATTGATACTTAAATATATAGGTATATATATTATTAAATTAAGTAACTTTAATGTGTAAAATAGATATGTAAAGTATAACTTTATTGTATTTTTTTAATTATGTTTATAATTAATTAATATAATAGAAAGTATAGAAAGAAACTATTATAAATGAATAGCTATATGTTAAGGGAAATTTTGAAATAAGTCTATGCTATTAATAGCTTTCTTTGTCCTTAGATAAATTATATTTATAAACGAAGTTAATTGAAATATCTTATTAGCTTTAGTAAAATAAATTAAATAAGATTCTATTATTAGTGTGAACGAAACTAGAGAAGTTTTTAATTAAAATAGATAAAATCCGTTTGAATATAGGAGAACCTTCTTCTAAAACTAAATATAACATATAAGCAATAGTAAATAGTACCATGAGGGAAATTCTTGAAGTAGTAGTTTTATAAGTAGCTTAAGAAATAATTTGATTAAATTATGAGAGCGTACCTTTTGCATAATGGGTCAGCAAGTTAATATTAAATGCAAGCAGTATAAATCTGTATATTTGCCTAGACAAATCAGTTGCTAAATAGCAATTAAGTATTTAAAATTAGACCCGAAGCCTAGTGATCTTACTATGATCAGGATTATAAAAGTTCGAATGGGTTATCGTTGTAAAGATATCCAAAGAATTATGGTAAGTTAGTGAAAGACAAAACTGACTAGGATAGCTGGTTTTCTGCGAAACCTATTTAAGTAGGTCATTTAAATAACATCTTTATAGGTACAGTATTTTATTTCGGTAATTTAGATGATAATTTATTGTTTAAATTATATATATCAGGGGATTTCGAAGATTTTACTGGAGTAAAAAAGATCTCGGAAGGATAAAGATGTATGTTAAATAATCAGACATAGTACGATAAGGTTGTATGTCAACAGGGAAACAGCCCAAAACAAGAATTTAAAGTTCCACAATTATTGTTAAGTGAAAAAAAGAAAGTTTTTTTCAAAAACAACCAGGAAATAGGCTTAGAAGCGGCCATTTTTTAAAGATCTCGTAACAGAGCACTGGTCTAATTTATTATCTTTAGATTTAAATAAAAAGCTATTGTTAAAAGCATCAAAAATATAACGGATCTAAACAATATACTGATATCTTGTGCATAAATATAATAAATAGATAAATATATTATTTGTGGGGTAGCAGAATATTGATTAAATATAATGCTTTTTAATCTAAAAAGTGTATGTTTCAAGAGATAATGCTGACATGAGTAACGAAAAAGGTATAATACCTCGCCTAAAGCTTATGGTTTTATTTAATTAACGGCCTCTAAGTGAAATAATCAAAGGAGGATGTAGTTATAAAAAAATAAACTGAAACAGATGAAGTTATAACTATGTCTATAGTGTAATTATGAATAATGTTCAAAAGATAGATTGGTAATTACATTGGTTGCACCTAAAGGGTTACACGATGAGATATTATATGTTAACATTTAAATTAGTACTTAAGTGTTCGAGAAAATTTTTTTAACCGTACCTATATACTACCACTAGTAAGCAAGTAGAGAATACGAAGGCGTTTGAGCTAATAATCATTAAGGAACTCGGCAAATTTACTCCGTAACTTAGGAATAAGGTGGGCCATTTATCTTGATTAATATCAGGGTGAAGAGGAGGCACAAAATGGTGTTGTACGACTGTTTAATTAAAACAAAGCACTTTGCGTAAGATGATAAATCAAAGTATTGAGTGTGATTTCTGCCCTATGTCGGCTGGTTAACGGATTTTCTTTGTTGACTAATATGAGTTAGGTTTTGAAGGAAACCCCGATCAATGGCGGCCTTACCTATAAGGGTCTTAAGGTAGCGGAATACCTTGGCCGTTAAATGCGGTCTTGCATGAATGATGTAACGATACAACAGCTGTCTCAATGATTAGCTCAGTGAAATTATAATAGCAGTGCAGATACTGCTTACCTCTAGTTAGACGAGAAGACCCTATGCAGCTTTACTGTTACTAATTACTGGGTATAATATAACAAATTTTAGAGTAAAAGGTAATTGCTTAGATAACGATGAAACACCTTTATTTTGTTTATTATATCATGAATTTATTGCTGTATTCGCTTATTTTTTAGGAGGTTGTGACCATGAGTGAATAGTTTTTAATAAGAGGAAACTGTGGTTATAAAAATTTTATCATTATTAAAATTAAGATATAATATGTGTATATTATACTATATTTTGATGATGATGTATACGATGAATTCACTAATTACATATAAATATTTATATATAAATATAGGTTTTATGTAAAACAGTTGCTAGTAGATGGTTTATGCGGGGCACAGATCCCATAAAAAGTACCTGGGTATATCCAAAATTCAAATTGTAAAAATTATGTTATATATTGTAATATATTTTTATTTTTATTTATTTATTAATAATTTATTTATTAATACAGTTATATTTTTATTTAGTTAGATTTATTTTATTTATTTTAAGTAAGATTTTTTTATAAGGAAAATAATTGTAAATTAAATATTAAATTAACAATAGTATTTATATTTGTATTGTTGATTTTTTAATAAATGTTGATAATATGATATTTTAATTTACTCGTAAAGTTTAATGGCTTAATCTTGCTTTACTGATTGATTTACATGTCTTTCAGTTGCGTAAGCAGGGCATAAGATCACAAGATGCGAAAAGGAAAGGTCTTGGATTATTGAAAAAGCTACGCTAGGGATTAATAATTAGTCCTCCAATATTAATATTATTGGTTTTAACTGGAAAAATTTCAAGAAGAGCTTTTTTAATAAGTATACTTGAAGCGAAGCTTTAGTTGGTAATTAATTGTCAATTAAAAGAACGTTCAACGACTAATGGTAAAGTTTAAAAATAGGTTCATATTTTAATTTTTGTAAAAAAATACAGAAAAGAAAATTGTTTGTGAGTTTATTTTTGATACTTAATTTTATTCCAGCTTTTTATTATATTTTATTTGTATGAATTAATTGTATATTTTTATTAAATTGTTGTTTTTTAATTGATAAATGTTTATATTGAACGAAAAAGTTGAAAGTAGATCTTATCGCATTGGTAATTTGGAACGTAAAAACTTGGATAATAATATTTTGATTAAAAAGTATTTAAAAAAAGGTCAATTAAAACATAACCCTAGTTCAGTTAAGGAATGATATAATAGTATTTATAGTTTTGAAAAAAATAAATATGCAAAAACATTATTTCTAAAAGATATGTTGATATATAGAGTATTCGACGCTTATTTTAATCTTAGTAAATCAAAAGAGTTTAGTGCTTTATCTATGGGTAAGATATTTGTCGGTAAACCTGAGGTTAAACATTTTAATAATAAGTTGCATATTACTTTGTATATATTTAATAAGTGAATTATGCGTTTTTATAATATAACAAGTATTATAAAAACAACAAAAGTATTGTTTTCATTAAAGAATAAACAGTTTATTATGCTCGAAAATAAACCATTTGTATTTGGTGCTTTATTATTGAAACATCCTAAATTTGATCAAAAATTAATAAGACTTGTTGATAAACCCTTAATGAAAATATTCAGTAATAGTGTTAACAATAATAAATTTATTGGAACATTATATGCAAATATTATTAATTTTTTTGATAAGGAGGAGTTATATGATTTATTAGGATTAAGGGTAAATGTAAGTGTAGACACGAAAAGTTTGTTAATTGATAAATATGATTCAAACAAGAAAGTTAAAGTGATTAATAAAGATTTATTTAAAATGTCTGATATTGATAAAAAGGTGAAGATATGTTTATATTTATATTTATGTATTATTAATTATTTTTTTAATTGTATTGGATTTCTTAAAATGATGAATATTTTGAAAAGAGTATTGTTATGTAGTTCTAAAGAAAAAAGAGTAAGTAATTTGAAAACGATGTTGGAAGAATTAAGAAAAGTATATTTAAAAAACTTAAATTTTGATTCTTTATATTTATTGATAAGATTAGTAAACTTTTTTTTAATGATAAGAAAATTATTAAAAGGTATATATATAATGAAGTGATACAAGAAAAATATTTATCATAGTAGATACAAATTTAATATTAAAAGTATGTTATCTGTAAAAAGTATTTTGAACAAATTATGTAATAATAAAATAGAAATTAATGTTATTAGTCTAAAATATTTGTATTTAGATGGAAATATTTTAGCTCTAACAGTGGTTAGAAAATTAAAAAATAGAAAAAGAAGAGTGTTAAAAGTTATAAGAATGGCTTTGAAGTTATCAAAAAAACCTTATATTAATAATTTTTATACAGATTTGTTAAATGTTAACAGCTTAGATACTATATTGGTTAGGAAAGATTTGAGCCTGTCAGTTGATAATAATATACCTTTGAATAAAGATTTGATCTATAAACCTACTTCATATAAAAGTCGTATTATTTTTTTTTATTTAAAACACAAAATAATAAGTGGTATGAAGTTACAAGGTACAGGTAGACTGACAAAACGTTTAACGGCTTCAAGATCTATCTCTAAATCTATGGGTAAAGGTAGTTTAAAAAATAGAGCGTCTTCTTATAATGGTTTATCTACAATAGTATTAAGAGGTTACGTTAAGTCAAATTTACAGTATATTAATATTAATTATTATAATCGTATTGGAGCATACGGTATAAAAAGTTGAATTAGTAGCTATTAATTCTAATTTGTATTTTTTCTTATTTATAAGAGAATATAAACAATATAGTTTGGTATGGTTTTCATTTTTTGCTAGTTAAATAAAATATAATAGATTGAAAAAATAGTCTGAACCATTAAAAAAAATGGGAAAAAAGATAAATCTTTTAATTAATAGATTGAACAGGCTGATTGCGCCAGAGAGTACAAATTGAGTGCGCAGTTTGGCACCTCGATGTCGGCTTAGCTCATCCACATAAATGCAAGAGTTATGAAGGGTACGACTGTTCGTCGATTAAAGAGCTACACGAGCTGGGTTAAATACGTCGTGAGACAGTATGGTTTCTATCTTCTAGAGGAAATTAGAATAAAGTAAGAACAGCCCCTTCGTACGAAAGGAGTTGGGTATGTTAATCCATGGTTTATCTATTGTTCTTTTAATATCTAATATTAATCTTTATGTATGAAATAATATTTTTGTAATGTAATAGAGCATAAACATAATGTTAGTTTATTAAACTAACATTATGTTTATTTATAAAAGAGTGTTATATTATGTACCAAAGTAACACTATTATATATAGATAGATATCTATATAATATATTATATGAGCATGGTAGGAAAGCTATATTAACTAAAAATAAGTGTTGAATGCATCTAGACACGAAGTTTATCTTATAATATTCTTTAATATACGTAACATATGATTACATAATATTTATATAGGCTTTAATTGAAATAATTTTAATATTTTAAGATATAAAGTACTAATTTTGTTATTAACTATGTAATATACATATCATATTATTGCATTTAAAGTGTATTAGTTTAATGGTAAAACAATGCTTTACGAAAGCATTTTTATAGGTTCAAATCTTATATACACTTTATATAAAGTTATTTAGTTTTGCACATAAAATTTAATTAATTTTTTAGTAACCAGGCCTAGTTAGCATAAAAGCAATGCAACCGTTTTGTAATCGGTAGAAGTAAGTGCAATACTTGCACTGGGTTTAATTTTATAAGTATCAATGTAAAAAAAATCGTATTTTTATATAAATTGTATGTGAATAATGCGGATTAATGTAAAGGTAACATAATTGACTCATGATCAGTATATATAGGTTCAAGTCCTTTATCCGTATAAAAGGTTATAGCTTAATAGGTAAAGCAAGCTGCTCATGATAGCTCAGATGGATGTTCAATTCATTCTAGCCTTAATGTTAATATTGTAATGTTTTTCTTTGAGGAAGATCCCGTTTGATGGTATGACGGGTTGAGCTGTAAACTCAATAGCTTTTGCTATCAAAGGTTCAATTCCTTTTCTTCCTAATAATATAAATCCGAATGCTGGAATTGGTAGACAGAACGAACTTAAGCTTCGTTGATGTAATGTCGTAAAGGTTCAAGTCCTTTTTCGGATACACGAAAAGTATATTGATTAAATTTATTATGGAAACAATTTGTAACTTTTGCGTTTTGCTTATTTTTATTTTCTTTGCAACTCGTTTCAATATTTCTTTAGCTTATGATAATGATTCTCAATATTGTATAAGTGAATTTAAATCAGATAATAGCTATTTATTTATAATAATGAAAATAAGGAAAAAGAAATTAGAGCAAAAGCTATTGAGTTTACAAGTTTATATCATTCTTGCATAGTTAAATATATAAAGATTAATAACACATATACTAGAAAAGATTATTATATTATGAATAAATAAAGATTTATTTATATTTATCGTGAATGTTTAAATCGTTTTTCTTATATATATTTTTTTTGTAATATACAGACCCATTCGTCCAAAGGTTAAGACAAAACTCTTTCACTGTTAAGATAAGGGTTCGAATCCCTTATGGGTTATCAATGCTATGTTATTAGGCTAAAAAACGGGGATATAGTTTAATAGGTAAAACTGCGATTTTGCATATCGTTAATTTAGGATCGAGTCCTGGTATCTCCAATTTATTAATTTAATATTATTAACGATTTATTCGTATAAAAGCCCAAGAAGCTCAATCGGTTGAGCGGAACTCTGAAGATGTTTAGGTTGTAAGTTCGAATCTTATCTTGAGCATTTGTGTAAATATATATATATATATAATGGGTATGCTGGAATTGGTAGTCAGGTTTCGCTTAGGACGGAATGGGAATATCCATACAAGTTCAAGTCTTGTTACCCATAAAAGATGTGTATATATGCATGTATATCTTGTCTTTTTTTATAAAAAGGTGGATATAGTTCAATAGGTAGAACAACTGTATGTGGCATAGTAAGTTCCCTGTTCAATTCAGGGTGTCCTCCTTGTTCAATTATATTAGTTTAGTTTATATATTTGAAAATAAAAATTGGTATATAGCTTATATATCAATATATAGAATTTATTTACTAATTTTAGTTTTTTATTATAATATTTGTAATTAATTTAATTGAATATACTTGTATAAGGTTAAATTTAAATAGTAAAGGTCTTAAATAAATATATATATATATATTTATAATAAATATTTTATTTATTTTTATTTGTTTATATAATTTTACTAATATTTAAGTTAATGTTATTTTTTTTTTATATTTTTAATTGGTAGTTTCTAATTATTTGTTACTTTATAAGGGTAAAATTGAGGGTCTTACATTTTAATTACAAATCGTAAGTATATAGTTTGATTGTTTTATATTCCTAAAATGCCAGGATAGTTTAAAGGTTAAAACATTAATTTCATACATTAATAATGAGAATTCGATTTTCTCTCTCGGCTTATATTAAAAAATAATAGTATTTTCCTTGGTGGTTTTGTATACTTGCAAATTATATAATTTGCAAGTATATGCATATATATATATATATGTTTTATTTTCATTTTAGTTATTTATGTATATATATATATATATATATATATATATATATATATATTATAATATTGATAAAAGTATTCGTAAAATATTTAAGTTTAATGTATGGATTTGAGATGCATAGAGAATATTTTCATTTATAAATGCGATGTAGCTATGCCTTGGGGATTGTATTTTCAGGATAGTGGTAGTCCTCAAATGGAAGCATTAGTAGAATTACATAATAATATTATGTTTTATTTATTTATAATATTATTTAGTGTGGGATGAATACTTATTTCTATAGTAAGAAATTATGCATATAAGAAATCTGTCATAAGCAACAAATATTTAAATCATGGGACGCTAATAGAACTTATTTGAACTATTACTCCCGCATTAATATTGATATTGATTGCTTTTCCTTCATTTAAATTGTTATATTTAATGGATGAAGTTACTGATCCTAATTTATCTTTAGGTGTAGAAGGTCACCAGTGATATTGAAGTTATGAATATGCAGATTTTATAAATGATGAAGAGGAATTTATTGAATATGATTCGTATTTAGTTCCTGAATCTGATTTGGAATTAGGAGCGTTTAGATTATTGGAAGTGGATAATAAGATTATATTACCAGAATTAACTCATACTAGATTTATGATTTCTGCTGCAGATGTTATTCATTCCTTTGCTTGTCCTTCTTTAGGAATAAAATGTGATGCTTATCCAGGTAGATTAAATCAGATGTCAGTACATATAAACAGGGAAAGTACATTTTACGGACAATGTTCAGAAATATGTGGTATACTTCACAGTTCAATGCCAATTAGTTTACAATCAGTGAGTCTAGAAAAATTTTTGTTATGATTAAAAAATCAATAATAATGAATTTGTGTACATACATATATATGTATATATATTAAAATTAAATATATGTTAGTAACTAGTTTAACATTACTTCTTTTATCTAATGCCGTATCATTTAGACGAGACAAATCTATATTATTTTCTAGAACAACTTTGCTTATTCTTTTTTATTGTTTTATTTTACTTAGTTTTGATTTAAACTTAATTTTTGTTGATAAAGGTTTAAGTTTATTTGGAGGGTTGATATATTGTAAAGGTCACAGTCAGATTTTTGCTCTTTTTATAATATCATTAAGTTTAATAATATTATTATTAACTTCTTTTTATCCACGTAAAATTTTTATCGAACAATATTCATCATTGTATCATGTTATATATTCCAAACTTACATATTCTAACACAAAAATTATTAATAAAAATGGGGAACAATTTAAATTGACTGAATATCCTTTGATCATATTGTTTATTGTATCAGGAGCTATCTTTTTAATGTCTAGTAATGATTTAATAACTATTTTCTTATCTATAGAATTACAAAGTTATGGTTTATATATAATTTCCACTATTTATAGAAATTCTGAATTGTCTACAAATGCGGGATTAACATATTTTTTACTGGGAGGATTATCCTCTTGTATTATACTTTTGGGTCAAGGTTTATTATATGTAAATACAGGTAATACAAGTTTAGATGGTTTATACTTAGTAAACAATATTTTTGATAATATAGTATTCGAAGAACTTTTTAATTACGATAACTTATACCTTTTATCTAATACACCAAGTATTTACTTATATACTATACAGACTTCATTACTTATAATGTCAGTAGGATTCTTGTTTAAAATGTCAGCAGCTCCATTTCATTTTTGAAGTCCTGATGTTTATGATGCGATACCTACTATAGTAACAACTTTTGTAGCTATAATAGCTAAAATTTCTATATTAATTATGTTTTTAGAGTTAGTTTATTACACAGGTAATAGTTTATTAAGTGTAACTTGGATAAATAATCTAATATTAAGTTCACTATTATCATTAATAATAGGGTCAGTATTAGGTTTAACTCAATTTAGAATAAAAAGATTATATGCTTATAGTACAATATCTCATATAGGATTTTTATTATTAGCTTAGGATTTTTATTATTAGCTCTATCAGTGAATAGTGTAGAATCCATTCAGGCCTTTTTATTTTATCTTGTACAATATTCAATTTCAAATTTAAATGCTTTTATTTTATTAATAACTATTGGTTATTCGTATTTCTATATGGTATATAAAGACAGTTCTTTTCCAAAGGAGGAAAGTTATTTAAAAGATGTGAATAATTCACCTGTGCAGTTAGTATCTCAACTTAAAGGTTATTTTAATATAAATCCAATGTTATCTGTCAGTTTAATGATAACTCTATTTTCTTTTATAGGTGTTCCCCCTTTAATTGGGTTTTTTGGAAAACAGATGATTTTAAGTGCAGCATTGGACAATGGATATGTTTTTATAACCTTGGTGGCAATATTAACTAGTGTGATAAGTGCTGTATATTATTTGTTTGTGGTTAAAAGTATCTTTTTCGAAGAAAACGATCAAAAGATTAACCCTAATTTTAATAACTTAAATGCTTTAGTTTATATAGGAGATAAAAATAAGAAAAGTATTATAAATTTTAATTATAAAAATATTGTTATTTCGAGTTCATTAACTAATGTTATTTCAGTATTTACATTAATAATTTTATTATTTATCTTAATTCCTAAAGAATGATTGAATATAACTAGTATACTTTCTTCTATTATTTTTTATTATTAAATGAAAAGTTTAACTTTTTTTTTATTTTTCATCCCAGTTTTATGTATTATTTTATTGGCTGTTAATTTAATTTTAGCTCCCCATAATCCTTATGGTGAAAAAAAAACAGCATTTGAGTGCGGATTTCATTCATTTTTGGATCAAAATAGAACTCAATTTAATATTTCTTTTTTTATATTTGGATTATTGTTTTTGTTATTTGATTTAGAAATATTATTGGTATACCCTTACGCTGTAAGTAGTTACGTTAATAGTATTTATGGTCTTATTGTAATATTAATTTTTTTGGTTTTATTAACTTTAGGTTTTGTTTTCGAATTAGGAAAGAATGCTCTTAGCATTTCTTCTAAACAATATGAGAATATGGGTTTAAAAGGTAAAAGAGTAATATATGCTCATATGAATATTCTTAATTATGTTAAAAGTATATTAAGAAAAATGTAAAAAATAAATCTTAGGTAAGGTTTATTTACGTAAATAATATGTATATATAGACATGTGTATTTATAAATTATTATGAATTTGTCTTTAGTTTTATTTTTGATTGGTATTTTAGGATTTGTTTTAAATAGAAAAAATATTATTTTAATGCTTATATCTATTGAAATAATGCTGTTAGCTATAACTTTTTTGATATTAATTAATTCATTTATTTTTGATGATATATTAGGTCAAGTATTTGCAGTGTATATTATATGCATAGCAGGAGCTGAATCAGCCGTAGGATTAGCCATATTGGTTGCGTTTTATAGATTAAGAGGAAGTATTGCAATAAAATACAAATAATGTATTTAGCTTTAATAATTTTTCCTTTATTAGGCTCAATATCTTCTGGATTCTTTGGAAGGAAAATAGGTGTAAAAGGATCTCACTTATTAACTTGTACCTTTATATTAATTACAACTATTTTTTCAGTTATGTCCTTTTTCGAAGTGGGATTTAATAATATTGCTGTTGGAGTTGAATTATTTAGATGAATAGATTCTGAATCATTTAATATTTTATGAGGGTTTAATTTTGATTCGTTAACAGTATCTATGTTAATACCGGTATTAGTTATTTCTTTTTTAGTTCATATTTATTCTATAGGTTATATGAGTCATGATCCTCACAATCAAAGATTTTTTAGTTATCTTAGTTTATTTACATTTATGATGGTTGTATTAGTAACGGCAAATAATATACTTGTTATGTTTATAGGTTGAGAAGGTGTTGGTGTTTGTTCCTATTTATTAGTAAGTTTTTGATTTACAAGGATAGCAGCAAATCAAAGTTCTATATCAGCCTTTCTAACTAATAGAGTAGGAGATTCTTTTTTAACTGTAGGAATGTTTATAATAATATGATCTATAGGTAACTTAGATTATGGTACAATATTTTCCGTAGCACCTTTTATTAATGAAAATGTCATAACTTTAATAGGTATTTGTATATTAATAGGTGCTATGGCTAAGAGTTCTCAAATAGGTCTTCACGTATGATTACCAATGGCAATGGAAGGTCCCACACCTGTTTCTGCGTTAATCCATGCAGCTACAATGGTTACAGCAGGTGTATATTTACTAATGAGAACTTCACCTTTAATAGAATATAGTTCAACTGTTTTGATATTATGTTTGTGAGTAGGAGCTATAACTAGTGTGTTTAGTTCTCTTGTAGGACTATTCCAACAAGATATAAAAAAAGTTATAGCTTACTCAACAATGAGTCAATTGGGTATGATGGTAATAGCTGTGGGATTATCGTCTTATAACATAGCTCTATTTCATTTGATTAATCATGCTTTTTATAAAGGACTTCTTTTCTTAGCAGCAGGGTCAGTTATACATGCCGTAGGAGATAATCAAGATTTTAGAAAATATGGTGGGTTAAGATTATTTTTACCTTTAACCTATTCAGTTATGGTAATAGCTAGTCTTAGTTTGGTTGCTTTTCCTTTCATGACTGGATTTTATTCCAAAGACTTTATTTTAGAGTCTGCATATGGGCAATTTTATTTTTCTAGTATTAGTGTATATATCATCGCAGTTATAGCCGCGATATTTACCACATTATATTCAGTTAAAGTTTTATATTTAACTTTCTTAACTAATCCTAATGGACCAATTAAAAGTTATAGAATTGCTCATGAAAGTGATATTTTTATGAGTTTGCCTCTAATAATTTTAGCTTTATTTTCTGTATTTTTTGGTTTCTTAACTAAGGATATTTTTGTAGGATTAGGTACTGGGTTTTTTATTGATAATAGTTTGCATATTAATCCTTATCATGAAATTACCATAGAAACTGAGTTTGCTGTACCTATTCTATTTAAAATATTACCTTTAATCTGTACCGTTTTTTTCACTTTTTTATCTATTTTATATTCGGAAATATTACCAAGTAAACTAATTAGTTTTAAATTGTCTAGAGTAGGTTATAATATATTTGGATTTTTTAATCAACGTTTTTTAATTGAATTTTTTTATAATAAATATATTACAAATAAAGTACTTAAGATAGGAGGTGAAACAACTAAAATTATTGATAAAGGATCTATAGAGTATTTAGGGCCTTTTGGTTTAGAAATAGGTTTACTTAATTTAAGTAATAACATTTCTAAACTTGATTCTGGGGTAATCACATCTTATGCGTTGTACATTTTATCTGGTTTGTTTATTTATATTTTTATTTCTTCCCTAATGATTGTACAAAATATTATTTTAGTAATGGTATTATTTGGTTTTTTAGCTGTTACTAAGTTTATTTATAATAAGTAATCATATTCATATGATTACTTATTATAAATATGATTACTTATTCATTTTGCTAAACTTTATGTGATTATAACTTTTAATAAAAATATTTATTCATTTTCTATAAAGGAATATATTTAGTGGTTGTATGTTTTAATGTTACTTTTATCATTGCTATTTGTACCTTTGATAGGTATATTTGTTATAATTACTAATTTACATAGTTTATTTGTTAATTTTAATTTTTATACTTATTTAAAATCAATAAAATGGGTAGCATTTTCGGCATCTGTAGTAAATTTTATTATATCATTAGTTATATTTGTTTTTTTTGACTTTTCTTATAATCAGTTTCAATTTGTTCAGGAACCGTATGATATTATGGGATACAATATCTATCTAGGTATAGATGGTATCTCTATATATTTTATACTTTTAACCACTATTATAATGCCTATTGCATTATTATCAAATTGAACTTCTATATCTGAAAATGTAAAATGATATTTGATTTTAATTTTGATGTTAGAAACATTGTTATTGGCTGTTTTTTTGGTTTTAGATATATTTCTATTTTATATATTCTTTGAAAGTATACTTCCTCCATTATTTGTTCTAATAGGATTATTTGGATCAAGTAATAGAGTGAGGGCAAGTTTTTTTCTGTTTTTATATACATTGTTAGGATCTTTGTTTTTATTACTTTCAATATTGGCTATGTACAATCTAATGGGTACTACTGACTTTGATGCTTTATATAAAACCAATTTTAATTATTATACGCAGTTATTGTTATTTTCTGGTATATTTATTGCTTTTGCGGTAAAAACCCCTTTAATCTTTTTGAATATTTGATTATTAAAAGCACATGTTGAATCTCCATTAGGTGGAAGTATTATTTTGGCTGGTATAGTTTTGAAATTGAGTTTATATGGTATAATTAGATTGATTTTGCCTATTTTACCTAAAGCTTCAATATATTATACTTATCTAGTTTATACCATAGGTGTTATTACTGTTATTTATGCTAGTTTTAGTACTTTGAGAACAATAGATATTAAAGAACTTATTGCTTATAGTTCTGTTTCACATGCTGCTGTTTATGTTTTGGGAGTATTTAGTAATACGCTTCAGGGTATAGAAGGAGGTATAACTTTAGGTTTAGCTCATGGTTTTGTTTCTTCTGGATTATTTATATGCGCTGGAGGTATTTTATATGATAGATCTTCAACTAGACTAATCACTTTTTACAGAGGTATGGCTCAAGTAATGCCTTTATTTTCTGTGTTATTTTTTGTACTTTGTTTGAGTAATGCGGGAACACCTCTTTCACTTAATTTTATAGGTGAATTTTTAAGTCTTTATGGTACTTTTGAAAAACTACCTTTATTGGGTATTTTAGCATGTTCTTCTATTGTTTTATCTGCAGCTTATACAATATTTATGTTTAATAGAATAGCTTTTGGAGGTAAATATTCTAAACTGTTTAAAGTTAATCTTCCTGATTTAAATAAACGAGAATTTTTTATTTTGTTTGCATTAGTTTTATATACAGTATTATTGGGTATATATCCAATACCTATATTAGATGGTTTACATTATTCTGTATCATTAGTAATATATATTTCTCCTTTATATTAATAATTTATTATATATTTATTATAAATATATATATATATTTATAAGTGTAATAAAGGATATATGCAGGTGGTCCTGTGTTTTGATTGCAGATCATAAATTTAAAGTTCAATTCTTTTGTATCCTTAATTTAAATATATTTTACACTTTTTGCAAATGTTAATATTTAAATTAAATTTATATTTATAAAATACAAGACGAGGCTAAATGTGACTCTGTATTTTAATGTTTTGTTTCGAAATTCTATTTTTTTATATAATTGTATTATGGATATTAGTTTTCATAAGTTTTTAATAAGTAAATAAATGTACATGTTTATTTAATATGGAACCTCATGTGGTTGGAAGAGAATCTAAAATAATTGGTCTGGAGTCTTGTATAGTTAGAAAAAGTTCTGAAGTTTCTCTTTGAGTAGAAAGGTGATTTTTATCATCAAATGCAAAGGATATAGGTACATTATATTTAATTTTTGCTTTGTTTTCTGGATTAATAGGTACCGCTTTCTCTGTGTTAATTAGACTAGAATTATCTGGACCAGGTGTACAGTACATATCAGATAATCAACTTTATAATAGTATAATTACAGCTCATGCAATACTTATGATATTTTTTATGGTTATGCCCGCATTAATAGGAGGTTTTGGTAACTTTTTATTACCTTTAATGGTAGGAGGACCTGATATGGCATTTCCAAGACTTAATAATATAAGTTTCTGGTTATTACCGCCTAGTTTATTATTATTTCTATTTGCTAGTTGTATAGAAAACGGAGCAGGTACAGGATGAACTCTGTATCCTCCTTTATCAGGTATACAGAGTCATAGTGGACCTAGTGTAGATCTGGCCATTTTTGGTTTACATTTAGCAGGGGTAAGTAGTTTATTGGGAGCCATGAACTTTATAACTACAATACTAAATATGAGAGCTCCGGGTATAAGATTACATAAATTAGCGTTATTTGGTTGAGCTGTATTAGTAACAGCGGTCCTTTTATTATTATCTCTTCCAGTATTAGCAGGAGGAATAACAATGGTTTTAACCGATAGAAATTTTAATACTTCATTCTTTGAAACAGCTGGAGGAGGTGATCCTATTTTGTATCAACATCTTTTCTGATTCTTTGGTCATCCTGAAGTTTATATATTGGTAATACCAGCTTTTGGTATAGTTAGTACCACTATTTCAGCTGCTTCAAATAAAAGTATTTTTGGATATCTTGGTATGGTTTATGCTATGATGTCTATTGGTGTTTTAGGTTTTGTGGTTTGAAGTCATCATATGTATACTGTAGGTTTAGATGTTGATACAAGAGCTTATTTTACAGCAGCTACTTTAATAATTGCTGTGCCGACAGGAATAAAAATATTTAGTTGATTAGCTACATGTTATGGAGGATCAGTGCATCTTACGTCTTTTATGTTATTTGCATTAGGTTTTGTGTTTATGTTTACTATTGGTGGACTTAGTGGTGTTGTTTTGGCTAACGCATCATTGGACATTGCTTTCCATGACACTTATTATGTTGTTGCACACTTTCATTATGTTTTAAGTATGGGTGCAGTGTTTGGTTTATTTAGTGCTTGATATTTTTGAATTCCGAAAATATTGGGAGTAGATTATAATTTGTTATTAAGTAAAGTACATTTTTGAATTTTATTTATAGGGGTTAATTTAACATTTTTCCCTCAACATTTTTTAGGTCTACAGGGTATGCCAAGAAGAATAAGTGATTATCCTGATGCTTTTGCAGGGTGAAATATTATAAGTAGTTTTGGTTCTATAGTGTCAGTAATAGCTACTGTATTGTTTTTATACATAGTATACAATCAATTAGTATATGGAGAGGCTATAGGAAGATATCCTTGATTTGTACCTCAATTCTTTTTTGACTATATACAAATTGTATTAAGTAGACTATATAATAGCTTAGAATGATGTTTGAATAGTCCACCTAAACCACATGCATTTGTGACTTTGCCTTTAACATCTAGTTTATCTTTACATTTGATATATGTAGTAAAATAGAGTAATGGTAATGATATTATTATTGTTCTTTTAATATATATAAATTCTTATTATACATGATAATATATGGGTGGTTTAATTTATCTATGAATTAATATATCTAATGTATTTAATATGTTAAATCATTATTTATTCAATTATTTTGTTTTTATTAGCATTCCCATTAGCTTAATAGGCAGAGCAGAATACTTCTAATATTTGGATATAAGTTCGAGTCTTATATGGGAGTAACTTTATTTAAAGTTGTGTTAACATATATATATAATATTTACTTTTAATTTTAATACATCTAAATATTTAATATTTTTGTAAAAAAGAATGACTTTTAATTTAATAACAGCTCCTTTAGATCAGTTTGAAATTAGAGATTTAATAGGTGTAAGTGCACCTATACTTGCAGATATGCATATTTCGTTAACAAATATATCTTTTTATTTAATAATTAGTTTTTTTATTTTATTAAATTTTAACTTGTTTAGTAACAACTTAAATAGATTGGTACCTAATAATTGATCTATCAGTCAAGAGTGTATATATGCTACTATTCATAGTATAGTAGTAAATCAAATTAATGAGAAAAAGGGACAATTTTATTTCCCTTTTATCTATGGTTTATTTTTGTTCATTTTGATAAATAATTTGATTAGTATGGTACCTTATAGTTTTGCTTCTACAAGTCATTTTGTTTTAACATTCGCACTAAGTTTTACTGTAGTATTAGGTGCAACAATATTAGGTTTTAAAGAACATGGTATTAAATTTTTTTCATTGCTTGTGCCAGCAGGATGTCCACTAGCTTTACTTCCCTTATTGATTATAATTGAATTTATATCATATTTAACAAGAAATATTTCATTAGGTTTAAGATTATCAGCTAATATTTTGTCAGGACATATGTTATTGAATATTTTAAGTTGATTTACTTATAATATAATGAATTCGGGATTTGTTTATTTCTTTGTAGCTTTTTTACCTCTGGCTTTTATAATAGCGTTTTCTGGTTTAGAGTTAGCAATAGCATTTATTCAAGCTCAAGTTTTTGTAGTATTAACTTGTAGTTATATAAAAGACGCTCTTGATTTACATTAGATGATCTAATATGTTTTTGGTATAAATGCATAAATTATGGTTTTCTGGCAAAATAATTTATTATATGTTTTAGTTTTGACTAAGCGTAAAGTGTTAAATAGAGGTACATATATACGTATATACACATAAAAGGAAAATCTGAAGCTTAATTAAATATAATAGGAATAAAAATTCATATTAGTGTAACAGAAAATATTATGTGTAAAAATCAGATCTTATTATACATATTGAACAGTAAAGTATATTTTAAGTATTAATATTAGTATAATATTATATAACTAGAATCAGGTTAATGATGCCTTTATATTATGTATATAAAAATATGCTATAAAAACACGTAAGTGTAAGTATATAAAAAAAGTATATGTATATATTTTTCTTATTTAAGTATTTTTTTATTTAAATATTTTTTTTATTAGTATTATATAGTTATTAATTATATGAAGAGTAAAAAAAATATTTTTGTTGAATATATAACTATTTTTAATTTATGTTTACACAATATATTTTATTTTAATAAATCATAATAAAATGTGTGAATATAATTTATCATATATATATATATTATACATACAATGATTTATTTATCAACATTTGTTTCTATTCTTGAAGTTATTTTATTATCTATTCCTGTAGTGTTAGCAGTAGCTTATGTAACGGTAGCAGAAAGAAAAACAATGGCAAGTATGCAAAGAAGACTGGGACCTAATATAGTAGGTTATTATGGTCTTTTACAAGCATTTGCTGATGCTTTCAAACTTTTATTAAAAGAATATGTTTCGCCTACACAAGCAAATCTTATTTTGTTCTTTTTGGGGCCTATAATAACTTTAATGTTCTCATTATTAGGATATGGTGTTATACCTTATGCTCCAGGATTAACTATATTTGATTTTAATTTAGGAATATTGTATTTATTGGCAGTATCTTCGTTATCTACATATGGTATTTTATTAGCAGGATGATCAGCTAATTCTAAGTATGCTTTTTTAGGATCATTGAGAAGTACTGCTCAATTAATTAGTTATGAATTAATTTTAAGCTCAGCTATTTTATTAGTTGTATTGTTAACAAGTAGTTTAAATTTAACTGTAAACATAGAATATCAAAAAGCTGTTTGATTTTTAATGCCTTTGTTTCCGGTGTTTATTATATTTTTTATAGGTTCTGTAGCGGAAACAAATAGAGCTCCATTTGATTTGGCTGAAGCGGAATCAGAATTAGTTAGTGGTTTTATGACAGAGCATGCTGCGGTAATATTTGTGTTCTTTTTCCTAGCTGAATATGCTAGCATAGTGCTTATATGTATATTAACTAGTATATTATTTTTAGGAGGATATTTGTTGAATATTGTGCCTTTGCTTTATATACTATATTATGTGGATATTGCTACTGTTATTATAGTTAATGTTTTAGATTACTTTTTTTCTATTATGTTTGGGGGTAGTTTAGGTAATTTTGCCGGTAATATAGATTATTTTAGTAGCGAACACTTTAAATATTTTGTTTATTCATTAAATGATAACAAGGTTATAAACAATCCTTTAATAGAAGGTATAGTTTGTGGTATAATATTAGGAATAAAATCATCTATTATGATATTTGTTTTTATTTGAGTTAGAGCTAGTTTTCCTAGAATACGTTTTGATCAATTAATGTCATTCTGTTGAACTGTTTTATTACCTTTGATATTCGCTTTTATTGTATTGATTCCGTGTATTTTATATAGTTTTGAAATATTACCTAATAATATATTATTATAGAAATATATAAATTAATTCTTATTAATTTTTTATGAATATAGATAAGTTTTATCTCATGCTTGGTAACAATAAGAGAAGAGATTTATATTGTTTATTATATAATTGTATGTATATATATATAATTTAAAAGAAATTAGCTTAATTGGTAGAGCAACCGTTTTACACACGGAAGGTTAGGTGTTCGAACCACTTATTTCTTATAATATATGTGTTTGTTACATATGTTATAATGTTATAAACTAGTTATAACATAAAATTTTATTTAAGTGAGTTTGATGATGGCTCTGATTGAGCGCTATCCAAATGCTTGACACATGCTAATCGTACGGTATCTTATTATTTGAGATAAAGTGGTGTACAGGTGAGTAAAAAAATAATTTAATTACCCTAAAGTAAGGAATAAATTCCTTATAGAATATATAAATTCATATGAAAGATATGTATGTATAAATTTATATAAAAAAGGAGATATTCGCTTTAGGTCCTTTTTAATTGTTTCAAATAGGCAATAGTTAAAGTAATATATTAGCTAGCTAATATTTGTAATCAAAACTGAGAAGTTTATTGATCACATTGGGTCTGAAAAAACCCCAATACGTATAGTACAGCAGTGAGGAATATTGGTCAATAGTCTAAGGACTGAACCAGCAACTTGGAGGAAATCATAGTTTAAAAACCAATAAAAAGGTGATGTTACTATGTAAAATTCTAGATGAAATAATGAGAAATGACAGTTTTTTATCTACATGTCTTGACCAAATCTTGTGCCAGCAGTCGCGGTAATACAAGAAAGACTAGCGTTATTCATCTTTATTAGGTTTAAAGGGTACCTAAACGGTATATTAGGTCTTTATGTAGGGAACAAATATGACTAGAGTTTTAATAAGAGAGGTAAATGTCAGTACTATTGGTGGAGAGATGAAATTCTTTGATACTTATAGGACTGGTAATGGTGAAAACAATCCTCTATGTATAAACTGACGTTGAGGGACGAAGGCTTGGGTAACGAATAGGATTAGATACCCTAATAGTCCTTGCAGAAAATTATGAATGCTATAAGATAGTAACTGGTGGTTATTATCTTATAAATGAAAATGTAAGCATTTCACCTCAAGAGTAATGTGGCAACACAGAAACTGAAATCATTAGACCGTTTCTAAAACCAGTAGTGAAGTATGTTATTTAATTCGATAATCCACGAAAAACCTTACCACAATTTGAATATAAATTAATATTAGTTTATACAAGCGTTGCACGGCTGTCTTCAGTTAATGTCGTGAGATTTGGTTTGATCCATTAAATTAACGTAAGCCCTCTCTTTATTTATTTATAATAAAGATGTTTAACATTATATTGAATTTTATAAAAGGGACTAAGACAAGTCATCATGACCTAAATTTAACTGTGGGCTATAGACGTGCTGCATGTTCTTATACAAAAAGATGCAAAAATGAGAGTTTAAGCTAATCTTTAAAATAAGATATAATATAGATTATAGTCTGTAATTCGGCTATATGAATAAGGAATTACTAGTAATCGCGAATCATTTTGTCGCGGTGAATTTTATCTTAGATAGGTACTAACCACTCGTCAGGCGCTGAAAGAAATATGTGCAATAAGTTTGGTTATGATTATTTTATATTTTGTACAATAGTATAATAAAATTTTAATTAATAATCTTCGTATGTATGATTTTGATTGGTGTTAAGTCGAAATATGGTTCGTGTAGTGGAAATTGCACGGGATTAATGAATGTAAACAATACCCCCCCCCCCCTTTTTTTCTTTACAATATGTATATTTTTTTACATATGTCTAAAAAGCCTTTATAGCTCAAAGGCAGAGCGGAATACTGTTAATATTTTGGTTGAATGTTCGATTCATTCTAAGGGCTTATCAAAGCATCGATTTATGATTTTAAATAAGAAATTTATGATTTTACATCGTTTTTTTATAGATAATAATATTTTTTTTATAACTAAAATTATCAGTAATTATATATATGTATATATGTACACATAATATGTCGTAGACTAAAGGTAAGTCATAAATTTTTGGTATTTATATATGAGTGTTCGAATCATTCCGACATAAACCCGTTTACATAACGTATGTTATGTAAACGGATCTATACATAACGTAAAATAATTTCGTTTTATATGTATAATAAAATAATGCACTTATAGCACCATATTTTGGTTTTTCTTTTAGGTATAAAAAAATTTAATATATTTTAATAGAAATAAAAATTTTTATTTTTATAAAATGAGAGTGAATAGAAAATGTCAGCCTACACGTAATTCATTTGTATATGATTGCGTTTTATCAAGCTTGTTATTACATAACAAACTACTTCGTATAAGATCATTTGCCACTACTGTTTCAAGAAAAGGAGATCCTTTAGGTTTTATGGTTGCAGCTTTTAGTCATTCTTATACTCCTAGTTTAATAAATAATCCATTAGCTGGTGCGTTTATTATTTTAATGGGTATGGCTGCCACCTTATTTTTCTTAGTTACGTCTTCACCAGTGGGTTCAGCAGAGGATCCTTCGTATGCATTTATTCTTCAACGACTGGATTATATACTTCTTTTATGTGAAAGGTTTGTGTTAGAGGAGCAAAGTGGAATTGATAGATTGCTTACTAATTTAAATAACTTTGCTCCTGATATTTTATATCGTATTTATCTTTCTCTTCAAGAACATGTTCTTGCAAGAGAATCTTTATTTTCTAGTTTTTCTATTCTGGTTGATTTGCCAATAATAGAATTTCTGCCGGGACCTCTTGTTGATAGAATTCATCAGAATTTCGAAGATTTTAGGTTGGGGGGAAATAATCTTATGGCTTTAATAAGAAGTATAGAAATTAGATTAGATATTCCTGAGTTAGATAGAATACCTTCTTTTTGATTTGAAGAATAATTACAAAAATTTTTTTATGTTTTACATAGATCTAACATGTAGTTTTAGTTAAATTAGTAGCTAAATATAACATATTTAGCTTTATATAACAGATAAAAAAAATGTGCTAATGATTAGTGGTAAGTCATAAATTTATTATATTTACAATTGGGTGTTCAAGTCACTCTAGCATATATATTTAAATAAATTATTTGTTTTACAGGAATATGTACAAATAAGTGTAATATTAGTAATACAGAAAAATGTACAATTTATTATGTCAAATCTTACAAGAAGTAACTTTCAAGCTCATCCCTTTCATTTAGTATCGCCTTCGCCTTGACCTGTTTGTAGTGGTGTAAATTTACTTTCGCTTACAACTACGGGTGTTTTAACTATGCATAGTTTTTCGTTCGCTTATGTTTTCTTTTATATGGCCTTAGTCTCAGTTATATATTCTATGGGTCTATGGTTTAGAGATATAATATCGGAAGGTACATATTTAGGTAATCATACTTTAGCTGTACAAAGAGGTTTAAACATGGGTGTTGCACTGTTTATATTGTCTGAAGCCTTATTTTTTTTAGCTATCTTTTGAACTTTCTTTCACAGCGCTTTATCTCCTAATGTAGAAATAGGAGCTCAATGACCTCCTATGGGAATACAAGCAATTAATCCTTTCGAATTACCATTATTAAATACAGTTATCTTATTATCATCAGGTATAACGGTAACTTATGCTCATCATTCCTTAATACAAGGAAATAGGACTGGGGCTTTATATGGTTTAGTTTATACTATTATTTTAGCCATTTTATTTACAGCTTTACAAGTGATTGAATATTCAGTTTCTTCTTTTACTATAGCTGATGGTGTGTTTGGTTCTTGTTTCTATTTTGGAACAGGTTTTCATGGATTACACGTTATAATTGGTACAATATTTTTGTCTGTAGGGTTTTGACGTGTATTAGCATACCATTTAACTGAAAATCATCATTTAGGTTTAGAGGCTGGTATACTTTATTGACATTTTGTAGACGTTGTATGATTATTTTTATATGTCTCAGTTTACTATTGAGGATCTTAACTGTTTTTTATATAAACATATGTGAATTATAGTTTGGATTTTAATTATTTATATCATAACCAATATATATATATATTGGTTAATTATTTCTATTAGTTTAAGGGTAAAACAATACTTTTCGAAAGTATATTTATAAGTTCGATCCTTATATAGAAAAGAATAAAATTATAAGAAGTTTAACTTATTGTCTTGTGGAAAACAATTTATAACAATAATATTCTATTAAATAAGAATTTAATTTAAAAAGATTAAATACCCTTTAATAGAAATAAAAATTTTAGTTTTATAAAATGAGAATATTAAAAAGTAATCCTCTTCTTAGAATGGTAAATTCTTATTTAATAGATTCGCCTCAGCCTTCTAATTTAAGTTATTTATGAAATTTTGGTTCACTTTTAGCTTTCTGTTTAGTTATACAAATAGTTACGGGAGTAACTTTAGCTATGCATTATAACCCTAGTGTTTTAGAAGCATTTAATTCAATTGAACATATTATGAGAGATGTAAACAATGGATGATTAATTCGTTACTTACACTCAAATACGGCTTCAGCCTTTTTCTTTTTAGTTTATTTACATATAGGTAGAGGTTTATATTATGGATCATACAGGTCACCTAGAACATTAACTTGAATTATAGGTACTATAATTTTTGTGACAATGATGGCTACAGCTTTTCTAGGTTATGTTCTTCCTTATGGTCAAATGAGCTTATGGGGTGCAACAGTTATAACTAATCTTATGAGTGCCATTCCTTGAATAGGACAAGATATAGTTGAATTTATTTGAGGTGGTTTTTCAGTAAATAATGCTACCTTAAATAGATTTTTCTCTCTGCATTTTGTTTTACCTTTTGTTTTGGCTGCATTAGCATTAATGCATTTGATTGTATTGCACGATACTGTGGGATCAGGTAACCCTTTAGGTGTGTCAGGAAATTATGATAGAATACCTTTTTCTCCTTATTATATATTTAAAGATTTAATAACTATATTTTTGTTTATTATAA
>WNFX01005101.1_pt1 | contig 28108 bp, 25 predicted proteins | sample 5400111 | NCBI WGS metagenome assembly WNFX01 (sample SAMN13153363, study PRJNA577476) | soil metagenome | isolation source: 40 cm soil or saprolite under grassland replicate 1 | place: USA:California | collected 2016-06-15
CCTGGATGGTAGATCCAATCTTGCCAGTTCCACCATGCCTGCTGGTTCTCAGGAATCTGTACCGCCAGGTATGAACCTTCGGCCAGGCGGCCATTCATTGAAATCGTGCTGAAGTCAAGGCCAAGGTCGAAATCCTGTACCGAGACGTTGCGATTGCGTTTGGCAATAGTTTTAGCTATACCGAGCGCCAGTTGTGAGAATGGAGCAATTACAGGCTGGGCGGTATTAACCAGTTTCAGACCAGCTTTGAAAACATCGGTTTCAAGGAAGTCGAGAAATGCTTCGTCCTGGTCGTTACTGACATTGATGGTGTGGCAGCGCAGAGACAGCCCCTCGTCGCCAACATTCAGGCCAATAAAGATGGGATAGCCGTGAATACCCGCATGTTCACTCTCGCGCACCCGGTATGTTGAATTGAAATGCAGATCCTCTTTACTGTGTGGTAATTGATTCTGTGCGAAGAAATGCAACAAAACGCGGTGCACACCACCGCCGGGGTAGGATGCCACACGCAGGCGGCTGAGCGTAATTTTAATGCGAGAATGCTTAAGACTGGAATCGGCGGCAACGGCGCCAATAGATTGAATTGGCAATGGAGCATTGCCAGGAGAAGCAGGAGCCAGGTAGCCAAATGTATGAGCCGTATGTTCCCAGGGCCTGTCTTGTAGTGCAGCCAACTTCTAAAGCCTGTGCTTCTGAATGCCTTCGTTTCCGCTTCCTGGGCCATCTCAAGCATATCGGCAACATCGTCTTCACCTACCTCGCGCAGCTTTTCAATGGCCTGCTCTGGTGGCAGTTTGCCGATTACGGGTATATCATCGAACCAGTCAGTTGTACTCATTTTTTACAATTCCTTGCTTGATCTCTTCTATATCACAGGAAATCTATCATGGCAACTACTTAATGTCAACTCATTCGCTCAATATCGAGACATTTGGAGAGAAGACTTCCCCCCGTGAGCGCTGTCCTGGCTGTCATGCTGAGGGCAACGAAGGATCTCTGTGCCCCTCGCGCTAGATCCTTCGCTACGCTCAGGATGACAAATGCTCTGGCGGTCATGCTGAGGGCAACGAAGCATCTCTGGCGCGCATTCGTCCAGCAGACCCGAATCCCGTAGTCTTGGGGACTTACGGGTAATTACCAGAGGATGACAGTGTGATCGAAACTGTTAACGAGTCTCACACATCCTCCTCGCGCTAGATCCTTCGCTTCGCTCAGGATGACAGTACTATCGCTAGATCCTTCGCTGCCCTCAGGATGACAGTACTTACCTTCCTGCCGTACTCTGGCAATTCGCGACTCAGGTTGATGCCTATTACAAACGTTACATCTGCGACATCTGCGATATCTGCAACATCTGCGACAAAAGATAGTGTATCTCTTTCGCATGTTAAAAGCATGTAATATCTGACAGAGGATTAAAAATGAGCACACTTTATGTTCTCATAAAATGAGTACTTGAATACAGAGTACTCAACAATATAACCATTAGAGGAGATAAACATTTTTATGGGTATCGATACCACGTTATTACCGTCGAAATCACAAAATGGGAAAGCTCCTATTTTGCACATATCTCTAGATCGAGACATTCAGAATAGTAGACCAACAGTTCATGTCCGCCTTGGGCGTGCAGGTGTTGTTGGCATTACAAAGGCTATTCTCATTGGTGAGCAAGAAGGCCAACAACAATGGTTCAATGCACAATTTGACCTTTACGCTGATCTTGGCCCCACCCAGGCCGGGGTGCATATGTCTCGTTTCAGCGATGCGCTAGACGAGGTGATGGAGGACATTGTCAGCAATATATGGCCCAACATTGAGTTTCTTGCGGAGCACATTGCAAAAACCATTGTTGAGAAGCAGAAAGCCCTTAGAGCAGAAGTACATATCCGTACTTCCTTTCCCCTGGAGAGAAGGACGCCCGTCTCTGATCGTCCTACTCAGGAAGTCTATCGTTTGATTGCCCAGGCAGTCGCCACCAGGGAGTCTTCCAGGCACATGATTGGTGTTGAAGTCGAGGGTATGGTTGCATGTCCATGCGCACAAGACATGGTGTATGAGTATGCACGAGTGCGCTTACAAGAAGAAGGTTTTCCTGAAGACGTAATCGAGAAGATGCTTGACGTCACTCCCCTGGCAACACATAACCAGCGAGGCAAAGCGACGCTCATGATTGGTACAGATCAGATTCTGGATGCCAGGGACCTGGTTGATCTCGCTGAAAACGCCATGAGTTCTGAAAATTATGGGCTGCTCAAACGACCAGATGAACTTTACATCGTGAATAAAGCACACGCTAATCCCCGCTTCGTTGAAGACGTAGTGCGTGAGATGTTGCGTGCTGTTGTCGAGAAGTACACCAATTTGCCGGATGAGACATTCGTTTGGGTGCGTCAACGCAACGAGGAAACGATCCATAAATATGATGTAGAAGCCGAGGGTTGGGGTACGCTTGGCGAGCTGCGCTCAGAAATTTTGAAGAACATAAGCATAGAACGCCATACCAGTAAAGATGAGTGGTTAGGAGTTGTAGCCTATTAACATCTCTTGCTAAACCGTGCTATAATGCGGATACGATGAAAAAAAGTGTAGGGGTTCCAGGACAAAACTCCCCTACAAAAATGTAGCGGCGCTCATTCAGGTGCCTACCTGCCTAGAAATGTGTATACACAGGGAGCTTTTGTGGAAGAAGTTCTGTTAGACCCTGGTCAATTAGCGAGGGCTGCAGTAGATATCGCATCTGACAAAAAAGCCTCGGATGTCATGTTATTGGATATCCGAGACGTAACTACTATTGCAGATTACTTTGTCATTTGTAGTGGTAACAATCGCCGTCAGATTCAGGCCATTGCCGATGCTATTGATGATCTCTTGAAGGAACAGGGCGCCAGTGTGCTTCATCGAGAAGGCACCGCTGATGCCGGTTGGATATTACTGGATTTTGGTGATGTCATCGTACATATCTTTGGCCCAAAGGAGCGAGAATACTATCGCCTTGAAAGCCTCTGGAGTGAAGCAAAGACGGTAGTTTACTTACAATAATTCAATCTTTTAGAAAAGGTGATCAATGATGACATTTTTTCGCAATCGCATGTTTCTCGAAGGTATCGCACTTGGAGGCATTTGTGGCATCATTATCGGTTCAATTATAGCTTTTTCCCTGGGGGAAAGTAGTGTTGAGGCTTTGCGCCGTGCCATTAATGAACGAATCCCTGGTCGTAGTAAAGTTCCATTTGAATACCTCTCGCAATAGCTTAAATCTAGTTGAATGCAGAAGGAGGCACGTGTGAGGTTGCGCATTTTGATAGCGTTACTCGTGGTAGCGCTTTTTTTGAACACACACACTTCACATGCTTCGCCTGCCAGCATTCATGGGTGCGCACCTCTTGTTCCACCACCTATGCCAGGCTCTCCTCTACCAGTTCCCGCAATTCCCGGCAAGTTGCTCATTAACGAAGTGCTTTCACTGCCTGGATCAAAATGGAACTGTTCAGAACCCAACAACACGTATTCAATTAACAGCGACTCCTGGGTTGAATTGTATAACCCACAAAGTCAAGCTTATAATCTTTATGCTGCGCATGCTAGCTTCGATACAGGCCCTAACACTTTGCCTTTCTATCTTCCTTTAGGGGCAGTTATTGCTCCACATGGTTATCTTGTGCTTTTCCCTTCCATGTTCTCAGGCACTCTCCTTAAAACAAATTTACGCCTGATTGTTGCAGGGGTAATCACCTAACCAGGGTCCCTCAGCTTCTGGATATGCTACTCCGACACCTGCTCCCATAATAGGTACACAGACTGTTTGGAGCAATCTACAATTTCCAACTTCTGTTGCCACCACTACTCCCATAGCAAAACCAACGGCAGCATATCCTTCATCTTTGTCATCACCTGTGAATGATGGATGGGACACTCCTCACCGTATACTAATTACAACTCTCATAGTCGCGCTGGCCTTGATGCTTTTCTGGTGCTGGCGACTGTTTAATACGCATTGAAATCTCTGTAACCTGGTGATTCCCCAGAAGTCCGCCAGAGATCCTTCGCTGCACTCAGGATGACAGCCAGGGGCGTGCCTGGCGAGGTGAGCGCGCTGTACCGCTTGGCAGAGATCCTTCGCGGAGTTTCCCCTGAGCGCAGCGAATGGGCTCAGGTTGACAGCCAGGGTTCTTCCCATTGTCCGATTTGCGTGATATCATTTATGTATAGAACAAAAGTTAGTCAATATCAATCGCTCGCCCGTGAACGGCAGAGGTCTAAGGGATCACTAACATGAGCATTGCAGAACTTCCATCAACACCCGTCACTCCTTCTCTGTTTGAGCGTATTTCAGCAGTAAAAAAAGCAGAGGTGGTACGCGAACTGAGTGCACTGCTAGGAGCACGTTATGTGTTACATGCACCTTACGATTTGATGTTATACGAGTATGATGCCTCCATTGATCGCAGTACACCTGACATAGTAGTGTTTCCAGCTTCGACTGAAGAAGTTGCCGCGATTGTAAAAATAGCATCTCGTCATAATGTTCCTGTTGTGCCGAGAGGTGCAGGTACAGGCTTGAGTGGAGGGGCAATTCCTATCTATGGCGGTATCATGATCGTATTTGCCCGTATGAACCGTATTCTTGAGATCGACTATACTAACCTGCGCGCCGTTGTGCAGCCTGGCCTGGTAAATCTCCATCTGAGCAATGCGCTTAATCCACAGGGTTTTTACTATGTGCCTGATCCTAGTAGCCAACGATCCTGTACTATTGGTGGGAATGTAGGCGAAAACGCAGGAGGTCCACATACGCTTATCTATGGTGTTACTACTAACCATGTGCTTGGGATAGAGATAGTTACCTCTGAAGGAGACATTGTACAAGTAGGTGGGTGGACTTACGATACACCTGGATATGATCTTACAGGCCTATTGATTGGATCCGAGGGGACCCTATGTATCGTTACCAAGATTATTGTGCGCATCGTGCATTTACCCGAAGCAGTTAAAACCATGGTGGCAGTGTTCGACACAATGGATGATGCCTCGAGCACTGTCTCGGAAATCATTGCTTCTGGTGTGATTCCTGCTGCTATTGAGATGATGGATCAGATGATCTTACAAGCGGTTGAAGCTGATACGCATGCTGGATATCCTATGGATGCCGCTGCCGTGTTATTGATGGAAACCGAAGGTCTGCGTGACGGAGTAACTGAGCAGACGGAAAAGATTGTAAGCATTTGCAACAAGCATCAAGCTCGCGCTGTACGCATCGCTGCAAACGAGACAGAACGTCAATTGTTTTGGGCGGGTCGCAAGAATGCTTTTGGCGCAGTTGGGCGTATCAGCCCTGAATTCTATGTTCAGGATGGGGTTGTACCGCGCACCCGTCTGCCATACGTTCTAAGACGTGTCAGTGAGATATGTGAAAGTTATGGCTTAAGAGTAGGTAATGTCTTTCATGCAGGAGATGGAAACCTGCATCCGCTCATTCTTTTCGACTCTCAGATTCCAGGTGAAGTCGAACGCGTACGTAAAGCCGGACATGAGATATTGGCCGTGTGCGCCGAGGTAGGAGGTTCAATTACAGGAGAGCATGGAGTGGGAATTGAGAAACAAGAGGAAATGGCTCTCATTTTTAGCGAGGTCGATCTACGGGTAATGCAACAGGTGCGTGAAGCCTGGAATCCACACCAGTTGTTTAATCCAGGGAAGCTTTTCCCCATGCCAGGACGTTGCGCCGATATTAAGCAGTTGTAAGGAAGATAGTAATGGCTGAAATTGAGACTTTTGCAACTACCCTGCAACAAAACTCCACAACTATTCGGACCATTAGCGATCCTGACGAATTGCGGAATTATGCTGTAGATGGTGTGTTGCCTCGGTTAGCGGTCATACCTGAAACGGTAGAGCAGGTATCTCAAATTGTCGCATTGGCAAATGAGCAAGGCTTGACGTTGATTACTCGTGGTGGTGGTTCGCGTTTAAACCTGGGTGGAATACCTGAGCGGTTCGATATTTTGCTTGAAACAACAAAATTGACACGCTTACTTGAACACGAAGCGCCTGACCTTACCTGTCATGTAGAAGCAGGTATTACTCTTGCAGCATTACAGGCACAACTGGCCACTAAAGGACAGTGGTTAGCACTCGATCCTCCGGATGCTCAACAGGCCACGATAGGCGGAATCCTGTCCTCAAATGCCAGCGGCCCAAAACGCTTACGCTATGGAACGGCACGTGACATGGTGATCGGCCTACACGTTGTGCAAGCAAGCGGTGAAGTCGCGCGCAGCGGTGGCCGTGTCGTCAAAAATGTCGCAGGTTATGACCTGAATAAACTCTATATTGGATCATTGGGAACGCTCGGCATTATCGTTAAAGCCAATTTCAAACTGCAACCACTTCCGGCTAACGAACGAACACTTCTACTAACATTTACGAAAGCGGCAGATGCGATGCAAACCGTAATCGCTCTCCTGGGTTCGCTCTTGACCCCCAGCGCTATCGAATTGATTGACTCCGGGGCCGCCAGTGACATGACTGATTTCTTTGGTCTGAACCTACCTACTAACGGCTATACATTAGCCGTCAATTTTGAGGGAAGCGCCGCGTCAATTGACACCCAGGTGAATGAAACACAATTACTGGCGCGTGCGAATGACGCCTTGTTAGGCGATGAGCTTACCGGGGAGGCGCAAAATCTATTCTGGGAGGTAATACGCGAACATACACAGGGGGCAGTAACCTGTAAGGCTGTCGTAATGGTATCTCAAATGGCTAGTTACCTTCAGGTAATTGAGCAAGTTTGCCAACTCCACGTGCTTGAAGCTGCCGTCGTGGCACATGCTGGTAACGGAATTCTGTATATTGAACTTCGACCAGGAGACGCAACGCATCGCCTGATAGAGGCGATTACAGAGCTTCGTCTACATGCGCAAGAAGCGAGGGGCAGTCTGGTCGTTGAACGCTGTCCTATTGATCTGAAACGACGCATTAGTGTGTGGGGTGAGCCAGGCCAAGATTTTTACCTGATGCAGAGACTCAAACAGCAGTTTGATTCCAAGGGTACGTTCGTCAAAGGACGCTTTGTGGGGGGATTGTGAGTCAAGAAGCATCAACACCTGCTGGGATTGCTCCTGCATTGATCGTTACTGCTCATCCCGAATTTATAGATGTAGCATTCGACGAATTAAAGCGTTTTGATAGAAGCCTGCACTATGTCGAGTTGTTAGCTCCTGGCATCTTGCTTTGTGGATTTCCCCAGGCAACATTACCACACGATGTCACGGCATTAATGCGCCTGGCGGCTGAGCAACGACCTATTTTTGTTCGACATCTTGCACCTATACAGACTGTGATACATCTTAATAATACAGAAAGCGATATTGGTGAACTGGCTTTAGCTATAGCAACCCTACCAACATTTGCACTCCTGGAACGCGGTCAGCATTTTGCTGTGCAAACTCGCCTGTTACAAACAAATAGTGAGTCTGCCAATCCAGGCTCCAACAAGCACGCATATAGTAGTGGACGTATCAATCAACTGCTCGCCGAAGCCATAGCCGAAGAGACTGGCGCGTTTGAGTCAATTAAGAAACCACAGGTAGTTGTTTCGCTGCTCTGTTCCACGGAAAAAGCATACCTTGGGATTTCTCTTACTAAAGACAATCTGAGCGACTGGCCAGGAGGTGAGCGGCACTTCGCACAAACACCAGAACAAATCAGCCGATCTGAATTTAAACTGCTTGAAGCGTTAGAAGTGTTTGGCGTGACTTTACCGTCACCTGGATTGGCTCTTGATCTTGGTGCGGCCCCTGGTGGCTGGACACGCCTGTTGTTAGAGGCAGGAATGAACGTGGTGGCAGTTGACCCGGCAAAACTCGATGGCCGCCTTGAAGGGCAACCCCATCTAGTACATTATCGAGGCTATGCCGAAGTATACCTGGAAAAGGCGATAAAACAACGCCGAAAATTCGATGTAATCACCAATGATATGCGCATGGACGCACGTGAGGCCGCACGTTTGCTCGTAGAAGCCAGCACATGCTTACGTGCAGATGGTTTCATCATAAGTGTGCTAAAGTTACCACATGCAACGCCTGAAATCGACCCCTTAAAGAACTTGAACGAGGCATTGAGGTTACTGCACAGGCATTTTGGCATAGTGCAGGCCAGGCAACTTTTTCATAATCGCCAGGAAGTAACTGTTCTTACCGCCAGACCGCTATCAACGCGGCAATAACTATCGTGACCTGGGAGGTAGCTAGTATGTCACTTGAATCTCCGAACCTGCAGACAACAATCACTTCTATCACACCCCCGGCTCAGGGGCCATTACGTCGTCACACACATACTTATGACTTAATGCGCCAGTGCATTCACTGTGGTTTCTGCCTGCCTACCTGTCCAACATATGCGGTACTTGGTGTAGAAATGGATTCTCCTCGTGGGCGTATTTACCAGATGCAGGCAATTGCCGAAGGACGCATGGAGATTTCTCCAGAATTCGTAGATCATATGTACTGCTGTCTGGGGTGTCGCGCCTGTGAAACAGCGTGTCCATCTGGGGTACAATTCGGTAAGCTAATCGAGGCTGCACGTGAACAAATTCAGATTGAGACAGCTCGCACTCCCTTACTTAGTGTACCGAAACAAGAAGTCGCCGAATCTCTTACTGCAAGATTGCTACGAAGCTTCTTCTTCGATCTCATGCTTCCCTCACGCATGGCTACATCACTTGTCTTTGCAGCATTAAAGGTATACCAGAGAAGCGGGTTACAAACCATTGTACGTCGCTTAGGATTGCTCGATGCAGTGAATGCTCTACCCACACCATTGCAGGGACAGTTAAAAACTCCCGAAGAATTGATGCCAATGGCAAGTGGCGATTTGCTACCACAATTATTGCCAGAGATCACTCCTGCCTTAACGACAAAACGCTACCGCGTAGGCTTTGTCAGTGGCTGCATAATGGATCAAGTGTATCGCGATATCAACGAGGCAACCATCCGCGTACTGACTGCCAACGGCTGTGAAGTCATTTCACCTCCCCGGCAGCAGTGTTGCGGAGCACTGCATGTCCATGCCGGTGAAGCTGAACGAGGAAGGCAACTCGCGCGCCATAATATTGACGTGTTCGAGCCGTATAATTGTGATGCGATTATTATCAACTCGGCGGGTTGCGGTTCTAACCTGAAGGAATATGGGCACCTCTTGCGTGATGACCCCGCATATGCTACACGCGCCCGCGCATTCAGTTCAAAAGTGAAAGATATCAGTGAGTTTCTGGTGAGCATTGATTGGAATCGCGAGATGGGCGCGCTGAATCGCACGATAACATACCATGATGCCTGTCACCTGTTCCATGGTCAGAAGGTTAAACAACAGCCTCGCGAATTACTTAATGCCATTCCAGGTTTAACAATGGTCAACCTGAAAGAGGCTGATTGGTGTTGTGGAAGCGCAGGTATTTACAATATTACTAACCAGGAGTTGTCATCTCAACTTTTAGAGCGTAAGATGAATAACATTATCGCAACTGGCACGAATGTAGTCGTCACTGGTAACCCGGGCTGTATGATGCAAATTGGGCTTGGGGCACAACACCGAGACATTGAGATAGAGGTTTTACACCCTGTTCAATTGCTCGACGAAGCCTATCAGGCAGGTGGTGTCTACGAAGTCCCCATACGAGATTTTGCAGAGGCCAGGAGGCACAGACGTACATTGGCGGTTGGTATTGGTATCGGGATACTAATCGGTTTTCTGTTAGCACGCCGTCAAAGAAAAGATTTCCCTTTATACCAACAATAACCAGATTCCCAATCCAATGAGCAGAAATGCGCTCAGGAATTCAGTCCATTCCTTTACTGCTCTCAAACGGGTACGTAACGCTCTACCAAGTGTAATACCAATTAACGTCATCAAGAATCCTTGAATGCCAATCAAAATACATAGCACGATAGGTTGAACAGTTCTACCACTCAGATGACTAACAGTAATTGTCCCCAAAGAAAAACCAATCGCTAGCTCATCCAGACTAATGCTGAAAGCAAGAAGGAGTTGACGTCTCCACTGAAACTGCTCTTTGGATGGAGCAATGTATTGAGACTCATTGAACCTCGGTCCTTTTGCCTTACGGATATATTCCTGAATCTCTTCCATTAGTTCCCATAAGCCAACACCTATCAAGAGTAATGGACCCACAACATGCATAATACTACTAATGAGCAGTGAGGCAGCATAACCAATTGCAAGACCAATCAAAGGCATGAGTGTCTCTGCCAGGGAGAATAAAACGGCAGAACTCAACCAGGTAGGGAGATGTGAACCTTTTCCCTCTCGTTCAGCAATTTCAGTTCCCTGACTCTTAATACCAAGGCTGATTGAGACTCCGAGGGTGTCCAGTCCTAAAGGTAAGATAAATAAGAGCAGGGGGAAAATAGACATAGCCAAATCCTGGTAATCGAGTATCGCCCTCTCGATTCTAAAAATATATGAGTTCTTCGAGCCACTCCACTCCACCAGGGCCCAGTACGCTTGCCAGCATATCGGTCACCTCATCACTAAGCAGCCTACTAAAATCTTTGCGATAGAGACCAAGGAATCGTGGCAATATTTCTGGACGATAGTTTTCTAGTAAGTCAGCAGCGAACCGCTCGAGTAGAAGACTAAAAATCAGGTAGTCTTCAGAAGAAGTATCTTCATACCAGTCAAAGCCACGCACGGTCACAGGTGTTTTGCCATCTAGTTCTGGCTCAAAAATCTCTGCATATTGCTCATGAAGATCTTTCATAACAATCCCTGACTGTCCCTGTATCTGTTGCAAGAGCCAGAGCGCAGCAAATTGCAACTGCCATTCATCAGCCCATAGGGGGCTTTCGTCAGGCCATGGGCGTGGATCATCAGCCAGAAAGGCCTGCGTTAGTGCAACATACAATAGATAGACCTGCTTTTCCTGGGTCGGGATACCTATTATTGTATCAAGCTGTGTGGGTATGAAAATAGAAGGCGGTTGTGTAACATCCGTCCAATAAGGGAGTGCATTACTCGGTTCTTCTGGATCCTCGTGGGGTGTTACACCCCAATCTTTTGGAGCAACCAGGATAACTTGCATTGCTGGCACGGGTCGACCAAGTAGCTGCGTTAGCAGTTGACATGCCTTATCAATGGATTGAAAAATCCAATGTGCCAGAGAATCTTGATCCCTTGGATAATAGACAGTGAGCGGCTCCGCCAGAGTCTCATATTGTCCATATGGAAACGGCATATTATAACCCATGTCCTCAATTCTTGAAATGATATTTTTTACCCCGGAGCTTCTAACTCCAGGGGGATATCCTGACCATCAAGGGCGTATTGGCTCCACTCTTTCGCAGTTTTTTCTCTACGGAAGCGTCGGTAAAAATCACTATACATCATACGCATACGTAGGGGGTTAATCTTTCTTCCCCCTTCATAGTATTCAAGCACAACCTGACCCATAGCCCATGTGCCACCACCTGCAATCGCTCCAGCAATAAAATCACCACCAAATGGTACAGCTTTCGCTGCTTGTTCCGCGAGATAACGTAGTCCCAATCCTCCAGCCATTACCGCAAGGAGTTCGCGAATATGTTGAGTGGTATCCGCTGAGTCCACTTTTTCACCGTACAAAGCAGCGAGGCGCAACACGAGGCGTATCTGGTTCCCAAGTAGAATAGGTATATCCACTAGAGGAAATGGCTCCAACCCTGCTGCCAGACTCACTAAAGTCGCGTTACGAATAATGCGCTGGGCCGCATTACGACGGTATGCTGGCAACTCTCGTCCAATCACTAAAGCGGCTTCAGGACTTGCATCAATCATAGCGGGTATGAGTTCTTCGGCAACATTCTGACCTGTACGACCCGAGACAGGAATAACTCCCGCGACACCAAGGCTAACCGCCACCTCATTCGCTAACTTATCTGCCGGCTCTCCACCAGGCAATGTATCGACTTTGTTTACGACGAGAATGGTGGGTTTGTTCATTTCTTTGACAGTCTTATACAGTTCGCGGTCTTTCGCTTGCAATCCTTTTGTTGCGTCGATAAGAAACACAATCACGCTGGCTAGATCCATGCCACTCTCCATAAGTTCTGGCAGATGTCCAGGAGTGTCAATCAAGGTGAAAGGACCAAAATCGGTTCGCACTAATGTACGAGTTGTACCAGCCTCCGATGATACAGGAGACAATTGCTGACCTTTTAAGTAATTAAAAAGCGTGCTTTTACCTGTATTGGGCAGCCCTACAATTACCACTGTGTTCTTAAGTCCTTCCAGTACCTCACTCTGTGCCTCTTTCCAATTCAGAGCTTTCATAAAACTACGAATCATTCCTATATTTGAGGGAAGACTCACTAAAGCACTGATACCAAGGTCTCGAAGGCTTTGCGATCGGTTACTTTTGCGTGTTATGCTCTGGAGCATTCGCTGAGCCAAACTTTGTTTCGTTGGCTCTTCTACTAGTTTATTCTGATTATTACTAACCACATTCTTTTTCCTCCCTGATCTAACAAGATAAGAGTCAGGCTGGGACTAGAGATTTTGATTACGTCCGTTGTAGTCCATTATAGCCATCTTTAGTATCTAAGAGCAACACGTTCCATGTCTGGTATCTGAATACTGATAATAACTATTGCCATGTTACTCCTCTCCTAAGCAAATCCCGACTTAAATTTGCTATAATACTAACAGCTTTGCCATTCAGGATAGGAATGGAGTGACAGGATGGATAAGACGCAAACCGCCACGACTGTAAGCAAACAGCAAGAAGAAACTATTACATACGCAGGATTTCATAGTATTATTACGGGTATTAACCGCTCCTGGGAATACGGCGGGTTTCAGTTGCCCGATGGCACTTTCTGGCGCTATAGAGAACCAAATGCAGTTATCGTGGTTGAGGGAGAGCGCATGCGCGCGACCGCAAAACTGAGCCGCAGCAACGATCAGGTACAGATACTCGACAATGCTAAGAATATGTTCTTCTCAACAAAGGTGTTTGAGATACCTGAAAAAGGCGAAATTTCATTCGAGTGGGATATGAAGGCTATCTGCTCAGGTACAAAATCTCACGATCTGTATGATGGATTTGTTTCTGTGAATCTACTAGATTTCAGCACAGGAGCTGCACTTGACTTTTTTGCCTGCAATGATGTGATTGCAAGTGTCTATGCAATACTCCCTTTCCCTGGTGTACCAGAGCCTACGGATGCCGAGAATGCAGTAAAGCCGAAATATTTTTGCGACTTTAACGAACTAGCCCTGCAAACCGCACCTGGACAACAGCATCGCTACCGCATCAGTTATTATAGAGGTCATGATGAAGTGCGCTTTTTTGTCGATGGACAGGAGGTTGGAGTTTACACCGAAGTACCAGTGAAAATTAATAGCTTGATTATCGCGCTAGGTTTGATGACAGAAAAACCAATTGAGCAAGGTAAAAGCGTCTCCGTTCACGGCCAGACCTTAAGCGGCATATGGGGTGCATTTACGATCACTATTCGAAATGAATAGAGTCTGTGGTTACTTCACCTGTTCTAAACACTGAAGAACGCGATCAACTTCATTGAGTGTGTTATAGTGTGCCATACCAAGGCGTAGTGCTCCTCCTTTTGCTTCGAGTCCCAAACGTTCCATAATACCAATGGCGTAGTAATTACCATCCCAGGCAAAAATACCTTGAGAGGCCAGGCGTTCAGCCAGTTCATGAGGAGAGTACCCTTCTATATTGCAGGCAATTGTTGGGACTCTCCAGGCAAGTTGCTGTGGATTGGTAATGCCATAAACCTGAAGACCATTGATTTCGCGTAAACCTGCTAGCAATTGTGCAGATAATCCACGTTCATAATCCATGATTGCATGCATAGCAATCTTAAGCTCACGCTGTCTACCACTATAGGAGATTTCTCCCAAATTCACATTAAACAGATGACTATACCGGGTACTAAGTTCATGGCCAATCATCGCAAGGTAGTCAATGACCCCTACCAATCCAGCTAAACCTTCATGATTCTGCGTACCTGTCTCCCAGCGGTCAGGGATACTATCGCTGGCGGGACGGACTTTGTAAGCCGGAAATTTCTCCAAAAGCCCGGCTTTTCCATACAAAATGCCTAAATGAGGGCCAAAGAACTTATAAGATGAACAGACTAGAAAATCAGCATCGAGCGCCTGCACGTCGATCGGGCCATGAGGAGTAAACTGTACAGCATCAATCCACGCTAACGCCCCTACTTCATGCGCCCAACGAATGATCGTCGCCACATCATTAATTGTGCCCACAGCGTTCGAAGCATATCCGACAGCTACGACCCTGGTACGATTGGTAATCTTTGAGTGCATATCTTCCATATCCAGTGTCACATTTTCCGGGTGTACATCAACAGTGCGTATCACCACACCTCGCTCTTGCAAAGCAAGCCAGGGTGCGACATTCGCGTCGTGGTCCAGGATTGTCACAATGATCTCATCACCAGGTTGCAACGTTTTACCAATGGCGCGACTGAAAGCAAAAGTCAGAGTGGTCATATTTGGGCCGAAAACAATCTCATTTTGGCTGGAGGCATGCAAAAAATCGGCCATTGCGTTGCGTGCGGCAGCAATAACCTGGTCAGTACGTTCACTTGTAAGAAAGGCACCATGTGAATTGGCATTTGCCTCAAGGAAGTAGGATACCATAGCGTCTATAACCTGCTGAGCCACCTGCGTGCCACCAGGGTTGTCAAAATAGATAGCCTGGTTACCGTTCACATCTAGCGCGAGTGAGGGGAAAAAACGACGGTAGGAACTCAAATCGAGTACTTGGGACATAGGGTGGGACTCCTCTGATAATTAACCTGTGAATGTAGAGACACTTTCGTTAGTTATTGATTGCGAGATGCTCTTTTCTAATTTGTAAGCAAATTATATCATTACGCATTGAGAGCTGAGCAATTCAGCCCTTGACTTTTATATAGGCCTCATGTAACCTATAAACATCAAACTACAGGAGAGACTAGTGATAACCTTCATCTAACCTATTACCTGGACGCGGAACACATCAAATTGCATTGCAGTTGTATGTAGATACGGCATCTGCATTGTGTTTTGCACTATGGTATTTGGCAAAGAAGGTTATTGCTGTTGATGATCGTAGACATTGGAATCTACGCCTACACCTTTTACCACAGCACCAGCACCATACATTCATACCACCTCCTTTCCCATGAACAGATGTGAAAGAAGCTTCGCTTAATACCATATGCTAGAAGAGATGTGTTCCTAAACAACCTGACCTTATTCGCAATTCAAAATAAAATGTAAGGAGTTTAGTATGCCTGAACACACTATCCATGCCGCTAGTGAAGAAAATCAATCAGCTACCCTGCTTTCTCGCGCACCAAAACGCGCCATCCTTGTAGGAGTTGACATGCCCGGCAACGATTGGCATGTTGAAGAATCTCTGGACGAACTAGAACGGCTGGCGACGACGGCGGGTGTAACCTGTATTGATCGTGTTATCCAACGTTTAGCTCGTCCTCATCCAGGAACATTACTTGGTTCAGGAAAATTACAGGAAATTGCGGATCTGGTACAGTTTCATGATTGTGACGGTGTCATTTTTGATCTTGAATTGACGCCTGGACAGCATCGTAAACTGGAGGGTGAATTAGAAACACAGGTGCTTGATCGCACTGCACTGATTTTGATCATTTTTGGCCGCCGCGCACACACACACGAAGGACGTTTGCAAGTCGAACTAGCGCAGGTCGAGTACGACTTACCACGACTGGCGCGACAATGGTCACACCTGTCTCGTCAGAAAGGCAGTGTGCAACAGCGCGGTGAAGGTGAAAAACAGATTGAGGTAGACCGCCGTTTGCTTCGCCGCCAAAAAGATCAGCTCGAGGAAGAGTTAGAACATGTACGTACCCATCGACAGCTACATCGTATACGACGTAAAAACTCAGGCGCACCAATAGTAGCGCTGGTCGGCTATACGAATGCGGGCAAATCAACACTCTTGAATCATCTGGCTCATGCGAATAGTTTAGTTGAAGACAAACTTTTTGCCACACTTGATCCTATGACGAGACGGGTGCGGCTAGAGGGAGGGCAAGAGATATTGCTAACCGACACAGTGGGATTTGTACAACGCCTACCAACAACACTGGCATCGTCAAATTGAGGCAGTTGAACAAGTGCTTGAAGAAATCGGCGCTGGGGGTCGTCCAACAGTGCTGGCTTTAAATAAAATAGATGTCTTGCCCTGTGATGTTACCTTGCAACTGGAGGGCATAGCAGCTACATTGCCCCTGGCACGAGTATCAGCATTGCAGGGAGATGGAATTGATGACTTGCTACACTGTATCAGTGAGAACCTTCTCTTGCAGTTTGCTGCCCTTGACGTACTCATTCCCTATGACCGTGGAGAACTCGTGGCGCTGTTCCATCAATACGGGACAATTGAACACGAAAGCTTCGAAGAAACCGGCACCCACTTACGTGGTTATATGCCAGACAATCATAGTGGGCCGTTCACTGCCTTTCGCAAGGCACTCCCTAGAAGCGCCAGAATCTGATACAACAGCAGTACACTGCATATCAGCTTGTCATTCGGTATGAAAAGGAGTTTTGCCATGAGCAAGGCAAATATTGATGTATTAATAGTCGGTGGGGGCGTAATCGGGAATTCGATTGCCTACCACCTGGCACGCCAGGGACAGCAGGTACTTGTCGTGGAGAGGTCAGAGATTGCTGAGTCACCTGCAGCCTCATGGGCCAGCGCTGGTGGAGTGCGGCGACAAGGACGCCATCCTGCCGAAGCGAAGTTAGCCATAGAGGCTATCGAACGCTGGAAGACTTTAGAGCAGGAACTCGAAGCCGATTTGCACTACCGCCGTGATGGGAACCTGCTACTTGCAGAGAGCGAGGCCGAGGCCGATCAGCTTTCCAAATTTGTCACACACCAACACGAGATAGGTTTCGCCGATGTACGACTGGTAGATCGTAAAGAAGCGCTTGCTCTGGTACCAGGACTGAATGACCGGGTCGTAGCAGGAAGTTATAGTCCCAGCGACGGACAGGCTGACCCGGTTCTTACGACCCGTGCTTTTGCAACTGCTGCCCAACACCACGGTGCAATCTATTGGACTGGAATCCATGTTTTGAGCTTTCTGGTGCACAATGAGCGCATCGTAGGAGTACAAACAGAACGTGGCGAGGCTAAGGCAGAGCATATCGTGCTGGCTGCTGGCGTATGGAGCGATCAATTAGCAGCCACCATTGGCTTACGACTCCCAATACGAACTCGCGCCTTACAGATGATCCTCTCAACTCCAGCACGAATGAATTTGTTACAGCCAGTGATCAGCGCAGTTGGCCGGGTTCTCTCACTTAAGCAGGTTGCAAATGGCGCATTTCTGTTGGGTGGAGGTTGGCCAGGTGATCCTTCGCCTGATCGACGCTCTTTCATCATGCGTTCAAATAGTATAGAAGGCAATTGGTCAACCGCCAGGGAACTTCTACCGGCAGTGGGAGACCAACACATTGCCCGCAGTTGGTGTGGCCTTGAAGCGCAGAGCATTGACAATATTCCTTTCATTGGCACCATCCCAGGTCTGAATGGATTAACGATAGCAGTTGGCTTCTCTGGTCATGGGTTCGCGCTAGCTCCTGCCATCGGTCGTTGTATAGCAGATCAGATTAACGGACATTCAACTCCAGAGTTAGAAGGATTAAACCCAAGCCGCATTGCAAGCTTTCAGGCAGATATAGTCGAAAGCTTCATTTCGGAGACCCCGAGAGCTGATTTTCTTGAATAACGAGAAAGCAGGCGGATACGATGAGTGTATTCAATTATTGACACTTCAGTGTTTTTTTTGTCATAATTTCAATAGAGAATAGCACATTAAGAAATTTTACTTTATATTTCTGTTCGGATGAGAGAAAATATCATGCAGCAATTGCCCATAAAAGAAGAAACAGAACGAGATTACAACGCAGGTTATGATCGTGTAATGCAGTTTGCTGAATACGCACATGCCAGGGGCTGGCGATTAAGTGACCGGCAACTCGTGCATGAGATTGCACAACACGAACGAGCCGCCCAGATACGTGAAAAAAGCTCGTTACCGATTGTTGGGCCAGGAACACGCTCGGCCGCCTATAACCGAGGACAGGCCGATGCCTTGCGTGCCATATTACAAAAGCAGCGCCTGGAGGCTTAGATTCTGTGTGCTATAATAACCTCGTTATTGTTTTAACGAGGTTTGAAAGTAGATATGGGACTTTTATCAAAGCCACAGGGAACCTATACCGGGCCTCAACCCGGTTCTCCGGAACAAGTCCGGGCAATCATTGCAGAATTGCGCCGCCTCTATCCAGATGCCAGATGTTCACTCGATTTCTCTAATCCCCTTGAATTACTGATTGCCACCCAGCTTTCAGCACAGTGTACTGATGAGCGGGTGAATATTGTCACCCGTGATCTCTTCAAAAAATACCGCCGCGTTGAGGATTATGCGACAGTCAGCCAGGAGGAGTTAGAACAGGATATTCGACCAACTGGCTTTTATCGCAATAAGGCGAAAAATATACGCGCAGCCTGTCAACGTTTGATTACACACTATGATGGTGAAGTGCCACGTACTATGGCAGATTTGCTCACCCTTCCCGGTGTTGCTCGTAAGACCGCGAATGTTGTATTAGGTAACGCTTTTGGCATTGTTGAGGGATTCGTCGTTGATACGCACATTGGTCGACTTGCACGACGCTTCGGCTGGACGGCAAATGAAGATCCAGTAAAGGTGGAGCAAGATTTGATGCGATTGGTTCCTCAACAAGATTGGCTTAATCTATCGCACCTGATGATCTACCATGGAAGAGCCATTTGTTTGGCACGGAAAGCACTCTGCGAGCAATGTATATTGACGAAACTCTGTCCATCAGCTTTTATTGCGACAAAGTAACGTCCTATGCTCGTCATCTATGCTTGTAGATACCTCGTTCTCCACATAAAAGGTTATAGAGCATCAGTTAAACCCGCACCAACAGTGCAGCATGCAAGTTCTCAACATGGTAACTTATCGAGTGCGACGTTTCACCATCGATTTGCATATTCACGGGATTCTTGCTCTCAATAGTGACTGATTTAGCCCGGTAAACCGTGACTTCCGGTAGCGCCCTATGTTCACCTCTCTTAACAATTGGTAATAACCTCAAGGCACGTAGCAGAGGTGTATAGTCAATTGTACAGACATCGAATAGCCCATCGGTGTGGTCGGCGTTCGGATTAATGCGAAAGCCAGCGCCATATGTCGGGCCATTGGTTACAGCGATCAAAACAAAGCGTTTCATCTGCATTGCACGAGTTTGTTCATCACTATCGTCCAGCTTGAATGAAAGCCATGGACAGTGATGATAGCCAAACAATAATTGTTTTAGAGTAGTAGTATAATAGAGTCGCATTCCAGTCATAAGTGGAACCTTTTTCATGTGGTCTGCCGCTACAGCGATATCAGCATCAAGACCAACACTGAACGAGTTAGCAAAGTAGCGACCGTTGACTATGCCTGCATCAACTTCGACGAGTTTTCCATTGAATGCCCGCTCAATAGCAGTGGCAGGATCTTGAGGCAATTTGAGTGTATTCCATGCAAAGTCATTGCCAGAACCTGCTCCAACAATGGCGAGAGGAACGCGCTTTCCTGAGCTTAGGATGCCATTGACTACCTCGTGGACAGATCCATCACCACCGACAATAATCACAGAGCGACCTTCTTTGGCAGCAATCATTGCAAGTTCTTTCGCCTCTCCTTGCCTTGTGGTTTCCACAAAGTCGGCCCGTTCGCGTTCTGCTCGGCTGCGCACTACCGCTCGATACTTGTCTATTTTGCCGCGATTTGCAGCAGGGTTAAGGATAACGAGAGGATTACCAAAGGACATCAATGGATCCATAGCTAATCTCCTTCCCTGGATCATGGATTTTAGCAGATTGTACCATTTTTCCCGCTACCCCTACAATTGTGCCAATTGAGACATTGAGACCATTCGTTTGCAAATTATGACGCCATAAGCTATAGTATTTTTGTGACGGGATATCAAGAGTACTTACCTTTCCTAAATATGACAGCAACTACATGGTTTACTAACTGAAGTTGTATGTATCAATCCCTTTACAGAAGTCTGGAAGGAACTATAAATATTTATCAATAAGGGGAGGAAGCAGGATGAAAATATTGATCGCCGATCCTGATCGTGACCTGGTAGAAATGTTGACGAGCTGGTTAAAAACGCTGGGATACGAAGTCTATCGAGCATACACAGGTGAGCGAGCTAAGATCGAATGGGAGGAACAGGAACCAGACCTTGTATTACTTGATACAGCAATAAAGGATGTAGAAGCGTTGTCAATGTGTCGGGACTTGCGGCATAAGCATGATGCTCTGGTTTTAGTAATGACTGAGGGCAAGGAAGTGCAGGATGAGGTACGTTGTTTGGAGTCTGGTGCTGATGATTATTTACGAAAACCTTTCTTTCCTTCGCAACTTTTAGCTAGAATACACGCGTTGAGTCGAAGAGGGCGTTCTAGCCTGACACAACGACCTTCTACCATCATCGTTGTTGGTCCCATTCGCGTCGACTCACTTCACAACGAAGTCAGTATCGATGGAAAATCGGCTCGTTTGACACCTACAGAAAGTAAACTCCTCCATTTGTTGGCAGTTAATGCAAATAATGTTTGTACAGCGAACCAAATTGTTTCGCATATCTGGGGATTTGGTAACGATGGAGATAGTGGTCTGATCAAAGCACATATTCGTCATCTACGTCAAAAGATCGAACCTGATCCCAGTAAGCCAAACTATATCCTTACGGTTCCAGGCGTCGGCTACACCTTGATACGCCATTCCTCTGAGGAAACAAATTTTAACGCAAAAGAAGTAACACGCACTTTTCAAGCTATTTCTCTATAGCAATATCAATTTACCGTGTGGTTACTTTTCTTTCCACATCAATGTCTTATGAAAAGACAGAAAACGAAGAAGCCGAGTTTCGACATCGTTCTTCGTCTCTGTTCAATTCTGTTTAATAAAAGTGAAGACATCAGCACAACCAAAGACATACCGGCACCATTTTTTCTTCTGCACTACTATCTTGTCTAAACCTTTGACTCATACAATGTAGAATACAAGCCTCTCGAACAAAGATGTTTTTGCGGCTGGCCTTTACTCTGTAAAGAAGACGAGGTTGATACAATGCAGCGTATGTAAAAGAGCTAATGGGGGGAGATATTATGCTCTATGGGAACTATGCAGGATATTGCAGATAAGGTACGAGGGAACCTGATTCCACAATTATTTGTCTTACGACGTGTGCCGGTGCGCTACTCTCGCATTTTGCCACTAACAGTCATGAAGAAGTATCAGTGCCTGGTAGTTGGTTCGGCCCCTGGGGTATTGACAGTAGCCATTACGAATCGACAAAACACTTTAGTCATCGAGTCCCTGAAGAAATTCACCGGACAATCAATTTTCCCTGTCCTAATTGACCCAATCAATATGCGATTACTCATTCGACGTCTTGAAAGAAACGAATATCGCAGAAATGCCTTTCATTCGAGGGTAAAAAAAAACATCAGGAAGCTAGACTATTATCAATATTCTACGCTTAGCCTCCAAGTTTGGTCAATAATGATAGTATTTTCAAGCCAAAAAGCGAAGCGCATGTAGCCTGCGTATCCACGTTTAAAATACCAGTGATCTTCACGCGCCTCCGCGACCTTTGAGCATTACCGGTAGAGTCAGAGCAATGAGTTTTAGATCTTCCAGGAGAGATTGCTGCCCAAGATACTCAATATCCATCTCCACCATCTCTTTAAACGGCACACGACTGCGCCCATAAACTTGCCATGTACCTGTTAACCCTGGCTTGCCCAAGAGACGTATCCACTCACGAGGGCCATATTCCTCAACTTCATATGGAAGCGGGGGACGCGGACCAACTAATGTCATCTTACCCTGTAAAACATTGATAAATTGGGGTAGCTCATCTATACTCGTCTTACGAATAAATCGACCAACTCTAGTAATCCGTGGATCATCAACCAGCTTATACTGATTATCCGAATCATTCTTTCCATTGAGTGCAGCTCCATTCATGTATAGTTTGACTGATTCGCGGTGAACCGAAACATCAGAATCCACATACATTGAACGAAGTTTGAATATGTAAAATTCAACGCCATTACGGCCAACACGCTTCTGACGGAAAAAGACAGGACCTTTTGAGTCTAAACAGATTAATACCGCAAAGACAGCAATAACAACACAGAGAGGAATCAGGATAAGCAAAGTAAATACGATATCAAGTATACGTTTGATCCTCAGATAACCTTTATCAATACTAATAGTACTTTGAGTTGGCGGCGAAAGAACAGCCATGATACCATCCCCTTTACATTGATATACAGATATAGCGTTACGTTGATAGCGTCTCCCCCTTGATTCAAGATAGATCATAGCTGATGCTGGTGTATATTTGGTAAGTAATTGTATGTTAATCTGGGTAAGAAATGGTGGGAAAGGTTAGAAAAGCTTAAGAAGGAATTTCTTATTAGATCTTTGAAGCCGCCAGGTTTGATATTCTGAACATCAAGGAAAGAGTTTCACCCATTCTTAACCTCTACTGCAATCTTCTCAGTACTCAAAACTCTTATCCTAAGAAAGAATGTTTTCATTTTTCTGCCTACGTGCTTAATGAAGGAGCTATATTGCATATGCAGATACCATTGGTAGATTTACAAGCACAATTTCAGTCAATTAAGCCAAAAATCATAGCCTCGATTGAAGATGTGCTTAAGAACATGCACCTTTTCCTGGGTCCTCAAACTCAGGCATTTGAGAACGAATTTGCTCAGTATTGCGGATGCTATTATGGAATTGGTCTCTCCTCGGGAACCGACGCGCTCGCTCTTGCGCTTCGAGCATGCGAAATTGGGCAAGGTGATGAAGTCATCACTGTCGCTAACACTTTTATTGCAACTGTGGAGGCAATCGCCATGGCAGGTGCAACACCGGTCTTCGTCGATGTTGATCCAGATACCTACACAATGGACTGGCGAAAACTCGATCAGGTTTTGACACCTCGAACTCGCGCGATCATACCTGTTCATTTGTATGGTCATCCCGTAGAGATGCAACCAATTCTCGATTATGCTAGTTTACATGGGCTATACGTGATTGAGGATGCTTCTCAGGCTCATGGCGCTACCTACAAGGGACAACGAGTCGGAAGCATAGGGGATATTGGCTGTTTCAGTTTCTACTTTAGTAAAAATCTAGGGGCCTATGGGGAAGCGGGTATTTGTGTGACAAACGATGCAAAACTTGCAGAAGCAATACGCAAATTGCGCGATCATGGCTCACTGATTCGTTACCAGCATGAGACTCTTGGGGTCAACGCTCGTTTGGACGAAATTCAGGCTGCTATACTACGGGTCAAACTTCCCTATCTAGACCAATGGAACGCTGCCCGCCAGACTCATGCTAAATTCTATACAGAACAACTGGAGGGGCTTATTGAGAACGTACCACTTGTTCGATCTTGGGCCACTCACGTCTATTATGTCTATGTTATACAAGTTCAAGAACGTGATAATTTCCGCAAGGCATTGGAGCAAGAAGGAATTGCTACTGGTATACACTATCCAACGCCTATCCATTTGCAACCAGCCTGCTCACAGTATGGTTACGTTCATGGGATGCTGCCCGTAACGGAGGCTGTAACCGCTCGCATCGTCTCCTTGCCTATGTATCCAGAACTTACTGAAGAACAAATTCATAGGGTCGTGAATGCTGTTAAGAGAAGTATTGTGTCGGGTATAGCCGGTAGATAAATTGAGCATAAACGTATACAGAACTAGATTCTGGGAGCACAAATGATAATGAAAGAAATACGTTTCGGGGTGATCGGTTGGGGCTATTGGGGACCAAAGATCGCGCGCAATCTGAATTCATTACCACATGCATCAGTAACCTATGTAGCAGATACTGATGCTCGTCGCCTCGCTGCATTTGCAGTCAATCAGCCATGGGTACAGACAACAACGCAAATAGAGGAGATATTTCGTTCAGATGTTGACGCCATTGTCATCGCTACGCCAGTTAGCACGCATTTCCAACTGGCGCGCGAGGCATTATTGCATGGCAAACACATACTCGTCGAGAAGCCGCTGACTGCCAGTGTTAGCGAGGCCGAGGAATTGGTTGCGCTTGCACAGGAACAGCATCGAGTGCTGATGGTAGGACATACCTTTGAGTATAATCCGGCCGTAAACGAACTACGTAAGCTTGTGCAGAGTGGTGAACTTGGAAAAATTTATTGCATTGAAGCAGAGCGAGTGAATTTGGGGCTCTTCCGCAATGATATCAATGTAATATGGGATCTTGCGCCGCACGATATATCAATACTCTTATATCTTCTTGATAGAAAGCCGGAGAAGATCAAGGTACAGGCACACGCTCATGTGCAATCACGCATTGAAGACGTTGCACATCTTGATTTAGAATTTGCAGATGGCATGAACGCGCATATACATGTAAGCTGGCTTCATCCCTGTAAAATCCGTCGTGTAACGGTGATCGGAGATGCCAGGATGGTCGTCTATGACGATACCAATCCAGCAGAAATGATCAAAGTTTACAATAAGGGGGCTGATGTACACGCTGACCCCGTGGTATCTTATCGCTTTGGGGAGATAACTATTCCCCACATCGATTGGATTGAGCCTTTACACCTGGAATGTGAGGATTTCGCAAACTCCATTCGTACAGGGACAATACCACGAGCAAATGGAGAAGTAGGTTTAGCTGTAGTAAAAGTTCTAGCGGCTGCACAAGAGGCACTTGCGAACCATGCCAGGCAAAATTTGCCTGTAAAAGTGTAGGGCTTTTCCTCGTATGCTAATTTACCTGGCACTTCTTTCTAGACTTACAAGTGCCAGTTTTGACTCATAGGCATTGGATACGGACTAGCCACAAAGTGTAATCAGAACTCGTACAACTCTGCAATGCGCTCGCTCAACCCAGGTGCTTATAAAGGCTTCCCCCTAGTAGTCCAGCCACCGGCAGCGGGAGTCGTTTCCAGCATGAAGTGAGCAAACGAAACTTCAAGCTACTTTCAGCTGTGGATGCAAGGCCAGCTATGTGCGGATAATAGTAGTATGGGAGAGGCTCCTTGATGGCTCCCCAGCGCCGTTTGAACTCCATTAACCCTTCATTATCACAAGCAGTTCGTCCCATATCAAATGTTCGGTATCCTTGCATGCAGCCCAACTTGATAGCTGTCCACATGAGCAAGTCATTGGGAGCTAGAAGCAGGTGCTGTTCATCAGATGCCCCATAGGAATATTTGATCGTAGCACCAGAGGCGAGCAGAATCATACCTGCGATGATCCTTCCCTGGTACTCAGCTAGTAAGAGTTGCATCGATCCACTGGCAGCAAAAGTATCCCAAAGCTTATAAAAGTAACGCTGAGGCTGCGCAGGCATCCCATGTTTTTTGCAACGCGTTTGTAAGTGTAATCGATAGTATTGAGCCATATCTTCGCGCTGCTGAGCCACCCTAACCTGCACGCCGAGCTTCTGCGACTTCTTTACCTGGCGTTGTATAGGCTTCCGCAAATTTGCCGACACGATATCTGGATCGTCAGCAAGTGACATGAGCCACCGCACATACAATTGCCCCTGCATCAGATCCGAGCGCTTAGAGAGCACATCGTTAATGCCAGCTCGCAGCTCTAGATACTTGACCATTTGCTCTTGGGCGAGAAGCATTGCTTGATCGACAAGAGCATTCGCACTGGTCTCGTCTACAGCGAGTAATGGACAAAGGTCAGTAAATGGCAAGGCAACCAAACGCCGACCAGTGATAGGGCTGTGCATCGAGCACAGCGGCAGGAAACCGGTGATCTCGCCAGCCGAGTTCGTAGTGGTGAGTGGGATTATAGCATATCCATACAACTCGGTAATCAGATCCAGCCAGGCCTGGCTATAATAAAGGGAGTCCTTCGTTTGTTGCTCAACGAAGGTACTCCAGCGAGCCTTCGAGAGAATCGCTTGCGCCATGAATCTTTCTCCTCACCTTCACTAGGCGGGTAGTAGCTTCCCTTTACAAAAATACTGCGGCTCTACCCCTTTGCAACTTTCTCCGCGCGTACGAGCGCGGCGACGATCGCCTCTACATCTTTCTCATTCACCCTCGGGTTGGTAGGAAGGTTGACCAGGTGCCTGGCAGCCTCCTCAGCTCGCGGGCAGGAACCCTTCTCGTAATCTCCGCTGGCTGGAGAATCTGCCTCTTCAAGGACCGATGAGAACCAGGTTCCCAGTGTAGCGCGTCGCCGGGCTACACGCACAGTCAGAGTCGGATCTTCTACCCAAACAGGATAGCGGACGCAGGCAGGATCCGACTTCGTAGGAGAAACAGGTATTCTAAAACCCAACGCAGCTAACCGTTCCCGGTAAGCAGCAGCAATCGTACGACGATGAGCCACGTTGGATTCCAGGCGACGGAGCTGACGGAGACCGAGGGCGGCCTGGGCATTGCTCAGGCGCTGCTCGTAGATGGCCGGACGCTTACCATAGATCTCCTCGTCCGTCGTCGGTTGGGGCAACGGGTTGCGTTTCCCCAAAAACTCATAGATCGCTCGCATGTACGGGTGTACATGTGGTTCAGTCATCCAGTGATACAGCACCAACTTCAGCATATAGCGAGAGGTTTGCCAGGCAGATGGACGAGCGCAACTCTGCTGGAACTCCTGCAACCGTGCTGCCAGTTCTGGATCATCGGTTACAACCATTCCTCCCATCGTGGTCGAGATCGTCTTCGTCTCCTCACTGCTAAAAAATGCGGCCCGACCGAAGCTACCAACCGGTCGCTCATTGTAGGTAGCACCCAGTGCATGCACGCAGTCCTCGATCAGAGTTATACCACGCCGCTGTGTCAGCTCAAGCGCAGCATCAAGATCTACTGGGACGCCGAAGGTGTGCTGCAAGACCAACGCTTTTGTTTTGGGAGTGATTCGCTGCTCGGCCTGCTCAAGGTCGATATTGTAGTTGTCAAGCCGACAATCGACATAGACGGGCCGGGCATCCGCATAGCGGATTGCATTGGAGACGACAATATGGGTTGGTACCTGGAGAAGTACTTCGTCACCTGATCCAATTCCCAAACTGCGTAGGAGACCATAAAGGCCCACCCGCCCATGACAAAAACTGTATGCGTAGCGGACGCCAATATGCTGTGCGAAGGCTCGCTCGAAATCCGCAACAGCATTCCCGTCTACAAGTTCCCGCGGATGAGCCAGATAGCGCAGGGCGACCAGGCAGTCATCAAAGGTCGTCGTTCCCCCAATAAGCGCCACACGTCTGGGGGATGCCCTCGCGTGCAACTCCCTCGTGGTTTCATCGGGTGCTTGCTCAATGACGATATGTTTCATAAAGATATTCTCCTAGAGATAGTGGTGGGCAAGGTCACTCAACACAACAGTCGCTTTGATCGGCAACCGCCTCCAGACTGCGCTTGCGAGTTGACGCGCGCGGCTTGGCGAATCGAGAATGCTAATTTCCATCTCACGAGGAGTAGGGTGGTAATAACGATACATCCAGTGCCGCTCTGCCCCCCACTTGCTTTTGAACTCAGCAAGGCCCTGGTTGTCTCTCGTCACCTCACCAAAATCATAATAGCGATAGCCTTCAGCCCAGGCATCATGGATCGCCTGCCATTGAATGAGATCGTTTGGACGTAGCGAAAGATCTTCTCTTCGCCAGCCGGTGAAGGCATAGAAGACAGTTTGACCATACATGAGAAGAAGTGAACCAGCTAGCAACCTGGTCCTTCCTCCTGTGCTATGATAAGCCAGCAAGAGCCGCAACAAGCCACGCGCTTGCAGTTGTGTCCAGGCAACTTGGAAGAAGCGGTATGGGCGAGGTGGCACTGAAACCCAGCGCATAGTCTCCAGATAAAGCTTGTACCAGGCCTCAAGTTCCTGCTCTGTTTCGGCCTGGCAAACTTGTACACCTGACTTGGTCGCTTTGCCGATAGACCACTTGAT
>WNFX01001053.1_pt1 | contig 28105 bp, 37 predicted proteins | sample 5400111 | NCBI WGS metagenome assembly WNFX01 (sample SAMN13153363, study PRJNA577476) | soil metagenome | isolation source: 40 cm soil or saprolite under grassland replicate 1 | place: USA:California | collected 2016-06-15
TCACCAGGACTCTGCTGAGACCTAGCGCCCGCGCTTTTTCCAGGCCGAGGCGCAAAATCTCCTGCCCATAGCCCTGTCTGCGCATTGATGGCCGAATCTCGTAGCCGATGTGACCCCCCATTTTGAGTAGCCTGTCATTCAGTTCGTGACGTAATGAAAGTCGCCCGATATATTCCGTATCGTCAATGAGCCAGAACGTCGAGGCAGGCACAAAGCCGGGCGAGACGCTTCTGCGATCTTTCTCTTCTTGCAGGCGTTGTACAAATTTCTCGAAGTCGGCGGAGATGCGCAGCACGTCATAGTCCTGCTGGCACCCTTCGCGCTGGAACTCCTGTACCGCTGAGATAAACTGCTCTTTATATCGAGTAGATGGTTCGGTGAGAAAGATCATGCTTTGCTCCTAATTATCCTGGTCGCTGCCCAGGCGCATTTCTAACTCGATCTCGTCGCGGATGGGAATGCCATCGTTGCCGAGCAATGGGATCTGTGGCTTTAGTTTGCGTGATTGCGTGACTGCGTCGCGGTGGACGGCTACCAGGACGAAGCCACGCTTCTGATAGAAACGCAGTGCGTTCATATTATCATTGGTCGTGATCAACCAGAGGCGCTTGCACCCGGTCTTGCGTGCAAACCTTTTGGCGGTCTCTATCAGACCTGTGCCGATGCCAGCGCCAGAGCGCGTACTGTTTATACTTACTATCTCACACTCCTGTCCCTGTATCTGATAGGTAAGCAGTCCGACATATTCACCTTCCACCTCTGCTACAAATCCCGCTAGCTCATGAGGCGTGTAGGTGACGCCATGACCAATTACAGTACTGGCACCCCAGTGTTGCAAGATGAAATGTTTTACCCGGTCACGGTCGGCATCCATAAGCGGGCGAATAGGGATATCAGGTGTAAGCATAGTTAGCTTCCTTTTTCTCTCTAGTATACATATTCTTGCAGATATTGTGTAGAGTGGGGCGCTTCAAATGGGTGTGATTCATTTTTTTGCACAGAACCTCCACATTCATTGAGAACGCCTCTGTGTACTCTGCGTTGCGTCGTTTCCCTATTCCCAGTTTTCCAAGGTTTTGACCATGCGTGCATGGGGACGTTGATAGAGCAAGGTCTGCTGGGTGACAACATAGTGCAGATGCGCATACAGATCCAATGCCTGTGTGTTCCCTTGAGCGACATGCAGAGCGATTTTGGGAGAGTGGTGCTGGCGTGCCTGCTGCTCCGCACTTTGCAGCAGGCGCGTGCCGATCCCTTTGCGGCCCCAATTGCTGAACACAGCGAGCGCATCGACATACCATTCATCGTCCTGGGCCTCCCGTTGGAGCCAGCTTCCAACGGCGGCGTTGAGCCGTGCCTCCTCTCGACCCCCAAAGCTCAAAACCAACCCGACCACCTCTGAGCTGTGGTCAGCAACCTGGATGTTTTGAGAGCTAAAACGATTGCCGTCCTGGCGGAAGAAGTGCTCTAAACGCTCGATCAACCCGCTCTCGTCTTCTTCTCGCAGAGGAGAGGTGACTTGCGTATGCGTATACGCTGAGTAAAGCAGGACCGCCGCTACCTCAGCGTCGCCTGGCTGTGCTGGTCTGATCTGGATCGAATCTCGCATCGTTTCTCATAGAGAGGGTTGCCATCGGTCTGTTTGATGGTCGGACGGTCTGTACCTGCTCACTATACCACACTGCACGAGGCCGATGCTGAAACGATGTCGCCTCCAAACCGGCTCGTGGCACCTGTATTGACAGGACTGCTGTGGCCCGGGAACGCACAGTTCCACTCGGATTGCCAGATACGCTTTTCTCCCACAACGCGGCTCATCCGCAGCCTCGCTGATGCGCAGAGCTCCAGGCGGGTCAAGATCATGGTGGAGGGTCTTTCCACTCTGCACCTCCCCACGGCACTTGAGCCTGCGCCAGGCTTGTGCTAGTCCTGGCTTGTATCCTGTGGCTGGGAGCGTTCAATGGTCATGTAGGTCACGACATCCCACGCATTGTGGATCCCCATGAACAGGAGCAGCATCGTCACCGCCGCGATGATGAACAGGACCGGTCCCGGGTAGATTGGAAGCAGAATCGCCGCTACGACGAGGGCGGTGTAGGAGATGAGTGGCAAGAGTGTGTACCACAGCCAGTCAGAGAACACCAATTGATAGCCCACCAGACGGTGACGCACCTCCCAGAGCACGATGAGGACGTAGCTCACCCCCGCGAGACCAGCCAGGCCGAGCAGCAAAGCAGCAGTCCAGGGTGCCGGCCAGGGTGCACTGAGAAGGGCGGCGATCAGCAGCGCGGCACCAAAATGCACCACGTTGGAGGTGTTGAAGACCCTCATGTGGCTCCATGACGACGACGGGCGCACCCGGAGCTGTGCCATCAAGGTGATGACCACGAACATCAAGCCCGTCAGCGTTGCCGCTGCGGTGCCGACGATGACGTAATAGTTTTGCCACGTGGCAAATGGCAACAGCGCCGCCCCTGACATGATGGATCCTCCCTTCCAGATCAATGCAAACGGTAGACCTCTCCCCGGCGCGAACGTCGGAGGCGGATGAGGCACAATTAGACCGGTTCTCTCAAAGAGCAACACACGGCGTTGGCATGGCTCACAGCCTGTTTGTGAGGAAGAAATGTATCTTCTCTTCATCCTATCACATCTCTCATCAGCGAGGAAGCGGATGAGCCAGGTGTGTGGCAAAGGGCAAGAAGCTGGAATTACGTCAAACAACAGTTAAGGAAGATTGGCTTGTTCCTGAAACCGCCAAGATCATGACTGATTGCCGGTCCAGCGACATTGACAATCGTGGTATCAAGCAGCATCATAAAGTACCCAAAGCAGATGCCGATGAACGGAAGAATCTTCATCCTCTGGTCTGTAGAAACGGTATGTGTAGGAACCACAGATGGTTTTTCCACCAGCAACTTCCTTCCAACCTGATGATGCGCTGAATGATCGAACGAAAAGACTGGGCTCCTGGCCATCGCGTCGAACATGCAGCGCAAAAAATTGGGCTGCATGTTCGACACTCGCTTCCATTTCACGTCATGTACCAGAAGCCACTCATTGCTCGCCAAAAACGTGTTTTGCCACGGCAATGGCAGACATTGCCTTTGGCCAACCAGCATAGAACGCAAGGTGTGTAATGACTTCCTTGAGCTCCGCCTCAGTAAGACCATTATCCTTCGCTCTCATCAGATGGCCTGATAGCTGTTCAGTATTGCCGCCTGTAATCAATGCTGCAACGGTAATTAAGCTACGGTCGCGTTTAGAGAGCTCCGCTCGCTCCCAGACGTCACCGAACAGGACATCATCTGTGAGTGATATCATCTTCGGCAAGAAGTCGCCAATCATCTTTTGTGCGGGCGTCTGCGCTTGCGATTCAGACATGTTCTTTCTCCTCTCCCTCTAAGGCCGGACCATGACCTTCATGGCTGTGCGCTGATCCATCGCCGCATAGCCCGAGGGAACGCCATCGAGATCGACAGTGAGATCGAGCACAGCAGAAGGATCGAGCCGTCCGGCCAGCACATCAGCGAGCAACTCGGGCAGAAACGCCCGAACCGGTGCCGACCCACCTCGGAGGACGATATGGCCAAAAAAGAGCCGCTCAAGATTGGGCTGTTCGCTGCCATGGGGCACCCCGACGTAGCCGATGCTTCCTCCTGGACGGGCGATGGCAATGGCGGTATCCATCGACTCCTTCGTACCGACACACTCCATTACCGATTCCGCTCCCCCTGCCGTCACCTCGATCACTTCTCGCTCGGCCTGCTCGCCGCGACTCGTGACGAGGTCGGTTGCGCCCAAACGGCGGGCCAGGGAGAGGCGGCTCTCTTGATGCCCCAGCAGGATGATGCGTTCGGCTCCCAGGCGTCGTGCTGCCAGCACCCCACATAAGCCCACGGCTCCATCGCCGACGATGGCAACCGTTCCCCCCGCATGCACCCCTGCCGACACGGCTGCATAATGACCTGTTCCCATCACGTCCGTCAGAGGAAGGATGGCCTTGAGCAGCTCTTCATCTCCTTCAACGCTCTTAGGAACGACGACCAGCGTGCCATCGGCAAGGGGGGCGCGGATCGCCTCGGCCTGTCCTCCATCATTGGCCTGTCCCCAAACGCCGCCATGCAGGCAGTTGGTGTAGAGTCCCTTGCGGCAGAACTCGCAGGTGCCGTCGGAAAAGGCAAACGGTGCGATCACCCGATCTCCCCGCTTGATGGTCGTCACTTGTGATCCCACGTCTTCCACCATTCCCATCCATTCATGGCCCAACCGCCCCCCTGGTGGAAAGGGTTCCAGCCCTCGGTAGGGCCATAAATCCGACCCACAGATGGCGGCATGGGTGATGCGAACGAGGGCATCCGTTGGCTCCTGCAGTGCGGCATCTCTTACCTGTTCGACCCGCACATCGAAGGGGCCGTGAAAAACAGTTGCACGCATATACTTCTCCTTTTTTCTCATCTTCCCCTCACCAACGAAGAACCTCGTGTGAGGGGAGGGTAGTGGAAACAACGGAACGCGCATGCCAGAACCAAGCTGGCCCTTCACTCAAGAGGGACTTCGACGGCAACGTCGAGCTTGGGGTAGTAGGACTTCACGTTCCTGCCGTACTTGTCTCGGAACTTCTCAAGAACCTTGTCGAGCTGCGCCTGGTCGGTGAGCAGACGGACGCTTGTAGTGAACGTCTTCCCACGGGCTGCCAGGCGGATGGTTGGGATCTTGCGCACGTTTTTGTACCAGTCGGTATCTGAGCCCTTCACAGGGATCAGATAGAGCTTGTTGCCATCCAGGGCGAACCAGATGGGGTAGGAAAGGGATCGCCCGGACGTTCGACCGGTCACGGTGATCTCGATTTCGTTGGCACCTTGCAGGGCTGTGCGAAAATCGGTGTCTGTCATAGAAGTCTCCTTTACGGATGCACCAGCACTTTGATGGCGGAACGTGTATCCATCGCCGCATATCCAGCAGGAACCCCATCCAGATCGACCGTCATGTCCAGGACGGGTGATGGATCAAGCTTTCCTGCGATCACATCCTGCAACAATTCTGGCAGGTAGGCGCGCGCAGGTGCCACGCCGCCGGTGAGGGTAATATTCTGGAACAATCTGTGAGTCAGATCAGGAGCCTGGCTGACATGGGTAAAACCAACGAGACTGACGGATCTGCCCGGTCGGGTCATGTGAATCCCCATGTTGATGGCTTCAAGCGTGCCCACACACTCCAGAGCCGCTTGGGCCCCACCATGGGTCTGCTCAAGCACTTCCTGCACTGCTTGCTCATCTCTGGTCGTGATGACATCGGTGGCCCCAAATGCTTGCGCCAGTTTCAGCCTCTGTTCCTGGTGTCCGATAATGAAGACGCGCTCTGCCCCCAGACGTTTAGCGGCGAGGACTCCACAGAGTCCGACTGCTCCATCGCCAATCACGGCCACCGTGCTGCCTGCCCTGACCCCAGCGGTGATGGCCGCATGATGGCCTGTCGCCATGACATCGGTAAGGGGAAGGATGGCCTTGAGCAGATGCTCGTCGCCTTCCACCGAGGGGGGAACCACCACCAGGGTCCCGTCGGCGTATGGGACGCGAACGGCTTCGCCCTGGCCGCCATCATTGGGACCGCCCCAGCGCTCTCCATGCACGCATGAGCTTGGCAAGCCTGCACGACAGAACTCGCAGGTGCCATCCGAGATCAAGAAAGGGGAGATCACGCGATCCCCTTTGTTGAGGGTGCGCACCTGCGCCCCGACCTCCTCGACAATCCCCATCCACTCGTGTCCCATGCGCTCTTCCGGCTCACGGTGATCGATGCCACGATAAGACCACAGATCCGAACCACAAATCCCCGCATGCGTAATACGGGCAACCACATCGGTTGGTGCCTCAATGATGGGATCGGGGACCTGGTCGATGCGCATATCTCCAGGCCCATGATAAACGGTTGCTCTCATGTGTTCCTCCTCTTCAAGTCAGCGTTTCACCGTGAGGCAGCGCTTTCCCACGCTGCGCCCCAGCACGACGCTTGCGCCCGTGATGACGACGACTTTTCCTGCGATGTTCTTGCTCATACTCTTGACTTCTGCTTGCCGTGACGGCCGCTTAGAGACCCGTCCTTCGCTCCAACTCTTCGGGGTACCGCGCCCCCTGCACCGTGATATTTGATGCGGCGCTCTCGATCTCACGGAGATCGTCGGGCGTCAGTTCGACGGCAGCCGCTCCGATGTTCTCCTCCAGGCGAGAGAGCTTCGTGGTACCCGGAATCGGCACGATCCACGGCTTCTGGGCAAGTAGCCAAGCAAGCGCTATCTGAGCAGGTGTCGCCTTCTTTCGTTTCCCGATCTCGCCAAGCAGATCGACCAGGGCCTGATTCGCTTTGCGAGCTTCAGGCGTAAAGCGAGGGACGATGTTGCGGAAGTCGGAACGGTCGAACGTCGTGTGTTCATTGATCGTGCCCGTGAGGAAGCCCTTCCCCAGAGGACTAAATGGAACGAACCCGATGCCGAGTTCCTCGAGGGTCGGTAATACTTCCGCTTCAGGGGCTCTCCACCACAGCGAGTATTCGCTCTGGAGTGCTGTGACCGGCTGGACGGCGTGTGCGCGCCGGATCGTTCGTACGCCTGCTTCAGAAAGGCCGAAGTGCTTGACCTTCCCTCCCCGAATCAGGTCCTTCACCGTTCCGGCCACGTCTTCGATGGGCACCTCCGTGTCAACGCGGTGTTGATAGAACAGATCGATGGCCTCGACCTTGAGTCGCTTGAGCGAGGCCTCGGCGACCTGCTTGATATGCTCTGGCCGACTATCCTGGCCCAACTGCTCCCCATTGGGACCAAGTTTGAACCCGAATTTGGTGGCGATCACCACCTGCCCACGGAAGGGAGCAAGCGCTTCGCCCACCAGTTCTTCGTTTGTGAACGGGCCGTACGCTTCAGCGGTGTCGAAGAAGGTGATGCCGCGTTCGACGGCGGACCGAATCAGTGAGATCATCTCCTGCTTGTCTGCGGCCGGACCGTAGGCAAAGCTCATTCCCATGCAGCCGAGCCCGAGGGCCGAGACTTCCAAGTTGCTATTTCCAAGTGTGCGCTTCTGCATTCGTCTTGTCTCCTGTTTTTGAATAAAGGTCGGAACGATCTTCCTCCAGGATCAGGCCTGGTACTGTTCGTCGCTGACCTTTTCCATCCAGTCGGCGGTCTTGCCGTCGAGACGTTCCTGAATGGCGAGGTGCGTCATGGCCGTGGTTGGCGTGGCGCCGTGCCAATGTTTCTCACCCGGCTCGAACCAGATCACGTCACCCGGCCCAATTTCCTCGATCGGACCACTCCAGCGTTGGACCCGGCCGCGGCCAGCCGTCACGATCAGGGTCTGGCCCAGCGGGTGGCTGTGCCATGCGGTCCGAGCGCCGGGCTCGAACGTGACACTTGCGCCGACCGCGCGTGCCGGCTCGGGTGCCTCGAACAGGGGGTCAATGCGTACCGTGCCGGTAAAATACTCAGCCGGTCCTTTGCCGGAAGGTTGTGAGCCACTTCTTGTGATGTCCATGTGCTCAATTCCTCCACGTTGAATCGTTGTTGGTAACTCATGAGGCCTCACGATCCATATCTTGCGGTTTTCCGTGAAGTGATAGCCGTAGAAATGGCGAAAGGCATTTGCATTCATGCCCGCATGCTTGTGAAAGCCGATGAGGGCTAGATAGACCAACACATCAGTGCAGCTTTGTCCTTTCTTGAAGAAAAGTCCAGCTTGCCTGCAAAAGCAGAGAAGCATGGTCTCTGTCTGGAGGTATTATAGACACCCTGGAGCACAGGGTGGTAGAATGATTGTCGCAAATGATTGTCTGATTCTGCACATCTTGCAGATGGGCGATGGAGAAACCAGAGAAGAGGTTCCTATGGATGTGATGATCCTTCAGCAGGCCGAACGCGAGGCACAGCGGATGCAAGCCAATCGCGAGGAACTGGTGGGGCGGATCGCGCGGGCCATCCGCGAAGATGGGACCGCCCAGCCGCTCCCAGGGCTTCACTTGGCCCGCTCCTCCTTGCCTACGGAGCCGCTTCACGGTGTGCTCGTGCCATCCGTGTGCGTGATTGCTCAGGGCAGCAAAGAGGTCCTGCTAGGTGAGAGCCGCTACCGCTACGACCCCTCACATTACCTGCTGGCCAGCGTCGAGCTGCCCCACGTCAGCCGGGTTCTGGAAGCCTCGAAGGAGCGGCCCTACCTCAGTCTGCGCCTGGACCTCGCCCCCACCCTCGTCGGTGAGGTCCTGCTTGAGGCCGGTCACACCTCACCTCCAGGCGAGGCTTCTGTGAGGGCCAGCGCCGTCAGCCCGTTGGATGGGCACCTACTGGACGCCTTCGTGCGGCTCACGAGGCTGCTGGATGCCCCTGCCGAAGCGCGGGTGCTCCTGCCGCTGCTCACGCGGGAAATGATCTACCGGCTCCTGGTGGGAGAGCAGGGTGGCCGGCTCCGTCACCTGGCAATCCTGGGAGGCTACACCCCCTCCATCGCCCGAGCGATCGAGCGACTGCGGCAAGACTTCGACCAGCCCCTACGCATCGAGAGCCTCGCGCGCGAGCTGGGCATGAGCGTCTCGGTGTTCCACCACCACTTCAAGGCCGTCACGGCGATGAGCCCGTTGCAATTCCAGAAGCGGCTGCGGCTCCAGGAGGCCCGCCGTCTGCTGCTGGGTGAAGACCTGGACGCGGCCAGTGCGGCCTATCGCGTGGGCTACCACGACGCCTCCCACTTCAATCGGGAGTACAAAAGCCTCTTCGGCGTCCCACCGATGCGCGACGTGCAACGCCTGCGGGAAGCGGCCAGCGCTTTCCCAAGCCGATGAGCCAGAAGGCATATCCGACACGTAGCATGATCTGCCTCACTCAACAGGCCACTGCCCCCATATATGCCGACAGTGTTGGTCTGGTTCTCTTCATGGGCACCTCCAGAAAAAACGAAGAGGATCACACTGCAAAGAAAAGATTATGCAAAAGTTGGGAGCGGTAGTTTTCGATTATGGAAACAATCTGCGTGGACAGGCATTAGCAGCTGGCGAGGAGCACGCAATGGATTTCCTCGGTTTCGTCCCTGCCTATATTCGCCCACTTTTCTGCCGTGGTAAGGGGCCATTCCGCTGGGTAGCACTATCTAGAGATCCGGAGGATATTTATCGCACCGATGAAGCGATCCTCGAGCTTTTCCCCGCAAATGCCGCACTCAAGCGCTGGATCAGCATGGCAAGGCAGAAGATACAGTTCCAGGGACTGCCCGCTCGTATCTGCTGGTTAGGTTATGGTGAACGCGACAAGGCCGGCCTGGCTTTTAACGAGCTGATCGCCAGGGGCATTGTGGCCGACGGTACTCCCGAGGCAGCCGGGCGGCTATCAAGGGTGCTGATGAATGATCCAGGTACGGGCGTAATGAGGCATGTTGATGCTGGCTACGAGGAGGCGCTCGAGTGCGCGAAGGAGTTCGGGATAAAGATACCCATGATATAGGGATAATATCAAATCCGTTTGAACAGGGGTATGTGAGTAGCCGCAACCCCGGGCGAGGGCAAGCCTCGCCCCTCCATTTTCAGGAGGAAGCAACAGGATTTGATATGAGAGGAGAGTGGAGCCACTCTCCTCTTGCATGTTGGTTCAGATTAAGCTACCAGGCGCCATTCCTTTTATAGAAGTTGGCCTACTTAACTGGGCGTATGGTTCCATTATCCATCTTCCAAACGCCATTCTCGCTGACCAAATTATAGTCAAGATTCAAAGGCGTATTCACCCTGTTCACGGTAATGGTAATAGTGCCCCTGGCTGATGAACCATTCTCCTGCACATTACCGACAGTACAATCCTTTATTCCACCCACGAGAGGCGAATTGAATTCTTGTATTCCTGTTGAAATTTTCTGTACACTTGTTTGGCTTTGGGCATGAGCCGACAACTGGTTGTAAGCACCTTGTGGATCGTTTTTCTTGAGCGCATCACAGAAAGCCTGTAAGGTCTTTGTAGGTGTTGAGCGGTTCAGGTACACATAGCCACCTACCCCAGCAGCAACGAGAAGCAGGATTACAATCAGCCCAATCCAAAGGCCCAGGCGACTCCTCCTGCGAGGCTGGGCAATTTCGGCTGCATAGTTAGGGATTCCAAGCTGTCCTGCTTGAGGCGCGTAAGGTTGCTGTGCTGGCGGCGTAAAGCCCTGATAGTTGGGAGGCTGCTGCGGATATCCAGGGTATCCCTGTTGTGGATAAGCTGGTTGCGGATAACTTTGCTGGGGGTAGGCTTGCTGTGGATAGATCTGTGCTTGTTGCTGATATCCCTGTTGTGGAACCTGGTTATAGTCTTCAAAAGATGGAGGAGCTGCGGCTACAGTTGGCTGATAAGCTGGATTGGCTGCAAGATTCGGGTTAATTTGGGGAGCACCGACCACTTCGTAGGTAAAATTTGTATTGCCAATGCGGATCATGTCACCGGGATGGAGCAAGCGAGGTGCATTGGGGATCAAGCGTTGTTCGTTGACAAAGGTGCCATTGGTGCTGCCAACGTCGGTGAGTAGGTTTCCTTGCCCATTGGGACTAATCTGTGCATGATGAGAAGAGGCCTGCGGGTCACTTATCACTAACTGATTGTCGGGGGCGCGTCCAATTGTCAGAATGGATGACCCAAGAGTTGTGCGTCCATAAGAACTATTTAGAGTGGCTTCCACACTTTACTCCTTTGACTAACCAAAAACATGCCATTGCGAGAACCAGCACCTCAAATCGATCCTAAAAACCCGCGAAACACCTGGAGAAACAACTCTGGCTGCTCCAGATTAGAAAGATGTCCCGCATGCGGAATTACGGCGAACTGCGCTCCTGGGATTTTTGATGCATAGTCCTGTGCTACATCTGGAGGAGTCAAACTGTCCTGCTCGCCCACAATTACCAGTGTTGGGAAGGTGATGCCTGGCAATAGCCCAGTGGAATCGGCACGTTGCGCCATGCCTCGCGAGGCCGCTGCGATACCTTGAGGTGTCGCAGCATCGATCATTTGCCGGGTACGGATCTCCACCTCAGGATGATGCTGGCGTGTATATTCCGAGATCAAACGGGGCACCTGGAGATCAGCGATCGCTGCTGACCCCTGCTTCTCTGCGATCTGCGCGACGTTTTCGCGGTTGGCTTGAGCTTCCGGGCTATCGGCCCCTGGCCGGGTATCGGCCAGTATTAAACCGGCCACACGCTGAGGGTACTTACGAAGGAATGCGAATGACACATAACCACCCATTGACAGGCCACACAGAACTGCTCGTTGAATACCCAGCAAGTCTATCAGTCCAGCCACGTCATCGGCTAACAGTTCCATGGTGGTTATGGGAGCGGTGATATCGCTCTCCCCAAAGCCACGCCAATCGAGAGCAACAAGTCGATAGCGTTCATCTTCAAGGAGAGCTGTCAGTTCTCCTCGCCACATCTCTCGATTCAGCGGAAAGGCGTGCAGAAATAGCACCGGTATCCCAATGCCATGATCGTCATAAGCTAAATTAGCGTTGTTAATCGGTACTTTCATGTAATTACATCATTACGAACCGCTCATCGCCCCATCTGCTTGTTCATGAGCATGGTACGAACTGCGTACAAACGGGCCGGACTCGACGTGGCGGAATCCCATTTTCTTGCCCTCCGCCTTGAGAGCGGCAAATTCCTCTAGTGGGACATAGCGTTGAATTGGTAAGTGCTGGAACGATGGACGTAAATACTGTCCAATGGTGAGAATATCGACATCGTGTTCGCGTATATCGTGCATGACCTCGATAATCTCATCCCATGTCTCACCAAGTCCCAGCATGAAACCAGATTTTGTAGGCGCGGCGGGATTCATTTCCTTGGCCCACTTTAACACCTGGAGAGATCGCTTATAAATTGCCTGTGGACGCACACGCCTGTAAAGTCTGGGAACAGTCTCAACATTGTGGTTGAAGACATCGGGCTTCGCATCGATTACGACCTGCAGCGCTTCATGCACGCCTTTGAAGTCAGGCGTCAAAACTTCGACCTTACAATCGGGATTCAGGCGCCGGATCCAGCGAATGGTTGCGGCGAAAATAGCCGCGCCACCATCCTTTAATTCATCACGATTCACCGATGTCACGACGGCATGGCGCAAGCCCATTTTCTGTACTGCCTCGGCGACGCGTTTCGGTTCCTCCCAATCCAGCCCTATTGGCCGGCCCGTTTCCACGGCACAGAAACCACAACTGCGTGTGCAGATGCGTCCCAGGATCATAAATGTAGCCGTTCTATAACCCCAGCACTCGCCAATATTTGGACAGCGCGCCTCCTCGCAGACTGTGTGCAATTCTTTACTACGCATCAATTGCTTCAGATTTTCGTAGTTTTCTCCCTTTGGGGGACGCACCTTGAGCCACTCAGGACGGCGCTCTGGTATCATGGTCGCCATGTTGTTTTTCCCTTAATTGGTGGACGTAGTTGATACACGTCTATTTTATAGCGGGTGACCGCAAGGGTCGCCCCTACATTTCCTGTTCCTTACTCCAACTGAATATTAATATACGTCTATTTCTCGTCCGTAGCTTTGCAATTTTGTGCGTACTGCCTGCAAGAAGCCGCCGGCCCCGGCACCATCAAGGATACGATGATCGAAAGAGAGACACAGATACATCATGTAGCGCACCGCAATTGCATCATCCTCGATCACTACAGGCCGTTTGACCACCGCATCCATACTAAGAATGCCGGCGTGTGGTTGATTGATAATGGGCACTGAGATAATTGTACCAAAAGTGCCAGGGTTATTCACCACGAAGGTGCTATTCTGCATGTCCTGTATCGTCAACTTGTTGGCGCGGGCGCGCTGCGCAATGGCATTAATTTGTTTCGCCAGGCCAGCAATGGTGTATTGATCGGTGTCATAGATTGTCGGAACTACAAGCCCCACATCGGTGGCGACGGCTATGCCCAGGTTGATACGCTTTTTCACAATAATCTTATTGTCTTCCGTCCAGCTTGAATTGATCATCGGGAATTTGCGAATGCCTTCACAGACAGCCTTCATGACGAATGGCACGTAGCTGATACTGTATCCCTCACGCTGCTTGAAGTCTTCTTTGTTCTTTTCCAGCCATTTGGCGATATTGGTCATATCGACCTCTACCACGGTCGTAGCGTGTGGTGAAGTGCGCTTACTGCGCACCATGTGTTCGGCTATCGCCAGGCGCATGCGGCTGGGAGTAACCACCTCTACGTCTGGTCCCGCCATGGTGGGAGCAGGAGGTGCAGTCAGTTCTGCCTCCACAGCAGCCCCTGCTGGTGCAGGGGGTGGGGAATAAGCAGGTGTAGCCGCGACAGGTGGAGCCGATGCCACGGGTTGAGCAACAGCAGCGGCTGCTGGCGCTGTTTGACGCTGCTCAATGTAGGCCAGAATGTCTTCCTTGCGCACGCGCCCACCAGTTCCTGTGCCTGCGATTTCGTTCAGGTCAATGGCATGCTCACGCGCCAGCCGTCGCGCCAGTGGTGAGATGCGCTGGCGCTCTTCCTCGCCCGCACGCGAGACTTCTGTCGCTGCCCTCGAGCCATTGCCAGCACTGGTACTGGTGCTGGCGCTCCTATTATCCATGACCGCCACATGCGCACGATCAGGATTCTCCATAGGGGCTGCATCAGGACCTGGAGCAGCCTCGGCAGGTGGCGAAGCCGAAACATCAGCGTTCTCTTCAATGAGCGCAATATCTACACCTACGGGTACCGTCTCGTCAACTTTGACGAGAATTTTTGTCAATTTGCCGGCAACAGGCGAAGGAAGTTCGGCATTTATTTTGTCGGTAATGATTTCGGCTAGCGATTCGTCTCTTTCCACCCAGTCGCCCTCATTTTTCAGCCAACTTCCTATCGTTCCCTCCGCAACTGACTCTCCTAATCGTGGCATCTTAACCGGTGTTGGCATATGTGTGACTCCTTTGTCAATAGCAAATCATCGGGCATTGCACGCACAGGGCTTCTCAACAGGGCTTTTTCCCGCCTGCGGCGGGAGAGAAGAGAGCAAGTGGGGACGTAAGCCTCCCAGGCTTCCTTGCTTCACACCCCGCTTAGGGACAGCCGTCCCTAAGAACCCTGCTTGACTTGTGAGAAGCCCTGATTGCACGCAACTCCAGTATAGACGGACTTTGTTTGAAGTCAGGTGGTCACAGGTTTGTATCATTTGTATCGTTTGTATCACTTGCATCTCTTGTATCTCCTGACCTCTACAAGAATGTTTTTCTCTTAATACGCTGCAAGCTTACGAGCCGAAGCAAGTATCTTTTCCACGTTGGGCAGATAAGCAGCCTCCAGCGGTGGCGCATAGGGGAATGGCACATCAGGCGCTGCTACACGTGTGATTGGCCCGTCGAGGTATTCGAACAAATCCTCGGCCAATATCGCCGCCAGTTCAGCACCGATGCCGCCAGTGAGGGTGTCCTCGTGCACAATCAGCACCTTGTTTGTGCGCTTGACCGACTCGAGAACTGCTTCGCGGTCAAGTGGCGTGAGGCTGCGCAGGTCGAGCACCTCGACCTGCAGGTCATCCTCTTCTTCAAGTGTCTGCGCGGCTTTTAAGCACTGGTGTACCATCGCTCCATAGGTCAGGATAGTCATATCCTCCCCTTCACGGCGAGTAATAGCCTTGCCTAAGGGCACAACGTAGTCTTCCGCTGGAAGCTCTTCTCGCAGCTCTGGCATACGATAGAGCAATTTATGTTCGAGATATAGCACTGGATTGTTATCGCGAATGGCAGCCTTGAGCAACCCTTTAGCATCATAGGTTGTCGCAGGAACGACAACTTTAATACCCGGAGCGTGGAAGAACCAGGTTTCTGGACTGGCAGAATGGAATGGACCACCTTTAACACCACCACCAGAAGGGCCACGAATGACCATCGGCACAGGCATACCAGCACGCCAATACATCTTGCTCGCCATGTTGATGATCTGGTCGAAGCCGCAGGTGATAAAGTCGATGAACTGCATCTCGGCGATGGGACGCATACCCATGAGCGCTGCGCCCACGGCAGAACCGATGATGGCGGCTTCAGCCATGGGCGTATCGATGACGCGCTCCTGCCCAAACTCTTCCAGCAGGCCAGCGCTGACCTTGAACGCGCCGCCGTAGGTGCCTACGTCTTCACCGAGCAGGAACACGGCCTCGTCGCGCTGCATCTCTTCGCGAATGGCCTGGCCAATCGCTTCTAAATACGTTACTGCACTCATCTCCGACCAACCTCCTCAGCCGCAACAAATTGGGGTTTCGCGGTTTCCGTTATGGCGTTGAAAGGTTTCCCTGTACGCCGATCCAGCGCATTGATGTAGCGCGGATCTTCTGCTCCAGGCTCACCAATAATGGCAATCGGACCTTCAGGGGCGAAAACATAGTCGGCCACCGACTCAGGGTCTGGCGCTGGACTTTGTTCCGCGAAGCTCACAGCGTCATCTACTGTCGCTTTAACTTTCTCCTCGAGCTCTGCCTTCTTAGCAGGCGTCAATATGTTTTCTCTAGTCAAATAGTCTTCAAAGCGTACAATTGGGTCCTTCGCCAACCACTCCTCGCGCAATTCCGGCAGCACATAGTCGGCCTTATCAGCCTCCGAGTGCCCACGCACACGGAAGGTTTTACACTCTACAAGTGCGGGACCTTTACCGCTGCGTACATGCTCGACTGCTCGCCCTACCGTTTCGATGACCGCAAGCACATCGTTGCCATCAATGCTCTCTCCTGGCATTCCATAAGCGAGGGCACGATCAGAAAGGTTCTCAATTGCAAACTGCTTGTATGTCGGTGTTGAATAAGCGTAGCCATTATTTTCGACGACGAAGACTATGGGCAATTTCTGTACCGAGGCAAAGTTCAGAGCTTCGTGGAATGGCCCTGTATTGGTCGCGCCATCACCACAGCTAGCCATGACGATGGTTGGATGCTTGCGCATCTTCATTGTGAGCGCTATACCACACGCCAGGGGTAAAGATTCGCCTAGCATACTAATGCTAGGAACGATACCATGATGCATGTCGCCGATATGCAACTGTCCATCACGTCCGAGCGTTGGTGAGTTACCACGAGCTAACCATTGACACATCACTGCTTGTGGCGAGCTGCCGCGTGTTAGATGCATGCCCAGATCACGGTGCTGCGGTACTATGCAATCGTCATCGCCCAGCGTCAATGCTGCTCCGACAGTCGTAGCCTCGTGCCCCTGTGCCGTATAAACACCGCCCACGACCCGCCCCTGTAAAAAGAGAGTACGGGTACGGTCTTCCATAGCGCGAGTGAGTCTCATAAGATAATAGATCTGTAGCAGGTCAGCCCGCTCCAGTCGCATGGTTTGCCATCCTTTATTGACAAATATCAAGCGTAATTGCTGATGGTTCTACTTTCTCAGGGTGAAGCTGGAAGGAGGGGAAATATGTTGACAGTCATCATAGCTCAATTGCCCTACATCCTGCATACCCTGCTCTATCCTTCTATGGTATAGAGGCTATCTTTGCTCATGCTAACACCTGAAGAGAAGAGGTGTCAAGTTTGTACACATCGTCGATTCCACCAAGAATCGGGGTAAAAGGGAATGATACCCCGGACAAGGGCGACGCAAGCGTCCCCGCCCCTACGCGGATGTTCTTCAGCCTCAGCCCGCAATTCTTGGTGGAACCCACATAGTCGCCGTCGCCCATAACGCGTAGGGGCGGGGGTGGGGTTGAGTGGAGTGGGGACGCTTGCGTCGCCCCTTGTGTGCTAACAACAAAGCGAATCCATTCATAATCTATTATGCTTGAGGTCATCCTTGATGGGGTTATTGCGGATATATGTACGTTTCTCTTGTAAGTCGGATTCGTTCTGAATCACATGTTCATAATAGCCTCGTTGCCAGAATTGATTACTACAAATCAGCCCCTTCGTTCTGAGATATTTAAGAGCCGCTCTACCTGTCAAAGATTTGTAAGCTCCCACCACGCCTCCTAGTGTTGGATGGCTTTCTTTATTTGGATGTAACCATACAATAAAATGTATGTGATCGGGCATAATGATGAATTCGTCAAGTATGATACTCGGGAAACGTTGTGGTAATGTGTTCCAGGTTTCCTCCAAGATTGTACGCAGTTCAGGACTCTTAAGTAGAGGCTGAGGCTCTTCAAGACAGATGGTGACGAAGTAAGCACCATTTGATGTATAGTCATAGGTAGGGAGGCGTATAGATCGTCGGTGGTGATTTGTTGGGTCGAATTGCTGCTGCTTCAATGTCTTTCCTCACATGCGAAATCATTATGTATACCATAATATCTCTGGTCAGGGACAGATTATATACTTCCAGGATGGGCGACGCAAGCGTCCCCTCCCTTCCCTACTCCACCCCCGCCCCTACGCGTTTGGGGACACTATGCCTCAGATGGGCGACGCAAGCGTCCCCGCCCCTACGCGTTTGGGGGCGCTATGCCTCAGCCGCCCGTATCTCGTTACGTAGACGCCGGATACGCTGGCGGTAGGCGTCTTCCGGCTGGCGATAGCCAAGCTTGGGTTTGTCTCCCATGCTGACATGCCACTTGCGAAAGGCCAGGCCGATCTCCGTCTGATACAGCCCTTTGATGCGCTGCCATTGTCTGAAGCCGTATTTCTTGAATATCTGCCGCTCCGCCCTGGTGCGCTGAAAAGAATTTTGGAGCAAGGCATATTCACCCACTGTGACAACGCCATTGCTCACTTCCACGGCAAGGAACTCTCGAATAACTGCTGCCTCATGTGCTAGCGATTTAATGAGGATATAAAGTAGACCTATCTGCGCGAGAAATGGAGGAACATAGTTGCCGACGATGGCAATCAGCGCATAATTGACGACATTAGGATTTCCACCAGAGCTACGTATAGCAGCGCTGGCCAGAAAATCAACAAAATCGAAGAAACTGTGTAACCCCACCGCTACGAGAAAGCCAAGCAAGGGAATGACGATCTGCCTCCAGCGCACCCTGGTATAACGAACATAACCCAGGGCCGCGCCAAAGCAAGCGATAAACGTTGAATGACCGAGCCAGCCGAGAATGACCCTGCCCACGATCAGGAAGACGAGGAAGTTCTTGGAGTTAAGGGCAAAGTAACTGAAGTTCTCGACCATGGCAAAGCCCGCGCCGATCAATGCTCCGTAGATAATGCCATCAGTCACGTTATCGAATTCGTCGCGCAGAATGATGAAGAGCAAGAGAAGGCCAAGCCCTTTGATCGTCTCCTCTGTAATGCCGGCATTGAGTCCCTGCAAGGCTATGTGCAGTACTTCGCTGGCGTTCGGATCGAGTAGATTTTGTATGACGTTATTGACATTTCGTTCGATAAAGAGCGCTGGTGGGATAGCGATGATGGCTCCCCACAAAAACGCGGCCAGGCGCAGAAACCAGGGTTCGCGCTCAAAGCGATCCATGAAGTTGACCAGCAGAAAGATACCAACAGCGGGTATGATCGGTATGGTAAGGGCTGCGATGATACTGGCTGCACCGTTTTGCGCCAGCGCCGAGATGCCGATGAGGCTATTTAGAATGATGGTGATTATTGCGCTGATTGCGAGAATGGCTATACCAATACCTGCGATCAGCCAGCGAGTGCGTACCCCTATACGCTGTGGCAAGGCAAATTGCATGGTTACGCCGGCTCCGATCACATCCTCCTCTTCGTCATCCCTCCACACCTGTGCCTCTTCGGCATCAGGCTGCATGGGAAGGGGAAACTGCACCAGAGGCGTACCCAAACTCTCTCGCAGCGTGGGGGGTGGTTCGACAATCCCACTATGATAGCCAGGTCGTGATGGCTGTGCAGGCAAAGGAGGATATTGGGCCGGGGATGGGGGTAGCGACGGAAGAGAAGACGGCGTTTGCCGTTTTTGTTCAATAGAGGCCCCATTAGAGGGCGACTTTCGCCTGGCAGGGTAGACCTGAGTGATATCATCAAAGTGAGAATTCCCATCCAGGCTTGCGGCTTGTGACATTTGAGGAGCTATCAATTGTAGCATTGTGCCACCGAGGATGAGTACATCCTGGGGTCGCATCGGTAGACTTGAGCCACTGGAAACTGGTCGTCCATTCACGCGCACGATATTCTTAGCGGTCAAGTTGATGATATGCCAGCCATCACGATCCAGTACGAGACGGGCGTGTTCACGTGAGACGGTGGGGTCCATCAAGATGATGTCATTGTTGAGCGCACGCCCGATGGTCGTCTCGTGCTGCGTGAGCACATGTACAAGCCCCTCTTCTGGCAACCAACCTGTAGGGTATTTCGCCGGGGTGTGCATGCTGTTGGTAGCGGACTGCACTGGCTTGACACGCACTACTCGTAGCACACCATAATTCTGACTCATCGTACCTGTTCCTGGATCGGCCACCAACCCATGCGTGGCAAAGTTTTATCCCAACACTTCTTTTGTTTTGTTTCTAATATACCAGTTTGCATCAATTATGGCTAGAGGTACTAGTACTGCTCGACTGAGAAATCGGGTATCTGCCAGGGGATTGCTTTCAGGTAGTAGACAATGGCAACGATGTCGAAAAATCGCCGGTGCTTGCCAATATCCATCAAGTGTCGAGATCAAACACGGACTCACCGTGGTACTCCTCGACCAGGGAGACCAGTTGTTCCCAGTGCATGAGGACGGAGGCATAACGCTCCCAGTAATCGGGTCCTTCCTCTTCTATTTGTCGCCAGCGCCTATAGGCTTCGTAATTGCTAAAAGTAGTTATCACCAGGTAGCGCACAGGAGGCTCACCGGCCAGGCGCATCAGCGAGAGGTGCTGAACGCCAGGTATCCAGCGCTGCATTTCTATCACACCAGAAGTCAGTAGCTCTTCAAGCTCGCTGGCAGAGGCTCCTGATTTGAGCTGCCAGAGACGGATTGAACGATAGGCATTCACTTGTACTTCTCCCACTACTAACTAGAGCCCTGCGTTAGACATCACCCTAGTCATTTTCCCTTTCATTGCCACAACCTGATCTATAATAGTTGGCGCAAATATGTATCGCATCAGCTGTCGTTTTATAATGAGGTGAGGTATGAAAATTGTAACAATTGTAACGTTCGTCTTAGGGGCTGTCAATCAGCTTCAATAAGAGATTCAGGTGATACACGACGTATATTCTTTAGATCAGTCTGGAGATTGCGCCGGCAAGATGATGCTATGAGTGCTGTATTCCGATTTCCGGATTTGTCATTATTCAGCACCCCTGTCAAGGGCACCCGCGAGGGATGCCCCCATCATATACGGAGTACAGATGGACCTGATTCCCAGTTCGTGTATGGTAGAACATCCCCCGCGGATGCCCTTGACGGGGCTCGGTTGGGTTATAATACTGCTGTGACACTTGAGGCAATCTATCGAGCCAAAGCAATCAATGAATAAATAGACCTTGTGGAGTAATTTATGCTACGCAACCGTTACCACGTAATAGCAATAGCCGGAATAGTGCTTCTGGTCATTCTCTCAAGTTGTGGGGGTGCCTCAACCACACAACAGAGTATCCCTACCTCAATACACACTACGACCCCACAAGGCACGCCTGTACAACAAACTACTCCCACTCCTACTGCAACTCAGGCAGTGACAGGATTGCGGCATATTTTTTATATTATGATGGAGAATCACGGCCTTAACGATATCCTTGGCAACAATACCGATGCTCCCTACTTGAACCAGTTGGCGAATAGCTACGGGGTGGCATTGCATTACTTTGGCGTGACGCACCCAAGTTTGCCTAATTACCTTGCCGCCATCTCAGGTGATTTCCAGGGTATCTGGGATGACTGCCCAGCCGGGACCACAGTGACATGCGAACCAGAGGAATTTGGCTCGTTGCTGACCAGGGGCGAAGCTGTCAACGCAAGCAATCGTGCTCACATGTTCGGCGGTCAAACACTGGCAGATCAGCTTGAGGCCCACAATTTGTCATGGAAAGCGTATATGCAATCCATGCCCACGATCGGCTTTACTGGTGGGTCCACTGCTCTATATGCCCAGAAGCATAATCCATTCGTGTACTTCACCAGCATTCGTAACAACCCTGCTCGCATGCAGCGCATTGTGCCGCTAACGCTGTTTGACCAGGATAGCAAGTCTGCCAACGTGCCAAACTTCGTGTGGATCACTCCCGATGTGTGCAGCGATATGCATGGCGTGTCGGCAGGAGCAGCGCAGTCGCTTGGCATACCCGCCTGTGCTACTTACGACGGGATCATCGCGCGCGGTGACAACTTCATTCATACGATTGTGCCGGAGATAATGAGTTCGCCAGCCTGGAATGAAGGATCCGCGATTGTGATTGCGTGGGATGAGAGTAATGGGAGTTCGTCTGGCTGCTGCAAGAGTCCGGCGGGTGTAAATGGAGTGACGCTGGGTGGCGGGAATGTGCCGCTGCTTGTGATTACATCAAAGGGAATGCGGCACCTAGTGGTAGGTGATCGAGAGTTCAATCATTATTCTTTGCTGGGGACGATTGAGCAGATGTGGGGTTTGGGGTGTTTGGGGAATACATGTGGGTTGGGGGATGGCGATTTGATGACGGGTTTGTTTGAGTAAGGGGTGAGGGGAATATAGTGCAATTAGCGCTCATTTTGCGCCGTAATTTTTTCGTCATCGCTTCCTTGCTTGATTCTATTCCCATCCGCACAATATTGCTGCCAATGGCGGCGTAGATGTTGCCGAATTCCTCTATTTGGACTATACCTTGGATACAGGCTCCTGAACTGCTTTTCGGCAGTTTCTAATGAATCCGTTGAGAGAACATGTAGCCTGGTTGCCAGGTACAGCATAGTAATGGAAGGGCTGCGCGACCGGCCAAGCATACAGTGAACCATTACCTTCAGCCCGCTGCTATAAGCTTGGTCGATGAAATCCAGCGTTTGATCTATCATTTCTTTCTTGATAAACATAGAGACAGGTAGATCGAGCAGGCAGAGCATTATCCTGTTTTCCCTGCGAGCAAGAAGGTATTCGGGATGATGCCTGGGAACATTCCACAGCCGATATCCGACGGCGTTGCGATGATATTCTTTACAAGCATGTACAATGGCCCAGCCTGGCTGACCCGAGACGATAATTTCATAATCGTTCCGAGTGCCTATATACAGGTTTGGATAGACTTCAATCATTCGTTACTTTGATTGCCTTTCGTATGTAACTCGAGTGGCTGGCCGGGTAACCGCAAGGGTCGCCCCTACATTTCACATCAAGTTCTCTTCATTATTATGACATAAATTACCAAAGGAGTGTGAACTTCATCACACGGGGCAACAATCTGACAATAAAACAAGCGAAAACACAGATGCACTTCGTATTTTTCTTCAGAAATACTCTTTACTAATGTAAGCTATAGCCTCAATGAAAGAGCAGGTAATCAACCTATGCGTCTTCGACGTACAAAACCATTTATGCTCATTTTCTTAGTATTACTGGGCTGTTGCTTCATCAGTTTGCTTGCTGTCCTGGCTCCCGGGGTAGGACTGAAAGCCGCTCCCTCAGGTACCGCAGATAGTCTCTCTTCTGCACAGACTATCCAGATGCCACCAACACAAACTTCCTGTCCCGCAGATGGCACGGCGCGCGCTGCTATCATGAAGCCGGTCAAACTAGGGAAGCATCCCACCATTGTCTATGTCTATAATGAAATTCCGCTAAACACTTCAATATCATTCGGTCACCTGAAACTCTACGATGTCACCACAGGTCAAAAGAGTGTGCTTGTGACAAGTGGTCTTTCTATCCAGCACGCTCAAGTTTCCGCAGATGGACAATGGGTGCTTTTTCTCAGCCAGGTTGACCAGCGTGGCGATCCGCACCACGATTCCATGCTTCAACTGATCCGTATTGACGGACAAGGGTTACAAACTCTCTACTGTCTGCCTGCCGCTAAGTACGTTCGACCTGCGAATATCCAGTGGTCTAGCGATCAAAAATCGGTACTCATTTCCACAGATGACAATACCTTCACCAGCAACATATCTCTGCTGAATCTTGCCACCGGAAAACTGAAAACTGAACTGAAGATCACTGACCAGCTCTACTCTTATAATGTCCTGACGTGGCTCGACTTCACACGAGCCTATGTGATACGCGCGGGTCGCCTGGGACCGCCGCCCCCAATTGTGCTCTACATACTCGACACTACAAAAAACAACAATCCGAATGGCAGCGCCCTCAAGAAGGTGCTTGAACACCCGGTACGCTTTAGCTTTTTATCCCTTGATAGCAGCTTTGATGCAAAGAAACTGTTCGTTGGTTACTGCCTGTTTGCTGCTTCTCCCTTTGATACAACCATCTCAGTAGGGCCTGCGACCGGAGGTCCACAAAAGACAATCTACCATCAAGCGCCCTCCATCTGCGTTCAGCAACTGCATGTCGTCTCTGCTTCGACCCTGCTCATGACTGTTGATAGTTTTAATAGTGGCAACAATACGCACAACAACCAGCTCTGGAAGATGAAGCCCGATGGTTCAGGCCGGGCGGTCCTGTTTAATCTTCCCAAAAACAACACCTCGTATAGCATGAATGTCTTTACGCAATTTCCGTGGTCGAACGTGTCGCGTGATGGCAGCATGTATACCCTCCAGACATCTAACAGCAACTCTTCACTGCAGACGTTGGTCTTTGGTTCGCTGAAAGGTGGAAATCCTATACAGTTCGCCTTCACCTCCAGGGGCTCAGTGGATATTGTTGGTTGGACAATGTGGGGGTGATAGCGAGGGATTGCGCCCTCGCCCCTACGGATATTGATGGGTTTTTCTTTAGATTGAGGACTCTTGGGTGACCGCGAGGGTCACCCGCTGCAATACGAATAACTAGACAAGAGCGCAGAAAAAGAGTACGCTCTAAATAGGCGCAGCGGTCTATGATATTCAGCATGCGACTTCATTTTGGATAGGAGGACTTGGTGTCTTGAAGGCCCTCATCTGGCCAGCGTTGGTAATCTGCAAGGTGCTTGAACTACTGAAAATGGAGAGGGAAAGATAGGTATGAGCAAATTAACTGCAAACTTTGGTTTTTACGCAGCTCTCATAGCATCTATCGCGGCTGTAGGGTTTAGTATCGCCCAAATACTGCAAGTTGTCGGTGTGATTAGATTTCCTTGGGATGGCATACTCATCTACGGATTTTCTCTTGGTATCGCGACACCATTTATGCTTGCTCTGCTTGCGCTTCACTATTCAGTATTCAACGATAAGAAAATCTGGAGTCATGCAGCCCTCCTTTTTGCAGTTATGTATGCCGTGTATGTCACGTTGAACTACGTTGTTCAATTAGGGACGGTGATTCCCCTGTCGCTGAGAGGTGCTTTGGGTGAATTTCGGGTACTCGATCAAACACCACACTCGCTTTTCTGGGATGTTGATGCATTAGGGTACATCTTCATGGGTTTAGCGACTTTATTTGCCGTCCCTGTGTTTGCACAGCAAGGACTAGAGAGGTGGGTCAAGTGGTTTTTCCTCGCGAATGGTTTGATTACCCCTTTATTTGCAGTGGTGTACTTTTATCCGAATTTTTCTTATACATTACTCCTTCTTGGTTTACCATGGCTTATAACAGCGCCAGGATCGATAATACTGTTAGCACTCTTTTTCAAGGCCAGCTCTGGCGTAAAGCGTAGCATACATTTGGAGGGAAAATAGCACTGCACAACTCAGCTGCAAGAAAAGTTCGAAAAGTGAAGCTGAGTTTATGGCTTCCTATGAAAGGGTACCAACAAGAATTGTGCGAAAATATACGCTTAGGCCGAAAGAAATATGAAACACTAGACAAGCGAGCAGAAAAAGCGTAAGCTAAGTACAGCCTTGTAACGAGTAGGTATCGTTGTGTTGTGGAAAATTGGTTCAGGATAAAAGAGACAGTATACCTCCTGAAGCATAGCCTGAACCTCGATACGAATTTTTCTCCGCGTTCGCCTTATTTTTACAAGGGGAAAGAGGAGGCGAAAGCGAACGGACAAGCGCAGTCAGGCTTCCCCAGTTGGAGTTGTCAGCCGCCGTCGCTTCGCTCCTAAAAATCATTCGCCAAAATGATTTTTGCAGCTGACAACTCCAACCGCTGTACTGTTCTACTACCTCATATTCCTCCCATGGCTTTTCCTCTTTCGCACCTGCCTGACCGCAAAAAGGAAGGCAAAAAGTAAAATTCCCCCCTTACACCCTCCTTTTACTTTTTGCCTGCTATTGTCGTACTAACGCACAAAAAGGTTTTCAATGTTACCTCCTACTTTCCAACGTGATCTCCACAGTTTACAACCTGGTAATAACCCACATCTTCTCATAGTGGCCTAACGAGTTGTATCCCCCGCTCTTCGAAAGTACACGGCGAGGAGGATGGCTAAAGTGGGAACAATGAAACTCCACCACACTCCGAGCAGAAGGCCATAGAGGAGGGGGAGGCTTAATAGGCCATAGAAGATATAGGAAAGAAAGATCATCGATGCCCCCAGCCCGTTAAGCAAGCACAGCCATCGAATCCACTTCTCCAATCGTTCCCCGGCAAATACTGGAGCCGCGAAGATCGTCGCCACGCCCATGAAGGTATAGCCAAGCCCATCGACCATCTGTATAAAGGAACCTGGTGCGAAGCTGAGGAGTGCAACTTGGTCGGCCTGGCTGCGCAACACATGTGGCTCTACGACGAAGAGCCAGGTCACGTACACAATGGAGACCAGAGCGGCATAGAGGACAGCAAAGGTAAGGAATGTACATCACAAGGCCATCACAAACGGAGGCTTCAGGCTCTCACGTCCGTCACACTTTCACATACTTTATTTTCCATTGGAATGCCGAGTAGCCCACTCATTCGTGCACGAATGTGTCCAGCAAATCTGACTTAGGTAGTCGTACGAACTTATGGGGTAATCACAGTTTACAACTCTTTGACAACTTTATTGCTAAGATATCCGTTTCACGATGCTATTGGAGGCTGACGCACCCGCGAACGGACAACTCCATAGAGTAGCTGTCTTCTGGCTTTTTCAGTGTAGCACAGGGCTTCCGCATTCCCGTCAAGCCTAACGGCTCCTCCGCTTCGTTTCGGCCCTCCGGGTGAGCGGGAAAGCACGCCCTGTGCACTTGCGGTTTTGCCAGAAGGACACAAACCCGACGGCAGAAAGGAGATGATGGTTGATGAATGTCTGGATCAGCGCGATCCTGCGCCAGCTTCTTGGTGAGTCCACAGACAAACCTAATCAGCAGAGATTATCGTTTACCAGAAAGTGCATTCAGCAGATGAAAGACTGGAACCTGTCTGAAGCAGACGTAGCCGATGTGTTCCGGCACGGCGAGTTGACGAATGAAAACATGCTGATCCGCAAATATAACGGCTACGAGATCGGCATGTACTACTTCCGGGAAACAAAGACCTGCAACTACATTGTGACAGCCATCTGGAAGCGGGAGCGGTGCTAGTTTCTCTGCATTCTACTCAGTAGGGGACAACTACTGAGCAGGAGCAGGGATGCTACCCCTGGGAGAGGAGGTGATACCCCGATGAAACGGTACTACATTCGTGTCCCCCGCGACTACCAGTGCTACATCAGTGTCGATGCGGAAGACAGCCGCGAGGCACGGTTTGAGGCCATCAAACAGCTGGTTTTCAAGGTCGTCAATGACTTCGTACCCTTCGATATCAGCGAAAGAGATGAGGTCTACCCGTGTGACCAGTGCGCCTCATTCTTTCCGTCATCTGAGTTAAAAGACCATGATGGAAAGCTGGTATGCGGCCTGTGCGAAGAGTATGCCAATGGCCACGTGCCGGAATATTGGTAGGTTATCTACCTCCTGCTTGCAAGATACAGTCCTTGCAGGCAGGAGCAGGTACGTTACCGAGAAGATAGCAACCAAGCAGTACGTTGTCAAGGTAATCTGTTTTTTTGTTTGCCCGAAAGAGAAAACCTCATGGCTGCGGGCAAACGGGCGCGCTCTTCGGACGGCTGAGAAGTCCTCACGGCTGTACTGTCGCGCGGCCCCCATTCTCTCGCTGCTGGACATCCGACAGCCGTCCTTTCTCCATTGTCAGTAGGTGCTTTTCTAAACAGCGGGCGTGCTGGTGATTGCGCACTGTTACCATTGCTGGAAACCAGAACGTGAACGTTTTGAGAGGTGAGCATTCCTCTTTCCGCCTATTGTAAGCGTTTTGTGATGACTTGGAGCATTGCTGTGATGCCATCGAGAGGTGGCTCGGATACGCTCTGAGGAGAAAGACTCCTGTGTGATGGGAGCGATGAGTCAGAGCATAAGGAAATTACACAACGAGAAAGGGGAAGAAGCCATGGAGAAGCTGTATCCTTTTGCACTTGAGGCAACTGAAGTAAACTCTGTCATGGAGGCGATCCAGGAGCGGATCAGCAGGCTGCTAGCCTCTCCCGCCAGTATGGAACGCGAGAGCCATTTGCGGATCCTGCACAGCTTGATGGAGAAGCTGGGTCAACTGCTCGAACAGGATCAGGGTGAGCAGGCCCTATTGATAGGGATGGATTAGCAGGATAAGGAGGAGCACGAGGCGTGTGGGGATGAGTCATTGAGCGAGATCGCTGGTTTGAACCAACACACTCTCTAAGGGAAAGCAGGGCAGGCCTCGTGTATCTTCCACTCGTCTAGCCGCCTGCACCGCTGCAAGACGAAAACAGGATACCACGCTGACAACTATTCTCAGCGCACAGGATGGGATCGCCAAAGTGAAAGAGCGCATCAACACGATGCACCATCCCCAGCCTGAAAAGGGACTTTAGTAGTTGATCTACCCACTGCTTGCAGGGCGTCATCCTTGCAGGCAGCAGCAGGTACGTTACCGAGATGAAAGCGAACCTTGTAGCTATTGTCAACTGAACATGAGTCAGTATGGCGGCCTGGGGGTACCGCTTTTCCTCAGGAGGGAACTAGCACTCCCAGGCAACATATGCCAGAGCACACAGCGAGGAGACGCCATGGCAAACTACACCAGAATCACGAGACGACAGTTCATGGCTGGCACGCTAATGGCCGGAGCAGCGCTGGCTCTACCCTGGTATTTCGATACCAGGGCAGCGTTTGCTTTCAATCAGAGCATGGGGCTGCAGAAGTTCGTCCAGCCCTTGCGTGGCGTCGGCCCAGGAGGAATCACGGTCGCA
>WNFX01001287.1_pt1 | contig 28093 bp, 26 predicted proteins | sample 5400111 | NCBI WGS metagenome assembly WNFX01 (sample SAMN13153363, study PRJNA577476) | soil metagenome | isolation source: 40 cm soil or saprolite under grassland replicate 1 | place: USA:California | collected 2016-06-15
CCGAGATATGGAACATGCCCCCTGACTGGCTGAGCTTGAGGCAGCGCTGCTCCCAGTCCTCCTCGATCCCGTGCTCGAAGCCCTCCGGATCGACCACGTAGCGGGTGTTGTCGGCGACCCAGCTCAGGTCTTTGAGCGAGCTCTCCCTGGCCTGCCCGACCCACCAATCCCAGTCGCAGTGCTGACGCAGGTCCGGGCGCAGCTTGTGGCGGAAGTGACAGATGACCGATGCCGCCTGATAGCCGATCTGACCCGAGCTCAGGGCCTGGGCAACCTGGGGCATCGCCTCCAGCTGCTCGCCCACGCAGAGGCGGTCGGAGGTGGAGGTGGTGGAGAGCCGGCAGGTCGCGGCCACCCAGGCGCAAGGGGTCTGGCCGGCAAGCAGGTGGTCGCCTCGCCGCTTGGCCGCGGCGACCACCCGGCAGAGCTTGCCCTGGAGCCGATCCACGGCGGCAGAAAGTCGCCTGGGGTCTAGGAAATCGTCGTCGGCGTGGCGCTCCAAGTCACCAATTGCGGCCTCGAGGCGATCGAGCTCTGGCATGACTCGATGATACGAACAAAAGTACGAAAAGTCAACCTATTAACATCCAAAATCGTATGTAATCTAGCTTACTTATTCGCCACCACGCCGCCCCTCCACACCTTCTTCCCAGTCCTTCCTGCTAGGCCATCGACACGACATCGAGGAGGTCCTCCTCCCAGTAGTCAAGCCGCCCCTCAGGCATGAAGAGCACCCTCCCCGGCTCGAGCGCCGACACGAACTCCGGATCGTGACTGACGATCACCATCGTCCCCGGCCAGGCCGCGAGCGCCCGTGCCACTCCCGTCCGCGAGGGCGGGTCCAGGTTGTTGGTCGGCTCGTCGAGCAGCAGCAGGTTGTGCCTGCCCGCGACCAGCTGCGCCAGGGCGAGCTTCGTCTTCTCGCCACCGGACAGCGTCCCCGCATCCTGACGGGCGATGTCGCCCGTGAGGCTGAACATCCCGAGCAGCGCGCGCAGCACCCGCTCCTCCGCGTCCGACTGCTCGCGCATGTGGGCCAGCACCGAATTGCCGGCGCGAATCCCCTCGTGCTCCTGCGCGTAATAGCCGAGAGACACGCCGTGACCCAGGCGAAACGAGCCTGCATCCGCCACGCTCTGCCCCGCAAGGATCCGCAGCAAGCTCGTCTTGCCCGCTCCGTTCAGACCCATCACGAGCAACCGCTCCCGCCGCTCGACCTCAAACGAAACGTCTCGAAACACCTGCGGCCCGCCGTAACCCTTGGCCACCCCATGCACAGAAAGGACAACGCGCCCGCTGTGTGGTGGCTCCGGAAAGCTGATCTTCACCCGCCGCTCACGCCGCGGCGCCGTCACGCGCGCGGCCTTCATCCGCTCGACGCGCGTGAATATGGACTTTGCCTGCCGAGCCCGCTTCTCGGTCTGCCGGCGCATGACCTCGGCCAGCACGCTCAGCCTCTTGATCTCCGCCTCCTGCCGCAGCGCAAGCGAGGTCAGACGCTTCTCTTCGAGCCGCCGCGCCATATGGTACTGCGAGTAGGTGCCGCGATACTCGATCAACCGCCCCGCGTCCAGGTGCAGGACCCGCGTGATCGACGAATCGAGCAGGCCGAGGTCGTGACTGACGACAATCACCCCGCCGCGGTAGTCGCGCAGGAAGTCCATCAACCACGACTTGGCGTTGCTGTCGAGGTGGTTGGTGGGCTCGTCGAGCAGCAACAGGTCGGCGTCGACGAACAGCACGCGCGCGAGCTCGACACGCCGCCGCTCGCCTCCCGAGAGAACGCTCAGCGGCAGATCGAGCCGATCGAGCCTCAGTCCCAGTCCGCCGGCGATCCGCCGCGCGTCGGACTCACTGGAGTAGCCACCATCCAGCCGGTACTTTTCCTCCGCGGCCGAATACCGCTCGATGCTCTCGAGCGAATGGTCGTGCTCGAGCCGGCGGTGCAACTCGGCAAGGCGGGTCGCCGCGCGGTCGAGACCGCGGCCGGACAGGATGTGGGATAGAGCCGTTTGCGACGCCTCCCCACGCGGGCGCGGATTCTGAGGCACGTAGCCGAGTGTGCCCCGGCGGAGGACGATCCCGCCCGCCGCGTCATCTTCGCCGGCGAGGACCTTGAGCAGGCTCGTTTTCCCGGCGCCGTTGCGTCCCACCAGGCCGACCTTGTCGCCGGGCGCGACCGTGAAGCCGGCGTCGGACAGCACGCGGCGCGCCGCGACGTCGATGGCGAGACCGCGTACCTGAAGCACGCCGGAATGTTACGTGCCGGGTCGGGTGACGTTCTCTCAAACATCACGCGCCCAGGAGGCCGTTCTCAGATGAAAAGGTTCCTCGTCCTCGTCGCGATATTCGTGGCCGCGGCCGCCTGCGGCGGCGCCGGAGGGGGAGGCCCGCCTTCCAAGGCCACGACTCCGTCGAATGGTTCGACCACACTCCCGAGCGATAACGTCCCGGCGCTGCAGGGCCCGCCCGTCATCCGCCAGGCGCAGCTCAGCGTCACCGTCGGCTCGGGCACGTTCGACTCGAAGCTGACCGAGGTGCGCCGCCTCGTCGAGGCGCAGGGCGGCTACATCGCCGGCACCGACGCACAGGCGAGCCCGGCAACCGACTCGACCGGCAGCCAGATCCGCACCGGCGTCATCAACTTCATGGTCCCGGCCGGCCACTTCGACGCGACGATCGATGAGCTGGCCAAGGTCGGCAAGCTGCAGAGCGAGCACATCGCCGGCACCGACGTCAGCGCCCAGTACGTCGACCTTCGAGCACGTCTCGCCAACGCCGAGGCGCAGCGCAACGCGATGCTCGCGCTGCTCGCGCAGGCGAAGAACATCAACGACATCATCGCGGTGCAAAACCAGATCGGCCAGATCACCGGTCAGATCGAGCAGCTGAAGGGACAGATCAAATATCTCGACGACAACACGTCCTACAGCGCGGTCACCGTCACGTTGACCGAATCGGGCGCGCCCGTGCAGAGCAAGCCGGCGGACAGCTGGGGCTTTGCCACCGCGCTGAGCGACGCAGCGCACAACTTCGTGACCACCATCAACTACTTCATCACCGGGCTCGGCGCGGTCGGTCCGATCCTGGTCCTGGTCGGGCTGGGCTACCTGGTCTGGCGCCGCCGACGCGTGCTCCTGCCCCGGCGCGCGTAGGGCGAAAGTGAGGGCGGGTTGGCGATTCAGCCAACCCGCTCCAGTAACCTGCTTCGGTAGTGCAAGAACACGGTGCCGGGCCGCAGTGACGTCCGCCAGGGCGTGGATCGCGCTGGTCGCGATCGCGCTTTGCGTGACGGCCTGTGGCAGCGAGACGGGGGCGGCTCCGTCCGGTCTGCCCACGGCGCAGCCGTCGCCGAGCCCGAGCGGCCTCACGTTCAGGCTCAACCCGGAGCCGACAGTCACCGCGATCGGTACGGTCACGGTGGTCCCGGGCCAGGGTTCGACTTCGATCGAGGTCAAAGTCACGGGCCTGCAGCCGAACTCCTCCCACGTATCGCACGTCCACGCGGGGAGCTGTCAGTCGCGGGGCGGCATCGCCCGCGCCCTCATGCTGGTGGTCGCCAACGGCCAGGGGGAGGCGGACGCGAAGTCGACCCTCAACGACACGTTTCCACCGACCGGCGGCACCTGGTACGTCGTCGTCCACTCGGGGCCGGACATGCAGGGGTCGAACGCGTCATACCTTCTCTGCGGCAACCTCTTCTAGCAGCGAAGACATGACGCCGGAGGAACCGGCGGACGAGCCCCAGGCAGAGGTTGTCGAGCTTCCGGCCGCGCCGCGGACAACCGACATCGCGCTCGACGAGCTGGAGCTCATCTACGCCTTCATCTACTCCCGCGTCGGCAACCGCGCGGACGCCGAGGACCTCACCCAGCAGGTCGCGCTCAAGGCTATCCCGAGGCTCCGCCAGGGCTCACCTCCGAGCGCGATTCGCGGCTACCTGTTCGCGACCGCGCGCTCGGTGCTTGGGGGGTTCTGGAGCACCCGGCTGGGACTCTCCGAGGCTGAGCTGCGAGAAGACCTCGCAATGGCCATGCCGGCAGACCCTCCCTCAGAGGAAGGCGTCGAGATCGTGCAGCGCGTCCTGGGGCAGCTCTCCGACAACTACCGACGCGTCCTCGAGCTGCGTTTCCTGCACGGGTATTCCCTCAAGGAAGTGGCAGCCGAGATGAACTCCACGGTCGGCGCGATCAAGGTCATGCAGCTGCGTGCTCTGCGCGCGGCGGCCAAGGTGCGGCTGGAAGAATGAACAAGCGCGAGAACCGGGTCGACAAGATCGTCTCCGACCTGCTGAAGGGACGCCGGCTCAAGCTGCGCGGCGGCGACGCGGAGGACAAGTCGGCGATCACCGCGGCGGCGCGCCTCGCCGCCGCCCGGCAGGGACCGCAGCGGATGCATCCGGCGTTTCGCAAGCGTCTGGCGCGGACGCTTGTCCGCTCGACCGACGAGGGATGGGTGACACGGCGCACAGCACTGGTGGCGGGGCTCGGTCTCGCCGCCGGCGTGGCGACCGGCGGCCTGGCCGGGAGGGCGCTCGTGCCGAAGGCCGTACGCGCCGGCGGAGAGACCATCAACCCGCTCAACGGCCGCTGGATCGACGTCGCGGCCGTCAGCGACCTGGTCGAGGCGCAGGGCAAGCGCGTCCAGGCCGGCGGCATCGGCGCCTTTCTCTTCAAGCGCGGCGACACGGTCACCGCCGTCTCATCGGTCTGCTCGCATCTGCCGTGCGAGCTGTGGTGGGAAGAAGGCACCGGCCACCTGGCGTGCCCGTGCCATCCCGCCAAGTTCAACTCCGACGGCCACCCCGCGGACCCATACGCGCTGCCGGCCCTCAACAAAGTGGAGACGCGGATCACCGCGGCTGGTCGGGTGGAGGTGCTCGGGACGGAGTGAACGTCCGCGCGCACCGCTCGAGGCAGCTCGCCCTCGACCGCTGCCTGCAGCTGCTCGAGGAGGCCCAGGTCCGGGGCCAGGCTCGCGTCGACGGTCCCCTCGGGGCTTCGCTGCGAAGGCACCTCGAGCACGCCGGGGTGATCGCCGACCACAGGCTCGAGGGACGGCGCATCGACCGCGTCCTGGACGACATCTTTGCCCTGCAGGCGCACCTGCTCGGCCAGGACCCTGAGGACAGCCGCCACCACAACGGCTCGTAAGCCCTCGACGGTTATCATCACGATTCGTGACTACATCCTTCAGTTCGTCGCGTTCGTTTCTCCTCACCTCTGAATCCGTCACCGAAGGACATCCGGACAAGATCTGCGACCAGGTCTCGGATGCAGTGCTCGACGGAATGCTGGCCCAGGACGCGCACGCGCGCGTCGCGTGCGAGACAGCGATCACCAAAGGCCTCTGCGTCGTCATCGGTGAGGTCACCACTCATGCCGACCTCGACATCCAGCGCACCATCCGCGACACGATCCGCGCCATCGGATACAACGACGAGGCGATCGGGTTCGACGCCGACCACGCGCTGATCCAGGTCTATCTCAAAGAGCAGTCACCCGACATTGCCGCCGGCGTGAACCACTCGCTCGAAGAGCGCGAGGGCTCGCAAGGGGCCGATCCCTTTGAGCTGCAAGGCGCGGGCGACCAGGGCATGATGATCGGCTTCGCGTGCCGCGAGACGCCGGACCTCATGCCGCTCACGATCTCGCTGGCGAATCGCCTGGCCAAGAAGCTCGCCGAGACCCGGCGTAGCGGAGAGCTGCCCTTCTTGCGTCCGGACGGAAAGACGCAGGTCACCGTCGAGTACGAGTACGGCAAGCCGCGGCGCATCGAGGCCGTCGTCATCTCGACGCACCATGCGGCAAGCGCCACGCAGAAGGAGATCGCCGAGGGCGTCCGCGAGCTGGTGATCGACCCGGTCCTGAAGGGCCAGGTCGTCGACGCTCAGACCAAGATCATGGTCAACCCGAGCGGATCCTTCGTCCTTGGTGGACCGGCCGCTGACGCCGGCCTCACGGGACGCAAGATCATCGTCGACACGTACGGTGGCGTGGCGCGCCATGGCGGCGGCGCGTTCAGCGGCAAGGACCCGAGCAAGGTGGACCGTTCAGCAGCTTACGCGGCGCGGCACGTGGCCAAGAACCTGGTCGCGGCCGGGCTGGCGGAACGCTGCGAGGTGCAGGTCTCCTATGCCATCGGCCGTGCGCATCCGACCTCGATCGCGGTCGAGACGTTCGGCAGCGGGACCAAGCCCGAAGAGGAGCTGCTTCAGCTCATCCGGCGGCACTTCGACCTTCGCCCCGCCGCGATCATCGCGAACATGGACCTGCTGCGTCCGATCTACCGGCAGACGGCCGCGTACGGGCACTTCGGCCGGGACGACCTCGGCGTGCCCTGGGAGATGACGAACAAGGTCGACGCGCTGCGCGCAGACGCGACGGTCGCGGCCCGCCAGAGCTAAAGACGACGGTCCGTCTCCGCGTCCGCGACACGCTGACGCAGCGGCGGGCGTTGATCGCGCCTCGCGGCCGAAAGCCCGTGACGATCTACGTGTGTGGCGTGACCCCCTACGACTCCGGCCACATGGGGCATGCCTTCACGTTCTCGATGTTCGACGTGCTGGTTCGGTTTCTCGAGGCCAACGGAGCGCGTGTCAGGTACGTACAGAACATCACCGACGTCGACGATCCGCTGTTCGAGCGGGCGCGGCGCGACGGGATCGACTGGCGCGAACTCGCCGAACGGGAGACAAAGGTCCACATTCGCGACATGACCGTCCTCGGCTGGCGGCCCCCCGATTTCATGCCGCGTGTCTCAGACGAGGTCAAGCCGATCGTGGCCGCGGCGTCAAAGCTGCATGCGAAGGGCTACGCGTACGTGACGGACGCCCTCTATTTCGACACGAGCAAATACCGCGGATACGGCCGGCTGTCGCATCGCACGCGCCGCTCGATGGTGCGCAAGCTGCGCGAGGAGGGCCTCCTGGGCAAGGTCGGACCGCACGCGAAGCGGGACCTGCTCGACTTTCGTCTCTGGCGACCCTCCGGGCCGGGCGAGCCGGCGTGGGCGTCGAAACTCGGGGAGGGCCGGCCGGGCTGGCACATCGAGTGTTCGGTGATGTCGATGCGCTATCTCGGCGCGCAGATCGACGTGCACGGCGGCGGTCGCGACCTGGAGTTCAGCCACCACGAGTCGGAGCGCGCGCAGTCGGAAACGTTGACCGGCAAAGCGCCGTTTGCGCGGGCCTGGGTGCACACGGGGATGGTCCGCTACGAGGGCCGCAAGATGAGCAAGTCGCTCGGCAACCTGGTCAAGGTGAGCCAGGCGCTTCAGCGAGCTCCCGCCGCGGCGGTCAGGCTTTACCTCGTCTCCCACCGCTACGGGCGCGACTGGGACTTCGAGTGGGGAGGCCTCGCCCGGGCGTCGCGGCTGGTCGAGCGGCTGCGCAAGCTGCTGGCCGACGACGCCCGCGCATCGCGTGCGACGAAATCCAAGACGCCTCCCGGTCGCGCGCTGATGGCGCAGTTCAAACGCGCGCTCGAGGATGACCTGGACACCCCTCGCGCGGTCCGCGTCATGCGCGCGGCGCTGCGTCAGAGCGACGCGGCCGCGGTTCGCGCGATGCTGGCGGTGCTGGTCGGGACGGCTTCTCTGACCTAGGCCACCTCGAGCGGCGAGCCGCAGTTCGGGCATTCCATGTTCGCGTCGAGCTGGACCTTCGTCTCGCAGACTGGGCAGAGAACATCGGTCGTCGCGATTGCGGCGGCCTCTTCCGCGCGGGCTTCGGCCTCGATCTCACCACGCACCAGTCCGAGGTCGAGCGCCGGCGCGCCGCAGTTGAGGCACACGTAGCTGGGCTGCGTGACCCGGTGGTCCTGGTAGACGCCGGCCGAGTCGACCTCGACCTCCGCGAAAAGGGCGCGAAACAAGGTGCCGCCGCAGCGGCGCGAGCAGACCAGCAACATTCCTAGCCGAGCCTACGACGAAGCGTTGCCGTCCCGGCGACGATCACCAGGATGGCGAACCCGGCCACGACCGCCGCATCGACCTGCAGCGACGGCCACGTCAGGTCCGCGCCTTTGACCATGATGTCGCGCATGCCGTTCACGGCGTAGGTGAGTGGGAGGACGTTGGAAAGCCATTGCAGGGCGGTGGGTTCGGTGGAGACCGGGAAGATGATCCCCGACAGCAGAACCTGCGGCACGATGACGAGCGGGATGAACTGCACCGCCTGGAACTCGGAGCGAGCGAACATGCTGAGGAAGATGCCGAGGTTGACCGCGGCGACCACCATCAGCGCCTCCATGCCGAAGATCAGGAGCACGTTGCCCTGGTTGTGGATCCGCAGCACGGCAAGCGCAAAGATGAGCACCTCCACCGCCTGCACCAGTGCGATGACCGTGAATCCGAGCATGTAGCCGACCACGATCTCCCCGCGACGCAAGGGACTCGCCATCAAGCGCTCCAGGGTCCCCTGTGATCGCCCGTTGAGGAACGAGACGATCGTGATCACGAAGACGAGGAAGAACACGACAAGGCCCACGAAGGCGGCGCCGAAGTAGTCGAGGGTGTCGTAGTCCGAGCCGCCGTAGAGGTAAGAGACCTTCGGCTGGAAGCTCACGCTGCGTCCCGCCACACGCGAGGCGAGCATGATCAACGCCTGCTGAAGCGCCTGCATCACCGGCGCGTCTTCACCCGGCTGAGATCCTTCGAGATGGACCTCGGGGGACACGTTTCCGTTCTGCGCCTGCTGGCTGAAATCGGCCGGCAGGACGATGTACGCAACGAGCGACCGGTCCTTGAGCTTCGCGTCGCCGTCGGCGGAGTTGATCTCGCTGGTCGTGATATGGCTCGACTGCTTCAGCGCGTCCGCAACGACCACGCCGAGTGGACCCGAGTCCTGGTTCGCGATGCCGACCGCCGGAGAGCTCGACGAGCCTCGCATCAGATAGCCGAGCAGACCAAGGATCACGATCGGCGCCACGAAGAGCAGCGCGAGCGTGCGCCGGTCGCGGCGGAATCCCTGGAGCAGTCTTCGGGTGATCGCGCGAATGCGGTGGCCGCTCATGACTCTTCCCTCCTGCCCGCGAGCGAGAGGAACGCCTCCTCGAGGTTCTGTGATCCTCCCTGCGCGCGGATGTCGGCGGGAGCGCCCTCGGCGAGCAACCTGCCGTACTGGATCAGGCCGAGTCGCTGGCAGCGGTCCGCCTCGTCCATGACGTGGCTCGACACGATGATCGTCGTGCCATCCGCCGCCATCTGGCGGAAGTAATCCCAGAACTGGACGCGGAGCTGAGGATCGATGCCGACCGTCGGTTCGTCCAGCAGCAGCAGCTCCGGGCGGTGGACGAGGGCGCACGCGAGCGAGCACCGCTGGCGCAGGCCTCCGCTGAGGGTCGCGACCACCGAGCCGCGGCGCTCGTAGAGCTGCACAAGCTCCAGCGCGTCCTTGACTCCTGCCTCTGCTCCGTTGATCGCGGCGAAGAACCCGACGTTCTCCTCCACCGACAGTGCGGGGTAGAGCGCCGCCTGCTGCGTCATGTAACCGATGTGGCGCAGCACGGCGACGTTCGGCATTCGCTGGCCGAGTACGGTCACCGTGCCCGCGTGTGCCTCGAGCAGCCCGCACACGAGCCGGATCAGGGTTGTCTTCCCGGCGCCGTTGGGCCCGAGCAGTCCGTAGATCTCTCCGCGCCGCACCCGCAGCGTCACCCCGTTCAGCGCTTTGAAAGCGCCGAACGACTTGGACACGTTGTCCATATTCACGGCGTAGGTCTCACTCATCTCCTTTCTCCTCAATGACCATGGCGCGAAGCCAGGTCTTGGCAAGCTCTGTGACGGCCTTTTCCCCGTCAACATCCAGGCCGAGCACGCGTTCGGCGAGCGGCCTGGTCAGGATGTGAAAGAGGACTGGACCGATGAACGACTGCAGGGCGAGCAGTGGATGCATCCGCCGCAGCCGGCCGGCGGACATCTGGCTGGACACATACATGGTGAGCAGCCCGACAACCTTGGTGATCGCCCCCGCCGCAGCCCGCTCCGTTTCGGGCGCCAGGCCGCTGACCTCGAAAAAGAGCGCACGAATCAGGCCGCTGCGATTTTCACCTGCGGAGAACACCGAGCCGTATGCCGTTCGGGCCAGCTCGGGCATCAATTTCGCCGGCGGCTCGTCCGGGCGGGCGAGCAGCAGCCGTGTCACAGGCTCTAGTGGGGAGTAAGAGTTGATGAGCCCGGTCAGGAGTGGCGCCTTGCCCGGAAAGAGGCGATACAGGGTGGCGCGCGAGACGCCGGCTTGCGTTGCGAGCTCGTCCATCGACATGACGTTCAAGCCGTGCGCGCCGACCATCTCCGCAGCCGCGCTGAGAATCCGTTCCCGCGCGTCGGGCTCGGGCGCAACCTCGAGGGCGTCGAGCAGCGCCTCGCGCGACTTGAAGTGGCGGTAGAAGCTGGCCCGGGACACGCCTGCGGCCCGAGCGAAATCGTCCACGGTCGGCCTGTCCCGCTCGGCGAGCGCCCGCGGCGCGAGCTCGACGATGCGTTCCCGAACCGTCATGAGACGAGACTAGACTAGACGTCTAGTCTTGTCAAGTATCAGCACTATCCATTAGCTTGCAGACCAACCGGTCATGCGCACCATGGAGATCGCGACCACCGGGCCGGCGGGGCGCGCCGCGCGGTACTGGTCATACCGTTCAACGAGCAGCGCGATCGCGCGGTCGGCGTCCGTTCCGTCGTCGACCACGCGCGCAGTCCCGTCGACCCGCACCCACCACAACCGGCTCCAGTCCTCGTCGTAATGGTCGACCAGCACGGCCACCTCAGGGTTGGCCGCGATGTTCCGCAGCCGCTTCAGGTCGGTAGTCCGCTTCGGCTTGGCGTCGACCGCGAAGTAGATCGTGTCGCCGTCGACGGCGAAGGTGATGGGCACGATGTGCGGCGTTCCGTGGGTGTCCGCAGTCGCGAGCCGGGCGACGCGCGCCGAGGAAATGCGCTGTCGCATCTCCGTCGCCTCCATCGAACGAAGTATCGTTGACGCCGTGCAGCGGCTCCGCACATACACAGTCGACGAGGCGAACCGCGAGCTGCCGCGCGTGCGCCCGATCGTGGCGCAGATCGCGGAGCTGTCGGCACTCCGTCCCGACCTCGAGGAGCAGCTGCGGATGGCCGAGTATGCGGTGCAGCGCCCCAGCGCCAACGGCGAGGACAGAGAGCGCCAGCAGCAGGCTCACGACGCCGTCCAGGGCGCAGAGGAGGAGCTGCTCAAAGCGGTTCTGAACCTCAACAGCATGGGCATCCAGCTCAAGGGCCCGCTCGAGGGGCTGATCGACTTTCCCTCCTATCGCGACGGCGAGCTGATCGAGCTGTGCTGGAAGCTTGGAGAAGAGCGCGTCGAGCACTGGCACCGGGTCGGCGAGGGATTCGGGGGCCGGAAGAAGCTCTAAGGCACAGCCAGCTCGGCCATCGCCCGAGCAGTCCCCTCCTCGACGGTCATTACCTGGCCCTCCTTCCAGGCGCTTTCCGCATCCACCGAAGAGATCGACTGAGTCCAGTCGCGGCCTTCGTTGACGCCCGCGATGTTGGCCAGTTTTGTCCCGGTCGCGTCGCGCCCTGCCGCCGCAGCGCCTGCAAGCCGCAAGGCGCCGGGCAGGTCGCCCGACAGCTCATCGAAAGCGGCGGCGTCGTCGATGAGGAGGATCATGCCGGTCAGGTCGCCGGCCTCGGCGAAGATGGAAAGCCCCTCGCGTATGCACCATCGGGCCGCCTCGACGTCCTTCTCCTGCAGGGCGACCAGGGCTCGCGTGTGCACGGCCCAGCCCAGGCCGAAGCGGTCGTCCAGCTTGCGGTAGAGCGCGATCGCCTCGTCGAGCGTGACCGCAGCTTCGCGCAGCCTCTCGGACAGGTTCTGCCCGTTGCCGATGGCCCACAGGGAGCGCGCGATGCCGGCCTGATCGCCCAGCTCGCGGTAGATAGCCAGCGCCTCCTCGACGATCTCGATCATCTCGGGCAGGTTTGCACGCGAGACGAGCCTTGGAAATGCGTTGTTGTACAGCGCCGTCGCGAGCTTTCGCTTGTCCCCTCCGGCCCGCTCGAGGACGAGGTTTTCGTCGTACATCGCCTGAGCAGCGGCCATGTCCGCCTGCCAGTAGGCGATGCCCGCACCAGCTTCCAACGCTCGCGCCCGATCATCGGGTTCGACCTGCTCGGAAGACATGGCGAGGATCGAGTCCATTCGCGCCCGCCCTTCGCGGAGGTGCCCACGCATCTGCCAGAAGCGCCAGAAGGCGGCGCCCAGGCGCATCGCGCACGCTGCGTCGCCGCTGGCGACGACCCAGTCGAATGCCGCCCTGAAGTTGTCGTGGTCACGCTCGAGGCGGTCCAGCCACTTCTTCCGATCCGGCCCGAAGACATGCGGTGCCGCCGACTCCGCCAGCGCCTGGTACGCGCCGGCGTGAAGGTGCTTGATCGCGGCGGCCTCACCGCTTTCCTCGAGGCGTTCGGCGGCATACTCGCGGACCACCTGGAGCATCAGCAGTCGAGGGTCCTCGAAGTCCGGCATCCGCCGCAGGAGGCTCTGGTCGGCCAGCTCATCGAGCCCCGAGAGCACATCGATGCCTGGATCGCCTGCTCCGCAGACTGCCTCGGCCTGCTCCAGGTTTGCCCCCCGCGCGAAAACGGAGAACCGCCTGAAGAGACGCCGGTGCGGCTCGTCGAGCAGGTCGTAGCTCCACGCGATCGCACCCGCGAGCGTTTGTTGGCGGCTCGGCAGGTCTCGCGCGCCCGAGCCAAGCACCTTCAGGCTCGTCTCCAGCCGGCCCAGCAGAGCTTGCGGCGCGAAGAGCTTGACCCGCGCGGCGGCCAGCTCGATGGCGAGCGGCAGTCCGTCGACACGCTCGCAGATGCCGGCCACGGCCGGCGCATTTTCATTCGTGACTCGGAAGTCGGGCTTGACGGCGACAGCCCGCTCGATGAACAGCTTCACCGCCTCGTACTGCGACAGCGCCGAAGGCGACGTCTTGGCTCGAGGATCTGGCAGCCCCAGCGGCTGAACCGCGAGCTCCTGCTCGCCATACACGTGAAGCACGGCGCGGCTGCTGATCACCGCTTTCAGCCCTGAGCCGGCGTGGAGCAGGTCGGACACCACGGCCGCGCCGTCGGGCAGGAGCTGCTCGTAGTTGTCCAGCACCAGCAGCACGTCCTTGTCGCGGAGGTAATCGATCGCTGCGTCGAGCGGGTTCCGGTTGCCCGTGACAGCGACCCCGAGCGTGTTGACGATGACCGAAGGCACGAGCCCGGGATCCTGGACCGCCGACAGCGGTACGAAGTACACGCCGTCGCGAAAGTCCTGCACCACGTCGGCGGCCAGCTGCAGGCTGAGCCGGGTCTTGCCTATGCCGCCGGGCCCGGTCAGGGTGAGCAGCCTCGTCCCGCGAAGCAGCCGCTTCGCCTCCGCGACGTCGGCCTGGCGACCGACGAAGCTCGTGAGCTGCGTGGGGAGGTTGTTCGGCGTCGAGTCCAGAGTGCGCAGAGCGGGAAAGCGATCCGGTGCGCCATCGATGACGAGCTGGTACAGGCGCTCGGGTCGGGCGAGGTCTTTCAGGCGATGGGTGCCCAGGTCGCGCAGCGAGAGGCCGACAGGCAGGTGCTCGTCGACGAGGGCGCGTGTGGTTTGGGACACGACGACCTGGCCGCCGTGCGCAGAGCTCGAGACACGGGCGGCGTGGTGGACGTCCAGGCCGATGTACTCCTCTCCTACGAGCGGAGCTTCACCCGTGTGCAGCCCCATGCGAACACGAAGGGCGACGCCTTCCGGCCACTCGTGCTTCGCGAAGTTCCTCTGCGCGTCTGCCGCCGCCTCGCATCCATCGACGGCGCTTTCGAAGACGCAGAAGAAAGAATCTCCCTCGGTGCGCAGCTCTCGCCCTCGCTTGCCCTGAAACGCCGCTCGCAGGATCGCGTGGTGGTCGGTCTGCGCCTTTACGTAGCGCTCGCCTACTTCCTGCATGAGGCGGGTCGATCCCTCGATGTCGGTGAACAGGAACGTGACGGTGCCGGTCGGAAGCGTCACTGGGCCGTGCGGCTCAACGCCTCAACGAGAAGCGGCTGCAGGAATGAGCCGAGCTCACGCTGATACTCGGGTTCCTCGTACTGGAGCATCCGGTGCGGGTGCATCAGGTGCTCTTTGACCTTGCCTCCCATCCGCAGGTACAGCGCGGGGTATGGATCGTCGCGCCCATTGGCCTCGAGCGCGATGGCGACAGCATCCTGGCCCTCGAGGTCGTCGACGAACTGCGCGAGCGGTCGGATCCCTTCGTCCGCGATTCCCTGCGAAGGGTCGATGCTCACGACCCGGGCGAGATACGAACGCTGGTGCCACAGCTCCGGACCGCGGCTCGCCTCGGCGAGGAGGAGCGGCACGACCTGATCGGGCTTCAAGGCGCGCTTTTCCAAACGCTTTCCGAACCGAGACTCCGCGATGTGGCGGGCGAGCACGCGAGCGTTGTAGCGGTATCCCTGCACAGCGCCGGAGTTGCTCGGGATTCCGTGCTTGCGCAGTCCCTGCGAGCCCTGCATGATCGTGCCCGCAAAAAAGATCCCCGGCACCGACGCGCTCTCCCAGAACGGTGTCTGCGCCGGGAGCCTGCTCTGACCGAACGTCGCGACGCCGAGATCGGGCAGGTCGCGCAACGGGGTGACGAAACCGGTTGCGGCGATGACGTCTTCGACCTCGAAGTTGAAGTCGTGGCCGTCCTGCGGGCTACTGGTCTTGACCAGGTAATGGCTCGCCACGCGCTCTACCGATTCGATGGACGCGTCGAGGACGAGCACTCCGCCCGCCAGGGCCCAGTCCTCATACGGCTGGACGTAGCGCGCTCGCACCCCCACCAGCGACCGCGTGTCGACCGAGAGCTTGGTCGGACTCGGTGACGCGAGCACGATCTGGCGCGCCCAGGGGAGGAGGCCGGTCGCGATCTCGAATCCGGAGTTCTGCTTGCCGACGATGAACACGCGCCGGTCCGCGTACGTCTCGGCTGGACGAAGGTCGCCATACTGCTGGACGCCTTCGACGACGAGCGCTGACGGGCGCCACGGCTCCGCGACCCCCACCGCGAACACGACCGTCGGCGCGCGGTACTCCCCGTCGGAGGTGACCAGCACGAAATCGTCGCCGTCTTGCCTGGTCGACTCCCAGCGGCACCCGTACCGCACCGACAATCCGGTCCGCTCCACGAACGTCACCAGGCCGCGCTCCATCTCGGGGCGGGATGGAAAGTAGGAAGTGCCGTCCATGACCGTCGGCATGATCGCCCGGTTGGCGTCCTCGTCTGGAAGCAGGCTGTTCCAGTCGTATCGCTCGTACTCGGTCGACCCACGCTTGTGGTCGGCGAACGGCTTCGTCCAGCTGAGCATCCGCTGGAAGATCGGCCACCGTCGAAACATGCCGCCGGGTGAAGGGTCCTGCGAGATGACCGCGTGGTCGATGCCGAGCCGGCGCAGGCTGTACGTCAGCTGCAGCGCACCCGGACCACTTCCGACAACCACGAGCGAGTAGCGCCCGGGTGGAAACGGCGCCTCCGTCAGCTGAGCCACCGGGTCGTCGTACGGAGCTTGCGCGCCTCGCCCTGGAGAACACGGAACATTACGTGGGGATGCGCAACGAGGAAGTCCTCGAGCGCATTCGGGGGAAGCACGAGACAGCGAAGCGGGCGGACCGCGACCACGTCGGCGGTGGGTGGCTCGCCGAGCAAGCACGAGATCTCGCCGAAGTAGTCTCCTGGCCGGAGCGTCGTCCGGTCCTTGCCGTCGACGCGGATGATCGCAGAGCCGTCGACGATCAGGTAGAAGCCCGTGGCGGTTAGGCCCTGCCGGATGATTCGCTCGCCCTCCGAGAAATAGACCTCACCGAAGGTCTGGACGACGTTCTCCAGCTCAGGCGTGGACAGGTCCGCGAACAGCGCGAATCCGGACAGGATGTCGACGACGTCCTGGCGTACTTCCACTTCCCCTCAGAGGGGAAGCTTAGACGGACGGCGGGTAGGGCTCGGCCCGTTCCCTCACCACCGGCCCCCGCACCGCCTCGAAGACCGCCCTAGCGACCCCCGCGGCGTCCAGGCCATGCTCTCTCAGGATGTCCGCCGCCTTGCCCTGGGGCAGGAACGCGTCGGGCAGCGCAAGCGTTCGGACCCGCCCCGCCAGCCCGTGCGGAGCAAGGGCTTCCAGGACCGCTCCGCCGAATCCGCCCGAGCCGACGTTGTCCTCGACCGTGACGACGAGCGGGTACGCGCGGGCCCAATCGGCGATCCGCGGATCGACCGGCTTGATCCATCGGGCGTTGACGACACCGCAGGACACGCCCTGCATCTGAAGGCGCTCGGCTGCCTCGCCCGCGACCTCCACCATCCTGCCGACCGCGAAGATGACGGCGTCGGCGCCCTTGCGAATCTCCTCCCATCGGCCGACAGGCAAGGGCTCGACCGGGAGGTCCGGCGTCGCCGGCGCGGGTCCTTTCGGATAGCGGATCGCGATCGGACCGTCGGTGTCGAGGGCCGTCTCCAGGAGCGCGCACAGCTCCGTCGCGTCCTTCGGCGCCGCGATCTTCAGGTTGGGGATCAGGCGCAGGTAGGAGAGGTCGAAGATCCCGTGGTGTGATGCGCCGTCGGGGCCGGTGACGCCGGCGCGGTCGATCACGAAGACGACCGGCAGCTTGTGAAGCGCGACGTCCATGATCGTTTGGTCGAACGCGCGCGCCAGGAATGTCGAATAGATGCACACCACCGGATGCAAGCCGGCCATCGCCAGGCCCGCGGCGAACGTGACCGCGTGCTGCTCGCATATCCCCACGTCGAAGAAGCGGTCGGGAAACTCTTTGGCGAAGTTGAGCAGCCCGGTGGACGACGCCATGGCGGCGGTGATCGCGCAGACCTCGGGCCGCCTCGCCGCCGAGGTCATGAGAGCTTCGCCGAAGATGTCGGTGTAGGTCATCTCAGTGGAGCGGGGCCGGCCGGTCAGCGGATCGAACGCGCTGACGCCGTGCAGCTTGTCCACCTCGTCCTCGACCGCGGGCCCGTAACCGTGACCCTTCTCCGTGACCACGTGCACGACGACCGGCTCGCGCAGCTTCTTGGAGCGGTTCAAGACCTCTTCGAGCGCGGCCTCGTCGTGGCCGTCGACGAGACCCGCGTACTTGATGCCGAGCGACTCGAACATGGTGGAGGGCTGCAGCAGCTGCTTGAGACCTTCCTTGACGCGATACGCAGCCTGGTCCGCGGAATGCCCGACCAGCGGCAGGTCGCGCAGCAAGCGCGAGATCTCGTCCTTGATGCGCTCGTAGCGAGGATCAACTCGGAGCTGCGAGAGGTGTCGTGCCAGGCCGCCGACGGTGGGCGCATAAGACCGGCCGTTGTCGTTGATCACGATGATCAGGTTCGGCGGCTGGAGGTGGGCGATCTGGTTGAGCGCCTCGTAGGCCATCCCGCCGGTGAGCGCGCCGTCGCCGATGACGGCCACCACGAATCCGCCGATCCGCTTGCGCAGCCTCGCCTCCGCAATTCCGAGCGCGTAGCTCAGTGACGTCGAGGCGTGGCTGTTCTCGACCAGGTCGTGCTCGGATTCATTGCGGGACGGATAACCGGACATGCCGCCGGCCTGGCGCAGCTGCGGAAAAGCCGCCGCCCGTCCCGTCACCAGCTTGTGCACGTACGCCTGGTGGCCGGTGTCCCAGACGATCGCGTCCTTCGGGCTGTCGAACACGCGGTGCAGCGCAAACGTCAGCTCGACGACTCCCAGGTTTGGAGAAAGGTGGCCTCCCGTGCGCGAGGTCTGCTCGACGAGGAACGCGCGCACCTCGGTCGCCAGCTCGGCCAGGCGCGCCTGATCGAGCGCTTTCAGGTCGGCGGGGGAGTGGATCGTCTCCAGCAGTCCCACTTTTCTACTAACGCTCAGCGCCCGCCATGAGTTCTGCCCGGGGTGACCTTCACGGCCTGCTAAGCGTAGACAACCGCGCCCGAGATCACGCCAGGTGTTCGGCGACGAGCTCCAGAACATGAGCCACGCGAAGATCCATCCCGCGCGTCCGGGCCGCGGCGGCGATGTGCATCAAGCACCCTGGGTTGTCGGAGGCGACGACCGCGCATCCCGTCTTGCCTATCGCATCGAGCTTCCACTCCGCGAGCCGGTCGGCGACGCGAGGCCACTCGAGGCTGAAGCTGCCGCCAAAGCCGCAGCAGTTGGCGATGTCGGGAATGTCGACCACCTCGTAGCCCGCGAGCTCGAGCACGCGGCGCGGCTCGTCTTTGAGGCCGAGCTGGCGTAGGGACTGGCAGGAGTCGTGGTAGGCGATCTTCAGGCTCATCCGGTCTTGCTCGACCAGGTCTGGGTTCGCTTCGAGCAGCTTGAGGACGAATCGCGTCGAGTCACGCATCCGCCCGTGCAGGCTGCGGTCGGGCACCGGACCCCACTCCGGCGAGTCCATCGTGATGGCGCCGAAGCAGGAGGCGGAGGGCGTCACGATCAGACCCTTGGAATCCTGAAGGCTTTGCGCCAGCCATGTCGTCAATTTGTGGGCACCTTCGAAGTCGCCGGCGTTGGCTGCGATGAGGCCGCAGCACCACTGACCCTTGGGAAATCCAACCTGGAATCCCGCCGCGGTCGCGATTCTATCGAGCGCGACGGCTGAATCCGGCCAGATGCGGTCGGCCAGGCACGAGGCGAAGATGGTCAAGGGCTCGCCGTCGACCGTGCTCGGACGGACTCGATCGCTATATGGGGTCCGCGCCAGACGCGGTGTTCCCGGGACCAGCCCGCTGAAGGGGGCCGCGGCTCGCATGAGTCGGTCGGCGAGCTGCGGCCGCTCCCACATGCCGAGCACGGCGCGCTTCCGCAGCGACTTCCTGCCTGAGCGGCGGTGCTCGAGAATGAGCCGCGGGAGCGGGATGTCGACGGGGCAGATCTCCTGGCACGCGTTGCATTGGGCGCAGAGGGTGTTGGCGAGGTCGGCGTCCTGCAGGCCGTGATGGAACGGTGTGAGGACGAGGCCGATCGGTCCGTTGTAGATGTGGCCGCCGAACTGGTGCCCGCCGACGGCCATGAACGAGGGACATGCGTTGGAGCAGGCGCCGCATCGGATGCACGTCAGCGCATCGCGAAACAGCGGATCGTCCAGCATCTTTTCGCGGCCGTTGTCGAGGATCACGCAGTGGAGCTCGCGCGGGCCATGGACCCCGATCGTCAGCGACTGTTCGATGTCGGCGGACCGCGAAGGTCCCGTGATCCAGTTGACGTAGCTGGTGATCACCTGCCCGGTGCCGCTGCGCGGCAGCATCCGCAGCACCGCCACCGCGTCGTCGAGGGTCGCCACGAGCTTGTCGATTCCGAACAGCGCGATGTGGACCGGCGGCAGCGTCGTCGTCAGGTCGGCATTGCCTTCGTTGGTCACCAGGACGATCGTGCCCGTCTCGGCGATGGCCATGTTCGCGCCGGAGATGCCGACGGTCGCCGCGATGAACTTTTCCCGCAGCGACTCTCGTGCGTGGAGCTGGATCGCTTCGACCGTCGGTTCGGTGCCGAAGACCGCTGCCGCGTCTTCCTTCGTCAGGTGGATGGCGGGGGCGATGAGGTGCGACGGATGCGTGTGCGTGAGCTGCACCATCCGCTCCCCCAGGTCTGTCTCGACGACCTCCATGCCCAGTCCTTCGAGGTAGCCGTTCAGCCCGACCTCCTCGCTGGCCATCGACTTGCTCTTGGTCACGACCATCTGCGTCCCTGCCGGCAATCCGCTGCCTGCATTCCAGCAAAGCTGACCGATGATCTCGCGCGCCTCGGCGGCGTCCCTGGCGAGATGGACCGCTCCGCCGACGGCGGCGAGTTGTTCCGTGAACTGCTCGAGCAGCTCGGGCAGGCGATCGAGGTTGGCCTTGCGCCTCCGCTTCAGCTCCTCACGGCCCTTCGCGAAGTCGAAGTTTTCGAACGCCTTGTTGCGGCGGCTGCGCAGGCCGGTCATGGCCCCGACCAACGCTTTCTGGAGGCTGGGGTCGTCTAGCGCGCGGTTGACGCGGCGCGAGAAGTGGGATCGGCTTTCAGGCACGCGTCGAGGACGCTTCTTTTATCGCTTCTCTCACAGCGTCGGCGGTGGACACCGGCGCCAAGCATATGGTTCCGATACACACGATGGCGCGCTGATCGCCCGTGGGGTCGATGACCACGTACGGATGCGCAGCCCGTGCGGCGGCGGCCAGCTCCGCATTCTTCGACGTTACTTTGACCGCGTGCGGCAGCCGGTCCAGCGCGCGGGCGAACACCGCCGCCATCAGACCGTAGGAGCGGGGCAGCGCGGCGACCGATTCGAGCGCGCGACGGGCCTGCTCGCGGTACGGGGCATTCGGATCACCGGTCAGGACGTCGAGCTCGATCAGCGCCATCGCCGCGACTGAGTTCTCGGCGAGCGGTTTGATTCGCTCGCCGAGGCGACCGAGCTCATCGCCGCCCGCGTGGTCGAAGTAGCCGCCGAGCTGGGAGTCGCCGTACCTGTCTTCGAGATGTCGGGCCAGGTCGACCGCGATGGCCATCCATCTTTCTCCCAGCCCGTGCTGGTGCGCGCGCAGCGCCGCCCACAGCGACCAGGCCTGATCGCCGAGCTGACCGCCCACTCCCTCGGAGTGCGTCATGCCTTCGCCCTTGCGATAGGCGTGTTTGAAAAGGGAGTCGAGAAGCCTGTCGGCAGGGCGGCCGGCGTCCAGGTAGCTGATCGCCAATGCCGCGTTCCACGCGGTGTAGATGCGGTGGTCGACGTAGGGCGGTCTCGTCGATTCGCGCTCGTCAAGCTCCATCGAGTAGTAGTGCTCGTCAGCGTCCTGGCTCCCGGCGTAGAGCCCGGTCTTCGGGTCGCGCAGAACACGGTCGAGGTAGCCGACTGTCTTGTCGAGCGCCTCCTTCATACCGGCGAGCGACAGCGCCAGGACCAGGCCGGCGTGGTCCTCCAGCATCTTCTCGAAATGGGGAACGCTCCAGTCCTGCGTCGTCGAGTAGCGGAAGAATCCGCCCTCGACATGGTCGTACGTCCCCCCGCCTGACATGCTCTCCAGCGTGTGCTCGGCAATCCTCCGCAGCTCGTCGTCCGAACGCAGCACGGACTGCTCGAGCAGCAGAAGAATCGCGTCCGTCTGCGGGAACTTCGGCGCCGTGCCGAAGCCGCCGTACTCGGGGTCGTACGCGGACCTGACGGCATTCAGGACTTCGTCGACAAGGCCGGGATCGAGCTGGCCTGCGCTGCGCGCCACGCCCGACGCCGCGCGCTTGCGGGCGTCGAGGACGCGGCTTGCGATCTCGGCCTGGTTGGCCAGGTAGTAATCGGCGATGCGCATGAGCGTGCTCGCCATCTGGTCGGGAGGTAGGTAGGTCGCGCCGGTCAGGATGTCGCCCGACGCGGTGAGGAACGCCGTCGTCGGCCAACCGCCCATGTTGTATCGCTGGTTGATGTCCGGGCGAACGTCGTTGTCGACGCGCACCGGGACGTAGTCGCGGTTGATCATCTCGATGACGCTCGGGTGCGAGTAGGTCGTCTCGTCCATGACGTGACACCAGTGGCACCACACCGCGGAGATGGATAAAAGGATGGGTCGGCGTGTCTGTCTGGCCTCGTCGAATGCGGCCTCCGACCAGGGGTGCCAGTTGATCTCGGCCGCGCGATTCGGGCGCGGCGAGAAGTGAAATTCGGCTTCCGCCTGTGCCATCCGGACAAGGTTACGATGAGGCAGTGATCTCAACTAGCGCTGTCGACGCGTACGTCGAGAAGCACTCGCGCCGCTTCGTCGACGAGCTGAAGGAGCTGTGCTCGTTCCCGAGCATCTCCAACCACGGGCGCGACGCTATCCAGCCGGCCCGGGACTGGCTGGCAGACCGGCTGGCGAAGTTCACCGACAGGGTTGAGACGCTCGAGGCGGGCGGGATGCCCGCGCTCTACGCCGAGGTGCCCGGCGCAGGGCGTCGCAAGCTGCTGCTCTACCAGCACTACGACGTGCAGCCGGTCGATCCGATCGAGCTCTGGACCTCGCCTCCATTCGAACCGGCGGAGCGTGACGGCAAGATCTTCGCCCGCGGCGTGGCCGACGACAAGGCTGACGTGATGGCGCGCCTCCACGCCCTCGAAACGCTGAAGGAGCTCGGCGAGGTGCCGGTCACGCTGCGGTTCCTGATCGAAGGCGAGGAGGAGATCGGCTCCAAGAGCTTCGAGAAGATCGCGCACGAGCACGCGGCCAAGCTGCGCGCTGACGGATGCCTTTGGGAATCGGCGATGTCGTTCGACGACGCAGGCCGGCCCAACCTGCAGTTCGGATGCCGCGGCCTGGTCTACGTCACGCTGGGGGTCAAGCTGCTGGACTTCGACCAGCACTCGGGCTTCGCGTCCATCTATCCGTCGGCTGCCATGTACCTCGTCGGCGCGCTGGCGAGCCTGCGCGACCAGGACATGAACATCAAGATCGAGGGCTTCTACGGGAAGGTGGTCAAGCCGACCGAGGCCGACCGCCGCATGATGGCGAGCATCGACCCCGAGGTCGAGAAGCGCCGGAAGCTGGTTGGTTTCGACAAGCTGGTCCGCGACCCCAAGCCGGACCAGGTGGTCGAACAGATGCTGTTCCTGCCCACGTGCAACATCGCCGGCGTCACGACCGGTTACCAGGGCCCGGGTTCTAAGACCGTGCTTCCCGCGGAGGCAAAAGCCAAGCTCGACTTCCGGCTGATCCCTGACCAGGACCCGAACGAGGTGATCCAGCTTCTGCGCAAGCACCTGGACCGCAACGGTTTCGACAAGGTCGAGATCGTGTCGTCGGAGGGCGAGAAGCCCGCGCGGTCGGACCCCAACTCGGCGATCGCTCGGACCGTCATCGAGTGCGTCCGCGACATGCACGGCGAGCCGATCTTGTGGCCGTTCATGCCGGCCACCGGGCCGATGCACCCGGTGGTCGCCGACCTGGAGACACCGACTGTGCTGCCGGTCGGCGTTGGGCGACCGGACGCCAGGATCCACGCGCCGAACGAGAACATCCGGGTCGATGACTACGTCAACACGATCCGCATGATGTGCCGGATCTGGGAGCGGTTCGGAGCGAGCTGATGGAGAAGCTCACCGACAAGCTCTTCACGGTCAAATACAACGAGGACACCGGCAAGCCGCATATCGAGATCGTCGACCAGAACGTCTGCCTGTCCAAATGCACGGGCAAGTACTGCACGCACTTCTGCCCGGCCGGCGTCTACGAGTGGAACGAGGAGCAGAAGAAGAACCTCGTCAGCTTCGGCAACTGCATCGAGTGCGGCGCGTGCTCGATCGGCTGCCCGTTCGACAACATCTCCTGCCACGCCCCGCGCGGTGGTTACGGGGTCCGCTACCAACACGGGTGAGAAGCCCGCGGCCGGAATACAACCTGTCGCCCAGGGAATACTTCTTCGTGCAGTGAGCGATTACGACGTCGTCATCGTGGGTGGCGGGCCGGCCGGGCTGGCGGCTGCCCTCTACACCGCCCGGATGAACCTTCGGACGGTCGTCCTGGACCGGGGTCCCCTCGGCGGCCAGCTGCTCAACACCGAGCTGGTGGAGGACTACCCGGGCTTCGAGTCGATCCTGGGCTCCGATCTGGCGGTGAAGATGGGCGACCACGCCCGGAAGTTCGGCGTCGAGATCCGCGACTTCGAGCCGGTCCACGAGATCGACGTCGAGGGCAACACGAAGGTCGTCCACATGGAGTCGGGGGAGGAGCTCCGGGCCCCGGCGCTGATCATGGCCGCCGGCGGGCTGCCGCGCTACCTGCAGGTCCCGGGCGAGAAGGAGTTCTGGGGTCGCGGCGTGAGCTACTGCGCGGTGTGCGACGGCGCCTTCTTCAAAGGGCAGGAGCTGGCCGTGATCGGAGGCGGCGACGCCGCCGTGGAGGAGGGCGAGTTCCTCACCCGCTACGCCTCGAAGGTCTACATCCTCCACCGGCGCAGCGAGCTCCGCGCCCAGCCGATCCTGGTCGGGCGGGCAAAGGCAAACCCCAAGATCGAGTTCATCTTCGACGCCCACGTGAAGGAGATCGCCGGCGACCAGAAGGTACAGGCGGTTCTTTACGAGCAGCACGGCGAGCTGAAGGAGCTGCGGGTCGGCGGGGTGTTCATCTTCGTCGGCTTCGTCCCGAACTCGTCGCTGCTGAAGGTCCATGTCGACCACGACGCGGCCGGCTACCTGCTGACCGACCGGAACATGCAGACGTCGGTGGAAGGAATCTGGGCGGTCGGGGACGTGCGCGCGCAGCTGACAAAGCAGATCGCCACGGCGGTGGGCGATGGGACAACCGCGGCCGTCGCCGCATCGGCGTACATCAGCAGCCTGAAGGACGCCGCCCGAGCCTAGTTGCCGAGGGACGAATGTCCCATCGGATTTTGAAGGGCCTCCCGGTAGCGTTCCGCGCACCCGAGAGGAGGGATTCAGAAAAATGAAACGCGTCTCACCAGCCGTCGCCGCACTCGCCGTTGCCACGTCGCTGACGATGGTTGTGCTGTCGAGTGTCACCGCTTTCGCGGACGCAGAGCACGCCAATCCGGACAACAACGGCCACCACTACGGCTGGGTGAAGCATCACAACAACCAGCCGCCGCCGGCCACCAATCCGCCGCCGGCGACCAATCCGCCGCCCGCGACAAACCCACCGCCGGCCACGAATCCGCCGCCGGCAGCCAACACTCCGCCGGCGGGCAGTTCAGCCGGCGCAGGCTCGTCCACGAGCCAGTCGGACGCACCACCCGCCGTGGTCGCCCCACCGGCGCTTACGCTGCCCGTGCAGAACGTTCAGGCGAGGCAGGCGAGCTCTGCCGGCACGGGCTGGAACTGGACCTGGTGGCTCGTGTTGCTGATCCTGCCGGCGCTGGTCGCGGTGTGGCTCCTGGTCTTCGCGCGCGGCGCGATGACCCTGGCGCGCCGCCGGGTGGGAGCCCCGGCCTAAGGCGTCAGCGTCCTCGCTGAGCCAAAAGCTTCATTGCGGGCTGAGCGGTCCGCACCCGACCAGAGCGGCATACAGGGCGAGCACGCCGTTGATGTGAGCGCTGAGGCCGTAGCGCTGGATCGCACGCAGGCGGGCTCGCATACCCATCGTCAGACAGAGGTCCCTGGATCGTACGAAGCTCGCGATGGCGGTTCGCAGCTCGTGCAGCAGGTGTTTGGGATCGAGCAGCGTGCCGATCCCTTCGAGCATCTCGGCGTGGTTGCCGACACGTGTCGCGGCGACCGCGATCCCGCACGCCATCGCTTCCAGTAGCGCGAGCGACTGCGCTTCCACGTCGGAAGGCAGGAAGAACGCGTCCGACGCACGCAGGATGTCGATCCGCCGGCGCTCGTCGAGAACTGCGCCGGTGAAGACGACGCGTGGGTCTCGGTAGCGCGCCTTGAGGCGCGGGAGATCGAACCCGTCTCCGACCACGACGAGGTGGGTCGACGGCGGGGGCGACACTTCGAGGAATGCGCGCAGCAACGTCTCGACGCGCTTTTCCGGATCGACGCGGCCGACGAAGGTGAAAAGCCGTTCTGCGCCGAGCGCCGCACGCACGTCCGACGGTCCGGGCGAGTATTTGTCCAGGTCGACTCCGTTGGGCAGGACGCTGAGCACGTGCTCCGGCACGCCCAGCTGAGCGAGGAGGCGCCACTGCGCCTCGCCGCTCACGATGACCCGGTCGCACTCTGCAAGGGCGCGGGCGTAGAGGCGGGTTACGGCGGAGGCAAGCGATCCCCACATCGATCGGGCTGCCGTAAAAGGGACGTGAAACGTCACCACGACCGGAACGCCCAACCTGCGGCAGATCCGCGGCAGCGTGAAATCGAGCGTCGAAAACGGTGCCGACAGGTGGACGACGTCGACCGAATGGTCGCGCAGGATTCCTTCCAGGGTCCTGCCCGAACGCGTCCCAGAGACGACGACTCGCCGTTGAAACACCGGGGTGCCGCGCAGTGAAAACGAGGATCGACCGTCGTCGAGGGCCCGCTCGTGATGCACGAAGACGACCTCGACGCCTCGTTCTTCGAGAGCGGTCGTGACGATCCGCGAGTAGGTGCGAAGCCCGTCGCCGATGGTTAGCGACTTGTGCCCGAGCCAGGCGATGCGGAGCCCATCGCCATTCCGGACCACGACGCTGTTCGCGTCATCCGCGCCGACCCGCATCACGCCCGCCTCAGCGCTTCCCAGATTGACCGCCATACTAAATGCTCCGCTTGACGCAGGACCGCGTGCCGCTCCCCAGGTTGACGAGGGCCGTGCTCCGCGCGGCCGCTTGGGGTGGAGGTGTCAGCATGCTGCGGCTCTGGCAGGCCTCCGAGCCGCTCCTGATGCGCATGTGGCGGGTGCGGACGGTGCGCGACGGCTCGATCCTCCAGTACGGGATCTCACCTTTTCGCGGCCCGTCCACCGTGCTCGCCGACGGCACGCAGGTGCCGCACGGGGCCAGGATCCTGCACCTACACCTCGACAACCGTCGTGTCGCGCTGGCCCTCAAGGACTCACACGGCAACGTGTGGGCGCTCGGTCCGCGGCTCGATGCCGACCTCGACCACCTGGCGATAGACGTCTGTTCTGGCCGCGTTGGGTCCGTGGCGGCGGTGCGAGGTGTCACTGTCCTTGCCAGCATGGCGCCGCGGTTTGGCTTCGAGGTCCGTCCCCTCCCCCGCAATCTTCGTTGGAGGTTGATCCAGAGTCTGGCCGGCCTGGTCATCGCGTCCTACCACGCGGCCGGCCGCGCAGAGATCAAGCGCGGTGTCGCCTGGCCCGGCGAGATTTGGATGAGCGCGCGCGCTCTGCGCGAACGGGTTCAGGGCGAACCATAATTTTGACCATGACGGCAAGGCAAAGGTCTCAGGCCGTCCTCGTCCGCGAGCCCACCGGCACGCTGACGTTCCTGCTCACGGACATCGAGCGATCGACCGAGTCGTGGGATCTGCACCCGGCGGCGATGCAGCGAGCGCTGCAGATCCATGACGACATCTTCGACCGCTGCGCCGCCCAGCACGAGGGCCGGGTCGTGGAGCTCGGGCGCGAGGGAGACAGCGTGATGTGCGTGTTCGCACGACCGAGCCAGGCGGTCGCGTGCGCGCTTGCGGCCCAGCAACAATTGCAGAACACGGACTGGCCGCCGGCCATAAGGCCTCGGGTTCGCATCGCCATCCACACTGGCGAGGCCGAGCTGCGCGACGGCCACTACTTCGGCCCGGCCCTTTATCGGTGCGCGCGACTGGTCGCCATCGCGCACGGCGGCCAGACGATCCTGTCCGCGCCGACGCGAGACCTGATCGTCGACACGCTGTCGAGCTCGGTCTCGCTGATCGACCTTGGCGTCCACCGGCTCAAAGGCCTGTCGCGACCTGAGCGCGTCTACCAGCTCGTCCATCCCGAGCTCGAGTCACGATTTCCACGACTGCGATCGCTTGACAGCCGGAGGACGAATCTTCCCGCCGAGCTCACGAGCTTTCTTGGCCGCGAGGCGCAGCTGCGCGAGCTCAAGGACGCGCTCGCGCTCCACCGCATGGTCACCATCACCGGGCCGGGTGGAATGGGCAAGACGCGCACTGCGCTGCATCTCGCGGCAGGTTTGCTGGAGGACTTCCCGGACGGGGTGTGGTTCATCGGGCTGGACGCCGTCGCGGATCCTGCTCTCGTCGCGCAGGAGATCGCGAACACGCTTGCGGTGCGGGAGGTCGCAGGCACCGACTTGCTCGAGACGCTGTGCCTGCACCTGCAATCGCTCGAGAGCCTTCTCATCCTCGACAACTGCGAGCACCTGGTCGAACAGTGCGCGGTCGTCTCCGACGCCATCGTGACTCGATGTCCCGACGTGAAGGTCCTCGCCACGAGCAGGCAGGCCACCGGCGCCGCGAACGAGCTTGTATTGCGGCTGGATCCACTTTCCGTCGGACCGCCCCAGAGCGAAGCCGCGCGTCTGTTCATCGACCGCGCCTGGCCGAACCGACCGCTCAACGAGGTCGACGCGCCGAGGTCCGAGGCCATCGCGCAGATCTGCAAGCGGCTCGATGGCATTCCGCTGGCGATCGAGCTTGCCGCGGCGCGGGCGAGGGTCATGACAGTCGACGAGCTCCTGGCGCGTCTCGACGACCGCCTGAAGATCCTCGCCGGCGGCCCGC
>WNFX01001405.1_pt1 | contig 28073 bp, 25 predicted proteins | sample 5400111 | NCBI WGS metagenome assembly WNFX01 (sample SAMN13153363, study PRJNA577476) | soil metagenome | isolation source: 40 cm soil or saprolite under grassland replicate 1 | place: USA:California | collected 2016-06-15
ATCCTTAGAAGAGTTTTTTTAGACACATACACAAAATGATCCTGTCAGTAAAAGCTTTACTTAATCTATGACCATTCTCACAGCGGTTTTCCGAGAAAATACTTGTTATATAAATCCTTCCACGCCTTCCATTCTCGTGAAGTTATGACGTCAAGAATCATAATCACGACTGCTGCAAGAAAACCTACAATACTCCATCCTATACCAGTCAAAGTGTTTGTTATTAATTTAGTTCCTGAATCCCAATAAAACCAGTTCCAAATTGCTCCGCCTTTTTCTAACAGATAGAAATTATACAAAAATGCTTCGCTCCCATTAGTGCCCTCTTTAAGTATATCTACAACTTGGTCTTTCGGAATCGGAAGAGGTGGAACATCCTTTAGCTCCACATCGTGGCTCAATGCGATTACATTACGGGATAATGGAAATGTTTCCTGATCTGTATTTATGCAATCCTTGGCATTGACTGTACATTCCCAGATCGAACTGGTATCCTCAGTCAAGCTGTCATAATAAATGTAAAGCTTCGAATCATGAGTTACATATAAAATATTAAGGGGTCGATTCTTATCAAGAAGTTCATACGGAAGATTATAGCGATCGAAAATCTTCTCCCATTTGCCCTTAGTGGCTGGAGGAGAGAAGAATATTCCTGTATAGCCTATTTTCCATCCTGCAATCGGCAAGAGAATTAAAAGCAGGGTGTAAATAAGAAATTTTTTCATGATTCAAATATCATACTGCAAATTAAGTTTGTCAATTTTATAAAAGTTTACCTATCCAATGTCATTGCGAGGGCGCTAGCCCGAAGCAATCTCCAATGTAGCGGAAAAACATCAGCGTGGAGTTTTCTCCGTTTAAACGGGGATTGCTTCGTCGTGGCGCCAAAAGCGCCACGACGAAGCAATGACATTATTAGGCAGGCTGCATATTCTTGGCGAATTCGATCAACTTCTGAGCTACTTCCGCGCCGACGCGTGCCTGGGCTTCTTTCGTCCCTGCGCCGATATGTGGTGAGGCGATCACGTTATCAAGCTTGAGCAATTTCCAATCTGTGGGAGGTTCCTCAGCAAAGACATCCAATGCCGCGCCCGCGACCTTGCCGCTGATCAATGCTTCATAAAGTGCGTCTTCATTGATAATACCGCCGCGCGCGCAGTTGATAATTTGTACGCCGTTCTTCATCTTGACAAATTGTTCTGCACCAATCATATTGGCGGACTCTTTGGTCTTGGGCAGGTGGAGGCTGATGTAATCTGCCTGAGCAAGCAGTTCATCCAATGTGACCAGTTTGCCACCGTTCTGAGAAGTTACGTAGGGATCATAAGCCACGACCTTCATACCGAGAGCAATGGCACGCTTAGCAGCCTCATGGCCGATCGTACCATAGCCAATAATGCCGAGGGTTTTGCCGCCGATCTCGTCACCGGTAAAGGACTTCTTATCCCATTTTTCAGCTTTCATCGTGGAAGAGGCTTTGTAGAGGGAGCGCGCCAACATGAACATATAACCGATGGCAAGTTCTGCTACAGAAGCAGAGTTGGCAAGTGGAGTGTTCATGACTACAATGCCTTTGGACTTGGCATATTCGTGGTCAATAGTGTCGAGACCCGCGCCGCCGCGCACGATCACCTTGAGGTTGGGGCAAACGTCAATTAACGGTTGCCGCACTTTGGTCCGCGAACGAACCACCATTCCATCATAGGCAGGCAGAACATTTGGGAGTTCCTCAGGGGTGATGTCATCGCGTACATCCACGGTTAATCCCGCGGCGCGCATTTGTTCGATGTATTCTTTTTCGGTCTTGTCACAAATTAGGATTTTCATTGGTATGCTCCTTACTGAAACAGAAATTAATAACAGAGACCTACCCGACGAATCGGCTGGTCTCTGTTTGAAAGGTGAATCTAATCACAAAACCATTTTACTTACAGCAAAAACCTTTGTCAACGACATAAATCAGGCTGGAAAAGTGCTAATTGTTCTTGATAATTTGTCTGACAACCAGATATAATGAGGTGTAAAGTGAATATTATTGTCTAAATTAGGTAACCCCGCGCATTTTTGCGCGTTTGTAAATCTATAATATAGGAGTTAATTCCATGTCCAATCCCAAGCGCGTCTTCAATTTCAATCCGGGCCCCGCGGTTCTCCCCCTCGAAGTGCTCGAAAAAGCTCAAGCTGAATTGCTGGATTTCAAAGGCACTGGCATGTCTGTGATGGAGATCAGCCATCGTTCCAAGGAATTTGAAGCTGTCATTCAAACCGCCGAATCAGATCTGCGTGAACTACTTGGCATTCCCACCAACTACAAAATCATGTTCCTGCAAGGTGGTGCCTCTCTGCAATTTGCCATGCTGCCCATGAACCTGCGCCCTGCAGGCGCCTCTGCCGATTACATCGTGACTGGCACCTGGAGCAAGACTGCCATTAAGGAAGCGCAGAAACTTGGCGCGGCGCGGGCTGCTGCCAATACCGAGAAAGAGGGATTCAAATGCCTGCCTGATCACTTTGATCTTGACCCGAACGCGGCTTATTTGCATTTTACCTCCAACGAAACCATCCACGGCGTGGAATTCTCTACCGAGCCAACTCCACCCGCGGGAGTGCCACTGGTCTGTGACACGTCCTCTGATTTCATCAGCCGCCCTATTGATGTTTCCAAGTACGCGCTGATCTATGCAGGCGCGCAGAAGAACGCGGGACCTGCAGGCGTTGTCGTTGTGATCGCACGCGATGATATGCTCGAGCGCACACCTGCCAATTTGCCTGTCATGCTCGATTACAAAGCGCTTGCGGCAAGTGGGTCCTTACACAATACTCCGCCGGCCTTCGCCATCTACATGGTGGGACTCGTTTTGCAATGGGTGAAGAAATTAGGCGGTCTCGCGGAAATTCAAAAGATGAACCGCCAGAAGGCAGATGGAATCTACGCAGCAATCGATCAGAGCGGTGGCTTCTATCGTGGCCACGCTGCGCCCGAAGCACGCTCTGTTATGAATATCCCGTTCCGCCTCCCCTCCGAAGAATTGGAAGACACCTTTGCAAAGGAAGCCAAGAGCAATGGCTTGATTGGTCTAAAGGGACATCGCTCAGTTGGTGGTATGCGCGCTTCCATCTACAACGCCATGACCATTGAAGGCGCGGAAGAATTGGTCAAGTTCATGAAGGAATTCCAGAAGAAGAACGGATAGTAGGATGTCGTTGCGAGGAGGCACTAGTCAAGTAAGCCGAGTGTTCTTCTCGGCTGTATCGAGACCAAGCCGACGAAGCAATCCCAGATTAAACGGAGAAAATTCCTCTATAAGATCTTTCTGCTAAACAGGAGATTGCTTCGCCACTTTGTGGCTCGCAACGACATTTCTGATTTGTAACTCAATTTCATCTCCAACGCATGACGCCCGAAGAAACTCGCATCACATCGTTGACTGCCCAACCATATCCTGATGGTTATCGTTTGCGTGTCAATATCGAAATGACGCCATTTCAGAAACGCCCTCAGCTTGAGGTTGAGCTTAAGGACGCGGACGGTGACGAGGTTGCCTCGTCGAGTATTGTCGAACCAATCAGTTGGAAAATTGAATTTACCATGCATATCCGCGGCGAGCTGAACAATCCATACACATTGGAAGCAAAACTTTTTTATCCTGATGGACCGGCAACTGAGCCGCAAACATTTCAATTTGATGTAAAGCCACCTTCCCCTTCGGAGAAGTCCGAAACCGATTCCGCTTAACAATCCGATCTATGCTGAAAACATTTTCCCGTCTTTCAAAGCTGATAGCAATTCTTGTTTCGCTTACTCTCTTGTTGTTAAGTTGTTCACAACAGACAACACAGATTCCCGAAACTACTGCCACAATCGAACCAACAGCAACAAAGGAATTTATTCCAGTTGTTCTCAAAAACGCAAAAGAGACTGTCATCTTCTCTTACGAAGAGGATGGTTATGCCCATCTCTTTGCCTACATCCCGGAGAAGATGCCGCTGACACGCATTACATCGGGAGATTGGGACGATATCACACCCGCGCCAAGCCCTGATGGTGAAAAGATTGCATTTGCATCCAACCGCAACGGATTCTGGGATTTGTATCTTTTAGATCTATCCAGCGGTGATGTCACACAACTTACCAATACACCTCAATATGAAGGCGCACCGACTTGGTCACCTGATGGCTCATTCATGGCGTTTGAGTCCTATGAGAATGACAACCTGAATATCATTGTGGGTCCTGCAAATGACCTGTTAAAGGATGCTATTCGGCTGACTACTTCCTCAGCCTCTGATCACTCTCCTGCCTGGGCACCAGATGGCCGTCATATCGCGTTCATTTCAGATGGCGAGGTTATGCTCGCGGATTTGGATCAAACGGATGGTAATCGTTTTCAAAATTTGAGCAACACAGAGCTCGCGTCTGAATCACACCCTGTCTGGTCGCCCGACGGGAAACGACTTGCCTGGGCGTCTTCATCACAAAGTGTTGGGTTGAGCGGCATTTATGTTTGGGATTCATCCAAGCACGTGCCTGCAACTTGGATTGGCGCTGGAAACTGGCCCGCGTGGAATCCTTCTGGCAATCAGATCATCACCACGCTCGCCGCGCCGAATGAGACTTATCTCACTATATATTCTGTTGATGGAAAACTACTTCAAGCTCTGACTCCCTTTCCTGCCCCAACGTTACGCGGATTGACCTGGACAAACCTAATGATGCCCAATAAGCTGCCCAATGGATTCCAGCAAGCCGCAGATTTGACTCCTGCTCCGCTTTGGGCAGCGAATGGAGAACCAGTTTCTGAAGGTGCATCCAATCGCTGGTCACTTGTCGATTTGAAGGGTGTGCAAGCACCTTACCCACAACTGCACGATCTTGCAGATGAAGCATTTGATGCATTGCGTGAACGCGTCCAGCTCGAAGTTGGTTGGGATGCCCTCGCAAGTTTGGAAAATGCATATGTCCCAATTACCTCATCACTTGATCCAGGCTTTGACGAAGACTGGCTTTATACTGGCCGAGCGTTTGCCATCAACTCATTGATGACCAATGCGGGCTGGATGGTTGTGGTGCGCGAAGACTTCGGCGAACAAACGTATTGGCGTTTGTATCTCCGTGCTCAGTTGCAGGATGGTTCACTGGGCGAACCATTACATGACACACCCTGGGATCTAAGCGCCCGCTATAATCTTGACCCAAAAATTTATGAACAGGGCGGAACATATAGCAATGTGCCAGCCGGGTATTGGGTGGATGTCACTTCGCTGGCAATTCAATATGGATGGGAACGTGTACCAGCGTTACCAAATTGGCGCACGTTTTACCGCGGTGCGCGCTTTACTGAATTCGCTCTCACCGGCGGGCTAGATTGGTATTCGGCGATGTTGCAACTCTACCCATCCGATGTGCTCGTCACACCGACGAAATTATTACCACCGACGCTTACCCCCACGCGCACACCGCTCCCCACTTGGACTCCGTTACCCACACGCACCCCACGTCCAACATTCACACCATCGCCTACACGTTCACCCACGATCACATTAACTCCAACTGGCACACTTTTGCCCTCGTCCACCCCACTGACAGTTGTTCCATGAAGAAAAAATTTTTTCGCGCTGAGCGGAGTTCCAAAGGGACGCAGACGAAGCGCCCTTTGCATTGCATCCGCTTCGTCTACGGGACTACCGCTCATCCACTCGGCGCGAGCATGCTTCTTTTACTGATTATCCTCACATCCTGCACACCTTCAACCCCAGTGAAAATGGAATCAACTCCAACGTTGGTCATCGCTGGTGCAATGGCCGCGCAAGCGCAGCAGCCCGCGGTTGATGCCGAGGTGGACGCGCAAATAAAGCCCACAATCGCGCCGTTTCGATTCGTCCTCCCAACTCCGGGCGCAGAACCTATTTCGGGCTGGCGTCCACCTCTTTACCCGGTGCCGTGGGCTGTTTCCCCTTACGATCATTTTTACTTCACCCGTCCAATCTCTGCGGATCATGTCAACTGGCCTCTCGCGGAATATCGTTATGGAGGTGTGTTCTTCGCACCGAATATCGTCCACACCGGCGTGGACATTGATGCCGAGGAAGGTACACCAATCCTTGCCGCAGGCCCTGGTACGGTCGTTTCAGCGGACTGGGGTTTATACACCGAAGCACCCGGTAATATCTCTGACCCTTACGGACAAGCTGTTGTCATACACCATGACTTTGGTTGTGAGGGCCAGGCACTTTATACGGTCTATGCTCATATGAGTAAGATCATTGCTGTTGTAGGTCAACATGTGGAAACTGGTGATGTCTTGGGTTTGGTTGGCGCGACCGGCGCAACGACAGGTCCACATTTGCATTTTGAAGTGCGAGTTGGCGCGAACACTTTTTACAGCACCTATAACCCTGAGCTATGGATGGCTCCTCCTCAAGGCTGGGGCGTTCTGGTTGGACGATTAACAGATGAGGACGGGAAGTTATTGCACCAATATCCAGTTGATGTTCGGCCGCTGCCCTCTGAAGTTCCTTTGCGCACGGTGAAAACCTACGCCGAAGGCGCGGCGAATTCAGATCCATATTATCAAGAGAATCTGGTGCTCAGCGATCTGCCTGCAGGCTTGTATAAACTCTTAATCAATTACAAGGATAAGGATATTCAATTTTGGGTGAATATTTATCCAGGTCAAGTCACGTATTTCACATTCACCGATGAAGATGGATTTCAGGTTGTGCCACCGCCTGTACCAACGCTGGATTTTTTGCCGGGAACAGCGACCGCTGTACCTTGACGCTCAGAACATCTGTGCTATACTTCTTCTCTACACAAATTTGACCTATAGACTTATATCTGGAGAGTAAACCATGTCCCCTCGAAAATCATCTAAAGCCGCTGCTGAAGAGCAAATCGAAATACCATCTAGGAATATAGATGGCGCAAAGCGCGCCGTACTCGATAAAGCCGTTGGCGAAATCCTCAAACGTTACGGTGATGGCTCCATTGTGCGTTTGGGCGAGGCCCAATACATGCAGACCGAGTCATATCCTACAGGCTCGCTCTCCCTGGACATAGCCTTAGGCGTTGGCGGTGTCCCGCGCGGGCGCGTCACCGAAATCTATGGACCCGAGTCCTCAGGCAAAACAACCATTTGTCAACACATCATCGCTGAGGTCCAGAAAATGGGTGGTGTTGCCGCGTTCGTGGACATGGAGCATGCGCTTGACCCTGTCTATGCAGCACGCGTCGGCGTAGATATTGACAACCTGCTCGTCTCGCAACCTGATACCGGCGAACAAGCGCTCGAGATTACAGAAACTTTAGTTCGTTCCGGAGGCGTGGATATTGTTGTTATAGACTCAGTTGCCGCCCTCGTTCCACGTTCTGAGATTGAAGGCGATATGGGCGATGCCACCATGGGCGTGCAAGCCCGGCTTATGTCCCAAGCGTTGCGCAAACTCTCCGGAGCCATCAACCAGACCAAGACTACTGTCATCTTCACCAATCAGCTCCGTCAGAAGATCGGCGTTATGTTTGGCAACCCCGAAACTACCACTGGCGGCAATGCTCTTAAGTTCTATGCCTCCGTTCGGCTCGATGTGCGACGCATTCAGGCGATCAAGGTCGGTGATGAAGTCATTGGCAATCGCACACGTGTTAAAGTTGTTAAGAACAAGGTTGCGCCTCCCTTCCGCACGGCTGAGTTCGATATCATGTTCAATGAAGGCATCTCGAAATCCGGCGATGTGCTCGATCTTGCGACCAAGTTCGAGGTGGTCCAAAAGCGTGGCGCCTTCTTCTCCTATGGAGACATTCGCCTTGGTCAGGGGCGTGAAAACGCTAAAGATTACCTACGCCAAAATCCAGATCTGATGAATGAAATTGATGTAGTCATTCGACAAAAAGCCTTGAGTGGCGAAATCGCTCTTCCGCTTGAGATAGGTGGAGGAGAATCAGACGGCGGCGTTACCGCTCTTGAAGAAGAAGTATAAATGCCCTGCTGGGGCGACCCGATGGGTCGCCCCTTTTTATTATGATGATTGAAATATGTTCGGGCCGTTTCCGCTTCGCGGCCAGCCGATTACTGACCATCGTTGTTTTAATTCTTTTTTTCGCTTCAGCCTGTTCCCCCGCTCCCACGCCAACTCCCTTCCACCCACCGACAATTCAGGCTCCGCTGATCGAACCCTCTCTGATTATTCATCCCACGCAAGAAGTTGTGCTTATTCAATCCACGCCTTTGCCAACTATTTTTCCAACCGCAAATCCTGAAGATTGTGTCAACAATCTCACGTTCGTCGAAGATCTCACCATTCCAGATAACACAGTCACTACCTTTGGCTTGATTCTCGACAAACAGTGGTCAGTCCAGAACAGTGGCACCTGCAATTGGAATGATGAGTACCGCTTGAAGCATATCGGCGGAGCAGCACTTGATGCGCCTGAAGAGATTGCCCTTTATCCCGCCCGCGCAGGGACACAAGCCACGATTCAAATCCATTTCACCGCGCCTTTCACAGAAGGCGTTTACGAAAGTGCATGGCAGGCAACTGATGCCGATGGAATTGCGTTTGGTGATCCGATCTATGTCAGGATTGTTGTTCAATAAGGAGGCACGATGGCAGAAACATATTCGGTCAGCGATCATTTTATGAATAAAAACCCATCTGTTCGCGCGTTATACGATCAATTAGTCTCACTTTTACGAAGCTTTGGTCCGATTGAGGAAGACCCGAAGAAGACCTCGATTCATCTCAATCGCAAATCCGCGCTGGCAGGCGTGGAAACTCGCAAGGATTACTTACTACTCAATATTAAGTCTAATCATCAGATCAAGAGTCCGCGTATTGAAAAAGCCGAGCAGATTTCGTCGAAACGATTCCACCACAAAGTGCGGATCTCCTCACTAAAGGATTTCGATGAAGAGCTCAACAGTTGGCTCAGAGAAGCGTATGTGCTGTCGGAATAAGAATCTGAACAATTTCTAAGAAATGTCAAAGACCAACGATTATCGTCAAACCCTGAAAAAGCTCGATGATTGGATTCTATTTCTCAAAAAAGAATCTGGTTTACCGGGTCCACGCGGCAACTTGGAACTAGCGCACGTTGTTGCTGAAGAAGGCAACAAAGGGCAGTTTGAGCAGTTTCTATCGTTCAAAGCCGAGGAAAATACACCAGAAGTATTTCTGGTCTTTTGCGGCGTGGTGGGGTTAGGAAGATTGGCAGCGAGCGAACCAAAGCTGTTTGACGGATTACGCGAGTATGCATCTGATCGGCGCTGGCGCATTCGCGAAGCTGTAGCAACAGGACTGCAACTGGTTGGCGACCAAGACATGGATCTCTTGCTGAGGGAAATGCAAAAATGGAGCAGAGGAAATTGGTATGAGAAACGTGCCGCGGCAGCCGCTCTCGCTGAACCCCGTTTATTCAAGCAGCCCAAACATACGAAGCAAGTGCTACAAGTTTTGGATAAGATCACTGCATCTATGGAAAATGCTGAAAACCCAAAAGATGAGTCCTTTAAAGTTCTGAGGCAAGGCATGGGCTATTGTTGGAGTGTGGCTGCTGCCGCACTACCTGAAGCAGGTAAGCCACTGATGGAGAAATGGTTGAACAGCCATGATAAAGATATCCATTGGATGATGAAGGAAAATTTGAAAAAGAATCGCTTGATTAAGATGGACGCGGATTGGGTCAAGGCTTGTAATTCAAGGTTGGAACAAATCACTTAAAGGAGATAAATCCATGTCGCCCCAAAATGATTTTCCTCTTGTTTTCGAACAACTCAAAGCAATTCTGAAACCCTACGCTGAAAAACTGATCCTCACAACAGATACCCCAGAGGCTTACTATATCGACGGTCCTTACAGCGAGAAATGGAAGAAGCAACTCTTCTTCGGTTCCACAGAGATCAAGAAGAATTACGTCTCGTTCTATCTCATGCCTGTTTATATGTATCCTGATCTGCTCAAGGACATCTCACCTGAATTAAAGAAACACATGCAGGGAAAGTCATGTTTCAACTTTAAAAAGGTCGAGCCTGATCTTTTCGAAGAACTGACAGAGCTAACTCGCAAAAGTGTAGAACGATTTCAAAAGGAGAATGCCTCATGAATGGACAAGATATTACTTTCGATGTAGATGGTCAGCCTACTGCAGGTTATTTAGCAATTCCTGCACAACCGAATGCACCCGGCGTGATCGTCCTGCACGCCTGGTGGGGACTGAATCAATTTTTCAAGAGTCTGTGTGACCGATTGGCGTCCGAAGGGTTTGTTGCGTTCGCTCCAGATTTGTATGAGGGCAAAGTCGCCAAGACAGTTGACGAGGCCAAACAGTTGATGCCAGAAAACGAATTTGAACAGTTACACCCCATTGTCGCCGCGGTGCCTGCTGTTTTTCGTGACCGGCCAGAGGTCCGAAAAGAACCGCTCTCGGTGATTGGTTTTTCCATGGGCGCGTCTTGGGCTTTGGTTTTAGCCAGTGAGCAACCGGAAGACATTCGTAAAGTGGTTTTATTCTATGGAACCTATGAAGGGATGGATTTCTCAAAGATCCGGGCTGATATTTTGGGCCACTATGCTGATATGGACGAATGGGAACCACTGGATGGAGTCCGCGCGACGGAAGCTGACATGCGTACCACAGGATTAAGCCCGATGTTTCATTTTTATCCAAACACAAAGCATTGGTTCTTTGAAGAGAATCGCCCCGAGTATGATCCTCAGGCAGCCGAGCTTGCGTGGAGGCGCACACTCGAATTCCTACGCAGATAATTCCTGATAGATGATAGAATAGAAGTAACGAAAGCCCTCACGGGCTTTTTTCATGCAAAGAAGGCAAGGAACCCTCACCTGAATGAATTACAACTTTCAACTCTTCTGGCGAACGACCTATCGTTCGTTCTTCGCTGCAAAAGACACTCCTGCTCACCTGACACACAAACGGATCATATTTCTTCTACTTTTCTATCTAATCTGGCCCATCGGCTCGCTCATGCATTGGTTCTGTTTCTTTTTGGATGACATTCTCTTTCCTGGGCACAAAACACAACCGATTGAAAAACCTCTCTTCATTTTGGGAAATTTACGGAGCGGTTCCACTTTCCTTCACCGCCTCCTCTCACGTGATTCTGAGACATTTACCAGCCTGACGATCTGGGACATTTATCTCACCCCTTCGGTTACGCAAAAGAAGATCACTCAATTTTTTTCGCGCCTCGATCACAAATTTGGCGGGCATTTACATCGTCTGCTTTATGAATTCGACCGCCGCACGCTCGGACAATTCAAAATCCATCGCATTTCATTCTTTCAGCCTGAAGAGGATGAAAATATTCTCTTTCACATTTGGGATTCATTATGGGTTAGCTTTCTCTTCCCCTTTATGGATGAATTTCCGAATTATCAGCATTTTGATGAAGCACTCCCGCCTGAACACAAACGTCGCGTCATGGCATTCTATAAATCCATGTTGCAACGGCACATGTATGCAACAGGTAAAAAATATTTCGTTGCCAAAAACCCGGCGTTTAGCCCAAAGATCGAAACGCTTATCGAATTTTTCCCGGATGCACGCATTATTTATATGGCGCGGAATCCATTGGATATGTTGCCTTCCACAGTCTCATGGATCAACTATGCCCGCCGCGTGTTCACAGAGCCAAAGGAGAAATATCTTTATCTGGATGAGATCTTGGATCTTACCCAGCATTGGTATCGTCACCCGCTCAAATATCTGGACTCGCATCCTTCGCACAGCTATCTAATTCTGAACTACGACGATCTAATTCAACGCCCGGAGCATGTCATCCGCGACTTCTATGAACAGTTTGGTTATCCAAATAAACCTGGCCTTGACCGCATTGTAGATAAGGCCGTGAAAGAAACTCTCTCTTTCAACAGTGACCATGTTTATTCATATGAAGAGATGGGCTTCACGCGCGAACAGATCGTTGAATGGTATTCAGACATCTTCGAGCGTTTCGGCTTTGATAAGCGGGAGCCTGAATTAGCGGGGATAGATTCCAAAACCGTCAAAGTATCTGCCATTGATTAAACAAATCGCCCGAAGTTTTTTTCGGGCGATTTGTTTATATTATGAAGTCTTCTTCGCTCGCGCTGCGGGTGGTGAAACTTCAGTTTTCTTAGTTGTTTTACGAGTGGGCATTTTCTTCGCGGTTCTCTTCGCAGAAGTGGAGTTCGCTCTCGCCGTTGCTGCTTTCCTTACACGAGGGGTCTTCTTTTCTTCGACAGGTTCCTCAGATTTATCCATCGATGCAACTTTTTCACCGACCTGATCCATACTGCCGCTCTGCGGCATGCTACGCTTGTATTCTTCTTCCCAATTTTCGGCAAACTTGAGATTGATTGCCTTGTAACGCGCCATCAATAAAACGATGCCCGTAATTGCCATCAATGCCGCGAAGATACTGGAATAACTGATTCCTAAGCCGGGAATCTTTGGCTGGTCAGGACGGAAGAATTCGATGATCACGCGTCCGATGCCAGCGAGTACAAGCCAACCACTGAATATCGTACCGGGTTTGAGGGCCTTTTCATAGCGACGTGATAGCCATAATAACAACCCTGCTGAAGCAAAATTCCACAACATCTCGTAAGCAAACGTCGGGTGGAAACGAGTCGTTTCAACGGGAAACAGATTCAGATCCTGATATTGAGGCAGGCGGTGTTCGGCCTGGATCTTGATCCCCCAGGGAAGATTCGTTGGCGGCCCATATAATTCCTGATTGATAAAGTTTGCAATCCGCCCGATTCCCTGGCCGATCAAAGCCGCAGGACCTGCTGCATCCAGAAAGAGCCAAGGATCAAGTTTATTCTGGCGAAGATAGATTAAAAGAGCAACTGTACCAAACAAGAATCCGCCAAAGATGTGTAATCCACCTTCCCATACTCTGATGATGCTGGCAGGGTTTTCGATATACGAGTGATTGCCGCCTAAAATCGCGTTTGCAACATACCAAAGCCGCGCCCCAATAATGCCAGCCGGCAGTACCCAAATCAAAGCATCCCATATGAGTTCACTGTTCTCACCGCGGCGTTTCAGTTCGCGCTCAACGATCAACGCGCCGACAACAACACCAATCATCACAATCACGCCATACCAGCGAAGGGGAAATTCCAAACCGAATAATCTTATTGTGAAAATCACGGGATTAATCATGTACACCTCAACAAAAGTTTTCACAGATTATACTGCCTCACCTCCAGCATTTAAGAGTAGCTGAATATCCATATTGAGTATGGATAAAACCAGATAAAAACCCTTTATTACTTTGTCACATATCACTTGTGACAAATTACACATGACTGTATAATTGGAATGTTTACAATCAGAGTAAACGTTTACCTAAAGAGTAAGAGTTTATTGAAAGCATCCTATGCTCAAAATCAACCGCCAAACCGACTATGCTGTCCGTGTCCTACTTGCCTTAGCCAAACGTGGTGAGGATGCACGCCTTTCCAGCGCGGATATTCAACAGGAAATGTTGATCCCAAAGGCATTTATGAGCCGCATTGTTGCGCAATTATCACATGCCGGATTGATCAACACATTCCCGGGCCGCGATGGCGGCTTGATGCTCCCCCATCCTGCCTCCCAAATTACACTTAGGGATGTAGTGGAAGCGTTCGAAGGACCGATCCTCCTCTCGGCGTGTTTACAGGTCAAAGGTGAGGATGATTGCCCGTTCCAAGCCAATTGCCCCGTCCGCCCCAAATGGGGACGCGTTCAGATAGCGATGTTGCGCGAGATGGCATCCATTACATTTGAAGATCTTGTAAAGGAGTCTCTTGGCATCCCCCTAATCATTCCAAGTTTTGTTTAGGAATTCGTACGCCCGGAGGGCGCGTACATCATTTTTCAAGGAGAGTCTATGGACCCAATCACACTTTCTCGATTGCAGTTTGGCCTGACAACTGTCTATCACTTTTTGTTCGTCCCACTTACACTTGGAATGGGGTGGTTTGTTGCATACATGCAAACTCGCTACTACCAGACGAAGGATGAAACCTGGCACAAGATGGCCAAATTTTGGGGAAAGTTGTTCCTCATCAATTTTGCGATCGGTGTTGTAACAGGTATCGTGCAGGAATTCCAGTTCGGTATGAACTGGTCTGAGTACTCCCGCTACGTAGGCGACATCTTCGGTGCGCCGCTCGCCATTGAAGCATTGTTGGCATTTTTCATGGAATCAACCTTCCTCGGTATCTGGATCTTCGGTGAAGGCAAAGTTCCTGAGAAAGTACATCTTGCTTCGATCTGGCTTGTTGCACTTGGCTCGAATTTTTCCGCATTGTGGATTCTGCTTGCCAATGGCTGGATGCAGCATCCTGTTGGTTATGTCATCAACGAGGTGACGGGTCGTGCACAGTTGGTAGATTTCTTTGCTTTGATCACCAATCCAAAAGGCTGGTTATTCTTCTGGCATACAATCGCAGCGGGTTTTACCACTGCTAGTTTCCTGATCTTAGGTGTGAGCGCGTACCACCTCGTTCGCAAACAATATATGGAAGTGTTCAAGCCATCTTTCCAAATAGCAGCACTGGTTGGCTTGATTGCCAGTGTTCTTGTTTTCCTAGGTGGACATACCAATGGTCAATATATGTATCGAACCCAGCCGATGAAGTTCGCGGCAATCGAAGCGCATTGGTGGTCAGAGAAACCCGCTTCATTCTCTATCCTGACGATTGGTGACCTTTCGGGCAAACGCGAAGTTTGGTCAATTCGCGTGCCGTATATATTAAGTTTTTTGGCTTGTAATAACTTCACATGTGAAGTCAAAGGTGTGAACGATATACAATATCAGTACACTCAGACATATGGCCCCGGCGACTACGTTCCACTGATGGTCTTCACGTATTGGGGATTCCGTTTCATGATGACGGCTGGGCTCCTCATGATCTTGCTGTCCTTCATCTTTCTGCTTGCCACTCGCAGACAATATGAAAATGCAAAATGGATGAAATGGGTACCGTGGGTCATTGTGTTGCCATACATTGCCAATATGAGCGGCTGGATATTGACAGAGATGGGGCGCCAACCCTGGATTGTACAGGGATTGCTCACTGTCTCAAAAGCGGTTTCTCCGAATCTCACCACACTTGATCTGCTCATCTCACTGATCGGCTACACAGCTATTTACAGCTCGCTGGCCGTTGCCATGGTCAAACTCATGAAAAAATATGCCATCGCCGGGCCTGATGCTGCCTTGCATGAATCAGTTGATGTCGAATCCGATAACAGTGGGATGAGTGAAGTATTGCCCATCGGCGCCCAAGACTAAATAATAGAGGCATAACATGTCTTACGAATTTCTTCAAACCCTTTGGTTTATCCTGATCGCCATATTGTGGATCGGATTCTTCTTCCTCGAAGGCTTCGATTTCGGCGTAGGAATGTTGTTACCCTTCCTCGGCAAAAAAGATGAAGAACGCCGTGCCATCATCAACACGATTGGTTCAGTTTGGGATGGCAATGAAGTGTGGCTTCTCACCGCGGGTGGCGCGACCTTCGCGGCGTTCCCAAACTGGTACGCGACTATGTTCAGCGGTTTCTATCTGGCACTGTTCCTACTGCTGATTGGATTGATCCTGCGCGGCATCTCATTTGAATATCGTTCGAAGGACGCTAACCCTGCCTGGCGTCATCGCTTTGACTGGATGATTGCCATTGGATCATTTCTCCCTTCACTCCTGCTCGGCACTGCATTTGCCAATCTTGTGCGCGGTGTACCGATCAATGCAGCTATGATGTACACAGGCAACTTGTTCACCTTGCTCAATCCCTTCGGGTTGATTGGTGGAATCACCATGGTTTCTGTATTCCTCCTGCATGGCGCCAACTTCCTGACCCTGAAGCTCGATGGAGAACTGCGTGAACGTGCCCATGAATTATCTAAGAAACTCTACATCGCAGCGGCTGCGGCAGTTATTCTCCTCGCAATTACCACTTATATCTACACTGACATCAGCACCAAGATAGGCATTAACCCCGGCATTATACCGATAGCCTCCGTAGTTGTGCTGCTGGTCACGATTGTCTTCATCAATCGCAGAATGGAAGGCTGGGCATTCATCTCCACCGGAGTTCATATTGTGCTAACACAAATCGCGTTCTTTACACTGATGTTTCCACGTGTAATGATCTCAAGCACAAATCCCGCATATTCACTGACGATCTATAATGCTTCCTCCTCACAATACACGCTAACAGTGATGTCCATCATCGCATTGATCTTCGTCCCAGTTGTGCTCGCCTATCAAGGCTGGACATACTATATGTTTCGCAAGCGCATCACCGCTGACAAGCAGACATTAGTCTACTAAACAAAATTTATCGCTAAAATAGGCGGAGGGAATGTGATATCCCTCTGCCTTTCTCTTTCTAGATTTCCTGCTATAGATTTTTATGCATCGACGGCTACTTTCTCTCACTCGTGACTCTCGTTCAGCGCTCCTCTTAACGGTTCTTTCTGGATTTTTGATTGGTCTGCTCACGATCGGCCAAGCTTACCTCCTCAGCAGTACCATCAATGGCGTCTTCCTTCAAAGCCGGACTCTTGCAGAGGTTGCAGGCTGGCTGCGCCTGATCCTGATCATCATTGTGGGGCGCGCGTTTTTGACATGGATCAATGAGGTGAATGCAAACGCGGTCGCCGTAAAAATCAAATCTGACCTACGTGAACAACTTTTCAATCACATTCTGAATCTTGGTCCCACCTATACACGCGGACAACGCACCGGCGAGCTGACAACTGCCGCGGTTGAAGGCATCGAAGCCTTAGATGCGTATTACAGTCAATATCTCCCACAACTTGTTATTACTGCACTGATTCCGATCAGCATTCTGATCGTCGTCTTCCCGATTGACTTATTATCGGGCATTGTGATGCTCGTTACTGCTCCATTGATTCCGTTCTTCATGATCATGATCGGTAAAGGCGCAGAGATCGTCACCAAGCGACAATATCAAACGCTCTGGCGTCTCTCTGCTCATTTCCTCGATAGTTTGCAAGGACTCACGACTCTAAAATTATTCGGTCAATCCAAAGCACACGCCAAGAATATTGAAAAGGTCAGCAACCAATTCCGTGACACAACGTTGGGTGTTTTGCGTATCACTTTCCTTTCTGCGCTTGCGTTGGAATTACTGGCGACACTCAGCACTGCCATCATTGCAGTTGAAATTGGCTTCCGGCTATTGTATGCAAAAATGGAATTTCAACAGGCTTTTTTCATTCTGGTTCTTGCGCCTGAGTTTTATTTGCCGTTGCGGATGCTCGGCGCACGCTTCCATGCAGGCATGTCTGGCACGACCGCTGCAAAACGAATTTATGAAATACTAGACACACCAATTCCCTCATCGACCACAAATTCCAATGTACCAATTCCTGATTCCCAAATATCGAACATCAAATTATCTAATATCACTTATACATATCCAAACGAAACAAGACCCACTCTTGAAAATATTAATCTGCAAATTCCAGCAGGACAACATATTGCACTAGTCGGAAAAACGGGTGCAGGAAAATCCACTCTCGCCAATCTCCTCCTCGGATTCATCCAACCTTCCTCTGGAAAAATTGCCACTTACTATTTACCAAGCACAACGATTCAAGCTTCTCCACCAATATCTTCTATCGCTTGGGTTCCCCAGAGGCCGTATCTTTTTCACGATACCCTCTCAGCCAACATCCGTCTTGGCAAACCGGATGCAACGAACGAAGAAATGATCGAAGCAGCAAAAGCCGCGCACTTGCATGAGTTTATTGAATCGCTTCCCGAGAAATACGAAACCAGCATTGGCGAAAGTGGAGCGCGTCTCAGTGGCGGCCAGGCACAACGCCTTGCACTTGCCCGCGCCTTTCTCAAAGACGCACCAATCCTTGTCCTGGACGAATCTACATCAAGCCTTGATCCTGAAACTGAATCCCTGCTTGAAGAATCCACTCGCCGCCTGATGCAGGGGCGGACTGTTATCACAATCGCGCATCGCCTAAATACTATCTTTAAAGCAGATCAAATTATCGTTCTTGAAGAAGGCCACGTCGTTGAATCAGGGACACATCGTGAACTGCTTGCCCAAGATGGCGCATATGCGAAAATGGTAAAGACCTATGAAGTTTCAAGTGAAGAAGCGAAAAGTAAAAAGCCAAACGTTGAAGAAGATGTTCGACCTTTGACCTTTGACCTTCGACCTTTAAATAGTCTTCAGTCTCAAATCTCTAATCCCCAATTACCAATTACTAAGCACTCAATAATTCTTCCCCGCCTCCTTTCATTCCTCAATGGTTCCTGGAACTGGGTCGCGCTCTCTGTTCTTCTCAGCACTCTTACAATTGGCTCGAGTGTTGCACTCATTGGCACGTCAGCTTGGCTGATTTCTACCGCGGCATTGCATCCGTCCATTGCGGACCTCGGCGTTTCAATAGTTGGTGTACGTTTCTTTGGTATCGCCCGCGGCGTCTTCCGTTATCTTGAGAGGCTCGTCTCGCACAATGTCACATTTCGTTTGCTTGCACGCCTGCGGGTTTGGTTCTATGAAAAACTAGAACCTCTCGCACCCGCACGTTTGATGGAATACAAAAGCGGAGACTTGCTGGCGCGCGTTATCGGTGATGTGGAAACATTGGAAAATTTTTACGTTCGCGTCGTCTCTCCTTCATTGACTGCTATCCTGATCGGACTCAGCGTATCTATTTTCTTCGCTTCTTTCTACCGCCCAATTGCTCTGGTGCTCATCGGCTTCTTTCTCGCTTTAGGTTTGATCTTACCCATCCTGACCCAAATCATTAGTCACGCTCCAGGGCAAAGACTTATTGCCCAGCGCGCTGACATCCAATCTCAACTCGTGGATGGAATCCAGGGGATTGCAGATCTACTCGCCTTTGGACGTGGCGCTCAGCGCACAAACGAAATATCACAAGCTGGCCAAGTCTATGGTTCAACGCAAAAACAAATGGCACGCATCAGCGGAGTCAATTCTGCGCTTGGAACGTTATTTACTAATTTAGGGCTGTGGCTTGTGCTGTTTCTTGTCATTCCACAGGTGACAACAGGGAATATCAAAGGAGTCATGCTTGGCACATTTGCACTCATGACTTTCGCGTCTTTCGAAGCGGTCACTCCTCTACCCCTCGCCGCGCAGACATGGAATGCCTCGCGCCAAGCGGCAAAGAGATTATTTGACGTTGTAGATGCAGAGCCAGCAGTAAAAGAGATTGAAGATAAGAGACTAGATATTCGCTCACTGATCAGCCTCCAAGTCTCCAATCTCTCATTCTCCTATCCGACACAATCTATACCCGCCTTGCAAGAAATATCTTTCAACGTTCCCGCCGGGAAATCGGTTGCCATCGTTGGTCCAAGCGGCGCAGGGAAGAGCACAATTGCGAACCTGTTGCTCAGATTCTGGGATTATGAACTGGGAGAAATCACTTTGGGTGGTGAGTCCCTCAAGGCGTTGAATCAGGATGAAGTCCGAAAACGATTTGCGCTCGTTTCCCAAAACAACTATTTCTTTAACACAACCATCCGTGAAAATTTACGTCTGGCGCGACGATCCATTAGTCAGGAAGAAATGGAATCTGCCGCGCGCGCCGCGCAAATCCATGAGTTCATTGCAAGTCTACCAAAAGAATATAATACCTTCATCGGCGAGCAGGGATTGCGTCTTTCAGGCGGTGAGCGTCAGAGGTTGGCAATCGCACGGGCTTTGCTCAAAGATGCGCCAATCCTAATTTTTGATGAACCTACAGCCAACTTGGATCCGCAAACAGAAAAACAAGTGCTAGCGACACTCTTTGAAATGATGCGAGGCAAAACGTCTCTGCTTATTACTCACAGATTGGTTGGACTTGAAAATGTAGATGAAATCTTGGTGATGGACAACGGCCGAATCGTGGAATGCGGGACTCATGGTGAATTATTGACTCGAGCAGGCCTCTACCGTCGTTTGTGGGATTTGCAAAATCAAATTCTGTCTGATGTCAGAACACTTTCACCCACACAGATTTGAAAGTTTTGTTTGAAAAGTGTTAATATTGCTTGCGCCACTTAATCGAACATGCTATAATATTGACAACTCCCCAGATTGCTATACAGACTTACGATTGCGGAATCTAGATGTACGGCGATTTAACCTGCATGGGTTCCGCGTGAACAGAACTTGAACGAAAATCCACATTCATCCACAACCTAAGGGACTTCACCAGATTGCTCGATGCATTCTGGGCAATTTTGCATTTCATTCAAATCAACATTCCACCCTATGAGAAAAGACTATGAAAATACTAGAACTTGAGAACGAACCTCTTACTAAACTACGCGGGCTCGCGAAGGGACTTAACATTCCTAATGCGAATCGCCTAAAGAAAGAGACTCTTGCCATGATGATCCGCGAGGCAGAGGCGCAAAGAGAAGGCATTGAATTGCGTGGCGGAATTTTGGAGATCATGAGCGAAGGCATTGGTTTCTTGCGAGCCACGAACTACAGGATCAGCGACCAAGATGTGTACGTTTCGCAGGCGCAGCTTCGCCGCCATGAATTGAGGGCCGGCGACTTGGTGATCGGACAAGTACGCCCACCGCGTGAAAGCGAACGGCATTTTGGATTGCTCAAGGTTGAATCAATCAATGGCGTGGATCCCGAAGATGCCTCTCACAGACCTGTATTCGAGACCCTAACACCAATCTTCCCCGATAAACGATTTGATCTCGAAACTGATCACGACACGCTTGCTCCACGATTAATCAACCTGATTGCTCCTATTGGTCGTGGTCAGCGTGGACTGATCGTTTCACCTCCGAAAGCGGGGAAAACCACAATCCTCAAGCAACTTGCGAACTCGGTTTCAACCAAATATCCGGATGTACACTTGATCGTCGCACTCATTGGTGAGCGCCCAGAAGAAGTGACCGACATGGATCGCTCGGTCGATGCTGAAGTAGTAGCCTCCACATTCGACGAACCGGTCACCTCTCATGTGCGGACCGCTGAACTCGCCTTAGAGCGGGCTAAGAGATTAGTGGAGATCGGACGCCACGTGGTAATCTTGATGGACTCGATCACTCGCTTGGCACGTGCTTATAATCTCGTCGTGAATCCATCGGGGCGCACGCTTTCAGGTGGTATGGATCCTTCCGCACTATATCCGCCAAAACGCTTCTTCGGCGCGGCGCGCAACATTGAAGAAGGTGGTTCTTTGACTATCATCGCAACTTGCCTTGTGGACACCGGCTCACGTCTTGATGACGTTGTCTTTGAAGAGTTCAAAGGCACAGGTAACATGGAATTGCATCTCTCGCGCAAATTGCAGGAACGACGCATCTTCCCGGCTGTCGACATCGAACGCTCGTCCACGCGTCGTGAGGACCTCCTCCTTGGTCCCGATTTGCTGCAACGTGTTTGGCTAATGCGCCGCATGTACATTCAGATGATTTCCCCGCAGCCTGCAGGCGCGGGTATGGATCAATCCGTCGCTACAGAAGCAATTGTTACCCGCCTTGATCGCGCCCGTAATAACCAGGAGTTTCTTGAAAATCTCGGGAGAGATGCATAGCGAAGCACCAGGCGTAATATTGTTTAGCGAATGTCCAAACTTTCGTCATTCTTCAAAGAGTATCGCTTTAATATCATCAGTTGGGCCGTCACCATTATTCTCGTAGCAGGGATGATTCTTGGTGCATTCAAATGGAAAGAATCCACCTCTCTGCCGCAAGCCCTCGCGCCGCAACCGACTGCTGCACCAGATAAGAATTCACCTCAGATACCCATGCCGGCTTTGGGTGGACCGGAAGCGTTTGAATCGATTGGGAGGAAAATCCAGATCAAAACGAATGTCCCCGCAGATAAACCACGCTATTCTCTTGAAGAATATCGTGTGGCGCGTGGCGATTCGGTCTTTGCCATCGCAGAATCCTTTAAAATCAAACCAGAAACGATTTTGTGGGCAAACTATGATGTTTTGCAAGACAGTCCTGACAGTCTCAGGCCAGGACAGGTTTTGAAGATTCCGCCGACGGATGGTATTTATTATCAATGGAAGGAAAATGATACGCTTGAAAGCGTTGCCAAGGAATTCAAAACGACAGTTGACGCGATTCTTAATTATCCGGGAAATGATATTGACCTGACCAATCCAAAAATTGATTCAGGTTCTTGGGTGATGGTGCCAGGCGGCGAACGTGAATTCGTGCAATGGCTGGTGCCCACTATAGCGAAGGGTGCATCAGGAACATCTCCAACTAGTCAGAGCGCTTGTGGGGGCGGCGCAGTAGGAAGCGGAGGCTTTGTTTGGCCAGCCGACAATCATTTCCTCTCTGGCAACGATTACTGGTCTGGCCATCTGGGCATTGATATTGCCGCAGGGCTAGGCGCGCCGATTTATGCAGCGGATAGTGGCGTGGTCACGATGGCACAGGGTGGTTACAACTATGGGTATGGAAACGTGGTCCAGATTGATCACGGGAATGGATACTCAACCGTCTATGCCCACTTGAGTGCTTACTTCGTGAGCGTGTGCCAAAGTGTTAGTGCGGGTCAACAGATTGGCACATCAGGTGCTACAGGCAACGCACAAGGAGCACACTTACACTTTGAAGTTCGTCAGAACGGTGGTTTTATTAATCCTTGGTTTGTCTTACCATAAACTTGTAAGACCTGACAGGTTTCTGCGCAGCGAACCTGTCAGGTCTATTGATTCATGAATCAAAGTGAACTGAAAAAAACCCTCGCGAAACTTCCGTTAGGAGATGTGCGCTATTTTGATTCTATCGGCTCGACGAACAATGAGGCTCTTGCCTGGGCAACTAGCGGCGCAAAAGACGTATCCTTGGTGATCGCAGACGAACAAACAGAAGGGCGCGGACGACTCGACCGAAAATGGTTTACTCCTAAAGGAACCGCTCTCGCATTCAGCTTGATCCTGCAACCCACAGCAGAGGAAAAATCGCATCTCACGCGGACCGTGGGCCTGGCCGCGCTTGCAGTAATAGATGTTTTGCGGACACGCGGACTTACCGCACAGATCAAGTGGCCCAACGACGTCTTATTGAACGGCCGCAAAGTGGCGGGAATATTGGCTGAATCTGTATGGTCTGGCGAAGAAGTGGATTGTGTGGTCATCGGCATTGGCATGAATATACTCAAAGGCGCAGTGCCATCTGCTGAACTACTGCAATTTCCCGCCACCAGCTTGGAGGAATCACTAGGACCCGCCGTTGAACGAGAGAAAATATTGCACGATATTCTTGCCGGGATGATTGCCCTCCGCCCTCACATCGGCACAGATTCTTTTATCGCTTCATGGGAGAAAGCGCTTGCATATCGTGGCGAACAGGTTCAGGTCGATGAAGGAAGCGGAATTCTTATCACAGGCAAATTACTCGGGCTGGAATCAGATGGAAGTTTAAGATTGAGAACTGACGATGATAAATCTATAACAGTACAATTCGGGGATGTGCGTTTGCGTCCACAAGCGTGATATACTTCGCGACGAGGTAAAAATGTTTGATAATTTACGTGATTCTGCAGAATCATCCTTCTACGAAGAAGAACAAAATGATCTCTACAAAGAGCCGGTAGCAGAGACAGCATCGAGACGCCGCAACAATGCACGTTTTCTCGGCATGACCGCACAACAAAGATTCTTCCTTTCGTTGATGCTCATGTTCACAGTTTGCATCATCGGCGTGCTGGCAATGTTTGTGTTGGGGAAAATGTCTCTGTTTTAGGCTGTCAGTTTCAGTAAGCTAAAATAAAGTAAATAATCAAGAAGTCCAGTGACGCCACTGGACTTCTTGATTACACCAACTGTGGTTGTTGCTCTTCCACTTTTTCATCACCATTGAGCTGCGCACCTGCCTTCTTCAAATCCTCCGCAGCAATGCGCGCTACTGATGCGACGCTATCACCCGGTTGAGGCTTGATAAGATGTACCCCTTTGGTAGCACGCCCTGCTAGTCTGACATCTTTGTTCTTGATTCTGATCGCAACACCATTTGCCGTGATGATCGTCAAATCATCCGCGTTCTGAACTACACGTGCTGCGACAATTTTGCCAATCTCGTCTAAGGCTCTGTGGTCAATAGTGGAAATGCCATTTGTTGCGCGCCCCTTTGGAGAGTATGCTTTCAAAGGAGTTTGTTTTCCAAATCCGTTGCTGGTAAGCACAAACAACGAACCGTCCTTCTCAACCACATCCATACTTGTGACACAATCTTCATTCTGAAGACGGATCGCCTGCACACCTGCGGCTGGTCGTCCCATTGCACGGATTTTGCTTTCGCTAAAGCGCAGGGCTTGACCCTGCTCGGTGACAAAGATCACTTCATCATTCCCATTCGTTAAGCGTGCCCAGCCGAGTTGGTCGCCGTCTTCCAAAGACATGGCGATTAAGCCCGAAGGACGTACCGAAGCGAATTCTTCCATCACAACTCGTTTGACTTTGCCGCGAATCGTAGCAAGCACACAGAATCCATGCGCGGAGAAATCCGAAACCGCGATCGCAGCAGTGACACGCTCATTTGGACCAAGGGCAAGCACATTGACCAGTGGAATACCCTTCGCAGTGCGGTCAGCATCCGGGATCTGGTAAACCTTCTCGGAATAGACTTTGCCGCTATCTGAGAAGAACAACATAGAATCCAGGCTGCGAGCCGGGATGAGGGCTACGACTTCATCTTCATCTTTGGTCGTGTGACCCATCACGCCGCGTCCACCACGGCTCTGCGAGCGGAATGCAGAAGCCGCCACGCGCTTGATATACCCGCGCGCTGTGAGACTGATCAATACCGCTTCATCCTGAACCAAATCCGCTTCGCTGAGCGTCTCTGTTGCCTCGGCAGCGATGCGAGTGCGGCGGTCATCGCCATATTTTTCGGCAAGATCACGCATATCGTCCTGAATGAGCGCGAGGATTTTCTTGGGATGGGCAAGCAAATCCTCAAGACGAGCAATCTGTTCTGCAACTTGTTTGTGTTCTTCTTCGATTTTCCAACGCTCTAGAGCCGCGAGCCTGCGCAACTGCATATCCAAGATTGCTTGCGCCTGGATCTCACTCAATTTGAAGCGATTCACTAGATTTGTTTTGGCAACATCAGCGTCCTGCGATTCACGGATGGTCTTGATCACCGCGTCGAGGTTAGCAAGCGCAATCAAATAGCCATCAAGAATGTGCTGGCGGGCGCGGGCCTTCGCCAGTTCAAAATTCGTGCGACGAACAATCACCGTCTGACGATGTTCGATGAAAATCTGTAACGATCGCTTGAGGGACAAAGTACGCGGCTCGCCATCCACCAACGCGAGAAGTTGCACGCCGAATGTAGATTGCAAAGCCGTATATTTGTAAAGTTGGTTAAGAACTTTCTTCGGTTGCGCGCCGCGTTTGAGCTCGATTACAATGCTCATACCACGCTGATCTGATTCATCGCGCAGGTCCGAGATCTGATCGATCCGATCTTCACGCACAAGTTCAGCAATCCGTTCGATCAGGCTTGATTTGTTCACTTGATATGGGATTTCGGTAATAATGATCTCGTGCCTGCCGCCAGTCCCTTCTTCAATATGTGCCATCCCACGCACAACCAGACGGCCCCTTCCGGTACCATAGGCAGATTCGATCCCTTCACGACCGACGATAATACCACCCGTCGGGAAGTCCGGTCCCAGGACACGCTTCATCAATTCATCCAGAGGGATATCATCCATCGTATCGTAGTTGTCGATCAGAAAGATGATAGCATCCGTCAGTTCGCGCAGATTATGTGGCGGGATATTGGTTGCCATCCCGACAGCGATCCCAGAGGTGCCATTGAGAAGCATATTCGGCACGCGGGCAGGCAAGACAAGGGGCTCTTCGAGCGAGTCATCGAAGTTGGGTCCGAAATCGACGGTATCTTTATCTATATCAGCGAGCAGTTCTTCAGCTAGTTTGTGAAGGCGGGCTTCCGTATAACGCATCGCGGCAGGCGCATCCCCATCTACAGACCCGAAGTTGCCTTGTCCATCCACGAGCATGTAGCGCATGGAGAAATCCTGTGCCATGCGTGCCATCGATTCATAGACAGCCGAGTCGCCATGTGGGTGGAATTTACCTAACACCTCACCGACAATACGGGCAGATTTCTTATAAGAGGTGTTCGAGCGGATACCTAGTTCCTGCATCGCATATAGAATACGACGGTGGACAGGTTTCAACCCGTCACGAGCATCCGGCAGAGCACGCGCTACGATCACGCTCATGGCGTAATCGAGATAGGCGTCGCGCATCTGGGAATCTATGTCAACTTGGTGGACATTCCCATTATTGGTTTGGATATTTTCTTCAGCCATAACTTTCTCTTTACCGCTTGCCTCATAAATTACTAAACCTTTGAAACGCTTTAGAAGCAAGAATCAAACTTCTGGTTTAGTGACACATGCGGTACTTTGTAAAAGGGGATATCGACATAAAAAAGACACGAAGGACGAGATTCTGTGACTCCGCGTCTTAACTAATGAAGGACATGCCTAGATTACTCTTATTATACCACCGGCCCCACCCTAACCCTCCCCAAATTCGCAAGAGAAGAACCAAAGTTTTCACTTTTACAGCGAATTTGGGGCACTCTGCGAGTATGCTCCGCGAAGGGTGCCCGCCAAGGTCAGGGGAGGAGAGGTAACAAAAAACCCGCCTTACAGCGAGTCTCATTTGGTGCCGAAGGTGGGACTTGAACCCACATGAGGGAACCCTCACTACGCCCTGAACGTAGCGCGTCTGCCAATTCCGCCACTTCGGCTTTTTTTCTGCGGACTGAATTTTATCTCAAAGATTAGTTTTGTCAACCTGACATCAATTGTTGTTAGCCCAAAGTAGAAATGTTCCTTTTCGGCAATGGATTGTTACCTACAAATCAGCAGCTTTTGGACAACTATATAATGAATCATGCCTGAAATAGGCACGCCATTTAGACATGCCTTCAAAGTCTTCGGAAGTCTTCCCAAGTCTGTTTTATAATCCAACTTATTACAGATCGGAGAAATCAAATGAAAAATCGCATTCAAATTTTATCAATACTGCTGTTGATTGCTCTCACTGCGCTGACAGCCTGCGGAACAAAGCCAGTGAATAATCCAGTGAACAATCCTACTGGAGTTGTCCCAAACTCTTTGCAGACGATTGAAGCCGCAGCCGAGGATATTATTGACTCTGCTCCAAGCGGAAATTGGGACAAAATCAATACAAACGTGACCGACATTGCGGATGCGTGGAAAACTTATCAAACGCAGGCAGGCAAAGATGGCGCATCTCAGGAGCTTCAAGATGCTATGACATCCGCTGTGGCTAAGCTCAATACGGCTTCGGGGAAGAAAGATGCGGCCGCGACTATGCAAGCCTCTAATGATGTCAGTGCGGCGGTGGTTGAGATGTTCGCCCTCTATAATCCCAAAATCCCTGCCGATATTGGTCGTTTGGATGTACTTGAAAGGCAAGTCATTCTCGATGTTGCCGCGCAGGATTATTCAGCGGCGATGACAAGTCTTGCTCATACAAAATCGGTTTGGGAAGAAGTCAAGCCATCCGTGTTGGAACACAACGGCAAAGAGGTCGCGGCGCAGTTTGAAGCAAGTCTTGACGCGCAAGAATCAGCGTTGGGCGCCAAAGATGACGCAGCGTTAACAAAGGAAGCAAAAGATGGATTGGAATTGGAGATTGTGGATGCGCTGGAACAGCTTTATTAACTATACAATAGTCGAAGTTATTTCCTCCACTCCAGGGATGTAATCTTCAAAAGATCCTTTGTCTTGATAATAGTAAGCGAATCTGACCTGTCAGAACGGGAATACAACTTATACAGTGCTTCTCTTGATTCCCCAACCTGCGTGTTGAAATCAATGAGCTTTTCAACCAAGTCAAGCAAGTCTGTCCGACGGACGATTCGGAATGAGTTTTTCAGTTCGAAGGCAATCAAGTCTGCTTTTCCATGTAGCCAGCCTTGATCATTCTTTCTCACCCCGTGCAATTCGATCCAGACATATTCATCCTGAACATCTTGATCGTTGCGTCCCATTCGTTTCCGACTCT
>WNFX01001058.1_pt1 | contig 28057 bp, 20 predicted proteins | sample 5400111 | NCBI WGS metagenome assembly WNFX01 (sample SAMN13153363, study PRJNA577476) | soil metagenome | isolation source: 40 cm soil or saprolite under grassland replicate 1 | place: USA:California | collected 2016-06-15
TGAGTGGCACATACACCAACAATCGCGACCGGAACGGCTTTGGATGAAGCCCCATTTTCTTTAACAGCCAGCCGCAGAAATCCTGCAAAGCGAGAATGTGACAGCCCCAGCCGCAAACGTATCGCCCGAAAATCAACGTCGCCAGGATTGCCAGAGAGAAAAAGATGAATCCTGCGTTGACGAACCCCTTCTGCAACGTGTGCATGGTTTCCGAAGGCTCGATGGGCGAAACCGTCTTGCCCATGATGCGCCATTGAATGATGTGCGCAATCATGAACAAATTTAGAAGGATCAACGCCGCCGCGCGCCACCGGCCGCTCTTTGATTTACGAATCCCGCTCTTTTGAAGCGGGGAACTTTTGAAGATTCCACTCTTCCGGGAGATCGGTGTTTTTAGTTCTCGACTGACGCAACCGCTTTTCACGAGGTTGCCGAATTTACGCTAAAACAGGGCGCGCGCCAGCGAGCAGGCTGTATGGATTGGATACCGCACGCGTGCCAGCCTAAATCCAAAAGGATCGTCACCAAATTTTTGAAGATTTGCTTACGCATGGACGTCGATGACCTCAACACCACGATGAATCTGGGAGCGACCTGTTTTGCTGAGGCCGCCTACATTAGCCCGCATGAATACACCTTGTGCCAGGCGCATCCTGGGAGTCTAACATCTTTAACAATTTCTCCTACCGTTAGTTCACTGTTAGTAACATCGGATTTTACGCGCCGCCTCGGGAACCTGGCTGGCCAAACGACTGCACTTTTAATAACCATGGATATAGCAGCACTCCCTGGATTGTCGATCAAACCGCTGGCTCCATAACCTGGGAGGCAGAAACGTTTGCGCAAAATCAGAATGCCAACGCTATTCGCTGGGGCACGCTGTATAACTCCGGTTCGATGCCGATCAGCCACCGCAGACTGCCAACGCGACACCAGGTTTTCTTCAAGACCGGGTCACCCATGCCGGTTGAAATCTAGGCGCCCGAGGGGAATGGCACACCAACGCCGACACCTACAGCTACCAAGTGCGACTCCGCGGCATACCCGATGCCGAGAGGCAGTCCAGTCCCGCGGTCTCGCCCGACGCAGTAGCGGCGGGGAATGTGATTGGTGATCAGTGATCAAGCGATCGGTAGCGCGCGACCGTCAGGCACGCCGAAAGCACTCCGTGTATCCCGCGACAGGGGACAGTGGTGTTTATCGAATGCCTGAGTCGCATTGCCACTGGACCTTTGTTACTTGGCCAGCCACAACATCGACTTCGAACGGGCCGAAGTGACCGACGCCGGTTTTCTTGCCCTTTAGGGAAACGGTGTAGCGGCCGGGCGGGAGCGAGGTCTGAAATCGGCCTTGATCATCCGTGGTGAATTCTTTGGCCACGGCGCCTTTGTCGTTCTTCACCAACCACGTGGCATTGGCAAGCGGCACGGAGGCGGGAGCATCAGCGCGCACTGGGCCGGGCATAGCGGGAGCGATCGTGATCACGCCTTCGATCCCTGTTTGGGGTTCCGCTGGCATCTCTGTCGGCACAAAAATAGCGAACATGACTGTGATAAAAAGCAACGCCAGTCCGGCGCCTGGAAACTTCATTATCGAAACTTACCCGCACCCCCATTGGGCGGTCAAAGATTTAGCTGCCCCGCGAATTACGTTCGTGTGATTAGCCTCGTCCACTTGACGACTGATTAGTTGCGTCGAAACTTTTCGCTCTCTGCTCGTACTTTATGAAGCGATATCTGCCGTTCGTCATTGTTGCGCTAGTCGCATTGGCCACAATCGGAAGCGGTGCGATGCTCTACCGGGCAAAGCGACCGCATGTTTTATCCATTCCCGAGAACAAGACACTCTCCGCAAAAAGCGATGCAGAGGCACCGCACATTCGTGGTAACCCGGACGCGCCCGTAACGCTGGAAGAGTACGGCGATTTTCAATGCCCGCCGTGCGGTATGTTCTCGGCATTTCTTGCCCAGCTCGAGAAAGAGTACGATTCGCGTTTGCGCGTAGTCTTTCGGAATTTTCCGCTCACGATGCACGAGCACGCTCGCGAGGCGGCGCTGGCTGCTGAAGCGGCCGGACTGCAGGGCCGTTTTTGGGAGATGCACGACGTGCTCTATCGGGAACAAGACTCCTGGAGCAAGGCTCCTAATGTGCGCGACCTGTTTGAATCTTATGCGGGAACGATCGGGCTCGACCTTGATAAATTCAAAAAAGACATGGACGGCGAGCAGGTCAAGGCACGAGTCGAAGCCGATCGCCAGCGCGGCGAGTCACTTGGGATAAAGATTACTCCAACTCTGTTTATTAATAATCAGCCCCTGGATTCGAAGGACAAGAACCCGGAGGGCATTCGCGCCGAGATCAACGCTGCGCTGGAGAAAAAACCGCAGGCATGACTGTATCGCGATTTCGCACGATCATTTACATCGTTGCCGCGATCGTTTCGCTGGCTGGGCTGGCGGATGCAACTTATCTGTCGGTGCAGGCATTAACTGGCGAGACGCTCGGCTGTGGCGGATCGCCGGATTGTTTCAGGGTCCTGGGTAGTTCGTACGCCAGGATCGGCGGAATTCCCGTGGCCTTATTCGGCGTGCTGGCCTATTTCGGCGCGTTTAGCTTCGCTACGTTCGCGGCGTTCGGATACGCGCGCGCACGAACATTTCTCATTCCAACCATTGGCGCGATGTTCCTTGGTACGCTGTGGCTGCTTTACGTTCAGGCCTTCCTGCTCCACGCGTATTGCCGCTATTGCCTGTTCTCTGCGGCAACTACGTTTCTGCTGGCAGGGTTGGTGATTGCTCTGCCGCCCGGACGAGAAAGATCGGTCTCATAAGTCCCCCACTCTCTTGTCTTGCCCATTTTCTTGCTCTCGCTCATGCTCTTTAGACTCTGTAGTGGAGCACGAGCAGGACTAAAGGATTATCAGGCTTATGCGAATTCTGGTGATTGAAGATGAAAAGAAGACGGCAGCTTTTCTGGCGAAAGGCCTGCGCGAATCCGGTTTCATTGTCGATGTGGCCCCTGACGGCGAGGCGGGGCTGGCGGCGACGCGCGCGAGCAAGTTTGACCTTCTCATTGTCGATATCATGCTTCCGAAAAAAGATGGCTGGGCTCTCGTCGAAGAATTGCGCGAAGCCAGGGTGCAGACGCCGGTCATTTTTTTGACTGCACGCGACAGTGTGCGCGATCGCGTGAAAGGGCTCGAGCTCGGCGCGGATGATTACGTGGTGAAACCGTTCGCGTTTTCCGAATTGCTTGCCCGCGTGCGTTCGCTTCTGCGGCGTACTCCTACACGTCGAGACAAGCTGCGCATCGACGATTTGGAAATTGATACGCGGCATCAACGCGCCGAGCGCGGCGGTGTTCCACTGAATCTCACACCGAAAGAGTTTCTCCTGCTCACCCACTTGGCGCATTCGGCGGGTCAAGTGGTATCGCGAGCTGAAATTGCAGAACACGTGTGGGACATAGGGTTCAAAACCGATACGAACGTAGTCGATGTGGTAGTGCGCCGGTTGCGGGCGAAGGTGGACGATCCGTTTAAGACCAAACTGGTCCATACGATCCGCGGCATGGGTTATGTTCTCAAAGCGCCCTGAACCGCGCTCCATCGCCTCCCAGCTCATCCTGCTATTCACGCTGGCGGCGGCCCTCCTGCTCGCCTGTGGACTGGGCGTCTTTTACTGGGTCGTCGTCCGGCACGCATTCGCGGAAGATAACGCGGTGCTCGCCGACAAAGCGGACACGTTGCAAACAAATTTTGAACAACGCGGCGGGTTGGCTGCCGTTGCGGCGGAGATCAACGCAACGGGTAGTCGGCAGCGCGCTCCGTTCCTGGTGCGTGTGCTCGATCCGACGGGTACGATCATCGGGCAGACAACCGGGATGGAAACGCTGCTGCCTGCGAATATTTTTCCATCGGTCGCTTCACGCGAAATTGCGGCGCCGACTGAACATCGAGTTGCCGGAAAATTGTTTGCATTGACGACGAGACGCGCGCTTGCAGGTGACCAGCAGTTTACGATCCAAGTGGCGCAAGACCGGTCGAGCGACGAGCAGGTCGAGAGAAAATTTGGTATTTTGGTTCTGGTCGTTCTTTCAGGCAGCATTCTCGCCTCTGTTCTGATTGCGATCCCGGTCACCAGGCGCGGTCTGCGTCCGTTGGAAGAAATGAAGCGTTCACTGGAGCGAATTGGCCCGACGCACTTGAACGAGCGCGTCGCGTCCGCCAACTGGCCGCGCGAGCTTCAGCCGCTGGCCACGGCTTTCGATGAAATGCTTAAGCGTCTCGATGATTCGTTTACGCGGCTCTCCCAATTCTCCGCTGACCTCGCACATGAACTGCGCACCCCCATTGCCAATATGCTGGGTGAAGCGCAGGTCGCTCTGTCGCGCGACCGCAGTTCTGCGGAGTACCGTGAAACCATCGAGTCCGCCATCGGCGAATGCGAACGGCTTTCAGGAATCGTGGATAACTTGCTCTTCGTTGCGCGGGCCGATGCAGCACGTGAACCAGTCGAGCGGAAGTGGTTCGACGCGCGCGCGGCAGTAGAGAAAATTGCGGCGTTTTATCAAACGATCGCCGAAGATCATCATGTCGCGATCAGTTGCAAAGGCGAAGGACAAATCTCTGCTGATCCCGCCCTGTTTGAGCGCGCGGTGGGCAATCTTGTCGATAATGCGCTGCGTTTCACTCCTGAGAATGGTTCAATTGAAATCGCGCTTGCCAACAGCCCGACTGATTTCGAGGTCGCAGTCAGCGATAATGGCTCGGGAATAGCTCCCGAACACTTGCCGCGCGTGTTCGATCGGTTTTACCGCGCAGAGTCATCGCGCGGATCTGATGGGGCAGGCCTGGGCCTGGCTCTAGTAAAATCGATCGTCGATCTTCACGGCGGCACCGCCAGGATTCAAAGCGAAATCGGTCGCGGCACCATCGTTAGTCTCACTTTTCCCAAGGGAGCATAACCTGCCCTCGTCCAGCCCGCGCCAGCGAGCTGATGGTCTCGAAAACACTGAGGTTACGGTGCAGTTCCCGGTTATTGTTTCTCGCCGTGCGTCCTGATGAGCTTTCCGTTCGGGTCGACCTCGAATCCCCATTCTTTCCCCTGCGATCTGACGACGACTTCGTAGTTCCATCTGCCATTTGCGTCGTCTTCCCTTTTCACCCGAACGATCTCTCCACCAGCAGCTTTTTGGTTGATTGTCTGTTGAACGGCGGCTGGGAGTGACTTTACCTGGACCATTTCCCCGGGTTGCTCTCTTACTTGCGCGGCCAAGCCACAAGCTAGACTGGCACCGATCACTACCGTTAATAATAGGCTTTTTGTTTTCAAAGGATCCTCTTCGTTATCGCCAGTACGCGAAGCCTATCTCTCGTAACAGGATTGGTCAATTGAGCACGTAAGCACCAAAAGACAGTCATCTTGATTGTGTCGGCAAACGAAAAACTTGCGCGCGTTGATCTTGAGATTCGACGGAGCGAGTCCGTCCGATGGCAAACAGCATGTCTGTGCGCTCGAACAGGCTGAAAGCCGGTCTTCTGTTACTGAAAAATTTGTCTTGCCAAATATTACAATTTTGTAATTATCGGCGATCGACCAATGAAAGCGACACGTCAGAAAGCCGCCCCGAACGGTTTCGGGACTAGTCGCAGACCGGAAAAGTCAATCTAAAAACCGCCGTGCCAGCGTTAGCTCTCCATTCTTTTTCCCGGGCGATCGAGATTCCCGTGAGTCTTCGCGATCAACCATTGGATGTGTGGAAAACGTCGGCACGTCTCACCGCTGTGCTAGACCGCTTCGGCATCCGTCTGCTTGGCGATCTGCATGGACGGAAAGTGGTTGATTTCGCCTGGGAAAAGAATTGCGGTCCAAAAACATTATATGAGCTTGATTTGCTTGCGCGTCGCGCACAATCCCGAAACGGGAAAGCGTCTTGCAATGGGCACCGCCGCGGCTGCGTTCATGCTTCGCACACGCCTTCGCATAGTTTCAGCGCGACAGCCAGCGAAAGGGCCACGGCAGATACAGGGAAGATGTAGCCAGCTTTGCCATTCCGCAATCGATTTGCCATCTTTCTTTCGACGAATTGTCGATAACGAGGCGTTTGGCCAATGTTGTCCGCTGCATCGGCGCTCAAAGTTTGGGCGATCTTAACGGGCGCAACGCTTTTGAATTGCTTCAATACAAAGCCTGCGGCTGGGGCATGATCAGTGAACTCCAGCAAGTGATCGAGCGCGCAGTTTCCGGCGAATTTGATGTCGGGCAGACTGAAGAGACCACGGCGGCGGCCGAATTATTGAGTTTGCTTGAGCAAGGGCTGACGAAGCTACCGCTTCGTAACAGACAATTTGTTCTTGCCAGAATCGGAGCAGAAATAGGGAGCGCGCGCATTCCGCGCGCAGATCTTCTCTGCCTGAGCTACGCAGAAATCGGACGACGGTACGGACTGACACGCGCCCGCGTACACAAGGTATTTGCAAACTCGTTGAATACTTTGAGGAAAAACTGGGGTCCGCGAGTCCCGCGGCTTCTCGAAGTAATAAAGTGGCGCTGTCTGTCGACGATTTGTCCAATGACTCCCCAATTGCTCGAGAAGTGGGTAGACTCATGTCCAGCCTCGCCACCGCGGCCAACAACGCGTGACTATTTCAGTACCTTCCAATTATCCAGGGAAGCGCATGTGCGTTTGATCATGGCGCTGGACAAAAGTATTCCCTGCTGGCTGGGAACGAACCATAAACCTCGACGCATCGACGCCTCTGTCGGCGAGTTCGATCTCGCGCTGGCGCGCGTAGTGCGCGGAGCCGGCGGCCACATTAGCGTCGTGGAAGCTTATCGCCGGCTCTAGCATCCCACGGAACGGAATTGTCGCAGGCTGACAGTCGAAAACTTTCTGCGAATGCTCCGGAGTGTCGAGCGCACCGTGATCGAATTTAAAGATCCGCAATCCCCGATTATCCGACTGCCTCCATCAAATGCTGAAGTCTTCCTTCGCGATGTTCCAACCCAAAATGGCAAATCATCAACCGCTCGGAAAGTTCATTCTAATTTATCAGCGATTCAGGTTTTTGGCACAAAGAACGGCTTCTGCGAACGCCACGCAGTTGCAAGGCGCTGAACTGGGATCCATACTTTTTTGCAATGCCGCGCCCGTTCTTCTTTTGAATTTAGGCGGAATCCGAAAACGCAACCCTGGCTAAAAATAATTAAAAATTTGTCTTTGGCTAACCACAGGTTGTGACGGCAGGCGCAAAATCCGCGCCAAAATTTATCTTGCCAAGCATTACAATTCTGTAATGATAGCGCATAACCTGCAGGGCTGACAGCCCCGAAAGCCTTCGGGGTTGCTGAAGTGGAGAAGCCGCAGTCCGGTGGAGCGGACTGCGGCTACACTTTTAGGCGAGCTGCGGAGACGCTGTGCTGAGCGAGCATCGAGGCGCCGCACCCAATCGCGGCCACGATTGGAATGATACCAAGCGAGACGACCAACCCGCGGCCGCTCTTCCAATTGCGGGGGTTAGAACACCGCCAAAAAATTTGTCTTGCCAACTATTACAATTCTGTAATTATGCGCGGCACCTATGAGACAAACATTCCCTTTTTGTGGAATTGGCCGGCGATGGTTCGTCCCGTTAATTGCATGTGTGTGTTTGATATTTCCTGCGGTTAATCATTCAGCCCGTGCGCAGGAAGTAACGCTAACAGAGGAGCGGGAAATTGTTGTTTCGGGTGAAGAAGTGCCGAGTGCATACGGCGCGCCTCCGGGACTTTCGCGAAGCCGTTTTTCCAACACAACGCAAGCCTACGTATTGCCGCCATGGGCATTTTTCTTCGGTGAGCTTTTTGAGGGACAGGGGTTCCGCCATGGGCCGCCGGATTATCTTTTCACTCAAGAGATCGAAATGGGTTTACCGTATCGTTTTGGCGTTGCTGCGGAGGCGCAGTTCGAACGATTTAATGGCGGCGGCGGCGCGCAAACAGTGAGTCTGGAAGCACGATGGGCCCTTGCTGATTGGAATAAGATTCCGCTCAATCCAACACTGTTCGCCGAATACAAATTCGGTGTCGGCACCATTCGGCACGAAGAAGTTCCACCTCCTCCAGGCGAAGGAGGAGAAGAAGAGGAGGAGGAAGAAGGTGGGCCGCCCAAGGTTCCCGATGCCTACGAAGTTCGTTTGCTGCTTGCTCAGGATTTCGGCGAGCACGTCGAGTGGGCGATGAACTGGTTTTTCGAAAAAGAGAATACCGGCGACCGCGGCCGTGAATGGGGCTTTTCCCAGAGCGCTCTGGTTCCGGTTCTCTTGCCTAACGAGCGTCTGAAAGTCGGCCTAGAAATGGTATACAAGAACGTCACCACGAAAGACACACGCGGCGATCCCTTGAACAGTTTCGTCATCGGCCCGAGCGTTGCGTGGAAACCGACAGCAAGTACGCGCCTTGACATTTCGCCGCTCTTCGGTTGCACCGACGACTCGCCGGTAGCTGATGTGTTTGTTGCCTTCTCCTGGCTCTTCGGCGGCGAACGCGCCGAAGCCGAAGCGCCCGTGTCCACGCGGTTCCGTTATCTCAGCAAGGTTTCCCGCTCTGGTAAGGATGCAGATAAAGAAATGAAGCAGGTAGCGCCGCCACCATGTCCTGAATGGTATGGCGACAATGAATGGAATGTGAATCTATGGGGCACCTATGCTTTCACGAATACCGAGTACAATCCCAATCTTTGGCTGGTCGATGTGGTACAAAGTACGAGTGAGGGCCATCCCGTGCTGGGCACTTACGACCGTTACATTGGTGGCGATCACGCCTGGGGCGGCGGCGGCGATATCAAATACTTTTTCCATCGCTACTTTGGTGTGGGTATTGAAGGATTTGCCCTGGATGCCAGCAAAAATAGTTTTAATATCTTCGAGGATCCGACGATCCCGATTTTTACTACTGAAAAAATCAATCACGACCACACTATTGGCGCCGTTTTAGGAACGCTTACATTGCGTTATCCAATTCCTTGCACACGTTTTGCGCCCTACGCATGGGCGGGTGTGGGTGCGATTTTCGGTGGCGGCGAGAGAGATGTCCTTCACACACAGGGCCCGCCGGATGCCTTCGCGGTCCATGCGAAGACGGATCACTTCGGTAGCGAAACCAAAGTGCTCGGTCAATTCGGAGCCGGTCTCGAATTCCGAATCGCGCGGCATATCGGTTGGACTAACGACTTGAGCTTCGGTGTAATCGATGGTCCAAAAAACAATTTCGGAATGATCCGCAGCGGCCTCAACTTCGCTTTCTAGCTGACAATCACGGTAAAAGGCGTCCTGGCCCAACGCTTCCAAAACATCTTCAGGGCTGACAGCTCCGAAAGCGTTCGGAGTTGCTGAAGTGGAGAAGGCCGCAGCCCGGTGGAGCGGGCTGCGGCTACACTTCCTCATTTGAGGCGATTGTGTCAAGCGCGCATCAACGCAGCGGTCGATGCCACGCAACATCGATAAGCAGCACGCGGCGGGTCATCCCGAGCCGCACAGATAAAATGCCAGTCCGGCTCGGACCAAGGGGCCTCGCACAAGCTGATTGATCACACAAACTACCTTCGTGTAACCCTCGCACGGTGTGTGAGGTCCCTCCCTGCGCTCAGGATGACTCGCGTTTATTATTAGATCGAGCAGTCACCACTTCTTGACCTCATTTCATCGCATCGATAGTTTCATTTAGGAAAGGAGATTGTCGGTGAAAACCGAGGTGTCGATCGAATACTGCGTCGTTTGAAACTATACGCCGAAGGCCGTCAGTTTGGCGACCAAAATTCTTGAGCTCGGCGAGCGCATCAAGTCGCTCACGTTAATTCCCTCGAGCGGCGGCGCTTTCGAGATTCGCGCCAATGGCAAATTACTCCATTCCAAACTCGACACCGGCGATTGGCCGGACTTCGACGCCATTGTCACGGCGATCAAGAAAGCAAAATAATCTTTTCGCAATCCGCAGTTCGCAATCCGCAATCCGGAGAGTGAAGGGTGCCTGGTGGTCCTCGCGGTCTTCAAAACCGTTGTCGGTTCCGCATACCCGGGACCGGGGTAGGTTCGATTCCTATCCTCTCCGCTTGAACTTCTCTCGTCATCCTGAGCGGAGCGAAGCGGAGTCGAAGGATCCCGTGGCAGTATCGCAAGGCAATTCACCGGGATTCCTCGACTTCGCTCGGAATGACGAACACCACAAAGGAGGTGACTAAACATGTCGCGTGAGCAAATTCGAAGACTCACTTCGCTCTCGTCCTGCGCCGGGTGAGCTTCCAAATTGAGCCAACAGGCCCTGCGACAAGTTTTGCCGCAGCTTCATCTTTCTTTGGACCCAAAAGTTATCGTGAACTCGACCACGTTCGACGATGCCGGCATTTATCGGCTGGATCGCCATCGTGCGCTCGTGCAGACCGTCGATTTTTTCACACCTATTGTGGACGACCCTTTCTCCTACGGACAAATCGCGGCCTCCAACTCGCTCTCGGATATCTTCGCGATGGGTGGGCGCCCGTTGACCGCACTGAATATTGTTGGTTTCCCGACCGACTTGGTTCGACCAAGAGTGATTGCTGCGATCTTACGCGGCGGTCTGGCCAAAGCTGCCGAGGTGGGATGTGCCATCATCGGCGGCCATTCCATTCGCAATCCCGAGCCAATTTACGGACTGGCTGTCACCGGAGTGATCGATGTTCGCCGTCTGACAACAAACGCAAATGCGCGCCCCGGCGATCTGCTGGTGTTGACTAAACCGCTGGGCACAGGCATTGCCACTACAGCGATCAAGCGCGAAGCTGCATCGCGCACGCTGCAGAAAAAGGTCATCGCGCTGATGTCAAAGGTGAACACCGTAGGCGCCGAACTGGCGGAGCTGCGGCTGGTGCGCGCAGCGACTGATGTGACCGGTTACGGATTGATGGGTCATTTGATTTCACTCTGCCGCGCCAGTGGCGTCTCTGCCGAAGTCGATACGAACGCAGTGCCGATGATTAGCGATGAGATCGCGGATTTAATCGAACAAGGCTGCGTCCCCGGTGGCAGCCGCGAAAATCTTGTTGCCACAACCGTGGCTGTCGATTGGGGAAACACGGATGATCCGCAACGAATTCTGTTAACCGACGCGCAAACCAGCGGTGGATTACTTTTGTGCGTCCCCGAAGCGAAGCTGGAGAAAGTTGTTGGAATTTTGCGGCAAAGGCGAACGCCTTGTGCAGCTGTCATCGGAAGAATTACCGCCCGTCGGTCTCGGCGTGCATTGATATGCGTCAAAGGGTGAAACCGCGCTCCCGCCGGGAAATTCCTGCCGTTAACAAGGTTCTCGATGCGCTGGGCGAATATGCCCTCGCCACGGCGAGCAAGCTCCCGCGCCCACTGGTTGTCGATCTTGTCCGACGAGAACTGTCGAAAATACGGAGCAACAGCGAGATCCCAGAATTTGGATCGACAGTCGAACGACTCCATCGATCGCTTGAGCTATTTGGCGCTAGCCGGCTGCAACCCGTCATCAACGGAACTGGGATTGTAATCCATACAAATTTCGGCCGCGCGCCGCTTACGTCCGAGGCCGTCCGCGCTCTCACCGAAATCGGCTCGGGCTATTCCAATCTGGAATACGATCTTGCAACAGGTGATCGCGGGCACCGCGGCGCGTACATCGAGAATGCGCTCGCGCTACTTTGCGGAGCCGAAGCGGCTACGGTAATCAATAATTGTGCAGCGGCTCTCATTCTAATCGTTCACCATTTCATCGAGCAGAAACTCGACGGCTTTAAGCCGTCGAGTTCGCGCCCGAATAAATCAGAAGTGATCGTTTCACGCGGTGAACTGGTGCAGATCGGCGGCGGTTTTCGAATTGGCGAGATAATCGAAGCGACGGGAGCCACCTTGCGCGAGATCGGCGCCACCAACAAAACGACACTCGATGATTACAGGCGCGCGATTGGTCCCAGGAGCGCCATGATTCTGAAAGTTCATCGCAGCAATTTTTTCATGAGTGGTTTTGTCGAGTCGCCGTCTGCGGCGGCAATCGCTGCGCTCGCACGGAAAAAGCGAATTCCTTTTGTGGAGGATTTGGGCAGCGGCGCGGTCGTGCCGACTGAGCAATTTAACATCGTTGAGCACGAACCGACGCCATCGGAAGCATTGAAAGCCGGAGCGGATCTGGTGTGCTTTAGCGGCGACAAGCTCTTCGGCGGGCCACAGGCGGGAATCATTGCGGGAAATAAGCGAGTCGTTACCGCCTTGAAACGCGAACCGCTGTTCCGCGCGTTGCGTTGTGACAAGCTTTGTTTTGCCGCGCTGCAAGCCACGATCGATCTTCACCTCAATCAAGCAGTGGCAAAAATTCCGGCGATTGGGCTGTTGCAAGTTGCCGAAGACGAACTGCGCGATCGAGCCGCGGTGATAAAGACCGGTCTGAGTGATCTGCCGCTGCAAATCGCCATTGGCCGGAGCACAGCCAAGGTCGGCGGTGGGACATTGCCAAAATCGACGATGTCATCTGTTGCAATTGAAATTGTTCCGAAGCATTGTTCGCCGACCGAGTTGGCAGCCCGCCTGCGCAGCACCGCTCCGCCGGTAATCGGCTATATTGCGAATGACCGTTTGAAACTCGACCTGCGCACAATTCTTCCGCACCAGGATGATAGAGTCGTCGGTGCGATTCGCGCAGCATGCGCCAAATGACGGAGAAACATTTCGTCCTCGCGACCGCGGGTCATGTCGATCACGGCAAAAGTGCACTGGTGAAAGCGCTCACGGGAACCGACCCTGATCGGCTCCCCGAAGAAAAGGCGAGACAAATCACAATCGATCTCGGCTTCGCAGAGCTGAATCTTGCCGGGCCTGACGAGCAACGGTTCCACATTGGAATTGTCGATGTGCCCGGTCACGAAGATTTTGTTCGAAACATGATTGCCGGCGTCGGCTCGATCGACTTCGCGCTTTTAGTCGTTGCCGCTGACGATGGCTGGATGCCGCAAACTGAAGAGCATCTGCAAATTCTCAATTATCTTCGTGTGCAACGCGGCGTGGTCGCACTTACGAAGAGCGATTTGGGCGGCATCGACGTCGTAGCGGAGCAGATTCGAGAAAAACTGCGCGACACTCTATTTGCGCGCGCGTCAATCGTTCCAACTTCGGTTCGCACCGGAGAAGGGATTGAAAATCTCAAAGACGCGCTCGCGACCGAACTCGTCACGACGGAGCCGCAACCCGACATCTGTAAGCCGCGCTTGTTCGTCGATCGGGCCTTTACGCTGCGTGGAATCGGGACGGTCGTCACAGGCACGCTGAGCGGCGGTTCAATTCGGCGCAGCCAGGATCTCTTCGTTCAACCCGGAAATGTTTCAGCTCGGGTTCGCTCCATTCAAAATCATGGCCGCGACGTCGAAATCGTTCAGCCAGGAATGCGCACGGCCATCAATCTGCCTGATCTCTCAATTGGCGAGAACGGAATCCAACGCGGCGACATCATCACCGTCGACAGTCTCGGTAGTCCGCAGGCAACAATCGACGTGCTCCTCGAAAGATCGTCGCGACTAAAGCGAAACTCTCCTGCAGCTCGTCCAATCAAAAACGGCAGTTCCGTTCAAATTCATTTTGGAACAGATCGCATTGCTGCGAAAGTCACATTATTGGACCAACCTGCGGTCGGAGCCGGGCAAAGCGCAATTGCTCGGTTGCGGCTCGATTCACCGATTGTCGCGCTTGTCGGCGACCGTTTCGTTATCCGCGATTCTTCCGAACAACACACAATCGCCGGCGGCACAGTGCTCGATCCGGACGCCGATCGAGCTAATTTCCGCTCTCCTGCACAGATTCAATTCCTTAGGGCACGCGCGACCGCCCCGCATAATGTCGATGTTTGCATTCGGTCCCGGCTTCAACGTGATCAATGCACCGATTCCAAAACGCTCCTGGTAAAATCGAACTTCAGCGCCGATGAAATTTCTGAAGCATTGTCTCGGCTGAGCCACGATGGCGAAATCGTGCTGGCGGGCGATATCATAACCAGCGCATCTTACTGGCACAATTTGATCAATAAAGCAGCCACTTTAATTGACCGAGCGCACGAAAAAAAACCGGAACGCCGTGGAGTCGATCTATCGGAGCTTCGGCCGCATTTAGAGATCGAGTCCGACAAATTATTTGGCGCAGTAATTTCAGAACTAACACGAAACGGTTTTGTTCGGTTCGAAAATCAAATTGCTCGCGTCAGTCATCGGCCGTCGCTGTCGCTGGAATTGTTATCTGTCGCGGAAAACATTCGCGCGACGCTCTCGGCCAGACGTTTCGATCCTCCCGAACGCAAAGCGCTTTCGCAGGATCGAAATCTGCAGCAGGCGCTGCGATTCTTAATCGATAAAGGGGAGATCGTTGAAATCACCAGGGAGATCGTTGTTCTTCGCGAGGCTGCCGAACAGATGCAGAATAACATTGCCGAGTTCCTCTCCGAAAACGGTTCCGCCACTGCCAGCCAGCTTCGACAGAAAATCGGCACCACGCGCCGCGTAATCATTCCGTTCCTGGAATATTTGGATCGCACAGGTGTCACCCGGCGGATCGGAGATGAACGCGTGCTCGCGAAGAAATCATCAGCCGCTAAATTGACGGATGCCGCACGCGCGCAGCGAAGCTGAAGTACATTCGCGGCGCGTATCGCTGCAGATCGGGGCTTCGCCGGAAGCGGCGTGGGAGAACGTAGTCCGCCATTGGTTTGAAAGGACCGCAACCCGCGCTTTGCGAGATAACAAGCCACCCGCCGTCGTAACAGCGTCTCGCAGCCAGGCCTATTTTTTTCGGAGCCGCCTGCTCGCCGAAGGTAAATCGCTACTCGCGGTGAGATTTCTCTCGCCACCGCAGCTGCGGGAACTATTGCTTCGCGGCCGTGACCTGCACGTGCCGCTGCGCGAGCATCTTCGGCTCATTCTCGCCATCACTGCCGAAGAATTCGCGAGCAAAAGCAGCGATGATGGAACAGTGCTCGTTGCGAAATCCATCGCTCGAGATGCGGATCGTTTTCTGCGCGCGCTTGACGAACTTCGCGCCGCTGGCTGGACTTTTGATGAAATCGAGTCGCCAGCTTTGCGCGAAATCGCCGCGCGATTCGAACAACGAGTGCATGAATGCGGCTTCACTTTCGTTCACGACGCGGATCGCGCCGCGCTCGCGCAGGCCCAGCTGCTGTTTAGCAATTTGCTTTTGTTTGGATTCGACGCGGCGCATTGGCCGCTCTTGCCGTTGCTCCATGCTGCGACGCTCCGTGCGGACGAAGCCACCGTTGTTTTGAGCGACCCACGCGATGAGGCCCGCGATCTCGACGAAACGTGGATTGGAACATGGGAGGAAACCTTTGGGCCGGCAGAGGTAATTCCAGCGACCAATGGAGGAGCGACAGGTTCATCGGTCGAATCGTTACCGGTTCCGGCCTCGAACATTCATTTTGTCATCGGTCGTGATACAACGCAGCAAGCGCGCGCGATCGTCGCTCTCGCCGCAAAATTCCTCGCCGATCCGCACTGCGAACGACTCGGCATTCTGTTTTCAGGACCGGGCGCGCTTCCGCGTTTGGTCGCAACATTTCTCGAATCAGCAGGAATTGCGCACAACGACGGCATCGCGCATCTCGCGCCGAGCGCCTTCGACGATGAGGCCTGGCGCGCGTGGCTCGAATTGCAACAAACGCCGAGATTAAAGCCCCTGTTTCGATTTCTTCGTGTTATCGAAGGGCGAATTTTCGATGGATTGTCGGTGCTGCAGATAGAAGAGACTCTGCGCCGCGCTTACAACGACATACTCATCGATGACATCGAGCTGCTGCGTGATTACTGCGCGAACGGTTCTGACTTGCGACATAGCAATGCTGTCGCGCGCGAGCTGGAGAAAATCCAGATTCTCCCCGGGAACGTGTCACTCGCTGAATTTCTTTCCCGCACGCGATCCATCTTTTCAAAGCTCCGCTGGAGAGAACATTGGAATGAACTCGAGCGGCTCAGCCGCAATTGGAGCGATCTACTGGCGGGGAACTTTTCAAAGAGTTCTTATTTGCGATGGCTGCGGGAACTTCTCGGCGCACCGACCCTGGAGCGCGACGATCTCGGCTCGCATCCGTACGCGCGCGTCCACCTGCTCGCTTACGGGAACGCGCAGGGCCAGCCCTGGTCGCATCTGATTTTTGCCGGCTTGAACGATGAAGCGTGGCCGGCGCTGAACGACGAGCTTGCTTTTATTCGCGACGAGCAGATCGACGACCTCAATCGCCAGAACAAGACGCTGAACCGCCGCGCATCGAAACGCGGCCGGCAAGGCGAAGGTCATTGGAGCGTGCGCGAAGGCAAAACGCTTCTGCTGGGATGCAACGAACAACGACAGATCCGTCGGCGGCAACTTTTCAACCTGGTGGAATCGGCTAGCGCAGGCATCGCCGCCAGCGCGAGCCTTTATTCCGAAGCACTGCCGAGTCGAATCGCGAATCCGAGCGAATTCTTTTCCTGGCTTTACTTTAATACACATGGTCGCGGCGTTTCACAGCAGACGCTCCATTCATTAGAACAGCAAACCCGCGATTGGTTGAAGGATTGGTCCCCGGTCGATGCGCAGAAAGTAGATTCGATTAGCGTTGGCCGAACGAGGTACGCGTTCGATGCGCGCCGGCAGTTGCGGCCTGCGGGCGAATATGAATTCGCGCTCAAAAGTCCAGTCGATCAGGAAAAATCGCTCCGCGTTACCCAATGGGAACAAGCATTGCGGTGGCCAGCTATCGTCTGGATGGAAATCTTTCTTGGTGTCGAGCCTGATGATGATACCGGCGACTCCTGGGCAGTTGCGACCGGACAATGGGTCCATCGCTGGCTTGCGGACAGCGTTCGAAACGGCGACCGGCGAAAATTTGTGGATGTAAATCGCGCCGATGAAATTCGTGAGCGTATTTGGAAAGAAGCACACGAGTTTCGCGAACGCGTCGCCGTGCTTTGTGTTGGGCGTGGCAAAGTTCTTCCAGACTGGTGGCGCTCCGGCTGGAGCAATGCGCTTTACATCGCCGACTGCCTCGCCGCAAAAGTTTCTGGTCTCCACGACTGGCCGGAAATGGCAGTCGAATGGCCGGTCGGTGAGCCAAGTTTAATTGCGTTGAGCGAGAACGGGACACTGCGAGTTCGTGGGCGGATCGATCTGATCCTCGCGCGGAAATCTAAGCAATCGCAAATCGGTTACGAAGACCTTTGGGTTGTCGATTACAAAACAGGACGGCAACGCGGCTTTAATTTGAAAGAACTGAAGCGTAACGACACGCCCAAGCGAAAATTTCGCAAACAATTGATCGAGGGCCGCGGCATTCAGCTCGCGCTGTATGCGCTGGCGGTGCATGCGCTCGGCGCTGAGCACGTTCAACTGACGCTGCTTTCTCCGGTGGAACAGCTCGAACCGCAATTTCATTTGGCCGACGTGCTCACACAAAAAGATTTCTGGAGCGAACTGCACCGAATGCAGGAAACGGGCGTGTTCGGAATGCTCGGACCGGTGCACACCGACTTTGGCTTCGTGCGGAATTATCCTCTCGCGACCCTGCCGATCGACACCGATCTGCTCAAAGCTAAATGGGCGCTGACCCATCCAGCGTTCGTTCTTGAAGAGGAGGAAGTGAAGTGACGGCGATTGCCGACGAAGGCGCGCGACAGCGATTTGCTCGCGAATTGGACCGCAATTTCTCGGTCATCGCTTCGGCCGGTTCGGGGAAAACACGCGCGATCACCGATCGGATCGTCGACATCGCGAGCGATCCACAGCGTGCGCTCGAATCACTGCCGCAACTCGTGGTTGTTACCTACACGAATCGCGCAGCCGATGAAATGCAGCAGCGAACGCGACAGCGAATCCTCGAAGCCGGGCTGCCGCTGGAAACAGTGGAAGCGTTCGGTCGCGCGTTTTTTGGAACGATTCATGCCTTCTGCGTGAAACTTCTCGCGACGCATGGACACCGTCTCGGTCTACCGGCAAGACTCGAAACGATCACCGATGACGATGATCTGTGGAACGAATTCGTCCAGCAACAGACGGAGATCGGTCATTCGTTAGGCGAAGAAAATCGCCGTCTGCTGTTGCGCTTAATGCAGGCGCGGCAGTTGATGGAGCTCGCGAGAAACCAAGACCACAGCTTCATCCCGCCGCAATCGCTTGGACGCTGTCCGGAATGCGATTTCAGGAAAGTCGAGGCCGCCTTTGAGAGCGCGCAGGCGACGAACATTCCGAAGGCAAAGGCGCAACTACGTGAATGGCTGCAGCGCTGGCGCGAAACGGATGAGTTTGCGCCATGGCCACTGTGTGCCACGACTGCGAGAGATTTTACCGCGCGCTGGCGCGAAGCGTTTCGGCCGCTGCGGGAATGGGCAAGCGCGTGCGCCTCCTGCGTGGCCGTGGAACTGCAACGCGATTATCGCGAGTTCCGGTTAGCTCGCGGCGCAATCACTTACCCGGATCAAGTCGCACTCGCGGCCGAACTGTTGCGTCTGCCTGACGTGGCGAAGCGCATTCGTGAGAAGAATTATCGTGTCATTGTCGACGAAGCTCAGGACACCGATCCCCAGCAATTTTTTGTTTTGCTCGAAATCACGCGGCCCGTACAGGCTACCGGCGAGTGGCTTCAAACCAAACGCGATGATCCACGCGCGGGGCACTTCTGCATGGTCGGCGATTTTCAGCAGTCGATTTATCGCGACCCAGCTGATCTGAATCACTATCGCGAGCTTCATCGAACTTTGATTTCAACCGGCGCGGCCGAAGAACTGAGATTCTCCGTAACCTTCCGGCTCGATCAGGCCCAGCTCGATTTCGTGAACGACACATTCCCGAAAATTCTGAACAATACTGAAGGCCAGGTCGAGTTCGTTGAGCTCAGTCCGCGCCCGGAAATCCTGCCGGGCCAGGTAATTCGGTTCGATCTTGGCAACGACATTGACGTGTCGCAGACTGAAACTCGACGCGCGCAGATCGAAGCTCAACGTTTGGCGCAATGGATTCGGGATGCGGGTTTGCAAAAGCTGCGGGCGAGATGTTGGCGCGAAGTCGCGATTCTATGCCCACGCAAAGCCTGGTTACGTGCAATCCGCGATGCGTTGCTCGAGCAACAAATTCCGGTCGAGGTCCAATCCGAAAGTGATCGTCAGGCCGAGCATCCGGCGTACGCGTGGCTCACGGCGCTGCTCGCGATCATGGTCGATCCGACTGCAAGCTACGAAATCGTGGGAGTGCTGAGGGAAGTGTTCGGAATCTCCGACGAGGAGCTGGCGCGATTTGCTCAAGCCGATGGCTACAAGTTTCAAATCGAGCGGAAAACCAACGGGCGCGGTGTCGTTGCGGACAGGTTGAATTTGCTGAGGCAGGTTCGCGAGACCTTGCCCCATCAGCCGCTCTTTAGCGCGGTGCGCGAGATCGTGCGAATGACGCAGCTGCGCGAGCGGCTGCGGACTTTGCCGCGCGAAGAATTCGGCAATTCGACGAACGACCTGGAGAAACTGCTCAGTGCAGCGGCAGCCGCCGAAGCGCGGCAGGAGTCGCTGGCCGACTTCACCTTGACGCTTCGGCGCAATTTCGATGAGGTCCGCGAGACTGAACCGGCGGAAGCCGATGCGGTCCAACTGATCACCGCGCACAAGGCGAAAGGATCGGAGTGGGACACGGTGATTGTGCCCTTTTTAGCGCGTGAGGCGCGGCTCGGCGGGAACATTCGCTATCCGCTCGTCATTGCCGGAGAGCAACCGTTCATTGCGTTCGACCGAAGCGATCGCGCAGATCTGGAAGAAGAAATGAAAAAGGTCCAGCGGCAGGAAATGGAACGCCTGCTTTACGTAGCGCTCACACGCGCGCGCCACACCCTGGCGCTCGCGTTCGATCTTAACTTCTTTCGAGGCAAACGCGGCGTCCACAGCGACACACAACTCAAATGGCTGCAGGCCGATGTAAACGAGGCGAACGCTGAAGTCATGTCGACTCTTTCGGATGAAGCGACGGCTTGCGAGAAAACCGCTGCACGTCACAAGGAACGGGCACCTGAATCCGTCGTCGACAGTTTGCGCGCGCTTCGATTTGAGACTGGTTGGGTGGACATCGCTCGGCAGCGAGCGGCTTCTATTATAGAGACAGTCACTCCGAGTGAGTTCGCACCGGAAGAAGAACCGAGCGAAACATCAAGCGCTGAGCAATGGTTCGAGACCGAACCGGAATTGCGACCGCCGCGGATTGATAACCCAGCCACGCGTTACGGTGTTTGGTGGCACGATTTCGCCGAACAAATCCCTTGGTGGTCCGAGCGCGAGAAATGGAACGGGACTTTCGAGTGCACCCTTGCAGCGTCACCAGATCTCGCGCGCTCGAAGCGCGAATGGCAGTTGTTGCGAAACCAGATCGAATTGGCCGAGGGGCTCGGCCGTCATTTGCGCGACGCGAATTTAGTTCGCCAGGAGATGCCGTTCTTCTGGCGAATCGATGAGCATAAATGTCTGGAAGGAATAATTGACCTCGCGCTCTTTGAAGCAAATGCAAAGAAATGGTTCATCTTGGATTGGAAAACCAATCGACTCGAGCCCGCTCAGACAGACAAGTTGCGTCTCTCCTATGGGGCGCAGATCGCAGCGTACTGGAAAGCCATCGCCGAGATGACAAAGTTGCCGGTAAGTGCAGGAATTTATTCGACGTTTACCGGGCAGCTTCTCATTTACAGCGAAAACGAACTCGGCGCCGAGTGGGAGCGACTCAAGAATTTACCGGTGAACGATCTTGCCAACGAGATCGCGGATTCCCGGTAGCGCACAGCTTGCTCGCCCGTGTGCGGGCTTCGCGTCTGGTACTGAGCGTGTCTCTCGATCAGCTCTCGCGCTCTCCGCGAATAAATTGCTCGACGCAGCGATACGCTTCGTCGTCAGTCATTTGAACCGGCGGATGCTTCGAAAAATAGGCAGACGGGGAATGCAACACGCCACCTATGCCGCGATCAAGCGCAAGTTTGCAGCAACGGATGGCGTCGATGGCCACGCCGGCGGAGTTTGGCGAATCCTCGACGGAAAGCTTCACATCGATTTCCATCGGCACATCGCCGAAGAGCCGGCCTTCCACCCGGATAAAGGCAATCTTATTATCGAGCTGCCAGGGCACGTAATCGCTCGGGCCGATGTGGATATTTTCATCCGCGAGACGATCGCCGATCACCGATTGCACCGCTTCGGTTTTCGAGGTTTTCTTCGATGCCAACCGGGTGCGATTAAGCATGTTTAGAAAATCGGTGTTACCGCCAGTGTTTAGTTGATATGTACGCACGAGTTTAACGCCGCGCTTCCGGAAAAGATCCACCATCATTCGGTGTACAATGGTCGCGCCCATCTGCGCTTTGATGTCATCTCCAATGATGGGCAGATTCTTGTCCGCAAATCGTCTCGCCCACTTTGGATCGCTGGCGATGAAGACGGGGATGTTATTGACGAACCCGAGGCCGGCCTCCAGCGCGCAACCGGCATAAAAACGCGTCGCCTCTTCCGAACCGACAGGGAGATAATTGACCATCAATTCAGCGGAGGAATTCTTCAATTCGGCGATGATTTGTTCGCGGGTGGATTCCTTTTCCAGCGGGAGAAATGTGCGCAACGGGTCCTGGTCGCGCATATGTGGTGGGTAGCCATCGAGAACGCAGCCCATCTTTACGATCGCGCCGGTGAGCTTGATTTTCTCACGGAAGGCCTTTGTGCAATTGGGCGGCGAGAAAATCGCTTTGCTGACGTCGAGACCGACCTTACGGCGGTCGATGTCAAAAGCAGCGACAACCTCGATATCGCTCGGGCGGTAGAATCCGATCTCCCTGTGCATCAGCCCGATGGCAGAGCCATTGACGGAGGAGCCGTCATAAAAATTAATTCCTTGGACAAGAGAGCTGGCGCAGTTTCCGACGCCGACAATGGCGATTCTTATTTTTCTCATTTCTAAAATGTTAAAAGTGAAAAACTACTCGAATTAAATGATTCGAAGCAAGACCGAAGTTAGGCCGCTTCAATCACGATGCGGTGTGCCCGCCTGTGGCGGCTCCGAGTATTGCAAGCGCGAAATGTGTCCGAAGTCGCGCCAGCTTGCAAGAACTGATATAAGAGGAAAAGTCACGGGCACTCTTGGTGCAAAGAAGGCCTCTGCAAGGAGATAGATGAAATGCGCTTGAACTTGGCGGCCATCGGCATACTGATCGCTGCTCTGGCCGTCTCGTCGCAAGCATTCGGAGTCCCCACTTACACGATCGACCAAGCAGTCGCCGTCGCCGAAGAGCACAATCCGGAAATCCTAATCGCCCGAAAAAAAGTACAGGGCGCGCGCGGCGGCGTGATTGAAGCGCGCTCGGGATTTCTCCCGTGGCTAACCTCGAACGGGCTGGTGGATAAGCGGCAAACGCAGAGCGAAACGAATCTCCGTCAGGAAGATTACAACGTAACGCTAAAGCTCGAACAGAATCTTTATACTGGCGGAGCAGTGACCAGTCAGCTGGCGATTGCGCGATTGAACGTCGAGAAGCAGAACTATGAATTGCAGGAGATCGCCAGCCGCGTGGCGATGGATGTGCGGATCGCGTTTAACGAACTTCTGCTTAATCGGGCAAAGGTGCGGGTCCGACAGGATTCCGTCCGCGTCCTCGACGAGGAACTCAACAGCCAGCAGCAAAGTTTTAGCGCCGGCATCGTTAGTAACCTGAACGTGCAACGCGCTCAAGTGGCGGTGGCCAATGAGCGGCCGGAGCTTTTTAACGCCCAGACACAACTAAAAAATTCATACCTCCGGCTTGGCGATCTTTTCGGCACAGAGGTTCATCCAAGCGGGGAGACGCCCCCATTCGAGGTTTCTGGAGAATTGCAATATCAGTCGAACCATCCGGATCTGAAAGACTGCCTCGCCCGCGCGGATGCAAACCGGGCGGTAATCAAAGCCCGCCAAAAGGACATCGAGATCGAGGGCCAGCAATATATCCTCGACCGAAGCGCGACGCGACCACACGTCCGGGCATTTTCCGGGTACGAGGTCTACAGCGAGCGCGACCCGGATGTCGGTCCAGAATTTAATTACGGCGGCGTCGTGGGGATAAACGCGACGTGGAACATTTTTGATGGGCATGCGACCAAAGGGCGCATGCAAGCCACACGCGCCCGCCGCGAAGCAGCCGTGCAAGCCCTGGCAGCCGCTCGCCGCGCGGTGGCCTCGGAAGTGCGGAGCGCTTTTTTTGACCTCCAACAGGCTGAACGCGTGCTCGAAACAGAGACGACTAACGTTCAGGCAGCAGATGAAGCTCTCGAGATTGCCAAAAGTAATTTCGCTGCTGGATTAGGAACACAACTCGATATTCTGCAAGCCGCCTCTGACGTGACTCGGACGCGGACGACCCGACTCAGCGCGATTTATTTGCACAACGTAGCTCTTGCGCGTCTCGTGCACGCCTGCGGGAGTTCTGCGGAAGCGCTCGATTTCGGTTCAAAAATCGAGAGCGCAAAGAAAGCAAACCGCAATACAACGCGAGCAGCCGACGTCGCGCGCCCACCGGAAAACTTAAGTAAGCGATGAAGCAAAGATTTTCGTTTCGAGATGGTCAGTCTGTAGCCGTCGCCCTGTGGGCGACGCCACGCATGCGTGTTAGACGCATCAGGGCGGCGCTTCCCACAGGGAAGCGGTTACAAAGAATGCGAACCGACAGGATCAAACGGATGTCAGTTCGTATTCATCTCTTCGTCGCGATCTTGACGGCTTGTTTTGTATCGCAAGCCAATGCCATCACACTTGAAACTGTTCTGCAAGCCACACTGGAAAGAAACCCGGCGATCCAGGAAGCAAAATCAGGTCTCGAACAAGCTGCCGGGCAACGGCTTGTTTTTCGTTCCGTCGCCTGGCCCGACGCTGAATTGGGCGTGCCAGCGGGTGTTCAGGCCGGTCACCGCTCGGGTGAAAGCGGAGTAAAAGGGTTTGGTTTGGGACGCGGTACCTTGACACAGACCTTGTTCAACGCCGGTTTGCCCGCTTCCATGCGGCGGGGCAATGTCGAAGTTTTGATTGCACAACAGCAACTGAACGTTGCCGTCGTGGAGCAGTTGCACGCGGCGCGCCTCGCGTTTTACGCGGCTCTTTACAATCAGTCACTGGAATCGATCCGCAGAGAACAGCAACGAAGACTGCAGGAGAACGTGGCTACTCAAAGAACCCGTTTCGAAGCTGGGCTGGCTGACAAGGGCGCGCTTACAAGCGCAACCGTGCAAGCGTCTGAGTTGGAGACCCAAATTGAAGGCGCGCATCGCGCCTATTTGGAAGCGCAACTGCAATTAGCCCAGGCGATGGCGATCAATCCGGCAAGCGCATCGCTGCCCGAGCCTGAAGGCGAACTACAATCGATTCCCATGCGCGTTGATCTCGATGTCGAAACAGCAGCGGCCTTGCAGCGGAGGGCCGATCTTAAACTTGCGCATTTGTTCGTGCGTGCTGCCAACGAAGATCAGCGAATTATTGCAGCGGACTATTATCCAATCGTAACGGGGAGCCTTCCGGGGGAATATGTTCCGGTAACGGGTATTCACCGCGAAGGCTCGACGAGCAAGACACAGGATTTTATTGGGTCGGAAATTCGCGAGAAGGCAACATCCACTTGGCGGGTCATCGATAACGGCCAGGTGGGGGGCGCAGTTCTCAAGGCGCGCTCGGTAAAGGAGATAAACGAGCTGACCTGTCGAAAGCTGGAAGCGAATATCCCCCGCGAGCTGTCGCGCATTGCCGACTGGCTCAAGGCAACCGAGGAACGCGAACGATCGCTCGCTGGCGCTTCTGAAGCCGCAGAGGAGAGCGCGCGGGTGATCCAGCAGAATGTGGGTAGTGGCCTTGTGTCACCGCTTGATTACCGTGTTACGCAAAATGCCTATTTGGAGACCAAGAGCGGATTGTTAGAGGCGATTTATCAACACAATGTCGCAGTGGCCGAGTGGGACCGTGCCACCGGGCGCTACTTTCAATTTTCCGACGACAACACGAAATCGCGGTAGCACTGCGCAGCCTGACGATCGCTTTAATCGAACGGGCGTTTCCACTCTGCTGTCTTGGGAATAACGTCCTCAAGATCTCCTCCAAAGAGGCAAGGTGAAAAGGCTTGGGTAGCAGCTTATTGCAAAGAAGCGTTACGGACACCAGACTAGCTTTTCCAAAATTGAAATTGCCGGAATCAAAAAGAGTTTTGTCAGGCGGTGGAGTAGTGCTCGTGCTCCTTTTCGCGCTGGCATACTATTTCCTCACGCCGGTGGCAGAAGTGGCGACCGTGCGTCGCGGTACCGCCATTTCGGCTGTGTACGGCACGGTCCGGATCGAGCCGGCTTTTGTGGTGCGCGTTCGCGCACAAAATGATGGTTTCATCCGTTTAGCGGAATCCTTTTCAGCCGGTCGTGGCGCAATCGGCAAAAGCGTCGAAAAAGGACAGTTGCTGGCGACAATCGCCGACGAGGAAACATCCCGAGAACTGAAGCAAGCCCGCGCCGATTTACAGGCAGCCATCGACCGCGCGGCTCTTCCAGTCCCCTCTTCGGAGCTGCTCAAAACAGCTGAAGACAATCTGCAACGCCTCGAAAAGGTGGTTGGCTCGGGCAATGTACCCGCAGTCGAATACCAGAAGGCGAAGAGCGAAGCGAATCGTTTGCGGGGCGCCGTCGAGACGGAGCGGATTGAGCGTGACCGCAACCTCAACTCTCTGAAGGAAACGACCAAAAAATTGGAGGCGCAGATGAAGAGCGCCGAGGTGCGGGCGCCGATTGATGGGATTCTTACAAATGTTCAGACAATCGATGGCGAGCTGGTTTCAGACGGCAACGAGCTTTTCACCGTTTCGTCGCGAAGGAATTACGTTCGCGGCGAAGTGAACGAAGAAGATGTGGGTGAAGTAAAGCCGAGGATGAAAGCCAAAGTGCAACTGTACGCTTACCGAATGCGTAACTTCACTGCGCGCGTCACTTCGGTCCAGCCAGCAGCCGACCCCACTACTCAGCGGTACACCGTTGTGTTGGAGATGGAAAATCCACCGGACAATTTGATGGTTGGAATGACCGGCGAAATGAACATTATCACTGGCGCCCATGAAAATGCGCTTCTGGTGCCAACGCGCGCTCTTCTTGTGGATCAAGCATTGGTTGTGAACGGAGGAATTGTGCATGCACGCACGGTGAAGGTGGGATTTCGAACCCTCGATTTCGCAGAAGCGCTCAGTGGTCTGGAACCGGGCAGCCGCGTGATCGTGGCGGACCAGGACAAGTTTCGCCCCGGTGAACCGGTGCGTCAGCGAATCGTCAGTCTGCCACCGCCACCGACTAAACCGTGACTCCGCCGCTCTACATTGCTCTGCGTTTCCTTACGCATCGCAAGCGGGCGTTGCTGTTGAGCTTGAGCGGCGTCGTCTTTGGCGTCGCAATCTTCATCTGCACACAGGCGCAGACCCAGGGCTTCTCGAGCTATTTCATTGACTCAACCATCGGCAGCAATGGCGCGCTGGTTGTTAGATCACGTTTTCGTCCGCGCTACGAGCCTCTGATGGTTTCAGCAAGAGGTTTCAAGGAGCGGGTGGGTCGCCGTCTTTATTTTGAAGGCATCACTAACGCTAATGAAATCATGCGGGTAAGCAGACAATTCTCCAATGTCGTTTCCTGTTCGCCGGTCCTGCGTGGAACGGTGAGCGCACGTGCCGGATTTGAAAATGCGACAGTCGATCTTTTCGGAATCGATCCGGCTTTACACGCGCACACGACAGACATCCTCCACAAGCTAATCGCGGGGAACTACGATGATTTTCGAAACAATACCAGCTCAATCATCCTCGGCTCGCGGCTCGCAGAAGACCTGCTTCAGGTTGGCATCGGCGACACCGTGCAATTGCTGGCGCCCAATGGCGAGTACTGGCGATTTAGTGTTGCGGCGATCGCTCGCGCCGGGATCGGCTCGATTGATTCCACCCGGATTTACGTACACGCCCGGATTGCACAGGCCCTCCTGCAGCAACCTTCCGGCGCCTCAATGATCATCTATAAACTGCGCGATCCCGATCGCGCGCCTGCATTGGCGCAACATTTCGAGGCACTGTTTCAGCATGGCGCGACGAGTTGGCAGGACCGCGAAGAGAGCACACTGCAACTTTTCCTAACTCTGCGAATGTCTGTGGCGATCACTACTTCTCTTATCATTCTCCTGGCTGGCTTCGGCATTTTTAATGTGCTCACCATGTCGGTGCTCGCCAAAATAAAGGAGATCGCGATCTTGCGTTCCATGGGTTACCGGCGCATCGACATTTCCTCTATCTTCTTGTGGCAGGGCGCGCTCATCGCTGCGGCGGGTTCGGTACTCGGTTGTTTGCTCGGCGCGTTAATGACCTGGGGCGTGTCGCACATTCCCATTCGTCTCCGCGGGTTGCTGTACACGAATTACTTTTTGGTGACATGGGATTGGAGGCACTACGTGTTTGCGACATTGCTCGCGATCCTGGCCGTGTTCATCGCGAGCTATGTCCCCGCGCGCCGTGCGGCTGAGTTGCCACCGGTTGTCACGATTCGAGGTTCCAGATGAACGGGGAAACATGTCTCAGTTGCGAAGGGATCGAACGTTATTTGGGCGAAGAAGAGGAGCGCGTCCATGCCCTCCGGGGCGTATCGCTCGATATCGAGCCCGGCAGCGTCCACGCCGTTGTCGGTCCGTCGGGATGCGGCAAAAGTTCGTTGCTCTACATTCTTGGCCTACTGGATCACCCCGACGCCGGCCGCGTTTCAATCGAATCGGAGCCAGTGTCTCAGTTGAGTGATGACGAGCTCGCGCATAAACGGAGCAAGTTCATCGGCTTCATCTTTCAATTCCATTTTTTGATGGAGGATTTCACTGCGCAGGAAAACGTGATGATTCCGATGCGCAAGCTGGGGCAACTTTCCGATAACAAGATGCGCGAACGCGCTGCCGGCTTGTTGGAAGCGGTAGGTTTGGGCGACAAATTACGCAGACCGAGCCGCCATCTTTCCGGAGGCGAACAACAGCGGG
>WNFX01001068.1_pt1 | contig 27944 bp, 25 predicted proteins | sample 5400111 | NCBI WGS metagenome assembly WNFX01 (sample SAMN13153363, study PRJNA577476) | soil metagenome | isolation source: 40 cm soil or saprolite under grassland replicate 1 | place: USA:California | collected 2016-06-15
ATTTGTAATCAGCAGGTCGTCGGTTCGAATCCGACTGCCGGCTTTCCTCCAAAGATTCCGATTTGCCGAGGGGACAATGTTCCAAAAGTTCTCCGCTTCTTCGAATGTCACCAACTCTCGATACGTGCGATAGAGAAGAACTCAAACTGGCCCATTTTAAAATATCATTTGAGTCACGTCGGTGTTGTAACGTTCGTGAACATGTCGCAAAGGGTTCCACGGTTCGTGAAAAGCGGCCTCGCTCTTGTGTGCAATGTAAGGTTCAACGGTTCGATCGGGTGGAAAGATTACAACGTTTTTGACCTGATCTTCCACATGACAGCCGAAGCTTTGTGCTTTGTTAAAAAGCTCGCCAAGTTCTTTACAACAATATTTCATCTTGTTTTCTCGTTTGTGCTGATAATGACCCAATGCCCAGCGTCCGGCTTTTCTGCTTTGATCGGATATGGTGGACGTTGCACCGCTAGAATCGTTTCCGAAGAAACGAAAAAAGCAGTCCAATAATTATTGCAACTAATGTTTTCTTCAAGACCACACGGGAATGGTTGGTGTTTCCATTTCTCACTCGTTCTACGGAAACGGAGGAACGAAGTTCCCGAAAAAAGCTGAACGGCGATTGAGCCTGTCCTCAAGCAGCCCAGCTAGAAGGGGGCGATACAGAAAATCGGGGAATCTCTGTCAACACGAATGGACACGAATGCACACGAACAATGACCTACCCCGAAACACACGAATGACGTTGAAGCAAAGGAACTCAGAAAATGTAATTTGAGATGGATCCGGCGAATTGCAGAGAAGAGGCTCTAAGCGAGCCATTGCGTGAGCCCGGCTCAAGTGGCGGTAAGACCCGCCCGGATTACAGCGGATATCAGGATTGACGCAAGCGCGACTTCATCGCGACGATTCCGGAGTTGCTTTCGGGTGCTCTTGAATGCGTCGCGCGTTAACACAACTGCTTCCCGAGGATCATCGGTCAATCGAGAAGCGAAGCTATAAACGGCGGGATAGTAACGAGCGACCAAACTATCAAAACGTGAGCTTTTCGCTTTTATCGGCGGCATCCTTTTTTGATTGGTCGCAGCCCCATTGCCTGTCCTTACTCCGGTTGGTGTTTCCATTTCTCATCTCTTTCTACGGAAACGGAGGAACGAAGTTCCAGAAAAAAGCTGAACGGCGATTGAGCCTGTCGTCAAGCAGCCCAGCTAGAAGGCGCAATACGGAAAATCGGGAATCTCTGTCAACACGAATGGGCACACGAACAATGACCTGCTAAAGTCTAACGCCCCTCTTTCTCCCTAGCGTCTCAGAAATAGAACGCGCTCAGCGGGCCCTAGTAGCGCGAAAACGCCTTCTAGCGGCAGGTCAGGGCAAAGGCATCCCCGGATACCCACCGTGTTTTAGATTCTTGAAACAGCTAATTTTCCAATTCGGGGGTGGGTTATGCTGAATCAACATCCCGCGAATTCGTCTTTAGGCAGAGATGAATTCTTCTTTTCCGTCTGAGCGGCAACTGGCCCATTTCAAATTGCGAAAGCTCGCTCCCGCCCAGAATACTTGCGCAAGAACTTAAGGAACTAACCGGAGAAAGAATACTAAACCTTTATGATCCTCGCCATCGAGTCCAGCAAGGCCATTAACAATTAATCCCAAGTTAAGGAAAAATCTTGTCTAATTCTTTTACCAAACTATGGCTGCCTTGAATCTTTAAGCGGCCAGTCAAGTATGCCCACGGGACTTTAAGGGTTTTATTTGACATGGAAACCCAGTCTTCATCGCTCGCTGCGAAGGTGACATTTGGATTGTCAATATTTCCCCTACCCATTTTGTAAGTTCCATCATTTACACTCAGCCACCATGGGCCTCCGTTTGGACCACTGAGTTCCCATTGGTAGGTAGCATGCACTCCTTTTGCCTTGTCTGCTTGAAAAGCGTCTTGCCTCTTATCCAAGGCCTGTTGCGGTGTAGAACTCTGCTGCCTACTAGTTTGCTGCGCTTGGCACGGTGACGCAAGCGCGAGCGCTGCGAACGCGAACAACACGTAAAGACTTTTGTTTTTCATTATCAATAATGTAATTTACCTCATCAGTGAATGCGCTCGGGGCGTATTTTGCAAAAGATTGACCGTTTCTTGTCCTTAGAGCGCGTGGTTTTGATCAGGCCGCGGCGGTTTCGCCGACCCGCAGGCTCATGCCCATCACCCGGAAGATGCGGTCGCGTTTTTCCAGGTAACCGGGCGAATCGAGGTCGCGTGGGCGCGGAAGATCGACATCGACAACTTCGTGAATGATCGCGGGACGGTTGCTCATGACCAGCACGCGATCGGCTAGTTGAATCGCTTCTTCGATGTCGTGCGTGACAAAGAGAATTGTTTTCTTTTCGCTTTGCCAGATGCGCACAAGATCGGTGCGCATTTTTAGCCGCGTCAAAAAATCGAGCGCGCCGAATGGTTCGTCCATGTAAATAATGTCGGGATTCGCGGCCAGCGCGCGGGCGATTTCGACGCGCTGGCGCATTCCGCCGGAAAGTTCGCGCGGATAAGCGCTCTCAAAACCGCGCAGACCGACCATGTCGATGTAACGCGCGATGACCTGGTCGCGCTCGGCGTGGTCGCGGTTGCGCAAGCCAAAGCCAACGTTTTCACGCACGTTTAGCCACGGAAAAACGCCATTTTCCTGGAAGACAAAAATGCGACGCCGATCGGGGCCACGCACTGGTTCGCCCTCGACCAGCGCTTCTCCCAAAGTAGCTTCAAGAAACCCGGCGACGATATTGAGCAAGGTCGATTTTCCGCAGCCGCTTGGGCCGACGATGCAGACGAATTCGCCGTGCGCGACATCGGCGCTCACGTTTTCCAAGACATCGATTTGTTCGCCGGCGCGTTTGCCTGGAAAACTCATCGAGATGCTTTGGATGGAAATGGCAGAGGTGCTGACTTTCATTAGAAGACAAACGCAAACATCGAACGCCCAACATCCAACATCGAAGTCCGAAGATTCATTGCTTTCGCTTGGTTGTTTGTTCACTGCGCTTTTCAGCGGTACGAATACTGGCGGCAAAAATGCGAATGAGCTCAACCGTTTCGCCAAGCAAAGGATCGACAGCGTGGGCTGGAAGCGCTGGAATGCGCGCGACGAGACGCAACCAGCGCTTAGTCTCACGCAGTTCTTTTAAGCAGACTTTGAGTTTGTGAATGAAGTCGGCGGGCGACTCCGCTGACTCCGCTTCACCTTGATTGGGAAGCGGGGATGTGCCCGAACGCAGTAATTGTGCGGCCACATGGTTCCCGGCCCGGGTCTTGGGAAGTTCTTCGACCAGCCGGACGATCGCCGCCGCATAATCAAGCAGCCGATCTTCGAGGTCGAAGACTCTGTCCTCGACTCGTTCGGCTCTATCGTTGTCCTCCACCGAGTAATTAGTTCGATGTTGAGCGTTCGATGTTGGATGTTGAATGTTTTCTTCCTCTTTCATCTTCTGGCGTAGCCCCAGCGCACCTCGTCGAATTTTTCCAATTGCCGCACAAGAAGATCGAGACTCAGTCCGATAAAACCAATCATCACCATTCCTGCTACGACAAGATCATACCGTTTACCGGCATTGCGCGCGTCGATGATTAAATAACCAAGACCGCTGTTGACCGCTATCATCTCCGCGGCCACCACCACCAGCCAGGCGACGCCGAGGGCAATGCGAATTCCGGTGATGATTTGGGGCAGACTCGCACGGAAGATTACCCGCCGGAAAAGTTCGCCTCGGCTTAAGCCGAAATTCTGCGCAGCGCGCAGGTAAACCGGCTGCATGTTCTGCACCGCGGCGATTGCGGAAACTGTGATTGGAAAAACGCTGGCGAGAAAGATCAGAAAAATCGGAGCGGCGTCGCTCACACCGAACCACAGGATCGCGACTGGAATCCAGGCGATCGGCGAAATTGGCCGGAGAATCTGCAGAATCGGATTAAAGGCTTGGAAAGCCCGGGTGTACCAGCCGAGCACCAGTCCAACTGGCACGCCGATGAGCACAGCGAGCGTAAATCCCCACGTCACGCGAAAGAGCGACGCGACAATGTATTTGAAGAGCAGGCCCTTTTGCACCAGCTCGATGATCCCGCGAAGAACATTGCCCGGAGTCGGAAACAAATCGCTGTGCGAAATCCGAACGGCCAGACCCCACGCGGTAAAAAACAACGCCAGCATCCCTACCGCGCGGACGGTTCGCCAAAAACGCGAATCCGGATTTCGAAACCAGGTCGATGCCCTTCTTTTCTTAAAGCGTTCCTCCGGCTCCGAGCTGGAGATCACCGGGGAAGTTCGCGACGGCGAGACACCTTCGCCAGCACTCGGGGCGAGTGCGCTACCCGGAGATCTGGAGTCTGCGCTCATTTCTTTGCCGGCTCCCAATCGTAAGGCTGCACAGCGCTCTCGTCGGTCACAAAAGACGCGTCCGTGTAATCCTCAAAATGCGCCGTGCCGTTGAGAATGCCGGCCTCACGTCCAAGCGCCTCGATTTCTTCAAAGTCCGGTTTGCGCAGCGTGAGGTTTGTGTATTTCACGCGATCGGGCGGCTTGCTCAGCACAAATGAGAGCAAGCGCGGATTTTGGTTGTAATAATTGTTCGCCACAAATTGGGCGGCTTCCATTCGGTGATCCATGCTTTTGTCGATCCACTTGCCACTTTTCGCGATGCCGTCCACGAGTCGTTGCACGACATCACGATGATTCTTAATCATGTCTTCGTGCACCGCGAGCACGCACGAGATAAAGTTCGGCCACACATCTTTCGTCAGCCAAAGCACGCGCCCGTAACCGTCGAGTTCGGTTTGACCCATGAACGGTTCGCCACTGGAAATGGCATCGACGGCCTTTGCGTAAAGCGCTGCCGGCATATCGGGCGGCGGCATCTCGACAAGCTCAATGTCTTTGATCGACATGTGCGCCTGTTTGAGCGCGCGGAAAATCAACAGCCGCTGATTGGAAAACCGGTTCGGCACGGCGATGCGTTTGCCCCGCAAATCTTCCATCCGATAAATCTTCGAATCTTTGTGTACCATCACCGCCGAGCCATCGCGATGCCCGAGATAAACGATCTTGATTGGGACGCCTTGCTCGCGCAGCGCCATCGCCATCGGCGCCAGGATGAACGTCGCCGGGGTGTAACCAGAAAGATAGGCTTCTTTCAATTCCGGCCAGCCATTGAACCGCAGTGGCGTGAAGATACTTTCGCCCGCAATTTGTTTATTGATGAAATCGGTGACCGGGCAGGTGAGGTGACAGGTCACCGGAAGAAATCCGATTCGGAACTTATTCCGATCAGTCCCACTCGCGTTGACTGCCGCGAACAAATGCAAGTTCAACCACGCGTGAATGAACGTGATAAGCACGAGCCACACGATCGCAACCCAAATCAATGTTTTCCTAAGCGACATGTCTTAAAATGACGAAATCCGAATGACAAATGACGAAGAATGACGAGGTCATAATGACAAAAAGATCAAGCTTCGAACATTGTCGTTGTTCTTTATTTCAAGATTTGTCATTCGTGCTTCGTCATTCCCCAAGCGGCTACAACAATTGATAAGGATCGACGTCGACCGCAACTGTCACATCTTCCGGAAACGGCAATTTGTCGAGCGTCTCGCAGGCGAGCCGGCTGAGACGCATAATAGCTTCGCCGCGGATTAGAATGTGAAACCGGAATTGACCTTGCAATTTCTCGAGCGGCGCGGGCGTTGGGTCGCCCAGAATAAATTTAGAGCCGAGTGATTCTCTAAATCTGCGCACCAGAGTTTCAGCCGAGAATTTTGCGCGCGCTTCATGCGGGGAACGCACCGTGATCAAAATTGCGTGTTTGAACGGTGGGAAATCGCAGCGCTCGCGAAATTCAAGTTCCTGCTGGAAATAGCCGGCGAAATCGTGATGCCGTGCAAACTGGATAGAGGGCGAAAACGGAGTGTAAGTCTGCACAAACACTTCGCCTGATGTTTCGCCCCGCCCGGCGCGCCCCGCCACCTGCGTGAGAAGCTGGAAGGTACGTTCACCCGCGCGGAAATCTGGCAGATGCAACGCGAGATCGGCGTTAATGATTCCGACGAGCGTCACGTTCGGGAAATGCAGGCCTTTGGCAATCATTTGTGTGCCGACCAGGATATCGATCTTACCAGTGCGAAAACTTCGCAGCGTTTCGCGATACGCTTCCTTGCGCGTCATGGAGTCCGCATCCATGCGACGCACGATCGCCGTCGGAAAAATGTGCGCCACGGTCGATTCGACTTTCTCCGTGCCGAACCCGGCGTAGATCAGCGCGTCTTTGCCGCAAGCCGGACATTTCTTTGGCACGGCTGCGGTATGCCCGCACAAATGACAACTCAACCGTCCGGCCCCGAAAGCTTTCGCGGGATGCCGATGGAAGGTGAGTGCCACGCTGCAGTTCGGACAATTGCGCGCTTCGCCGCAATTGCTGCAAAGAAGCGAAGTGGAAAAGCCGCGGCGGTTCAGAAATAAAATTGTTTGCTCGCGTTTTTCCAGACGATCGGCAATGGCAGCGCGCAATTTTTCCGACAGAATCGCGGCCGCCTTTTCCTTCCTGCGCTCCTGCCGAAGATCGACAATACGCATGAGAGGCATCTGTTTTTCGTCGATTCGCTGGGTGAGCGTGGCGAGGCGATATTTGCCGGTGGTGGCGTTGTGATAACTCTCGAGCGACGGCGTCGCGCTTCCGAGAACAACCACACACTTCTCGATCTTGGCGCGGACGACCGCGACATCGCGTGCGTGATACCGTGGCGCTTCCTCCTGTTTGTAAGTTGTCTCGTGTTCTTCATCGACAACAATCAGTCCGAGGTTTTTCAGCGGCGCGAACACTGCGCTGCGCGCGCCGATCACAATACGCGCGCGACCGGAATGGATCTTGTGCCATTCATCGTGGCGTTCGCCTTCGGATAAATGGCTGTGCAATACCGCGACCGCGTCCTGCGCTTCGGCGAAGCGGCCTTTGAAACGCTCAACCGTCTGCGGCGTAAGCGAAATTTCCGGGACCAGAACAATCGCGGTGCGTCCGCGGTCGAGCGCGGCGCGAATCGCCTGCAAATAAATTTCGGTCTTCCCGCTGCCTGTCACACCGTGCAGCAAGATTGGGCGCGCGTTTTCCGGCGAGTCGAGCGCCTGAGTGACTTCCCTCAGCGCCAGCGATTGCTCGTTATTCATAACTAAATTCGACGTAGCGATGAATTGCTCGTCAGCATGGGGATCGCGGATGACTGCTTCTTCGCGCAACTCCGCGAGTCCACGCCTGACCAGCGCGCGCAGCGTCTGATTGTCGAGAGATGTCTGCCGCAGCAGGTCCGCCGCGCGCATCGGCGTTTCTAGTCGCGACATCGCTTCCAGAAGTTCGGCCTGACGCGGCGCGCGCTTTCGCAATTTCCCAATTTCCTCGTTGTCGATTTTGCGCGTGGGGCGGACGAACAATTGCTTTTTCCACCCGACTTCCGCGCGCCGGATCACTTGCGGCAGCAAACTGCGCATCACCGTTTCGATTGGACAGCAATAGTAGGCGCTGATCCACCGCGCCAACTCGAGCATTTGCTCGCTCAAGATCGGCGACTCGCCGACGACTGCTTCGATCGACCGGATACCTTTCGCTTCGCTTCGCTCGAGGACTGAGACGACGGTAGCCAGACCAGATTTGTCGCGAAATGGGACGCGCACCCGCGATCCGACGCCGACTCGATCCGCCAATGTTTCCGGAACGAGATAATCGAGCTCACGATGGATCGCTCTGTCGATAATTACTCGAATAAAGCTCGGCTTGGACACAGATTAGCTTTGATTGATCGACGCAACGATGCGTGGATTGATGTTTACTGAGTTAAGCCGCGTTCTATCAGTTATCCACTCTTTCGCATCGCCAGCCATGATCCGATTCCTGTTCAAATTCGTCCTATGCATTCTGCTCGCGGTGGCCGCGGGTTTTGCTTACCTGGCAGTGCAATCGGGCGATCCGGTTTACACGTTTTACGAATGGATGAGCCCGGCCCGGTTTCATCAGTACGATCGTCTGATTCGCTCGGTTGCGATAGAACATCATCTCGATCCGATGCTGGTAAAAGCGGTCGTTTGGCGCGAGAGCCGGTTTGATCCAAAAAAATATGGCGGCGCCGGAGAGCGCGGGCTCATGCAAGTGAGCGAAAAAGCGGCCAACGAATGGGCGCGCGAAAATAAGGTCGCCGACTTTCGCGTCGAGCAACTCTTCGATCCAAAAACAAATCTCGAAGCAGGCGCCTGGTATTTGCGTCGCGCGTTCGAGCACTGGGAAACGCAATCAGACCCCATGGCCTTTGCGCTGGCCGAATACAACGCCGGCGCCAGCCGGGCGCAGCGATGGAGCGGCGGGAATGGCGTCGCCGCGATACCGCCGCGAACCTTCCTCCAAAAGATCAATTTCCCTGGAACAAGGAAATATGTCGAATCAATCATCGCGCGCTACGAATTCTACCAGCGACGCGGCCGCATGTGACGAACACGCGCACGCTCACAGCCAGAGTCGTCGGCTGTCGCGCCTTGACCATTAGCCGCGATACGCCTGCCGGCAAATCGTTAAATCATTAAAAGTGTTACAATGTTAAAAGGGTGTGCACCGCGGCGGGCGTTACCAATTTAACTTTTTAACCGTTTACGTTTCAACAAACTGCAGTCGCCGTTTCAGCGGCGCGCGACTTACATTCGCCCGTGGTGACGCTTAAACATCGACGAGGCGGCAATCTGGGTTAACGGTTTCGGTAATGACCAAAGAGGAGATAGCCGGCGTACTAGAGCAAATCGCGACGCTGCTGGAATTGAAGGGCGAGAATCCCTTTAAAATTCGGGCCTATGCAAATGCGGCGCGCGCGATCGAGACCTTCGGCGGAAATATTTCGAATCTTCAGGATGAAGAAGCGCTCGCGAAAATTCCGGGCATTGGCAAAAGCATTGCGGATAAAATTAAGGAATTCGCAGCCACTGGTTCGCTGAAATATCTGGAAGAACTACGCGCGGAATTTCCTGCGGCGATCTTGCAGTTGTTCTCGATTTCCGGCCTCGGGGCGAAAAAGATTAAAGCACTCTATGACAAACTTCACATCAGCTCCATCGAACAGTTGCGCGAAGCGTGCGAGACCGGCCGCGTCGCGGAACTACCAGGGTTCGGCGAGACGACACAACTAAAGATCTGTAAAGCGATCGAGGAGCGAGCCAAACATTCGGGATATTTTCAGTTCGGCCAGATCGCGCAGGAAGCGGAAACATTGAAAAGTGATCTCGCTGGACACCCCGACGCGCTGCAGGTCGATGTTGCGGGCAGCTATCGGCGCCGGAAAGAAATTGTCCACGATGTCGATCTCGTAGTGGCGACAAAGAAGCCCGACGCGATCACGAAATTTTTCGTCGCGCATCCGTTAGTGGAATCGATCATCGCGCAAGGGCCGACTAAATCGAGTGTGCGGCTTCGTTCCGGGGTTCAATGCGACCTGCGCGTGGTGAGCGCCGCGGAGTATCCTTTTGCGCTAGCTTACTTCACCGGCAACAAGGAGCACAATATCGAGCTGCGCAGCCGCGCATTGCAGCGTGGCTGGACGCTAAATGAATATCGCCTTGCGCCATTGCCGCCAAATCCGAAAGCTAAAAAGAAAGGGCCGGCGGAGAAAATTCCAAAGGTGCGCGACGAATCGGATTTGTACCGAGCGGTGGATCTCGATTTCATCGCGCCGGAATTACGGGAAAATAGCGGCGAATTCGAGGCTGCGGAAAAACATTCGCTGCCGCGCTTGATCGAGCAGGAGAACTTGCGGGGAACATTTCATTGTCACACCGCAGCGAGCGACGGCCATAACACCCTCGAAGAAATGGCGGAAGCCGCGCAGGCGTTGGGCCTCGAATATCTTGGCATTGCGGACCACAGCCGCAGCTCGATCCAAGCGCGCGGTCTTGACGAGGCAAAACTCCGCGCACAAGTCGCCGCCATACGAAAGTTAAACAAAAAGTTTAATGGCTTCCGTCTGTTCGCCGGAGTCGAGTGCGACATTCTGCGCGACGGCTCGCTTGATTTCGAGGATAAGGTTTTGTCCGAGCTCGACTATGTCGTCGCGTCCATTCATTCTGTTTTTAATCTGAGCGAACCGGATATGACCCGGCGCGTGATTCGCGCGATGGAAAATCCATTCGTCACCATGCTCGCGCATCCGACTGGCCGCTTGCTTCTGAAGCGCGAGCCGTACCAGATCGACATCCCGGCAATACTTGATGCGGCGGCCGAAACCGGCACCTGGGTCGAGCTCAACGCCGCTCCGAAACGGCTTGATCTAGACTGGCGCTGGTGGCCGCGCGCTAAAGAAAAGGGAGTGAAATGCGTAATTGATCCCGACGCTCACCGCGTGGAGCGTCTCCAGGATTTGTGGTTTGGTGTCGGCGTTGCGCGCAAAGGATGGCTGACAAAAGAGGATGTCGTGAATTGTTTGCCGCTGGGCAAGATCGAACAAGCATTGCAAGCCAAGCGCGAACCGTAGGGCGCGACAGTGCCAGTCCGGCTCGGACCCGAGCGCGCCGAAATTTGCTACGACACGCGCAGGCGAGGACGCCCGAGCGCCGCACAGGGTGGAAGCCTATGTTCCAGCCCGTTGCCGTTGTGGCAAGAACATGGTCAGACATTTGCATGCTCCGCCGGCTTTGATGAATTCGCTCATCGGCAACTCGTGACAGCGGTAGCCGCGTTCTTGCAACGTGGCCACGAGTTTCGGCGCGCCTTCCGGTAAGACGATGTCGTGCTCGAGCACGACGGCGTTACACGAAAAATGCATCGCCTCTTCTGGCAAAACATCGATTAATTCAGCCACATGTTCGCGAATCGCGCGCTGTCCATATTCATCGAACGCGGGCGGAAACCAAACCGCGCCGCCGTCGGGCAGCGGACAAAAGCAGGTATCGAGATGATAAAAACGCGGATCGACGAGTTCGACTGAGATTACGAGGCAGCCGAGCATGTCTGCCACCGCGCGATGCGATTGAATATCCGAACGAAATTTGTAGCCGCAAAAAAGCGCGTCACCTCCGAAAAGTGCATCGCCTTCACCTTCGAAGTACAAATGCTCGGGGAGCCACGCGATTTCGTAGCCGTGTTCTTCCATCCAGCGCGCAAAATGCGGCGCTTCCCCCGCGCGCTCCTTGTGCCGGAAATTACTCGGAATGAATTTCCGACCGACCGTGAGCCCTGCGTTGGCCGTGAAAACCATGTCGGGAAGCTTCGGCTGCGCTGCAACCAAATCGATTTTGCAATCCAGCTTCGAGAGCGTCGCATGTAATCCGTTCCATTGCTCTTGCGCGAGCGCCGCTTCCGCGCCCCGGGCGCGGCTCATCCACGGATTGATCTCGTACTCGATGCCGTAGTAATCCGGCGGACAAAGGAGCAGCTCGCGCATAAGATCGCCAATCTACTCGCAAACGCGAAACACAGGCATTCTGCCTGTGCGGCCAGAGGAGAGGTTGTTCGCTGCATTCGTTTCAGCCCCGACTGCTTTCGGGGCTGGGTGCACAGAATGGAAGTCTATGTTCCGTCGCCAATGCCGCGGATTATCTATTGAGCGAAGCTTCTGCATAACTAACTGTGGACCTCACGGAGATAATCGGCGAGTTCGCGCAGGAACGGTTCCACGTCTGTGACCAGGCCGATTGATTGTAAAGGCTGGTGTTCAACCGCTCTCTCCACCGCCGAGGGATCAATGTCGACACAGACTGTTTTCACAGTCGGAGCGAGCATGCTAGCCACTGCGAGCGAATGCTGGACCGTCGCCAGCAGCATTACGTGGGTCACATCGGCCAGCTTTTTTCGCATGACTTTTTGAGCTTCGATTACGTCCGTCGTTACGCCGGGAATCGGTCCCTCATCGCGAATCGCGCCAGTTAGCACGATATCGACGTTGCGACGGACGCAGGCGTGCATAACGCCGCGGGTCAGGATTTTTTGATGCACGGCAGCGGAAATCCCGCCCGCCTCGCGAATTGTATTGATGGCACGCAGATGGTTTTCGTGCCCACCTCGTGCGAAGGCAAGATCCGGACTCATCCCCAATGACGTTCCAAACAAGGCGCGTTCCACGTCATAAGCGGCAAATGAATTTCCGGCGAAAAGGCGATCAACATACCGCGATTCAATGAGGCGCACCAAATGCTGGCCGGCCCCGGTCCGTACAATTGCGGGGCCAGCGACAATCGCGATTTTACCTTTCGCTGCGTGCGCGCGTTGCAACTCCTGAGCCAGTTCGCGAATGATAGCCGATTTCGGTTCGTCGGCGTCGATGATCGTGTTGATAAATTGAAACAGGTCAGTGCGCGACGTCGAGCGTTGCACCGGAACCACGCGAATGCCCTGATGACCGACCACAATCTCGTCACCTTTACTGACGTCGAAAAACTTAACTGCCCGGGCAGTGCGTTTTTTTCGGTCAACTGCAATTGCGCTGTCCATCATGGCAGGCTGAACTTCGATCTCTTTGCCATCGCATCGAACGAACGTTTGCTGGTTGGTTGTCACGTAGAAATCGCCCGGAAAAACTCCGTCCGCCGGGGACTGCGCCAGTTGCGCATCCTCGCGTTTGGCAACCTCCGCCCCGTGCTGTCGCAGGCGCAGGATCAGCTCGTCGAGCGCCTCACTTGTTTCGGCAGAGACCTCGATTCGCGCGAAGCTCTGATCCGCCCGCTTTTTGCCGATCGTGATCTCGCCAATCTTAAAATTCGCGCCGCGGGTCAAGATTTGATCCAGCACCTTTGGCAAAATGAGCGAGTCAATGATGTGTCCGCGCAGCTCGATCGTTTCCGAAAACATCCGCAAAATTTAGCCGAGGAAAGCGGTCGCGCCAGTGAGTCGAGCAAGACAGTCAATGCTCTCATGCTCTTGCTCGTTCTCTTACTCCTGCCCTGAAGCAATGCTTTTTTATTTTGGATTTGGAGCAAGAGCAAAAGAAAGAGTAAGAAATACCAAAGCGATATGGAAAAACCGAACGCGCGCGGACCCACCCCAAGCCGCAAAGCGCATCTTGCTTTGGGAGAAAAATTAAATCGCAAAGAAAAGCCACCGCCGCAAATGCCAGTGCGGGCCAGAAAAAATCGCCCGCACGCCCGCCGCGAAATCGGCCAGTAGATCGGCAAATATTATGCACGAGCATCTGCCAGCTCTCGCTGCAAAGATTACAACGGCGCTATCGACCAGGCCCGAGTACTTTGTCACCCAACCTGTGGAACTCCGAATCCTGCGAGGAATGTCTGAAGCAGAGATTAAAGATTTTGCTGCCAGTCACGGCTGGCGCGTCGTGCCGCGCCTCGGCGGACGCCAGGTCGAATTTTATAATGACGCGATCCGGAGCGTTGAGCTGTAGCCGAGATCGATGATCCCGGCCTGATTGCTGCGCTTTTCCCGCCGGGACCAACGATCCCGGCTACAACCGGCTGCTGGACAGCATCGGCGTGTTGGCTTACCAATGCGCGAGGCGTACTCAATGGAAGCAACGAAAATTTATTTCATCGTTTTCGGCGCTCTGACGATTGTCGGAGGCGTTGTCGGATACGCCAAAGCGGGCAGCGTGGCGTCGATTATCGCCGGTTCAATCGCTGGAGTCTTGCTGCTCGTGGCCGCGTTTCTTCTACCGGAACATCGCGCGGTGGGACTGGCGACAGCATTTATTATTTCTCTCCTCCTCGCTGCGCAATTCATTCCCAAATTTGCGCGGACTGGAAGAGTGATGCCGGCAGGCTTGATGTCGATCCTGAGTGCAATCGGGATCATCGTGGCGCTGGTCGCCTGGATAAAGAAGTAGTCACGTGGGAAGAATTCGTCTCCGGACGTGGCGGCGGCTGGTGCTGGTTTTATTCGGCGCGCTCTTCGCTGCGATTGTTTATCGCTGGATTTCCCTGGAGCGATTGCAGCACCTTGCGCCAGCAGAGGTGACTGTTACGCCAACGCCGGAAGCGACACCCACTCGCCCCCCGGTCATTACCGGCAAATTGGATACGGGTAAATTGTTCAACGGGATCACGTTTCACTCCACGGTTGAGACGCTGCTGGGAGTCGATGCTACCACGGAACGGACCGATCCGGAGAGTTACGTGCTCGATCTAAAATTGCAGGCACGAGTGCCTTTACCGAACAAGACCATCGAGGAGCTGGCCAAAGTCAGTCCCCAACTGCCCGCACTGTTACCCGGCTTGGCGGCGATGCTCACACCCGATCCGGTTTCGCCCCTTTACGCTCAGCTTTACGATACAAAAATAAGAGTGTTGCGCGAAAGTCTTGTTCGTCTTGATCAGCTTCTTTCGCGCCACAACTTCTTTGATTGCCAAACCGTGCTGGAATTGCGGCACCCGCAGAGTCATCGCAAAGCGCTCCTGCTCCAGGCGGATATGGATGTCGATGCCGATGGGTCCGATGCCGACCGCATGCCCATTGGAACCGGTGCCCCGACCAATTTCAAACCGGCAACAAGTTATCGCTGGCCAAAGAAAACGCCGGCGCCCAATCCGTATCTCGCCGCAACGGAAGAGAGAATGAAGCGCGCGGAAGATGAGTACGCGCTGAAAACGATCGCGCCCGAGCGCAAGCGCGAGTTGCGCAATGCCATCGCGCAATTGCGCATGGAAGTCAGCACGCTCAAGAAATTCAGCTTCCTCATCGGCGCGACCGACCCCTACATCGTAATTCCGGGCGCTTTCGCCCACGGAAAGGACGCTCCTAAAGTAGGGGATTATGCTGTGGTCATGTTCGCAGATGCTATTTATCCGGCAATCGTCGGCGATATTGGGCCTAACGATAAAGTTGGCGAGGCATCGCTGCGGATCGCGAAGCAAATCAACGCATTGTCCACCCCGTACAACCGGCCAGTAAGCGACCTCAAGGCGACGTATCTGATTTTTCCTGAAACGGCTGACAAACCATTTGGTCCGCCGGACCTGGATAAGATTCAGGCACGCTGCCAAAAACTGGTCGAGGAAATCGGCGGCGCGACCGTGCCGCTGCATCATTGGGAAAATATCATCCCGCCTCCGCCGACTCCTACGCCCACGCCTTCTCCGCTTCCAAGAGCAACCTCAACATCTTCTCCCGCACAATCTGCATCCCCCAGCATACCGCCGACCCCGGCCGTGTCCCCGCCGCCGAGATTTGCATTTCCAATTCCCAGCCCGAGCAGCATCTGAGCGGTCGCTAGATTAATTTGTTTACGACCCTGGCAATTTGCTGGCGAAAAAGCTTGGCGCCGCCGGAAGCGGGATGACGAACATAGTGCGCTGAAACGTCTAACTCGTTAAGTTCTTCGGCGGCGACGCGACCGAGCGCCACAAGTTCGTCGCATGGAAACAGGTCGAGAAAAGCTTTGAGCACCGAAATACCGGCACATCGTTCTGCCTGGGTCGGTGTTCTGTTGCTCAACAGGCCGGCGCGCGGATCGAATGAATGCCACGGGAACGCATTCCACAGAACGAATTGCTCTGCCGGCAGGCCAAGCTTCAACAGCGTGCTCCAGACAATTGTCGCCGTGGGTTCGGAAAAACCATCGCGGCATTTCTGAGATTTACTCGTGCGCCGAGGAGTAATGCCTGAAAAAACTTGCTTCGGCTGGATTCCGGCGTCTTTCTTTTTTTCGAGAAGGATGCGCTCGGAGGTCATGGGAATTCCGCTGAAATGACCGCCGCGGTACCCAAGCGCTTCGCCAATTACCACGAGCCGCGCTTTGCCGAGCCGTTTTCGAAGATAAGCGCGTAACTGTTTCCGCCGGATACGAGGGGCATTCCGACGAAAGTCGTTTTCCTTATCCACTTGCCACCACGGATTGAAGACCGCGCCGGACGGCGACTTTTTCAACATTCGAATGAACTGTTCGACTGATTTGGCGGACATAAACTTCAGTAAGATCCGAATTCCAAGCTTCAATATCCAGTCTTGAAGACGGGAGGGTGCGTCGAAATCCAACACGACGTCGCACATTGTTCATGAGACTGCTCCGAATTAATTGTATGGAACCCGATGCCAGAGCTGCCTGATGTCGAAAGTTTCAAGCGATACCTCGACGCCACGTCGCTGCATCAACGCATCGCTCACGTCGATGTACTGAGCGCATATGTTTTGAAGGGCATCTCAGTGCGTGAGCTTGCACATCGCTTGAAAGGGCGCTGTTTCGAATCCAGTCGCCGTCATGGCAAGCATCTGTTCGTGCGCACCGATGGCAATGTTTGGCTGCGCCTGCATTTCGGCATGACCGGCTCTCTGCGTTACTTCAAAGACGAAGAGAAAGCGCCGCCGCACACGCGCGTGCTGTTCATTTTTGCCAGAGATTACCGGCTCGCCTTCGACGATCAGCGCAAGTTCGGCGAGATCGGATTGATCCAAGATGTCGATGAGTTTTTGAAAATGCGCGCGCTCGGGCCAGATGCCCTTGATGTCGATCTTACGAATCTGAAGGAACTGCTCGCAGAGCATCGCGGCGCCGTGAAATCGATTTTAATGAATCAGAAGTTGATCGCAGGCATTGGAAATATTTACGCCGACGAAATTCTTTTCCACGCTCACATGCACCCTGCGACTGAGACTGAGCGTCTCAATGACAAGAGGCGAAGGCAATTGTTCCGGGCGATGCGCCGCGTATTGGAAAAGGCGATCGAGCATCAAGCCGATGTCAATCGCATGCCGAAATCATGGCTGCTGCCGCACCGTGGAAAAGGCGGAAAATGCCCACGCTGCGGACGCAAACTCAAATCATCAAAAATCGGCGGGCGCACCGCGTGGTTTTGCCCGCATTGCCAGAGGCGCGCGTTGTGACCGAAAAAGTTCTGCTCACCGGCCGTCCCGGCTGCGGCAAGACGACACTGATCAAGTGTGTTGTAAATAATCTGCCGCGACGCGCTGGTGGTTTTTACACCGAGGAAATCCGCGACGGTGGCACACGCGCCGGATTCAAGATCGTGACGCTCGACGGCGAGGAGGTCGTATTCGCCCATGTCGATTTTAAAACGCGCGAGCGCGTTGCAAAGTACGGGCTCGATCTCTCCGTGCTGGAAACCGTCGGCGTTGAAGCGGTCCGTGAAGCAGTGCGCCGGCGGCGGCTTGTGATAATCGATGAAATCGGTCCGATGGAAATCCGCTCGCCGATTTTTCGGGACGCAATAAACGAGGCACTCGACAGCGAAGTCCCAGTGCTCGCGACAATCTTTGCGCGACCCCTGCCATTTACCGACGCGATTAAGTCACGTCCTGATGTGACGCTAATCGAGGTTCGCCCGAACGATCGCGAGCGACTTGTCTCCGAACTGTCAAACAGGATTCAAGCGGTGAATCCGGGCTGATGAAAGGATTGGCCACAGGTCTTCAGCATGTCACGTGCAGACGCTCTCGCTGAGGCCAGGACCTCTCGAATTGGAGAACAATTCTTCTCAGCGCAACAATTCGAGAAGAGTGAGCGCATTTCGCGGCGCGGCGCCTTCGGCGTCATTGTCGAAATAGACGTGCACGGCGCGGTTTTCTTTGAGCCAACGCCGGGTCCGCGTTGCCCATTTTCCGAGCGCAGGCTTGGTGTAGCTGGATGCATATTTCCGCGTGTGACCGTGCAGTCGGACGTAAACGAGATCGGTGGTCACTTGGTCCCACATCGGCCAGTCGGGCGCATCGGACATGCAGACGGCGATGCCGTGACTCTCAAGGCATTCGGCCACCTCATCATCGAACCACGATTTCTGACGGAACTCGATGGCGTGTCGCGTGCTTTTCCAGCGGGCCAGGGCTTTCACAAATCGCTTCAGCCGCTCGATGTCCTTTTTCAACGACGCGGGAAGCTGCCAGATCACGACGGCAAGCCGTTTGCCTAGCGGCGAGGCGGCGTCGCGACAGCGAATCACAGGCTGTTCCACGCCGAGCAGTTTCTTGTTGTGCGTAACATAACGGTGGCCTTTGATCGCAAAAGGAAATCCCTCCGGCGTCTGGTCGCGCCAGCGTTTGAAGGTGCTTTTCTCCGGCAGCTTGTAGAATGTTCCGTTAACCTCGATGCCGGTAAAACGTTCGGCGCAAAACCGCAGCCATTGTTTTTGCGGCGTATCGCCGTAGAAACCGTCGCGCCAGCTTTTGTAATTCCAGCCGCTAGTGCCGATATATGCTTTGCCGGGCATCGCAGGTTAGCGCTTTACTTTCTTAGCTCGTTGCCATGTCTGTTTGCCCCTTCTTAAAAGGATCGTTGCGGATCTCGCTGGCGGTTCTTTTTCGATGAGCTCCGAGGCGTGCGATGACGAAATCCTGGCCCGCGTTTCGCAATTGCAAATTTTTCCTGAGCACCGTTCCCAGGATTAGATAATTCGCTGCGAAGTCGGGTCGGAGTTGGATGTTGGAAGTTTGGTTTTAGTTTGAGTCATGTCGTTACGCTTGTTTCTATGCGGCGATGTAATGACTGGACGCGGCATCGATCAGGCGCTGCCACACCCGGGGAATCCGGTTTTGTACGAACCGTATGTGTGCGACGCGCGCGAATATGTCGATCTTGCCGAGAAAGCCAATGGCCCGATTCCGCGTGCGGTGGCGTTCGAGTACATCTGGGGCGATGCGCTGCAAGAACTAGAACGGGCTTCGGTCGGCCTCAGAATCATAAACCTGGAAACGGCCATCACGTCGGAGGAAACGCCGTGGCCCGATAAGGCAATTCATTATCGCATGCATCCGCTGAACATTGGTTGCCTCTCCGCCGCTCGAATCAGCGCTTGCGCTCTCGCAAACAATCACGTTTTGGACTGGGGATATTTGGGATTGTCCGAGACACTGCGGAGTTTGGATACAGCGGGGATCGCGCACTCGGGCGCAGGAAATAGTGCGGAAGAAGCAGCAGCCCCTGCCGTTCTCAATGTAGCGGACAAAGCGCGCTTGCTACTCTTCTCATTTGGATCAACAACGTGCGGCATTCCGCGGGAGTGGAGTGCCACGCCTTCTCGCGCCGGAGTGAATCTTCTGGACGATATTTCAGAAGCGGCCGCCGCGCGAGTTGCGAATCAGATGCGGCACTATCAGCAGCCGGGCGATCTCCTCGTCGCGTCGATCCACTGGGGCAGCAATTGGGGTTATGACATCCCACCGAAACAAATCGCGTTCGCTTATCGTTTGATCCAAGAAGGCGTCACGATTGTGCATGGCCATTCCTCGCATCACATGAAAGCGATCGAGGTTTTCAAAGATCGCCTCATTCTTTATGGCTGCGGCGATTTTCTCACAGACTACGAAGGGATCAGCGGTTACGAGGAATTTCGCGGCGATCTCGCTTTGATGTACCTGGTCGATGTCGATTCGCAGAGTGGGCAGCTTTTGTCAGCGCGACTGGTGCCGATGAACATGCAGCGTTTCCGCCTGGAGCGCACATCGGCCAGCGACGCCAAATGGCTCTGTAATCTTCTAAACGAGCTCGGAAAGCCATTCGCCACTCAGACGCGTCTGGGCGATGACAACGGGCTTACGCTCGATTGGCAGTAAGCGTGTGACGCCTTCGATGATTTCGATCTGGCAGGCGAGACGCCCGCCTGCCCCACAGACAAGATGTCTGTGCTACGAATCGGCGCCAGCGGCCAGTCACGCGACGAGTTCCCGCAAAAAACGCTCGACTTCCGCCGGGCCTTTGAGCGCGTAGCGCGCGGCGGTTGGCCGCAGCTCTTCCGTCACGACGATACCGACGCCGCGTTTCTCAAGCGCGCGGAAGGCATCTTCGTCAGTGAGGTCATCGCCAATGTAAATTGGAAGCACTTCCGGTTGTTCCAAGCCCAGCGTCTCCAGCAGCCAGGCCACGGCTTTGCCTTTGTTCCAGTCGATGTCTGGCTGGAGCTCGTAAACCTTTTTGCCGGTGATCGCGCGCAGCTCGCGGTGGCGTGCGATGACTTCATTCACGGCTCGCGTGACTTTGATACCGCCGCTCTCATCTGCCTGGCGATAATGCGCGGCGATGGAAAAGCGTTTCCGCTCCAGCAGCACGCCGGCGATGTCGGCGAGCTTTTCGCCAAGCTCCTTTTCTGCAGCGTCGAGAATTGGAAGAAACTCCGCGGCCACTTGTTTCCGCACTCGGCGCGGTCCGGCGATGTCGAAGCCATGACTGCCAGCATAAACAATCCCGTCGATATCCACGCGACGGCGAATGTCATCCAAGTCGCGGCCGCTGAGGATTGCGACCGGCATGCGAGCCGTCAGCGTCCGCACCGCCTGCCGCGTTGAATCGGAGAGCACCGCGTGAGCTGGGTGGCTGACGATGGGCGTAAGCGTGCCGTCGTAGTCGAGAAAAACGGCGAGCCGCCCGCCGCGCGTAGGGACGATCTCGTGCAGACGATCCAGCGCCGACGGAATTTCGGCCGTCGGCGAATTGGGATTGCGTGAGCTCTTCGTCATTCAGTCAACGTACAGTCTCGAACGCAGTCTTCCAGATGCGACATGGGTTGCGCAAAAAAGTACAGAAGACGGGCGCGCGATTCCTTTTGTGAGGTCCAATGTCAGTTTGGTAGGATACGCGCCTCATGAGCCGCCTCATCGTCGTTTCCAATCGGCTGCCATTTGCCCTTGATCTGACAAGCGAAGATTTATGGACAGTCACGCCTGCCGCCGGCGGTCTTGTCTCGGCCATCGAGCCTGTTCTGCGCGAGCGCGGTGGCACGTGGATTGGTTGGCCTGGAGTCGCGGGCGAGATTCCCAGGACACCGCTCGAGAAGGCCACACGCGGCACTGGTTACGCCGTCGTCCCGGTGAGCCTAAGCAAGGCAGAGCGCGACGAGTTTTATTACGGTTATTCCAATGAGGTCATCTGGCCGCTCTTTCACGATCTCCAAAACTTCTGCCACTTCGAGCCTGCCTTCTGGGAAACGTACAAAACAGTGAACGAGCGTTACGCCGACGCGATTGCGCGACACTGCCAGCCTGGCGACTTCATCTGGGTGCATGATTACCATTTAATGTATGTCGCTCAAGCGCTGCGCGCGCGCAGGGTGCATGCGGTGTTGACATTCTTCCTGCACATCCCGTTTCCGCCATTCGACATCTTCGCCAAGCTTCCGCAACAGCAGCGATTGTTGCGCGCCCTGCTCGAATTTGATCTGCTCGGTTTCCAAACGCGGCGCGACCTCCGCAACTTCCTGCAATGCGTGCGCCGCGTATTGTCCGACGCAGAAGTCCTCCCAAGCGCCGGAATCCAACGTATTCACTATGGCGGGCGCGAGATCCGCGCCAGCAGATTTCCGATCGGCATCGACTTCGAGTCGTTTGAAAAAGGCGCGGTGTCTGAAGAGGTTGCGCAGCGGACTCGGAAGCTGCGCGCGGCTTTTCCGGGCTGTCAGCTTATGCTAGGTGCGGACCGGCTCGACTATAGCAAAGGAATTCCCGAGCGTCTGCGCGCGTTCCGCGACGCGCTGGAGCGTCACCGGGAGCTGCGAGGTCGCGTGGTCCTGATCCAGAATGTTGTGCCGAGTCGAGTAGAGATTCCCAGGTATCACGAATTCAAGGACCGCATCGATCGTTTGGTCGGTGACATCAACGGCCGATTCTCGACCGACACCTGGTTGCCGGTGCATTATCGTTTTCGCAGCCTTAATCGCGACGATTTGCTGGCCCACTACCGTGCGTGCGAAATCGCGCTGGTTACGCCGCTCAAGGACGGCATGAACCTGGTAGCCAAAGAGTACTGCGCATGCAGCGTGGATAAAAACGACGGGGTGCTGATCCTCAGCCAATTCGCAGGCGCAGCCGAGCAGCTCAAGCCCGGCGCGGTGTTGGTAAATCCCTACGACGTGGAGCAGGTAGCCGACACCATTTTGAAAGTATTCCGCATGGGCGCCGCCGAGCGCAGCGCGCGCATGAAGCGCATGAGACGTGTAGTGCGCGACGAGAACGTCTTCTGGTGGGTGGATTCGTTTCTCAAGGCTGGATCGCAACTTACAATCCGATCTGCACGAATCGCCAGCCGGCGGCACGCCAAGATCACGCGATAGGCTGCGGGAATTGAGTTTGTTCAGGCCCACGCCCAATGCGGGGCCAACTCGATACAAAGAAATCTACCGTGGGAAACGATGTTTTATTGGAGGGCAAATCACATTCATAAAATCGGGAAGCGAACAGCTTCCCACTAGCGGCCACCGGTAAAACGCATTCACATGGCCATCATCGATGACGTACAAAAGATTTCCGACACGGTCTGGGAGTTACCGGTGACTTACAAGGATGGCATGCGCGTGCCGGCGCGCGTCATCGCGACAGAAAAGCTGGTGCGCGAAATGGACGAAGCCGTTTACCAGCAGATCAGCAACGTTGCCACGTTGCCAGGCATCACCCGCTACGCGCTCTGCATGCCCGACGGCCATAGCGGCTACGGGTTTCCCATTGGCGGTGTCGCCGCGATGGATGTGCACGAGGGCGGCGTCATTTCGCCCGGTGGCATTGGATTCGATATCAATTGCGGCATGCGTCTAGTCATCACCAACCTCACGCTCGACGACGTGCAGCCGCGTCTGAAAGAAATCGTCGATCTTCTTTTCCAGCGCGTGCCGGCAGGCGTCGGCAGTCACGGTTTTTTGAAAATCTCGCGTAACGAGTTTCGCGAAATCGTCGAACAAGGCGCGCGCTGGTGCGTTGAACACGATTACGGCTGGGACGAAGACCTCGAAGTCACAGAGGAGAGCGGCTGCATCTCCGGCGCAGACGCGGCCAAAATCAGCGACCGCGCGATTGATCGAGGTTATAACCAGGTCGGCACGCTTGGCTCGGGCAATCACTATCTCGAAGTGCAGATTGCGCGGCCTGAGGACGTGCGCGACAAGGATCTCGCGGCGAAGTTCGGGATCACGATCCCGAACCAGATCGTCATCATGTTCCACTGCGGCAGCCGCGGTTTCGGACACCAGGTTGCGACCGATTATCTTCAGGTTTTTTTGAAAGTGATGGAAAGCAAATACGGCATCAAAATCCTTGACCGCGAACTCGCGTGCGCGCCGTTTGAATCGCCAGAGGGCCGCGATTATTTCGCCGCGATGAAGTGCGGACTCAACATGTCGTTCGCGAACCGGCAGGTGATCCTTCACCGGATCCGCGAAGTTTTTTCCGAAGTTTTCGGGCGCAGCGCCCAAGATCTCGGGCTGCGGATGATCTACGACGTCGCGCACAACACCGCGAAGCTGGAAAAACACGATGTCGATGGAAAAGAGAGAAAACTGCTCGTGCATCGCAAAGGCGCAACGCGCGCGTTTGGACCCGGCCATGAGGAAGTGGCCCCGCGCTACCGCGACATCGGCCAGCCGGTAATCATCGGCGGGTCGATGGAAACCGGCTCGTATCTTCTCGTCGGAACATCATCGGGTGCGCAAACATTTTTTAGCACCGCGCACGGGAGCGGCCGCACAATGAGCCGCACCAAAGCGCGCAAACAATGGCACGGCAAACAGCTCCAGCGCGACTTGGAAGCGCGCGGCATTTACATCCGCAGCACCTCTTGGGCAGGTCTCGCGGAGGAAGCCGGCGCTGCTTACAAAGACATCGACGAAGTGATCGAAGCGACCGAACTGGCCGGCATCAGCAAGCCAGTCGCGCGATTCACGCCGATCGGGAATGTGAAAGGATAGTTGTCTCTCGCCGATGCAACCACGCACTCCCATCACTCTCGTCACCGGCCCGCTCGGCTGCGGCAAAACCACGCTGCTCCGGCACATTCTCGCGACGCGCCCGGCGAAGATCGCGATCGTGATGAACGAATTCGGCGAGATCGCAATCGACACGAAGGTAATCGAGGGGAAAAACGTGCGTATCGCTGAGCTGGGTGGCGGCTGCGTTTGCTGCTCGTTGCTCGGTGAGTTCGAAGCCGCGGTGAAAGAGATCATCGAGAAAATCGATCCCGACATCATTGTCGTTGAGACCACAGGCGTAGCTGAGCCGGAGGCGCTCGCGTTCAACATCCAGGAAGCGCTGCCGCAATGCCGCACCGATGGCATTGTGTCGGTGGCGGATGCTGACGGGCTGGTTCGCTTTCCCGAGATCGGCCATACCACGCGGCTCCAATTCGAGAGCGCAGACATTTTGCTTTTGAACAAAATCGATCTTGTCGAGCCGCGCCAGATCGAACCATTGGACACGAAACTGCGCAAAATTAATCCGACCGCAGCGATCATTCGCACTGAGCGTTGCCGGATCGACCCCGAGCTATTGTTCGGCATCGGGCGGGAGAGAAAGATGGCGCCGCCTGAGCACGAACATCAGCCCGAATTCGAGTCGTTCACATTCACCTCCGACAAAAAATTTTCGCGCGACTGCTTCGAACGCTTCGCGGACAGCCTGCCCGCGAGCATGTATCGAGCAAAAGGCTTTGTACGCTTCGAGGACTCTTCGCAGCTTTTCAACTTTGTCGCGGGACGCTGGGATTTGGAGCCGTTCGAGTTCGCCGAGACCCAGCTGGTTTTTATCGGCAAAGAGATTGCAGCGCGAAAATCGAAGATCCTCCAGGCGTTAAAGAAATGCGAAGGCTGATCACGATGAGGCGCATGCCTTTCCCAGCGAAGTCGAGGAATCCCGTGATGCAGCGCTGTGTTAAATTCGACGGGGTTCCTCCACTGCGCTTCGCTCCGGTCGGAATGACGTGAGTTTTATCATGCCTTACGACTACCTCGAAGACATCGGAACCGCCGACATCGCGTTTGAAGCGACAGGGCGTGATCTGCCGGAATTGTTCACTGCTGCGGCCGACGCGACGATGAACGTGATGATCGACAATCTCGAAGCGATCGAGCCCCGCGAGACGCGGCGCATAGGGCTGAAGAACGACGCGATCGACATGCTGCTTTTCGATTTTTTGCAGGAGCTCATTTACTTCAAAGACGCAGACCGTCTTTTGCTGCGCATTCGCGAAGTGCAGATCGACGAAAAAGACGACGCTTATTCTTTAAACGCGACGGCCGCGGGCGAGCCGTTGGATCCTGCGCGTCACCAGCAGCGCGCGGACGTCAAGGCTGTCACGCTCCACGATTTCCGCGTCGAGAAGACCGACGGCGAATGGAAGGCCAGTGTGCTCCTGGATATTTGATCTCGAAAGTCTTCGGGGGGACGACGAGATTGTAGCCGTGCGGGCGTCGCACGCATCAGCAGCCGACATGGCTGCCACTACAGTCCATCCCTATTTCGGTTCCAGCGCGACGTAGCCGCTGCGGCCCTGGCTATAGACGCGCATCAGAATTTTTTCGTTTGGTTTCAGTTTCTTGCTGAGCGCGACGAGGTCTTTCGCATTTTTAACAGGCTGTTTGTTGACCTCCTGGATCACGTCGCCTTCGTGCAGGCCGGCCTGCGCGGCGGGCGATGCAGAGTCCAGTTCGACGATGACGGCGCCCTGAATTTCCTTTGGCAAATTCAACGCGGTGCGCAAGTCGTCGGTAACATCCGCGACAACGACAGCGCCGAAGACCGTGGATTTTTCAGGCGGTGCGCTTTCTTCAGGAGAGGCTTCGGTCGGGGGCTGCATCGCATTAGCCGGCATCTCGACGAGGTCGACACCGAACGTTTTCTCCTGGCCCTCGCGATTGACCTTGATTTGCGCCTTCGTGCCGGGCGACATCGAGCCGATCATCAACCGCAGCTCGCGCGCGTCGTTGACTTTCTTTCCGCTAACGGCTGTGATCACGTCACCGGTTTTAATCCCAGCTTTCTCCGCGGGACTTTTCGGAGTGACTTCACCGACGAGCGCGCCGCTCATTTGCGTCTTAAGCTTCATCGCGTCGGCCAGTTCTGGCGTGAGCGTCTGCACTGAGGTGCCGATGTAACCCCGGATGACGCGGCCTTTTTCGCGGAGGCTCGGCATGACATCGCGAGCGAGATTTGCGGGAATGGCGAAGCCGACGCCTTGGCTTCCACCGCTGCGGGTGAGAATCGCGCTATTGATGCCGACGAGTCGGCCCTCGGTATCGACAAGCGCTCCGCCGGAGTTGCCCATGTTGATGGCCGCATCGGTCTGGATGAAATTTTCGTAATCGACAATGCCCATGCCGCCGCGGCCGACGGCACTGATGATTCCCATGGTGACCGTTTGCCGCAGGCCGAATGGATTGCCGAGTGCGAGCACGACGTCGCCGGAACGCGCCTTGTCGCTGTCGGCAAACGTAATCGCTGGCAGATTTTTCTCCTCAATCTTCAATAACGCGACATCGGTGCCGGGATCGGTGCCGACTTTCTTTGCCTTGTATTTGCGGAGTTCGGCGCCAAGTCCCACCATGATTTCGTCGGCTTTTGCAACGACGTGGTTAGCGGTAAGAATGTATCCATCTGCGCTGACGATCACGCCGGAGCCGAGACCTTCGAGAGTCTGCTTACCTTGCTTCTGCGGAACCTGGCCGCCGAAAAATTCGCGTAACCCTTCATCTGAAAGTGGAGAGGGCAAAACAGCCTTCGATACGCTCCGTGTGGTAAACACTGTGACAACGGTCGGCACGACCTTCTCGACGACGGGGGCGAAGGTTGCGATCGTCCCTTGCGGCGTGCGCACAGGTTCCTGTGCCGTAGTCGAAAATTCGCCAGCGCAGACTAAGAGCATGATCAGCAGCACGCTTGCCACAGCGAGTCCGTCCCGTGGCGGACGAGACCGAGAATTTCCCCTTCGCATAAAAAATGCCCTCGTTTGTGAAAGGAATCGCATGCTCACGCGCGGCCGGTTCCTTTTTAGAAATTTGAACGCGAGTTGCACGCGCTAGCGCCCGCAGGCGCGACCCTCCGGATGGGCCCACGCGTTTGACTTTGGTCGCGCGAATTGATCGCATGACGCTCGGATGAGGCTAACATTTCTCGGCACGCGTGGCGAGATCGACGCACGAACGCGGCGGCATCGCATGCACAGCTCCCTGCTGGTGTCGTATCGTGACGCCAGCGTGATGATTGATTGCGGCCTCGATTGGCTCGGGAAATTTGAACGGCTGCATCCCAACGCGATCGTGCTCACCCATGCGCATCCGGACCACGCCTGGGGCTTGAAAAAAGGCGCGCCGTGCCCAGTGCATGCGTCGCAAAAGACATGGCGAGCATTGGAAGGATGCAAGGTCGAAGATCGACATCTCATCAAGGAACGGGTGCCCAAGAAGATTTGCGGCATTACATTTGAGGCGTTCGCGGTCGAGCACTCGATTCTGGCGCCCGCCGTCGGCTACCGGGTGAGCGCCGGGCACGCGTGCATTTTCTACGTGCCAGATCTCATCTTCATCCATGATCGCGCTGCGGCGCTGAAAGACGCGCAGATTTACATCGGCGACGGAGCAACCCTGACCCGCTCGTTCGTTCGTAAGCGCGGAAAGCGTCTTATCGGGCATGCACCGGTTCGCACGCAACTGGCGTGGTGCCGAAAGGAGGGCGTGCCGCGGGCCGTCATCACTCATTGCGGTTCGGAAATTGTCACCGCCGATGAGCGCAAACTTACCGCAAAGCTCCGCGCAATGGCTACCGAGCCCCGCCTGGAAGCGCGTATCGCCTACGACGGGATGGAACTGATTCTCCGATAAAGCTGGTGCGAGGATTAGCCCGATCATGCGGCTGGACTAGCCCTGCGCGACGAAATAGAAATACTTGTATGAACACGTTTCCAAGTTGGTTAATCGCGCTGATAATCCTGTCACTCACCGCCATTCAAGCGCGGGGGCAAACGCCGGAAGAAAAATCTCCGACTCCATTAAAAGCTATTGCCGTGATTCATCCCACTGCAGGCAACAAAGTTAGCGGCACCGTTACTTTCACAGAAGTCGCTGACGGAGTGCAGATCCAGGCGGAAATTACAGGCCTGACTCCCGGGAACCACGGCTTTCATGTCCATCAATTCGGCGATTGCAGCGCAGCGGATGCGAGTTCGGCCGGCGCTCATTTCAACCCAACAAACAAACCACACGCAGGACCCGACGCAGTAGAGCGGCATGTGGGCGACATGGGCAATA
>WNFX01001462.1_pt1 | contig 27925 bp, 22 predicted proteins | sample 5400111 | NCBI WGS metagenome assembly WNFX01 (sample SAMN13153363, study PRJNA577476) | soil metagenome | isolation source: 40 cm soil or saprolite under grassland replicate 1 | place: USA:California | collected 2016-06-15
AGGAAATATACCTGAAAGCAATGTGGACTTGATAGTTAATTTGTCACAAGTCAAGTATGATATGGATAGGCCAAATGGTATACGATCTGGAGGTTCGATAAATGTTTTCAATGTCAGTAGTTTAGTGGAACAAGTATTGTGGAAAGACAGTCCTTTCCAAGACGTGTGGAATTTTTTAACTGGTGCTAATCACCCATAGGATAAAAGGAAAAAGCATGCTAGATTTTCTCAGATATTTCCTTGCGGTAATTTTTCTCCTGGCAGGAATTTATTTTGGTATAGAAGGTTTTAGAGCTTCTCTGCATGAGCCTTTCAGCCAGCAAAGTCATAAAGTTCGTGCGATTCGTTGTACTATTGCATTGCTCTGTGCGTTAATTAGCTTCGAGTTGTACTATCCGACATTCGTTAGCCTCATCTGCTTTCCTTTATTCCTCATTAGTATATGGATGGAATATTTGATTGCGACAATGCAAATAAACAGATTTCGGAAGAAATGATCTATGTTCGATGCAGGTCTTCGCGGAGCATTCTATAAGGACAATCCCGCCGCAAATTGACCGCAGGTCTCACGTAATTAAATCGCCTGCCACATTCACTTAGAAACTGTATACAGCATGATAAGATTAACAGCGCCGAAAAAGGCGCTGTTTTTTGTCTTTATTCCTTGACGGATGTCACACAGAACGTATGATGCTTGCTACAAGGCAGTTTTCTTCGTTCAAGATATAATTTTCTTGCTCTCTTAAATTTATCCTCGAAGTGTAGGGGCGACCCGCCGAGATTTAACAGTGGTCATTTTTTCTGAAAGAGTAAGGGATTTTTCGCAGCATGGATGGCATTGAAGGGTCGCCCCTAATCATCACAAAGGAGTTTGCATGAAGCATTTTCTTGCCATATCAGATTTGTCCTCAGGGGAAGTGCAAGACCTGCTCGACCTAGCCATCAAACTAAAAGGAGAATATTTCAAGAAAGGGAACCCGCCTTATTTCAAAGGCAAAGTTCTCGGCATGATTTTCCAAAAACCCAGCCTGCGGACGCGCGTCTCGTTCGATATGGCGATGCGTCATTGCGGCGGCGATGCGCTCTATCTTTCGCCGAACGAGATTGGCTTGGGAAAGCGCGAATCCATTGCCGATATTGCGCGCGTGCTTTCAGGTTATGTGCAGGCCCTCATGGCGCGAACGTTCGATCACGCCCATGTTTTGGAACTGGCAAAGTGGTCTGATATTCCTGTGGTGAATGGTTTGAGCGATTACAACCATCCGTGCCAAGGGATGGCAGATGCACTTACCATTCAGGAGAAATTCGGCAAAGCCAAAGGCTTAAATGTCTCCTATGTAGGCGATGGCAATAACGTAGCTGTTTCATTGATGCATGTCTCTGCGAAGTTAGGTTGGAACTTTACGATTGCAAGCCCCGAAGGTTATGATCTCAGTCCCAAATCCGTGGGAATCGCAAAAGATATTTCCGAAGAAACCGGCAGCAAATTGACTTTCCTGCGTGACCCCCATGAAGCCGTCAAAGGCGCGCAGGTGATCTACACCGATACGTGGACTTCGATGGGGCAAGAGGAAGAAACTGTCAAGCGCGAGAAAGTCTTCCCACCCTATCAGGTCAACCCGCAATTGGTCAACGAAGCGGACAAAGATGTCATCGTGATGCACTGCCTGCCGGCGCATCGCAACCACGAATTGACCGATGATGTAGCCGATGGTCCGCATTCGGTGATTTTCCCGCAGGCACATAATCGTTTGCATGCGCAGAAGGCGATCTTGGCGAGACTTTTGGGAGTAGCTTAAGGGATTTAAACACAAAGGACACGAAGAACACAAAGGTTTTTTTCTTTTCTCTTTTACCCTTCCTTCGTGACCTTAGTGCCCTTGGTAGTTAAAAAGGTGAATTTATGAATTCAAAAGATTATATTGCTTTAGAAGAACAATACGGCGCGCATAACTACCATCCGCTGGATGTAGTGATCGAACGGGCAGAAGGCGTGTGGGTCTATGATGTGGATGGGAAGAAATATCTCGATTGTCTCTCCGCGTATTCCGCTGTCAATCAAGGACATGTCCATCCCAAAATCTTGAATGCTCTGCTCGAACAGGCGAAGAAAGTTACGTTGACCTCACGCGCCTTCCGCAATGATCAATTGCCGCTGCTCTACAAAGAGCTCTCCGAGATGACCGGCTACGAGATGTCTCTGCCGATGAACAGTGGAGCGGAGGCTGTGGAGACTGCGCTCAAACTAGCACGTAAATGGGCATATCGCATCAAAGGCGTGCCGCGCCATCAAGCGGAGATTATCACTGCCGCGGGAAACTTTCATGGACGCACAATCTCCATTGTCACGTTCTCAACCGAGCCGCTGTATCGCGATGACTTCGGTCCGTTCACACCGGGTTTCGTGAATGTTCCATATGGGGATGTGGAAGCTATCAAAAAAGCGATCACACCCAATACCGCGGCTGTCTTGCTCGAGCCGATCCAGGGTGAGGGCGGGGTCATCATTCCACCTACAGGTTATTTCAAGAAGGTTGCGGAAGTTTGTAAGAAGAATAATGTTTTATTGATGGCGGATGAGATTCAAACCGGTCTCGGCCGAACTGGGAAGTTATTCGCCGCACAACACGAGGATGTCCGCCCGGATGTAACCATTATCGGCAAAGCTCTTTCGGGAGGTTTTTATCCGGTCTCTGCAGTGCTGGCGGATCAAGATCTGCTTGGCTTGTTTGCACCGGGCGAGCACGGATCCACTTTCGGTGGGAATCCGCTTGCAGCCGCGGTATCACGCGCAGCCTTGAGAGTGATCCGTGAAGAAAATTTGGTGGAGCGTTCAAACGAGTTAGGTGAATATTTCATCGAGCAGTTGGCCGAAATCCCAAGTCCTCACGTGAAAGAGGTGCGCGGCAAAGGTCTTTTGATCGGTGTTGAGTTGAAACCGGAAGCGAAAGGTGCGCGTAGATTCTGTGAGGCGATGCAGGAGAAAGGCATTCTCGCAAAAGAGACACATGAGAACGTGATCCGTTTTGCGCCGCCACTTGTCATTGATAAAGAAACGATTGACTGGGCATTGCCCTCCATTCGCGAAGTATTGAATATGAAATAAATTTTCCACCTATCGCCACCTCAATCCTCCCCTTCCCTTTAAGGAAGGGAGGGTGCCGGAGGCGGGAGGGGTTAGGTAGGACTGGAGGTTCCATGAATATTGGCATTCCAAAAGAGAGACGCCCCTTCGAATCACGGGTGGGTCTTTCCCCTGCTGGAGTAGAGATTCTCACCCAGCATGGTCATCAAGTTTACGTCGAGCATGAGGCGGGTATAGGAGCAGGATTTGACGACCGGGAGTTCGAAACTGCCGGGGCGCGCCTCGTTTACTCTCCTGAAGAGGTCTTTATACGCGCAGACCTTATGCTCAAAGTGGCGCGTCCAATGAACGAAGAGTTGGGTTGGTTGCGTCCCAATACAACCCTCGCCGGTTTGTTGCATCTTGCTTCTGCCCGTGAGGATAAAGTCGAAGTTTTGCTCGAAAAGAAAATTACATCGATCGCCTACGAGCAAATAGAAAAACCGGACGGCTCTTTACCCGTTCTGCGCCCGTTTAGCCAGATCGGTGGAAAGATGGCAGCCTCTGTTGCCGCGCGTCTGCTTCAAAATAATTGGGGTGGGAAGGGAATGTTGTTAGGTGGCATTCCCGGTGTTCCACCCGCAGAGGTCTTGATCTTGGGTGGTGGTGTGGTGGGACTAGGAGAGCGTACACCGCTCCTGATTACACGTGAAATGATGCGCGCGATGAAACCGCGTTCAGTTTTTATTGATGTGAGTATTGACCAGGGCGGTTGTTCTGAAACGTCACGCCCAACGACTCATGACCATGCAACCTATGTTGAGGAAGGTGTGATCCATTATTGCGTTCCAAACATGCCTGGTGTGGTTGCTCGCACAGCCACTCACGCGTTTGTCAATGCGGCCTTGCCTTATATCTTGGAAGTCGCCGATTTGGGTTCAGCCGGCGCGATTGCACAAAACCCCGCAATTGAGAAGGCAGTCAACACTCATAATGGAGAGCTTGTCCATCTGACCCTCCTTTCTAAAGGAGGTCACTATGGATTGGACTAGCATTTACCAGTCACGGATTACAACAGCTCAGGAGGCAGTGCGCGTCATTAAATCTGGGATGCGTATCTTTCTCACCGGTAATGTATCGGTGCCCCAGAAGGTGCTTGCGGCTTTGGTGGATTATGCTCCGAATCTTGAAAATGTGGAGATCTGCCAGGCGCTGACGATTGGTCCTGCCGATTATGTAAACTCTGATATGGAAGGTCATTTACGCGTCAACACGCTCTTTATCAGTCAAAATGTTCGCAAGGCTGTCCAGGAAGGGCGTGCAGACTTTACGCCTGTGTTGCTTTCTGAATTTCCGCTGCTTTTCAAACGCGGGTATCTCCCGCTTGAAGTCTCCATCATCCATGTCTCCCGTCCAGATGAGCACGGATTTTGCAGTCTAGGTGTGGAAGTTGGTCTCACCAAATCAGCTGCTGAATCGGCGAATGTGATCATTGCCGAGGTTAACCAGCAGATGCCGCGCACATTAGGTGATTCGTTCATCCATGTCAGCCGTTTGAACCACATTATCCCGGTCAATTACCCCATTCCTGAGATGGCAATGGCTGAAGACGGGAATTCGGAAGTCATCGAAAAGATCGCAGGCTTCATCGCCGAATTAATCCCGGATGGCGCGACCATGCAATTGGGGATTGGCGCGATCCCTGACGCAGTATTGAAATATCTACATCATAAGAAGGACTTAGGCGTGCATAGCGAGTTGTTCTCAGATGGGGTTATTGAACTCGTCAATGCTGGTGTGTTGACCAATGCGCGTAAGACTTTGCACCCTGGAAAGATCATTGCCGGATTTATGCTTGGCACACAGGAACTGTATAAATGGGCGGATGATAATCCCCTCATCGAAATGCACCGTACAGAGTACGTCAATGATCCATTTGTGATCGCGCAGAACGAGCGCATGGTTGCGATCAATTCTGCCATCGAAGTCGATCTTACCGGACAAGTGTGCGCGGATAGTATTGGGCCAAAACTGTATAGCGGTGTGGGCGGTCAACTTGATTTCATCTATGGCGCCTCGCGTTCAAAGGGTGGTGTGCCAATCATCGCATTGCCGAGCACAACCACACTGCGGGATGGAACGCTTGTCACTCGTATTGCAGGCATGCTCAAGCTAGGCGCAGGCGTAGTCACTAGCCGCAATCATGTGCACTACGTGGTTACAGAATATGGGGTTGCCGATCTGTATGGCAAGACTATTCGACAAAGGGCTCATCAACTCATTAATATCGCTCATCCTAATTTTCGTGCGGATTTGGAAAAACAGGCAAAGGAACTGCATTATCTATAAAGGGTAAGTACTTTCTATTACTGTAGATGTTTTTGAGATATGGTTTGCGTCTATCTGCCGAGGTGCAGTAAAACAAACCGCTTCACTTGACCTACAAAAGCCTGACGAGATCAGTCTCGCCAGGCTTTGTTTTTAGAAGTATCATATGAAAATAAAAGCCTATTTTTCCAGAAAGCGGAAGTAATAACTTCATAAACGCGGTGTTCCCGTGTTGGATCAATTTATGACGCGAAAAGCAAAAATTATAGCAACCATCGGACCGGTCAGTCAGAGCGAGGAAGTGCTTGAGAAGCTTGTTCTCGCTGGCATGAATGTGGCGCGGATGAATTTCTCTCATGGCACACATGAGCAACATGCTGAGCGAATCGCTCGCATTCGCAAAGTCTCTGAAAAACTTGGTGTCTCTGTTGGAATTTTACAAGACTTACAAGGACCCAAGATTCGTGTAGGGGAATTAGCTGAACCTATTCAGCTTGCAGAAGGGGAAGAGCTCATCCTGTATGTCACTGGGACTACACCTCCAGAAAATGGCGAAAAAAAGATACCAGTGGATTTTCGACAACTCTTCGATTCGGTCCAGACTTCAGATCGACTTCTCCTTGATGATGGTCGTCTCGCGCTGGAGGTCCTTTCCGTTAAAGATCACAATGCGTTATCTGCAAAGGTCTTGGTCGGTGGGTTGCTCTCTTCACATAAGGGAATCAACCTGCCTGGTGTCAGATTGCGCATCGCGGGATTCACAGAAAAAGATGAGGCCGATCTGGCATTCGGGATTTCCCAAAATGTGGATGCGGTCGCAATTTCCTTTGTTCAAACAGCAGACGACATTAAAAAAGTTCGTGATGCGCTGGAACGGTTCTCAAATGGCAAACGCCTGCCTTTGCTGATCGCGAAACTTGAAAAGCCTGAGGCTCTTGAAAATCTCGATGCAATTTTGGATATTGTCGATGGTGTGATGGTTGCGCGTGGCGACTTGGGTGTAGAACTTCCACCCGAGCGTGTCCCTGTCCAGCAGAAACATATCATCCGTGTTGCCAACCTGCGTGCCAAACTTGTAATCACCGCAACGCAGATGCTCGAATCAATGGTCTCGAACCCGTTACCCACGCGCGCGGAAGCGTCAGATGTGGCGAATGCAGTCTTCGATGGAACAGACGCGGTGATGCTCTCTGCTGAATCTGCCTCAGGGAAATATCCAGTCGAATCTGTTCAGATGATGGATCGTATTGTGCGCGAAGCAGAGACCCATTTTCTTGAGTGGGGAATGGAACAACACGTAAGTGGTTTCGAGCAAAGCGATGCAGCTTCCATGGCGCGCGCCGCGCAAGTTTTGGCGAACGATAAAAATGTCACAGCAGTCGCTTGCTTCACTGCTCAAGGCCAAACCGCCTGGTTGATGTCCAAGATCAGGCCACGTGTGCCGATTATGGCGTTTACCCCAAACCTCGATACCGCTCGACGAATGACCTTTATGTGGGGAGTACGTGCGCAGCTTGTTCCATTTGCAAACTCACTTGAAGAAATGATTGACCATGTGGACGCGGCTCTGATGCGCTCGCAGGTCGTTGAGTCAGGTGATCAAGTTGTGTTAGTTTGCGGTTTCCCAGTTGGTGCTATGCGCCCACCGAATATGGCTTTGTTGCATACAGTAGGAGAATAGAATGTCATTGCGAGGAGGGTTTTGACGCGAAGCGCCTCAACCCTCCTCGCAATGACGGGTTATTCTTTCAGCCATAGATATTGATAAGGCATCAATTCAAGTTCAAGATTTTCTTTTAGAGGAATAAATTCTTTTTGGGTAAGAAGGTCGGTCATGGAATTGACCGGCTTTTTTATTTGACAGGAAACTTTTTGTACTTCAGCGCTTAGATTGTGAATAGCGAGAATCGTTTCATTATGATAAGTCCGCTGAAAGGCCGCGACCGCATCGTTCCGAAAATCGATCCATTGAAATTCACCCCAACCGAACGCTCGATATTCTTTTCTTGTAGCGACCATGTGACGAATGGCATTTAACAATGACTTCGGATCCGCGCGTTGAGATTTAACATTGATCCGTGTCGGCCTATAAATATCATCATTGATAACAGGTGTATATAGTGATTCAACAGGCGCTTCAGAGAAGCCGGCCGTAGATCCCATTTCCCATTGCATGGGTGTGCGCACGCCGTTCCGGTCGTCTAACCAGATGTTATCTCCCATGCCAATCTCATCCCCATAATAAAGGATGGGTGACCCTGGCAATGTAAAAAGCAAAGAATGAGCTAGCTGTATCTTGCGTTCATCGTTATCCAGCAGCGGTGCGAGCCGCCTGCGGATTCCCAGGTTGAGGCGCATACGCGGCTCCGGCGCGTAATTCTCCCACATCCACCGACGTTCTTCCTCCGTGACCATTTCGAGGGTAAGCTCATCGTGATTGCGGAGGAAGATGCACCACTGACAATTTGCAGGAATTTGAGGCGTACGGCGCAGTATCTCGATCATGTCTTCTGCGCGTCCCTTTTTGATAGCCATATAGATGCGTGGCATGATTGGGAAGTGAAACCCCATATGGAATTCATCGCCATTTCCGAAATAGGGACGAACATCCTCGGGCCATTGATTCGCTTCACATAAGAGAATGCGCCCCGGATAATTCTTTTCCATAAAGGCCCGTAGTTTCTTGAGATAAGTATGTGTCTCGGGGAGATTCTCACAGGTGGTGCCTTCGCGCTCGAACAAATAGGGGACTGCGTCGGCGCGGAATCCGTCTACGCCCAGCTCAAGCCAGAAGCCAGCGACTTTGATCATCTCCTCCTGCACTCTAGGATTATCATAATTCAGGTCAGGTTGGCTTGCATAAAATCGATGCCAATAGTATTGACCCGCCTTTTCATCCCATGTCCAGTTGGATGGCTCTGTGTCTACAAAAATAATGCGCGCGTCTTTGTATTTTTGGTCGGTGTCGCTCCACACGTAATAATTCCGATAGGGAGAGTTCGGATCTGGGTGCAAAGTCTGAAACCAGGGATGCTGATCGGACGTGTGATTCAGCACGAGATCCATAACGATGCGAATGTTTCGTTTGTGAGCCGCTTGGATGAGGTCCTTGAACTCTTCCAGGTTTCCAAAAGTTTCAGCGATGTTATAGTAATCTGCAATGTCGTAACCATCGTCTTTCAACGGTGAAGGATAGATCGGCATCAGCCACAAGCAATCAACACCAAGTTCCTGTAGATAATCTAATTTTTGAGTCAAACCCCTGAGGTCACCATGCCCATCACCATTGCTATCATAAAAAGCACGGACATATAGTTGGTAGAAGACGGCATCTTTATACCAAAGTGATTCATTCATGATCAACTTGTTTATTCGATTCCTTTATCACATTATGTATTAAAGTGTTATTGGCAAGTTAATACATCGGCAATCGCGTATTATGATTGCTGGAAGAAGTATATAGAAATCGGACTGGCGACGAAGTGTTCGCTTAGCCTTTTACTGCACCGGCTAACATGCCACGCACGAAATAGCGTTGCAAGGAAAAGAACACAAGCATAGGTAATAGCATTGAAAGGAAGGCTGCGGCAGTCAGTAAATGCCAGCCCGCGCCCAGCGATGTAACCATATTACTGATTTGATACGTCATCACTGGCGTTGTGCCTCCGAGGAAGACCAAAGCCACGAGCAGATCATTCCAGACCCATAAGAATTGGAAGATACCCAATGAAGCAATGGCTGGCGCTGCCAGCGGAAGGACTAAACGATAAAACGCAGTCCAGTGCGACGCGCCATCGAGATAGGCAGCTTCAAATAAGTCGTTAGGCAATGAGCCGAGAAAGTTCCGCATCAGATAAATAGCGTAGGGTAAGCCAAAACCAGTATGGAATAACCACACACCCAGGAACGTACCGTTTAACCCCATTTGGGCATATAAACGCGAGATAGGAACCAATGTCATTTGAAGCGGAACGACTTGCAGTCCAACCAACAGAGCAAACAAAAGGAAGCGGCCCTTGAAATCCAGCCAAGCAAAGGCATAGCCTGCGAAGGCGGCAAACAGGATTGGCAGAATGGTGGCTGGTATGGTGACGAATAAGCTGTTCAGAAAAGCGCGTCCCATGCCGCGCGGATTCAACAAATCTCTCAGGTTGCAATGGAGATCCGTAGCTTGTTTGTTTTCGCGGCAGTCCTCAGCATAGCTTCTTGTCCCGCGATAACCAACCAATGCATCAATATAGTTGCCCAATGTAAATCGTGCCGTCGTCTGACCACCACTTTTAAGATACGTCGCGATGTTGGCGGCTTCTTGAGGACTGGGTAATGGAGTATTACCCATGTGGGGCTGCCCGTTGAAATCCTTGCGGAGGACAGCCAGGAGTTGCAATGAACGTGGATATTTTGCAATCAAGTTGGGATCTGTTAAGTCGGCCTGTGGAATGGCTTTTCCGTCTGCACCATGGCAGGATGCACAATATTGTGCATAGGGTCCACTCGCATTTTTGGCCGAGAAAACTGTCCACCAACCGCTGGAGTTGATATCCTGCACCGGACGAAAAGATGTAATCAGTAGGCCAAAAGTTGGAACGATCCAAATCAGCATCGTAAAGATGATAATCGCGTGAGTAGGGATGCGTCTCAGTATTTGGTTGATCCTATCGCGGTTCATCGGATTGCCTCCTGTGCCAGAAAGCGCCTGACGTTGTAGTAAATGAAGGGGATGATCGCAAGAACGAGGATAACAGCGACAGCCGTGCCGTGACCCACGTTGAAGTTTTTATACATCTCTGTATACATGCGGTTAGCGATCACATTCGTGCCAAAGTTGCCCCCGGTCATCACGTAGACAATATCGAACAATTTCAAAACATTGATGACCATCGTTGTGATGACAACCAGAATGGTTGGCGAGATGATTGGAACCGTTATTTTCCAGAACGATGTCCATTCGGTCGCGCCATCTACGCGCGCAGCCTCGAGAATCTCGTCCGGTACAGATTTCAGTGCAGCGGAAAGGATGGTCATGCAGAAGCCTGTCCAAATCCAAACGCCCACCACAATCAACATAAGGGTGTTGAGACCCGGTGTGGATAGCCAGGCAACAGGTCTGCCTCCCAAAGCAGTGACAATCGAATTGAGGAGGCCGATCTGAACCTGTTTTGTGCCATAGTCATACACGAATTTCCAGATGATGCCGGCACCTACAAAGGAAACAGCCATCGGCATAAATATGATCGCCTTGGACAGCGCCTCATATTTGACCCGGTCAGCGAGTACCGCGTATGCCAATCCGATGCTTACTGTCCCTGCTGTCATCAGGACGATCCACTTGATGTTGTTTCCAAATGATGATCGCCAAAAGCTCGTCCAAAAAGCTCCAGGTGAGCTGAAGTCAAATTCAGAGGTTAGAGCATATCGATAATTCTCGAAAACACCCCAGCAGGGCTTACCTGCCGTACAAGTTGTAGCGGCAGAAGCAGTACCATCCTTATTACCAAAACTCAGACCGATGGTATTGATCATCGGATACACAATAAAGAAGGACATTACAAGCAAAGCGGGAAGAAGGTACAGCCAAGGAGTCAAGTTGCCCTGCTTCATGATCCTGGGAACGTTTTGCGATGTGGTGGATGGTTTTCTTAGCGCGGCCAAAGACTTGGAGACATCTTGTGTATTCATCCTATCCTCTTTTGTAATAATTATAAAGAGAGTGGCTCTTCGAGAAAGGACATCTTATAATCTTAGGAATGTTTCGCGATGCTATGGTATTCTCCTAAAAAAGGTAGGGACGTCTCTATTGAGACGTCCCTAAAGTGACTCGTGATTACTTCTTTAACGCATCAGCTTGTGCAGCCGCTACATCGCTCAGATCTTTATCAAGATCGCCACCATTGACGTAATCTACAATCGCCTTCCATTCGGCACTGCCAAACCCGCCAGGGATGGTATCACCCATATCAGGTGTAAAACCTTTGGTGGAGGAGAGTGCCTGATCCAACTTCTGTAGCGCCGGGTCAGTGTAGTTGCCAGATGCACCTTTGTTGGGTGAGAGGCCGAACGTCGCCTTAGCCCAATTTGCGCCGCCTTCTGGGGATGATAAGTAGCCCACAAGCGCCTTCACGGCTGGCTTATCGCTGAACGCCATCAACCAATCCGCACCGCCTTGTAAACCTTGCGCACCAGGGATAACAAAGAAGTCATAATCCGTGCCTTGCTTAAGATCAGGGAACTGCTTGGCGATATTGGCACCCGCGAAGCCTGACTGCTTGACCATCATTGCCTCCGGCGGATCAGAGAACGGCTTGAAAATGGCATCGCCGAACGCAGTTGAGAGAGTGCCCTGCGCACCGCCTACGGTGTACTTCGGATCTGTGGCCCATTTGCCGTAGATCTCGTAAGCTTGCTTCACGCCAGCATCATTATAGGGTACTTTGCCGGAGATGATATCCAAAACATATTGTGGCCCTTGCTGCACTAAGAGAATATCCTGAATGAAGTCCGAGCCGGTCCAGCCAGTGGCGTCACCTGACTCAAACCCCATGCTCCATGGCACGTTCCCGTCCGCGGCCATCTTGTCCACCAAGGTGTTCAGTTCATCCCAGGTAGTGGGCACTGTGTAGCCGAGTGACTGGAAATTGGCTGGGCTATACCAGATAATCGTTTTGACATCGGCTTTGACAGGTAGACCAAGCCATTTACCATCCACAGTTCCGGGGTTGACGAAGAAATCGGCATAGCTATCACGATTCGCGCCGAGATCATCCATTGTTTTTAGTTGATCTTTGTATTGAACCAGCTGTGCGACGTTCCAAAATGCAACGTCGGGCGGCGTACCGGCCTTGACACGTGTATCCAGCAGTGCTTGGTCGCGCGTGGATTCGGGCTTCAGCGTAATGCCGCAGGCATCGACGAGAGGTTGCAATACTGTATTGAGATTGGTTTCTTCCACACCAGACCATTGATATAGCATGCTAACTTCATCGCCTGATTGTGCTCCCATACAATCAATTGCTCCAGCGGCAGGTGCTTGGGTTGCTGCTGCAGTTGGTGCCTCGGTGGCTGCCGTAGTTGGTGCCTCTGTGGCTGCAGTAGTGGGCGCCTCAGTAGCTGGCGCAGCTGTAGGTGCTTGAGTCGCTTTTGCTCCACATGCTGTCAGAAGCATGGTAGCCAAGACAAGCAGGCTTAGAATCTTGCTGAATTTAGACATTTCCTCTTCTCCTAATTTTGATTTGATAGGTTGAACTCATATCTAACAGCTTATAACATTCGGTCACTTCAATTTGCGATTCGAACCACCTCCTTTACTAACACGTGTTAGTGAGCATGAAAAGAACCATGTTATTCAACATGTTTGAAACTGTCTGCTACATAGTAGATTGTCTGGTAATAAGCTTGGATTCCAGCAACAATGAAGCATCATTCAAGCCTTCGCCTTGAATGATACGAATCAAACGTTCTCCACCTGCCCAGCCTAAACCAAAGGCAGGTAAATGAATTGTTGTGAGAGGGGGATCATAATATTCTGCAAGAGGGATATCGTCAAAGCCCACGACTGCAATATCTTTTGGAATGTGTAATCCGGCGTTCTTGATTGCTAGCATAGCGCCTATGGTAACCACGTCACTTGCGACAAAAACTGCTGTGACACGATGCGCCAATTGAAGTAATGCTTTCATGGCTTCAAAACCACTAGCTGGTGTGTAATTGCCTTCCTTGATAAGTGTCTTATCCACTGGCAGCTTTGCTTTTTTTAGCGCCTGTAAATACCCATCACGGCGTTGTTGAGCCGAGGTGTAACTCAACGGAGCATTGGTGATCATTCCAATGCGTTGATGTCCGCGTTCTATTAAATGATTAACTGCCAGTTCAGCACCGGCAGTTGCATTGACATCCACAAAGGGAATATCTGTATTTGGCAATTGGCCCATCAGCAGGATAGGAACGCGTTGCTGATGCAAGTGCATCAGCGCCGTATCATCCTGGCGGGGACCCGATAACAAAATACCATCAACGTGATTTTCTGTTATCAAGCGCGCGTAGCCTCCGGTGTCATTCGGGTCAACAGGTTTCAACAACACATGAAAACCTTGTTGCATCGCTGCCTGTTCCACACCCAAGATCACTTGTGGGAGAAAGGCATCGGTGAAAATCTGCTCAGGTAATTGACAAAGCACAAGTCCAATCGTAAACGATTTTCCACTAACAAGCTTTTTGCCGGCAACATTGGGGAAGTAGTTGAGTTTTTTTGCGGCGTCCAGCACTCGTTCGCGGGTTGTGGTGCTGATACTTACACCGGGTACATTATTCAAAATAAACGAAACTGTAGTGCGCGAAACACGGGCTAATTTAGCAACATCCCGGCTGGTCGTTCGTTTCGCTGGTCTCATAAGTATATTTACTAACACGTGTTACTGTTTTAGTATAAGGATTTTATAGATGCTTGTCAAGTAGTTTGTTTTTCGCGGCTGGAAATGAACAATCCAACTCCAATCAGTAAACCGCCGAGCAAGAAAAGCGGTGTGATTTTTTCCCTCAGAAAAAGTGATCCTAAGATCGTTCCAACGACTGGTTGAGCGAAGAATGTGAGAGAAGCGAGGCTTGCATCTATAAGGGCGAACGCGCTGTTCCAGAGGACCATTGCCAAAGCTGTGGAGATAATCCCAAGAAAAAGCACGCCTCCCACAATCCCTACGCTGATCTCTCCGACCCCGATCGTTTTCAGCTCCCACGCACCTGCTGGGATAGTGATAGGCAATCCACCAAGAAACGCAATCAGACTAAAAAGTAATACCTCCAGATTTTGAGTGAATTTACGAACTAATACGGAGTATAGTGCCCAAGTCACTGCGGCGCCGAGAAGCAACACATTACCTAAGAATAGATCGGGATTCAATTGCGCGGAACGTGGATCGATGACAGCAACAACGCCTAATGTTGCAAAAAGAAGAGCAATCAATCTCCGTAGCGTGATGTTTTCTTTGAGCAAGATCCATGCAAAAATCAATACAAACGCGGGAGTGGAAGAGGTCACTAATGAGCCGTTCGCCGCAGTGGATAGCTTCGTTCCGAGAAATTGGAGGCTCAATGAAATACCATAACCAACCAAGCCAACACTGAGGACTTGCAATAATTGTTTGCGGGAAATTTTAGAGGAGCCACGCATGAGCAAAACGATTACAAGTGTAAGCGCGCCTAAGATCAATCGCAAAGATACTAGGGAAAATGGCGGAATGATCTCTAATACAACTTTACTTACAACATACATTCCACCCCAAATGGATGCCGCGCCCAGCCCGCAAAGAATACCCACAACTCTCCTGCTCATAAGATGAGGATTATAACGGTGAAATTGATAATGTCATTGCGAGGAGGCATTCTCCCCTGGTACCGCCCGCCAGGGCAGGTGTGCCGACGAAGCAATCTCCACTTAAACGGCGAAGTCCAACTATAAGACAATCCCGTCAAACGGGAGATTGCTTCGCCAAATAATGGCTCGCAACGACATGTAAAAGCTATTATTGCTCGAATGACTTACTCTGCCTCATCTTCTTGATTTCCCCTCTTTTTTTCTTCTCTTTCAATCGTTCCTCTTTGGATACCTGGGTTGGTTTTGTTCTCTTCCGTGCTTTTGGCTTAACGAGTGATTTTCGAACCAACTCAACAAATCTTTGAATCGCATCTTCGCGATTCTGTTCCTGTGTGCGAAAGCGTTTGGCTTCGATCAACAAGACACCTTCACTAGTGATCCGTTTACCAGCAAGATGGATCAAGCGTGCTTTTACTTCTTCTGGCAAAGCTGATGAGGCGCGCACATCAAATCGCAATTGCACCGCCGTTGCGACTTTATTGACATTCTGTCCACCCGGTCCCGAGGCGCGCGTAAAGTCAATTTGCAATTCGCTCTCACTAATTTTGAGTGAAGGTGTGATTTCGATCATAAGAACCCCCACCCGGCCTCCCCAAATACGACGATAAAAAGTTGGTATCAAGGTCAAAATTAGGCGTCGTATTTGGGGGAGGTGCTCCGCGAAGCGGGCGGAGGGGGCGAATCAGAACATCAAGGCATTGACCTTGTCAATCATATTGGGAGCAGGCCGCAGGTCCGATTCTTCGAGGCGGTTGAGAGGCGTGTGCACAAGGTTATAAATCTCGGTCAAGGATGGCTTGTCTGTTTCAATGTAGATCAAGCCAGTCGCCAGCCAATTGTTTTGTTGCGCTTCTGCAAGTACGCGTATAGCTTCAAAGCGGTCGGTCGGGTTGTAATCTTTATCAAGTTTTTTCAGAATAATGACCGAGCCATCGTGCATGCTGACTTCACGAATTTCACCTTCCTTCATCTCTTCTTCAAGAATGATCTCGTTGCGCGGTGCAATGTAGGTGATGTCATGCAAAGGCTCTTCATGATCCTTGCCCCAGGCATAGGAATGGTATGCGTTATCCTGATTGTTGAATGTCACACATGGGCTGATGATATCCAGCACTGCGATCCCATTGTGCGCCATTGCAGCTTTGATTAATTCTTTCACCTGCTTGGCATCGCCCGCAAACGAACGCGCCACAAACGTTGCGTTCGAAGCGAGGGCTTCCATGCAGATATCGACCGGCATATATTGATTAGCGCCCTGTTTCTTGAGGGAAAGACCTTTCTCAGCAGTGGCGGAGAATTGGCCCTTAGTAAGACCATACACTCCGTTATTCTCCACAATATAGACCATGTTCACATTGCGTCGGACAATATGCTTGAACTGACCCATGCCGATGCTGGCTGTGTCTCCATCGCCAGAGACGGCAAGGCCCTTGAGAGAATGATCGCCAAAGAGCGCGCCCGTTGCGATAGAGGGCATACGTCCATGCAAACTATTGAAACCAAAGGAGCGATTCAAAAAGTATGTGGGGCTTTTGCTCGAACAGCCAATGCCACTGAACTTAATCACGTTCTCGGGTACAACGCTCAGTTCATACATTGCACTGATGATTTGGTTCGAGATCGAGTTGTGTCCGCAACCCGCGCACAGTGTGCTCGGGCTTCCGCGATAATCATTTTTTACAAGACCGGCAAGATTCACATTTGCGGGTGTGCCAGCCATAGGGAGTGGTTGAGTCATCAGTGATACCTCCTTTATTCTTTTACTTCTTGTGGTGTGTACTTTGCGAGGATGCCTTCACGCACCCACCTTGCAGCGGCAGGCAAGCCATCTCCATACGCTACTGATTTAAAGTTCGCAGCTTTTTCTGGATATTCAACCGAAAGTATTTGTTTCAACTGCCCATCGCGGTTCATCTCAACAACAAGGATCTGATCATATTTGTTGATGAAATCAGTCACTTCTTGCGTAAAGGGTAGGGCGCGTACACGCAGGAAATCTGCTTTGATGTCCTGTTCTGTTTCGAGCTGGTGAACTGCTTCAAGGATGGCAGCTTCAGTAGAACCGAAACCAATGATGCCGACAGTGGCGTCTGGTCTAGAGTATAAAATTGGCGCAGGTACATACTTGCGCGCAGTTTCATATTTCTTCTTGAGGCGATCCATGTTCTTCAACCATACCGATGCATCTTCCGTATAGCGGGCATTCTCATCATGACCCGTACCACGCGTGAGGTAGGAACTCATTGGATGCTTATTGCCAGGAACGGTTCGATAAGGAATACCATCACCATCTTTATCAAGGTAACGGCCCCAGTTGCCTTTGAGTTCTTCAAGGTCTTTTTCCCAAAGCATTTTGCCGCGCTGCATGGATGTTTCTGGATATTCAAATGGTTTGCTCATCCATTGGTTCATTCCCATATCGAGATCGCTCAACACGAAGACCGGAGTTTGGAGTTGTTCGGCAATATCAAAAGCGCGCCAGCCGAATTCAAAACATTCATCTACACTACCAGGTAGCAAAATAACTGAATTTGAATCGCCATGACTCATGAAATTGACAAAGGTTAGGTCGCCTTGTGCGGTACGAGTGGGAAGGCCCGTGCTGGGTCCAATGCGTTGCACATCCCAAACGACAATCGGAACTTCGGCATAGTATGCCAACCCGGCGAATTCTGTCATGAGGCTCAAGCCGGGACCTGATGTGGATGTCATCGCGCGCAATCCACTCCAACCTGCACCGACTGCCATACCAATCGCAGCGAGTTCATCTTCCGCTTGAAGGACAGCATAAGTATGTTTGCCATCCTCGCGTTTGCGCAGAAGAGGGAGGTAATCATTTAATGCTTCAGCAAGAGACGAGGCTGGCGTGATCGGGTACCAGGCCGCAAATTGCACGCCGCCAAAAATGGAACCGACCGCGGCAGCAGTGTTGCCATCTGCCATAATCAAACCATCAGTCTTGTTCATTGGCTCAAGGCAGAAAGGATCTTTCTTTTCTAGATTTGCTTTTGCCCATTCGGCGCCAGTCTTGACTGTATTGAAGTTCATGTCAATTGGCTTTTGTTTGCCCTTGAAGTGAAAATTCAATGCTGCGTAAATCTTTTCGAGATCAAGACCGATCATCTGCGCGAGAATACCCACATAAACCATATTTCCAACCAAGTCACGAAAGTCACTCGGTATGCTCTGGTCCCCGCGTACAATTTGTTTGACCGGCATTGAGTACACGGCAATATCGGCGCGTGTGATGGGCTGCTTGATATCGTTGGCGTAGTAAAAGGCTCCACCCGGCGCAACAGAGGCAAGGTCCCGCGTGAACGAATCAGGATTCATCGCGATAACGATTTCATTCTCTTCGCGTCTGGCAATGAAACCATCCTTATTCGCGCGGATCGTATACCAAGTTGGCAAACCCTGAATGTTGGAAGGAAAGAGGTTCTTGCCTGAAACAGGGATGCCCATCTTGAAGATAGCACGCAGGATGGTGTTGTTGGCTGTCGAACTGCCTGAGCCGTTCTTTGTGCCAACAATAATCGAAAAATCATTGACTACTTTATCCATGAGACTCCTCGTTGTTATGATGTCATTGTGTCCCTCGCGCTGCGCGGAGGACAAAGTCCAAAGATGAAGCGCGGACTTGCAATGACATATTGATTACGATCTGTGATACAAAAGGTCGGTATGCTTGACGAGCGCCTCATACCCGGCCTCAAAATTACCATTGCAAATTGCTTCCACCATTTGTTGGTGGTACTGCCAAACTTCCTGCAAATACTCATAGCCACCCGCGAACACATTTAAGCCCACCGCCTCGTAAGCCTCCCAATACGCCTCCAAAATACCTGTGACAAACGGGTTCTCAAGACGGCTATAAATCTTCAAATGCAAATTGCGGTGTTCCTCGTGAGGAACCTGAGTGGGTGTGCCACGCAACTTTTCCCAAGCCCGCGCAACCAGGCTCTCCAATTCCTGCTTATCTTCGTTGGTTAGCTTCTGAGCTGCTTCATGCCAAAATGAAGCCTCAATGTGATTGCGCAGTTCTGAATATTTGCGAAAGTGCTCATCATTGAGTGCCAGCGCATAGCCCAGACTCTGCCGTATAGCGGGTGTGAACGAATACGCGCGGCGCTTCGTTCCCAGCCGTGGCTTGACTTCCACTAAACCGAGTGCACGCGCCACTTCGAGTTGTTCCCGCAAAGACGCTACGCTAATGCCTAACTTCACACTTAGGTCTTTGAGTGGGAGAAGTCTACGCTCTGCATCTTTGTATGTGGCAAGATAGCGCAGGAATTCAGAAATATCAGGGGAAATTGGTTCTCTAAGCATAAGTTTGATTAATCTGATTAATAGGAGTATATAGGGATTCTTGAGGAAAGTCAAGATAAGGATAGTCACTTTTACGGAAATGTAATGTGACTTTAGAGAGCTTAAAGTACTACAAATCTATTGAAATAGTATCAAACAACGCTCCTAGCGCCGCGCACAGCGTTGACTCTGGCATTACCTAATAATCGCCGCCGAGGTTCCTCAGGCGTCGCGTGGCGCCGTGGCGACAGATGCTCCATACACTCCCTGGCACCGCCATTGCGAAGCATCCCCGAAGCGTACCTGAGTGGGAGGGCAGGTGAACGGCGGCGTGAGCATTATGGTTGACTGTAAATCTACTTTAAGAAGGCTATAGCGAAAAAGAATAAATGTGAATCTATTGAAATTGCATCTTGTGGGTTGTACAATAATTTTAGATATTCCAACGTTTATAGAAGTATGGAGGAAGGATGGCGCTTCAAAACTCAAAACCCCAGAGACCAAATGTTGAAAAGGAAATCCGCTTTGCGATCGTGATGTATGGGGGCGTCTCGTTGGCGATCTATATCAATGGTGTGGCGCAGGAACTATATAAGATGGTGCGATCCACGGCCAGAAAGAGAAATGATGATGGCTCATTTGGCGACTACTTTATTGAGAAGTCTGAAAGCACTGAAGCCGTTTATCGAACTTTAAGTGAAATACTACATGCTCGTTTTGTGGTGGATATTCTCTCTGGCACTTCGGCAGGTGGGATCAATGCAATCTTCCTTTCTAAGGCGCTAGCGAACAATCAGCCTATGTCCCAGTTAGAAAAGCTGTGGGTCGAACAGGGAGATATTGAACTTTTGATCAACGATCAAAAATCCGTTGCCGACCTAGGTGATCTGCAAATCAAACCTCCTCCGACTTCATTGCTGAATAGTCAGCGCATGTATTACCGTTTGCTCGAAGCCTTTGACGAGATGGATCAGTCCGCGCCAAAGTCTGAAGATGATCTCTCTCCATTTGTAGAGGAGTTGGATTTATATGTCACTGCTACTGATATTCGTGGGCTGTGGTTGCCGGTTCCATTGGCAGATACGGAGGCACATGAATATCGGTATCGAACTGTGTTCCGTTTTTATTATTCAACGTCAGATGAACCGAGCGACCGGTCACAGGATTTTCTGAAGGAGAATAATCCGTTCCTCGCGTTTGCTGCCCGCGCTACTTCCTCCTTCCCTTTTGCATTTGAGCCGATCAAGTTGGAGGATGTGGGAACTGTATTAAATGGAGCAAGCTTTGTAAGGAATTATAAGTACACCGAGTTGAGTAAGAATTGGGAACGTTTCTACAAAGACTATTATCCGCAACCTGATAATCCCGATAGTCAGGATACCATTGAGTTTCACTCATTTGGAGATGGTGGATACCTGGACAATAAGCCATTCAGTTATATTACCGAGACTCTGCTTCGACGTCATGCTGATGCGCCTGTTGATCGCAGATTATTTTACATTGAGCCTGCACCCGAACATCAACGACAGAATAATCTGCCAAAGGATGACCGACCCAATGCAGTTGAGAACGTTGCGGCCGCCTTGGTTGACCTGCCACGCTATGAAACCATTCGGGATGACCTATTGCAAATCAAAGAGCGCAATGATTTGATCGAACGTACAAACACTATTCTTCGTCAAATCGAACGAACGCGGGGTGGGGTAGAGAGTTTGAAGATTTGGCAGTCGCGTGGTTCAACCTGGTCAGGCAAATATCTCGATGAACTCATTTCTGATTATGGTTCAGCTTATGCGGCATATCATCAATTGAGAGTAGCTGATACTCTGGATGATTTTGCCACCGCCGTCGCTCGCAACATTGGCATAGAAGAGGATGGAAGGTCATTCAACGCGTTGCGGAAAATCTTTGAAGAGTGGAGAAAGAGGAAATATTCCTCAAACTCGCAGGATCAGCGCCTCTCTGAGAATGATCTACTTTTCCGCCTGGATCTGCGTTGGCGCGTACGCCGCCTATATTTTCTGATGCGTTTGATTGACGATATTTTGCTTGGTCTAAGGAACTTTCAGACAGGCGCAACAGATTTGAAACTATCTTTGGAAGAACAAGAGCAAAAAAAATACGCGGCAGAGATTGTGATGAAAAGCGGTAAGGTGTGGGATATTCCCGATGAGGTCACGCAGAACCAATACTTCGAAACCTTATCTTGGGTAAAGCGCCAACTTAATAAGGCATATATGGAGTTAAGGGTAAGAGGTCGCAAACTCAGGGCTCGCAACCTTGATATAACCAAAATAGATGATCCGAACCTGAAAGCCCACTTGCAAGCTATAGAACCTTTGAGGCAAATGAAAGATCAAGTAGAGGAAATATTAAAAGATGAAAGGAAACTTGAAAGTGTATGTGAAGAGATTGAAGCACTATCACTCATTTTGGCATCCAGACCAGAGAAGGGCAAAAAATCTACAGGCTATCTGTGCCAGACCATGAGCATCGTCTCTCACCTATGTAAAGATGTGTTGTACAGCCAGAATGGAGTGTCTTTGCCACATGTCCCTAAAACAGTTTTGAAAAACGTCCAGGACTGCCTGCGTTTTTACTACGATTATTTTGAATATTTTGATATGCTGACGTTTCCGATTACTTACGCCACTCCCATCGGCGAATCGGATGTAGTAGATGTTTATCGGATCAGCCCAGAGGATGCAAATGGTTTGTTCAGTGCGAAAAAGAATAAACGTCCAAAATTAGCTGGAACCAAGTTGGGAAATTTTGGTGCTTTCTTCAAAAAAGAATGGCGTGTAAATGACGTTTTATGGGGCAGGCTGGACGGCGCGGAACGGATCATTTCAACGCTTCTGCCTGATTCTCCCAAACGTACGGAATTGTTGCTGAGAGCTTGGCTGACAATCCTCCAGGAGAATCTTGATCCTACTAATTTGAAAAACCTGCGTGAATATCTTGGAAGCGCGTGGAAGCATTTCGAAAGCGCAGAAGAGCCTTCTGTTGAAGAGATGAATAATTTGCAAAAACAATTGCAAACCTATTTTGAAGACCATTATGTGGTGAACCTGGAGTTTTCTCCAGAGACAACTTTGAACGCTATTGGACGTTCCATTCAAGTAATGGGAAATTTACTGGATGGCTTAGGGCAAAAGTATCAAGGAGTGCAAACTCCTGCCTTTTGGCTTACCCGCTTGGGAAAGATTTTCATGGGTGTGATGCAAGTCGCGATCCCTGGTAATCTGCCCAGACTGTTCTTTCAACATTGGATCAAAATCACCTATGTATTTGAATTATTTTTGATCATTGTTGGCGCACTGCTAGGATTCAATAATACGGTCATGCGATTCGGGATCTTTTCGCTCCTCATCACTTTGAGCATTGATCTCGCTGTACGCCTCGTTGGAAGCTATATTACGGGTTCAACACGTTTTATGCTCACATTGAGTAGATTGGCTAAGTTTGTGGTTGCACTTGTACTGCTTGCCATTATCGCACTGGTGTACCTAGGATTAGTCCATTTGCATATCGTTGAATCGCCAACCTTAAAACTGTGAGGAATTTGACCATCAAATCAAATTCCTCACAGTCGTAAAAATGTATTTACAATGAAAAGAACAAGCCCATTTCCTCTTTAAGAAAAGAGTGACGTTAGTGACATGTAATAGGATGACCTTGTGGGTTTAGACAAGGAGTGGGTTGGACAGGTGGTAGAGAGGTAGGCTGGATAGGCGGCGCAGATGTAGGTTGAATGGGAGGAACAGGTGTGTTTATAGCAGCGGGTGCAGTGGATATTAAAGGTGGCGCCGTGTTGCGAGAGTTGGGGACTCCTGTCCGTGGAGTCGAGGTGTCGATAAAATAATGAATTAGAGTTGGTGAGGGTGTGCGGGTGGGAGTAAGTGTCGATGTTGGGGTGATGCTAGGCGTTTTCGTGACTGTTGCCGTAGGGCGTGTGCCAGTGGGAAAAGGTCCCATCAGGACTCGCTCGGTCATTGCAAGCGCTGTCTTGGTATTCCTTGCATTTCTTTGTAATTCCACACTACTTAATGATGGTGTCTTGAAAATAACGTAAAGTATCACTATCGAGCCAATACCCAACAGACAGCCTAGCAGAATCTGCAAATTGCCTCGATTTTCTTTTATATTCACTCTTAATACTTTCCTTTCTTACACTGTGTATTCAGATATACAAAGATACTTTTCTTATGCCATGAAATTTTCACGGCAGTGACAATGGTAAGGTAGGTAAAATTGAAGGAAGAGGTAATGGCGGATCAGTTTCAGTTGGTGCAGGTGGGTCTGTGGGGGGAATGGTTGCTGGTGGGTTAGTAGGCGGAATGCTCTTCGTTGGCGCGGGTGTATTGGTTGCAACGGGTAACTGCGTCTGTATTGAAGTGGGGTTGGATTCTCTTGCCCGTAGGGTCGAGGTTTGAATAAAGGTTGGGGTTTTGGAGGGAGTACGCGTCACCGAGGGTGTGGCGGTCGGAAGTGTAAGAGTGAGTGTGGGAGTGTCTGATACGGTCGCTGTAGGAGCGGTTGAGGTGGGGAAGGGCCCTAGGAGTGCTCCTGAGGTCATTGCAAGCGCGGTCTTGGTGCTGTTTGCATTTTTTTGCACATCCGCGCTCGTGGATGGGACCTTAAAAGCGAGCCAAAGGACCAAGATCAGGACAATGACCAGAGCAGATACTCTTATAGCCTGCAGATAAAATCGATTTTCTTTTAATAAATTCACTCTTGACGCTTTCCTTTCTTACAGCTTGTTTTCCAAGGCCACGAAGATGATCATCGCGTAATGTCAAAACTTCGATTGATGTTTTGCCTCGTTGGGGTGGCTAAATTATTCATCACTTTCCCCTTATCGCGAAGTATTGCTTTCAGATAGGTTCGAGACCTTGTGAAGCCGCCCTTGATAAAGATCGAGCGGCTTCTTAGAACAGTATACTAGATTTATTTTATATGGATACTCCTGCTCACCTAACATAGTGATTAGATCAGGGGAATATTGAAATCTAGGGTTACCGGGTCTGTGGGCACCGGCGGGTCCGTTGGCGGAGGTGGATCGGTGGGCGGAGGTGGGTCGGTGGGCGGCGGTGGATCAGTCGGAGGAGGTGGATTGGTTGGTGGAGGTGGATCCGTGGGAGGGGGCGGATTAGTTGGCGGAGGTGGTTGAGTACTTGTTGGCGGAGGTGGATTCGTAGGCTTTGGTGTCTTGGTTGAAGGAACCGGCGTTCTGCTTGGCTGAGGAGGTATATTGGTCTTCGTAGCCTTTGGTGTCTTGGTTGGGCCCAGAGTCTGGGTCGGAGGATTGAGTGTCTTGGTGGCAACAGGCGCTTTAGTGGCCGTAGGAGCTAAAGTATTTGCTGCAGGAATAGGTGTAGACGTGCGAGCCGGAATAGATGTCGATGTGCGAGGCGGAGTGGGCGTCAGTATACCGCCCGTGTAAGGTATAAAGGGTATACTCGAGTCATGATTCGCTGTTCCGCTGACGAGTGGGGTTAGCGTTTTAGATGGACTCGGGGTCACTGAAGCCGTAATTGTTGGAGTTGCAGAAATGAGAGGGGTCGAGGTGGCAGTCGCTGAGGGCGTCCTTGTTGGCAATGTAAGGGTGGGGAAGGGCCCAAGAAGGGCTGCTGCTGTGCCTGCAATGGCTGTCTTGGTGCTGTCAGATTTTTTCTGCGTTTGTCCCTGCAAACTGAACGCACTTCCATTATTGAAGAAGAGCGCATAAACGAAAAACAACAAACCAATGCAAAGCAGGATTTCCACCAGAAAGTACAGTGGAACCCGATTTTTTTCCTTTAAGTCTGAATTCACTCTTGCCGCTCTCCTTTTGATACCTTGTTTCAAGAGGCTGCGGAGATGGCTGTAATGGTGTCCTCCGAGTTTGCTTGCGAACTTGAATCAGGCAATATCTCACATGAGCTTCTGTATCAAGACTAAAATCATCCAAAAAGGTTACATAGTTTGTAAAAGATTTTTGGAGAAAGGCACTGAAAATGCTTGGGAGGCGATTCGGTCTCTTAGGATTTCAACAACCCACCTTGAGATTGATCAAGGCGCAGATGATCCCCTCTTTATGCGGTTGTTATCCCAATTTGGCGATATTTTCAATCCGTGTATGGATCTCATCGAGCAGACGTTGTAGTTCATTCCTCTCATTGATCGCCGCCTGAAGTGATGCTCTAAAGCTTTGTTTCTCTTCCTCAGGAATGGTTTCCAACAAACGCTCGTCCCGCGTGATCTGTGTATTTTTCTGGTTCAGCTTTTTTTCAAGTCGCTGACGATATCCCTCATAAAACTCCGCCTCACTCATCAGCGCTGGGACAGCAGGGACACCCTGTGTTAAGAGTTCATCAACCGTCTCAAGGAATTTTTCGAAATTAACTGGCTTCTCGATAAAACGAGTGACACCGATGTTCAGGGCAAATGCTTTGTCCTCAAGTGCTACATAAGTGGCTGTGAGAAAGATGACTGGGATCTCTCGGGTTTCTGGATTGATGCGTAACCGATGAACAAGACCAAACCCATCCAGTTTAGGCATCATAATATCTGTGATGACCAAGGCCGGGCGTTCACGCCGAACAGCCTCCAACGCTTCCTGACCATTGTGCGCCGTGACCACACGATAGCCTTTGAATGTCATGGTTGCATGTAACAATTTCAGGATATCGGGCACATCTTCAACAATAAGCACATAACCCTGTTGCATATTCATACCTCTATTGTAATCTTATATTATCAATTTGGTGAATGGCCCTATAGTCTCCCCAGGGGGTGCTTTATTGGATGATGTTGATAGAGTGATTGACAGAGGATTTGCATGGCTGGCAAGCGTTTTTTATTCTACATCCAAAATCGATAAAATCTCTTTCAAAATAATTTCAATATCAAATCTTATTCCTCTTTCATTGGAAGTTCTGTAAAGCATATTAATTTCATAATTAAATTGATTGAGAGAGACCCAAGCATCATTTTTCTGTAACTTTCATATTTGTCAGGCGTCATGTTTCGGATTTTCATCAATGAAAGGCATGGATTACATGGTAGCCAAAAAATACTATTCAATTCTCACGTTCTTTTTGATCATTGTTCTGTTTGCGAATCTAAGCTACGTTCAGTCGGTGCGCGCCGATGGGGAAACTCCGACCGAGCCGCCCGTTTCAACTGAGGTCGCGACTGAATCGCCGGTCGAAGCGACCTCCGCACCAGTTGAGTCTACTCCAGCTCCACAAGAGGCAACCGTAGCTCCAGTTGCAGAGACCGATCAGGCGATACCCTCTGAAGAGGCAAGTGTAGATGTAAACACCGCGGCAGCTGTTGTATTTTCGCAGGCACCGGAAAATACTGACATCGTTGTACTGGACAATGAAGGACAAGCGCTTGTCCTTGGCTCACAAGATATGGCAAATGCATTGGTCAGTTCTGATCCAGTCTGGTGCCCAGAAAGTGTAAGCACCCCAACGCCTGGAGCCAACGGTTGTAGCAACAGTTTTGCAAGCATCGCTGAACTCTTGGCTGCGATGCAGGCTAACCCGCAAAGTTTTTCACAGAACGGTACCATATATCTTGAAAAAACTGATGGGCAAGGATTTACAACTCCGTTTGTCTTGGATAATTCGAGCGGGAGTCTTGGATCTTCCTACAGCACACTAAATATTTACAATTTGACTGTTCAAGGTGGCTGGAACCCATCTACGGGCAGCACCACAGACACAACTGTCTTTACTGGGCCCAATGCGTACATACAGGTTGGGTCACTAACTAACCCATGGGTCGGCTCGCTAGCCATCAACAATATCGCTGTATTTGGATCACCCGCGAACCAGGATGCCGTTCAAATCTTCGCCTCGAATGTTGCGCTGACAAACGTGGATGCATCCTACAGCAGCAATAATGGAATTTCTATCACAGCCAGCCAACCAGGTACAGTCATATTGAATAATGTGAACGCAAATAGCAACGGTCATACCGATGGTTCAGGGGCAGTTGGGTCCGGTGTGTATATCAACGGCGCGGACACATTGGTTACTGTTACTGGCGGGTCTTTCAATAATAACGCTCGCTATGGCATTGAGGCTGTCAACAGCACAAGTACTACTCTGCCGATTGCTAACTTCTGGACTGACCAGGAAGATTATCTGCCTGGAAGTGTCGTTACCATCAGTGGAAACGACAACAGTCTCAATGGGAATAACATTGGCTTTATATTTGGTGAAACAATCCTTGTACAAGTGCATGGTCCGAATGGATACAATGCGACTTGCCAAGCGACAGCAAATTCCTATGGGGGATGGTCTTGCCAAATCGCGTTGTGGCCAGATGAGCTTGCCATTGGTAGCTACACCTATACAGCCGTTGGACTCACATCTGCTATATCGGTGACAGGGACCTTCACAGACGCGAAACCACAAAGTATTGATGTTAGTGCCCAGTCTCCTAACCCTGTGAGTGCTGGCAACTCCACAACCTATACAGTCACTGTTAGCTTTAATGGAAATTCCGGTTCCTGTACTGTCGACTTAAGCGTTATCACGGCTCTGCCGGCGGGAGCCAGTTCTTCATTTAGTCCATCTTCAGTCACGGGTAATACTGGTGACAATAAAACCTCTACTTTGACTATCAGTACCACAGGTGCAACTCCAGCAGGTTCATATACCTTCACTATTCAAGCTGATGGCACCGCCGGATGCAATGGAAATAATCTTTCAAAGGGTGGCGTCAATTTAGTTGTTGCAGCCGCAGCAACCAACACGCCCACCAACACGCCCACCAAAACAAATACTCCTACTAATACACCAACGAATACATCTATTCCACCAACGAATACGCCTACGGACACACCGACAAATACACCTACG
>WNFX01002713.1_pt1 | contig 27925 bp, 22 predicted proteins | sample 5400111 | NCBI WGS metagenome assembly WNFX01 (sample SAMN13153363, study PRJNA577476) | soil metagenome | isolation source: 40 cm soil or saprolite under grassland replicate 1 | place: USA:California | collected 2016-06-15
GCATCGTGACTCAAGTCAGTAAGGAGTTGCGGGCAATTCCAGGAGTGCGGAACTTCGGATCCCACATTGGGCAGGCCCTGCTGGCGGATGAAATCAACGGGGTCAACTTCGGCGAGATGTGGATCAGCGTCGATCCTTCGGTTGACTATAATGAGACGGTGGCTGCCATCGAGAAGGTGGTAAATAGTTATCCCGGCCTCTTTCACAACGTAGAGACCTACCTGAATGAAAGGATTGACGAGGTCCTGTCGGGATCAAGCCAAACCTTTGTCGTGCGCATTTATGGACCGGACCTAAAGGGTATCCATGCCAAGGCGGATGAAGTGGAGCAAGCCCTTAAGGGCATCCCCGGTATCGTTGATTTGAATGTGCAGCTCCAATCTGAGGTGCCACAGATCCAGGTTGAAGTCAGGCTCGCCGATGCGCAGCGCTATGGCCTCAAGCCCGGCGATGTGCGTCGGGCGTCCGGAACCTTGCTGGCAGGTGAAGAAGTCGGCGACCTTTTCAGAGATGGCAAGGCGTATGATGTGAACGTGTTTAGCACGCCCGCAACGCGCGCCAGTTTGAGCAGCATTCGCGATCTGCCGATTGACACACCCGACGGTGGACAAGTGCGTTTGGGTGATGTGGCTGACGTTGTGATCAGACCAGCGCAGAGCGTGATCTATCGTGAAAACGCCTCACGCCGCATTGACGTTGGCGCCGAAGTAACGGGAGCTGATCTCGGCGCCGTTATGGCTGAAGTTAATAGTCGCCTCGAGCAAATTAAATTCCCCCTGGGGTATCATGCCGTGGTGCTTGGCGAGTATGCCGAGCGGCAGGCCGCCACGAACCGCCTGTTCATTTTTGCGATTGCTGCGGCGCTTGGGGTGTTCCTCATCCTATGGGAGTCTTTCGGGAACGGGCGTCTGGCAATCCTTGGCTTCCTAACCCTGCCGTCGGCACTGGTAGGTGGGCTGCTTGCAGCATACTTCACCGGCGACGTGATCTCACTGGGTTCGCTGGTGGGCTTTCTTACGGTCTTTGGGATCGCAGCACGCAACAAGATCATGCTGATCAATCACTATCAACATCTGGAGCGATTCGAAGGCGAAACCTTTGGGCCCGAGCTTGCCCTGCGTGGGGCGCGTGAACGTCTTTCGCCGATCTTGATGACGGCCTTGGCTACTGGGTTAGCGCTGGTGCCCCTGGTAGTGACAGGCGACATTCCCGGTCACGAGATCGAGTACCCAATGGCAATCGTGATCCTGGGTGGTCTGATCACTTCGACTTTGCTTAACCTGTTCGTTGTTCCCAGTCTCTATCTGCGTTTTGGGAAGGCTCGCAACGTCGTAACAGTGCCGTCTGTGCCCATCAATCAGCCTGAACCGGCTTGAGCGGAGAAGAAAAGGGTCTATGAGTGAAGTCTGCCCACGCTGCAAAAGTTTCCTTGTCGCAGCGTGGGCATGAATGGAGAATGAGATGCGAAATTTTCGTGGTATCGCTCTTGTAACTTTATTTGTCATCATTATGGCTTCAGCATGTGCCTCCAAGCCGGTGGCAACTGTAGCACCCACTGAAGTTACTGAAGCGCCCACCGAGGCTACTGAAGCTTCCACTGAAGTCAGTGAGGCTACAGTAGCAGCGACGGAAGCTCCCGAAGCTACTGAAGTTGCCACTGAACCGGCAAGCAATGATCAATCCGCAGAGCCGCAATTTCCAGACTTTGACGCAGCTAATTTTGAGAATCCAACCACCATCAACAATGAATGGATGCCAATGCAGCCAGGCACATTTTGGGCGTATGAGGGGACGGCTGTTGATGACGAGGGCAATAATGTTGATCGTCGCATAGAGTTTACCGTCACTGACCTGACCAAGGAGATCCAGGGTGTGCGCACGGTCGTTGGTTGGATTGAGGACTTTACCAATGGAGAGTTGGGGGAGAAAGAGATCGCGTTCTATGCACAAGACAACTCCGGAAATGTCTGGTACTTCGGTGAACACCCGGAGGATTACGAGAATGGGAAGTTTATCGAGGCTGCAACTTGGATAGCGGGATTTCAAGATGCCAAGCCAGGAATCGTGATTACGGCAAAGCCGCAGTTGGGAATGCCCAATGTCTATCAAGGCTGGGGGCCGGAGGTCAATTGGTCAGACTATGGGCGGGTGGAGCAAATGGGCCAGGAAACCTGTGTCCCGGTCGATTGCTATAAAGATGTGCTGGTGAACGCTGAAGCCAGCCTGGCAGAACCGGGTGCCTTCCAACTCAAATACTACGCGCCCGGTGTGGGCGAAGTTCAAGTTGGCTGGAGAGGGACTGATCCAACGAAAGAAGAATTGAAACTGGTTGAGTATAAGCAACTCAGCCCAGAAGAGCTGGCAAAGATCCATGAGCAGGCTCTAGAGTTGGACAAGCATGCCTACGAGGTCAGCCCGGATGCATATGGCGAGACCCCACCGATGGAGTGATACCCTAAGATCAATTGTAGAGAAATAAAATCAAAACCCCGGCGTTGTTATAATCGGCGCCGGGGTTTTGTTAAGCATCTCTATCTCTCAAAGAGATATCCAATTCCATGGATCGTGAGAATATAACGTGGATCCTTAGCATCTTCCTCGATTTTATTTCGGAGATGTGAAATGTAAACATGAACATAATCAGTGCTTGCCTGATATGCATCACCCCAGACATTGGCAAGAATATGGCTAAAAGTTAATACCTTGCCTGCATTTCGTGCCAGAAAAACCAACAGACGAAACTCTATGGGAGTTAGCTTAACTCTCTTTTCCTCAACCAGAACGTGACGCTTCTCAACGTCAATACTTAGATGACCATTATTAAACTCAAAATTCGAACTTGGAGGTTTCCCACTTTCACTGCGACGCAATACTGTTCTGGCGCGCGCCAATAGAACTTCTGGATTAAAAGGCTTGGATAAATAATCATCTGCACCAGCCTCCAGCCCTCGTAACATCTCCGCTTCCTGATTTAAAGCTGTTAGCATGATAACTGGCACATTTGACACACGTCGAATTCTTTGACAAACCTCGAACCCATTTGTTCCTGGCATCATCCCATCCAGAATGATCAAGCTAGGGTTGCAAGTAAATAATTTGCTGATGCCTTCGAGGCCATCACCTGCTGTGAAAACATGCGCTCCTGCCTTTTTAAAGAGCAAACCAGCCAGGTGACGGAGGTCTGCATCATCATCAATAATCAGGATTTTTTGATCGATCATGATTCCACTCAACCAGCCATGAAAATTAAATTGTTCGAATATTCCACTCAAGAGGAATACTTTAAGCACATGACGAGTTCAAAAGCGATAAGTTACACCTTAAATATCCCAATTTCGTTCCAATTCCTACCCGGCTGAACCAAAAAGGCGAATCTGCGAGACTTGCCTTTTTACACCCCCGCTGACTCTATCCTAGATTTGTCGATCTCTGAACTGCAGGCCTCTTCACCGATCTCGCGAAAGCCAATTTCGCTTTACTCTTCATGACTGATGTCGCTTCTCTCCGAATACTATTTTCTTCTCATGCGCATTAACCAATTTTGCACATTCACTATCGGTTCACCGAGCAGCGGCCTTTTAAGCCGATAGGACCCATCGGTTTGCATTACATAGGCAAGCTGATTATCACGTAAATAGATATTCAACACATTCTCGCGTATATGCTTAATGTGCTCGGGATTTTCAAGTGGAAACAAAACCTCCACACGGCGGTTCAGATTGCGCTCCATCAAGTCAGCAGAGCCAAGATAAACTTCCTCATTCCCGCCATTGAGAAAGTAAAAGATACGGCTATGTTCCAAGTAGCGTCCCACAATGCTGATGACATTGATATTTTCACTGATCCCACTCACGCCCGGTCGTAGGCAACACATTCCGCGCACCAGCAAGTCCACGCGCACACCGGCTTGTGAGGCTTCATAAAGTAAAGCAATCATGCCAGAATCCACCAATGAATTCACTTTGAAAACCAAATGCGCTTGAAAGCCCAATCTGGCATATTCAATCTCACGGCGAATGAGTGCTCCGAGGCGCAAGCGCAAATTGATGGGAGCTACTAACATCTTATGATATTCCTGCTTAGTAGGGTATCCCATCAAATAATCGAATAAGTTTTTGGCATCTTCACCGAGGGCTTCATCACATGTAAACATTCCAAAATCTTCATAAGTACGGGAAGTCACCGCGTTATAGTTGCCGGTGGCAAGATGCAAGTAGCGGCGAATGCCCTCTTTTTCTTGACGCACCACCATTCCGATCTTGCAGTGAGTCTTGAATCCCGGCAAGCCATGGACCACATTGACACCTGACTGTTCCAAGAGGCGCGCCCAACTTATATTTGACTCCTCATCAAAGGTTGCCTTTAACTCAATTAACGCAGTCACTTCCTTGCCCCGCACCGATGCATCCATCAATGCTTTCATTACCGGTGAATCTTGCCCCACTCGGTAGAGTGTCTGTTTGATAGACAGCACTTTTGAGTCACGCGCTGCGAACATCAAAAAGTCAGCGACCGATGAGAACGAATCGTAAGGGTGATGAAGTAGAATATTCTCCCTTCGGATTACGGCAAAAACATCCCGAGAATGGGATACATTTTTGAAAACTTTTGGGACTGCTGGTTCATAGTGGCGATATTTCAGGTCATCACGGTCGACGCTGGTATATATCTGCCACAAACTGCGTAGACCCAATGGATTTCCTTTTACATAGAAGTCATCAGGCCCAACTGTTAGGATTTCAGCCAACAAATTGCGGATGGCATCTGGCATATCTTTACAGATCGCCACCTGCATAACGGCACCAAACTCGCGGCGATGGATACTTAGCTGTTGAATATTCTGCTCTATACTTTCAAAAGGATTCTCAGTATCAAGTTCATCCACCTGTGGAGCAGCATCACGAATAATACGGAAAGGATGTGCCGCGATCACCTTCGTATCGGGGAATACTTCTTCCAAATGAGCAATAATGATTTGCTCCAACCAAATAAAGTAATGATCGGAGGCTTTGCTATCCTTGCGAGCATTCCCCTTTAAAGGAAAAAGGCGAGGCAAGGTATCTGGTACTTGCAAGCGCATTAACTTCATATCGCCTTTGCGTTCACGAAGAACGACAGCCAGATTCAAATATAAATTGGAAATATGAGGAAAGGGATGGCTATAACCGAGTGGCAACGGGATGAGGAGTGGATAAATCGTCTTCTTGAAATAGTCGTCAACTTGCTCCTGCTGATGTTTGTTCAACTTCGGGTAATCCAGGAAATAAATGCCAGATTTTTTGAGTTTAGGTAAAATCTCTTTATGAATACACTGCAATGCAGTTGTATACAGTTCACTTGCTCGCTTACGAATCGCCGTCAATTCATTGAATAAATATGCACTTTCTAAGGTAGTTTCCGTCTCCTGTTCTTCCATCCGTTTGTAAATGCCAGAAACTCTCAGCATGAAAAACTCATCCATATTGGAGCCAAAAATAGCCAAAAATTTAACGCGCTCCAGTAAAGGATTTTCTTTGTCTTGTGCCTCATCAAGAACACGACGTTGGAATTCGAGCAGACTCAAATCTCTGTTAACGTAAAGCGATGGATCAAAAAGCGAAATAGGCTTGATTTCTAAAGTTGACATATACAGGCTTTATACCTACTATCGCAGTTATTTTGACAATTCCACCATAATCGCTGGAGTTAATAACCATTGAAGTGTGGCGCGACGCTCCTGACGTAAATCATCTGCCGATAGCAAACACACCCCTCCTTTTTTCAACATGATTTTCGCCTCTGTGTTCCCTGTTGTCAGCCAACTGATAAATTCGCTCAGCATTGGTTCATGTCCTACCAATGCAAGGCTATTTACATTATATTTTTCATTGATCTCATCAATCAGGCGATCAAAATCGCCTGGCGGAATTAGGTTATCAGTGAAGGCAATCTTATCTTTCATCTTGTATTCACTTGCCAGGATTTTAGCCGTATCCCGAGCACGAACATATGGACTGGTAAGGATCGTATCAAATTCAACTTCGAACTGATGAAGCCCCTTAACGATATTCTCCATTTTTTTACGCCCCTTTCCAGTGAGCGGACGCTGGCTATCGTCATCGTAGTCTGGTACTCCACGTTGAACGGCAATAGCATGACGGACAATATATAAATTCATAAATCACTCTTCCTTTTTGGTTGGTTAACTTGCCACGGGAAGGCAGCTAAAGGGGTAGCACGCCAGAAAGTTATCACTTCATCTTTATTTTTTATGTATATGGATAAGGCTTTCGAGAGAACCTTTTCATAGAAACGGCGAACAGGTTCGGGGTCGTATGAATCACTTTCTTTGGCAAACTGCGCTAAGGTTTCTAGAAAAACTTCGTCGTCGTGTATATTACCCAGCTGAGTCTGATAATCGTGCATACGGTTCAACTGAGATTCCGGGAAATTGGGCAAACAGGGATAAATAGCTTCAACCATGTAGCGGAATTTTTTGAATGCGACCCGTAGATGGTGAATGCTGACAAGCTGCCCCGGATCAATCTCCCCATAGCGCTGAACTACCGTTAAATAAGCTTCATCCACAGCTTGAGGGAGTTTATCGTCCAATTCTGCTGCTGAAAGGTCTTCTACTGCTTTACGTATTTTGAGCAGTCGTTTATTCGTGCCGCCTAACTTGATGCTTTGGACGTGCTTTTCCTCTGCGCGTTGCTTCCGCTTCTCCCGTTTTTCCAAATAATTCTGAAGGGGTTCGAGTTCTGGCAACGTGTTGACATTTTCTTCAACCTTACCCAGCATCACTTGGATATCTCGCAAATCGCTAAAGTTATCCAATTGCTCTTTGATGCGATCAGATAATTTTTCTACACGTGAACCTGAAGTGACAAAGGCAACGACATCGAGCGTAGCTAACAAACGGCGGATAGATGTACGCAAATCATGAACCGCGTCTTTGGAAAAGTCGTTGCGGCAAAGTTTCAGTTTCTCTCCGTACGCTGCTCCGCGCTCATCCAGTGAATCGAGTAAAAGATCTTTAGCGTCCATACCTATAGGTGCCTTATTGTTAAGCTGCTTCTAAATTCTAGACATTTGATTGTAAAGTTCCGATTTAACTTCATTAGAACTGCCGATATTGTCATTCTGAAAATAGTTTACTCCAAAATCTTCAATCGTGTTCCAAAAACTTCCTCAAAAAGGGCTTTGCGTTTTTCCAACGCCCATTTTTCTAGCAAAAGGTTGCCTTCCCCAACCATTTTCAGTTGCCAGTATCCTTTGACTTTTTTCATTGTAAGATCGCGAATACGAGCAGTATGACTAACTTCGACCGCATCTGCTAGACGTAACAAGGCACACAATTTGGTAACGATCAACCGGTCTTTTTGTGCCAATGCTTTGAATTGTTCATCTTGGTTAGTGGGCGCAGTTTTGCGATGATATCGAATGATATTGGCAACAATATCTCGTTGTCGTTCATCCAAGCCAATGAGTGAAGAATTTTTTAGAATGTAATATCCATGTTTGTCATGGTTCAGTGTATCAATGAAATGGCCGACATCATGCAAAATGGATGCTACTTCGAGAAACAACCTGTCGCCTTCTTCTAAATTATGAAGTACTAAGGTCTGATCAAAGACAGATTGAGCAATCTTTGCAACCCTCACCCCATGTTCACCATCAAATTGATATTTTTGTCCCAACCGAGTAGCCGAGGTCCAGATTTGTTCGTGGCGCGGCAATTGAGATCCCAGGGCAAGGGGCATCATATCCCACAACACACCATCCTTCAAACCTACACCTGGAATCTGTATCTCTTTAATGTGTGCCTCGTGAACAATCATAAGTAATACCATGGTAGCCGGTAGAATGACGTCCGCACGATCAGGTCTCAGGTTAAGCTTCTTGATACGTTGATCAAAAGTCATTTTACTTATTTTTTCGCCCAGCGTTTCGAGCTCGTTGACTGTAATCAAATGGCTGCTATCACGTTTAAATATTTTTCTTCGCAGGTTCCCTAATTCTTCAAGATTTCCACCTGTCCCAATACACAAATCTAATTTGCGTTTTCCAAGTTCACGTTTAATACGCCCTCGGGCTGATTCAGTATATTCGTGCAACAATACCCAAAAGGATTTTTGGACACGATCATCTAAACTGCGCAACAGACGGACTGTGCCCATATCATAACTTTCAGCAGAGATGATTTTGTTGCCTTGTGAAATCGCTACTTCAATACTGCCCCCGCCAATATCAATGAGCACAGTCTTTTTATGCTGCAAATTAATCGCTTTTCCAACAGCTAAATGAATAAGACGAGCCTCTTCCTCTCCGCTGATGATATCTACTTGGATGCCTGTATGCTGAATTACGCGATCAATCAGAATATCGCTGTTTTCAGCTTCGCGCATCGCACTAGTGGCCACCGCACGAATTTGCTTCACTTCAAATTGACCGGCGATTTTATGAAATCGCAAGAAGGCATCCAACGCGGCCTGCATACTTGGTTCACCAATATGACCCACAGAAAATACATCCTGGCCTAAACGCACGGGGATACGTATATTCTCTATGGGTTCCATCTGATCAGTACCACTGACGCGTCCCACCACCATTCGAATGGCATTTGAACCCACATCAATTGCCGCAATGGTCTGCATATTTTTATTAACGAAAATTGCTGCTCATTATTATCGCTATTTTGTTCAAATTAACTTCGGTTGAGAAAAAAGTAGCATCTTTGGGTCCGAGACCCCGCTCCCCACCCCGAAATACCATGTTTTGTGCATCTCAGAATCAGTTTACTCATCGTTAAACAGAATAGGATTAATTTATGAGTTAAGGAGATTGCTTATGGCTACAGCTAACAGTATTAAAACGCAGGGCAAAAAAGCGGCGAAAGAAGCCGCATATAGTCCACTGATGGATCGTCTGGCACGCCTAGGTTATGCCGTTAAAGGAATCATCTATATCACTATGGGGTTTGTTGCCTTCCGCAGTGCATTTGGCAAGAGCAGTACGCCAGCTGATCAGGTCGGTGCCATTCGAGAATTTGGCAAGCTGCCTTATGCCCAAATCTTATGGTGGGTCATCCTGGTCGGGTTGATTGCCTATTCTCTGTGGGGTTTGATCCGTGCGTTTTTGGATCCATTTCATAAGGGTAAAGATATGAATGGACTCTTGGCACGTGGCGGTTATTTGCTCAGTGCAGTCACATATGCTTCTTTCGTTTTACCAACCTACCAATTAATTACCGGTGCAGGGCGTGGAACTGGATCTAACCAGACGGCGAAATTTGTGATCCAGATTATGGGGCTGCCATGGGGACGCTTCATCGTGGGTGCCATAGGCATTGGAGCCATTGCAGCAGGCCTGTATCAGATTTACATGGGTATTACTTTAAACTTTGAGAAACAATTTAAACCATACGCCCTTGCTCCAGAACAACTAAGGATAGCAAAACAAATTGGACGTTTTGGTACGATCGCTCGTGGGGTAGTTTTTGCCTTGGTTGGATATTTCTTGGTCTTGGCAGCTTATTACGCAAGACCGGGTCATGCACAGGGCTTCGACGGCGCACTCCGCTTTTTAGCACAGCAACCTTATGGTCTCTGGCTTTTGGGGATTGTCGCAGCTGGTTTAATTGCCTTTGGGGTCTATTCTCTGATGAGCGCGGCTTGGTTCCGGTTGAAAGACAATAAAAGGTAATTTCTCCAAAGGAGATTTCGAATATGTCGAATGATGATAAAGCAGGCTATGCCAAACTAATTGTCAACCCAGCCGCTGGGAATATGCTAGACGCAACAAAAAAATTGGAACAAGTTACCCGGTATTTATCGGATTATGGAGTAAATGTGGATGTGGCTTTAGCTCACCCAAACAAAGAAGTTATTCCAATTGCTAAGAAAGCAGTTAAAAAAGGTTATCCGATCGTAATTGCGATGGGCGGAGATGGCACCATTGGGGCAGTCATCCGTGGGATAGCAGGCTCAGAGGTACATCTGGGAATTATCGCTGCCGGTACAGAAAATGATATCGCGAGGAGCTTGGGGATCCCTGAAGATCTAAAAGAAGCCTGCGCTCTGATTGCCTCAGATCACACGCGCGATCTTGATTTGGGTCAAGTGCGTACCAAAAAGAAGAAGAAATTTTATTTCTTTATGGTGGCTACGATTGGTCTGGCATCAACTATTTATCCAGATATTAAAGAAGTTCCTCACGGTGATTTTGCGAACATCAAGGATGCGGTCATGACTTTTCTGCAATTTAAATCAAATCCCAAAGTTTTTCTTACGTTGGATGATGAAAGCAAAATAGAGGTTGAGACGATGTTGGTGACCGCGGCAAACACTCCAATTATTGGCGCCAAAAACCTTGTCGCTCCGCATGCATCGATGGAAGATGGTCTCCTAGATATTGCCGTCTATCCGGGCTTTACTAAAGCTGAATTGCTTTCTTATTTTGCTGAGACGGCTCATGACGGCTTGACAGAGGATGGAAAGATCCAGCGTTATCGAGCACGTAAAGTGGAGATAAAAACATCTCCAAAACTCGATGTAGCGGCAGAAGGCGTCTTGCTTGGAAAAGGCAAAGCGAAAATCAAACTCCTGCCGCGCGCATTGCGAGTGATCACGCCCGAACCAGGAATAGAATCAAAAAAGCCGCAGACAGATGCTCTAGAAGAGTTACCTATTCCTATTTCAATACCAATTGGAGTTGAGAATCGCGATAATCGTAATAATGGACATTAATTTAATAGCAGTTCAATTTAATCATAAAGGAATATTTGCTCATGGCTAAAGTTTGGACAGCGACGAATAAACTTGACATAAAAACATCTCGCGGTCTCCGCACTCCGGGTTGGTTGGCGCAATGGCCCATAATCGGAATTATAATGATTCTTGTTGGTAGTCTGGCATTTGGGGCATTGGCTTATAACGTACTGACACATGGTCCTCTGCTTCAATGGGATGTACCGCTATATAACCAAATGCATTCAGAAGCAGTAAAAGAACCCCCACGAATCATTGAATTATTGACTTTTGGTTTTTTTGTTGGCAAAGAACTGCTTCAGGTAATCATCGTAATTCTTAGCGTGTATTTCATCTACAAACGATTTTGGCCCGAGTTGGCTATGCTATGGATTGGATCAGGCGGGGGAGCGCTTATTTGGTATTACCTGATTGGAATTTTTAACCGCCCTCGACCCACAGCGCAAATTGGAATTAATGTCATTGAGCCATCCTTCCCGAGCGGACATACGATCAGCGCAGTGCTTTGCTATGGATTTTTAGCTTACCTATTGGTTCCCAAAATGCCCTCGCTCTTTTGGAAGTGGGTTGTGGTTATCGTAGCCGTACTAACCATGGCTTATATTGGTTATAGCCGCATCTTCGAAGGTGGTCATTACTTGACCGATATCCTGGCAGGATATGCGATCGGTATTGCCTGGGCTGGATTGGTCTACACCTTGATTGAAAAAATTTTTGCGAGAAGAAAAATTTGATATCGTCAGATTGAGAATATTGGATTTTTTACAATGACTACAGATAGCAATATAAGACTTAGGGTTCAAAAGAATATATTGAGCAGAAACACGTTTCATAGCCTTCGTTCTCCGGGTTTATTTGCAAAATGGCCTATCATAGGATTAACAATGTTTCTGTTGGGCAGCCTCATGTTTGGTGCACTGGCCTATAACGTGAGGGCAAATGGGCCCTTCGTCCAATGGGATATGACCACTGCCAAAACGTTGCATGCCGACCTGATGAACATACCATCGAGTCTGGTGGAATACATCCTATTTGGATTTTTTGTTGGTAAAGAAATTATTATCATGATCGGAACGATCTTGGCGATTTATTTTCTCCGTAAACATTTTTGGCGGGAGTTGGCGATGGTATTGATCGGCCTAGGCGGAGGTGGTTTGATTTGGTATTTTCTCAGCTACTATTTTGACCGTCCAAGACCTGCTACTCAATTGGACATCCTCTTATTAAGAGATCCATCTTTCCCTAGTGGATTGGCTCTTACCGCCTTGCTTTGTTATGGCTTATTAGCCTATCTGCTGATTCCCAAAATGCCATCTCGCTTTTGGAAATGGTCTGTCGCTATCCTATTAACACTGGTCATAGCTTTTGTTGGCTTAAGCAGTCTCCTCCTCGGCGCTCACTATGTAACAGACGTGATTGCAGGTTATGCTCTGGGTCTTGCCTGGGCAGGATTAGTCTATACACTGACGGAAAGATTCTTTGTGGGAGAGACAGTTCGAGATCAAGAAAGTTCATTAATACGGACTCCTTTCCAGGGTCTGCGTGCCCCGGGCTTGTTCAAAAAATGGCCAATCATTGGAATCATCATGATTCTTCTGGGTGGCCTAAGCTTCGCAGGACTAAGTTATAACCTACTCGCTCATGGGCCTTTCGTACAATTGGATGTATCCCTATACAAGGAGTTGCTTGCCAAAGCCAGAGCAGCTCCACCGAGCGTGAATGAGATCATGCTTTTTGGATTTTTTATAGGAAAAGAAGTCGTTCAGGTGATTGTTACGATTCTTACCCTCTATTTTCTCTATCAACGTTTTTGGCGGGAATTAGGAATGTTATGGATTAGTTCTGCAGTGGGCAGTGTGGTATGGAATTTCATCATTGCGTATTTTGCCCGCCCCAGACCTCCAGAACAGGTAGGACTTGTCATCACAACAATTCCATCCTTCCCAAGTGGGCACGCCATGAGCGCATTGATCTGTTATGGGCTGTTGGCTTATTTATTGGTTCCTAAGATGCCTTCGCTCTTCTGGAAATGGACTGTGATTATTGGCGCACTGTTGATCGTGCTATTTGATGGCTTTAGCCGGATATTCCAAGGCGGTCATTATCTGACCGACGTTTTGGCTGGTTATGCTTTGGGCATTGCCTGGGCTGGATTGGTGTACACAGTGATTGAAGGAATTTTTATGAAAAGGAAAATTAAAAATGTCGAAAAAGAATAAAGTTGTTCAAGCCAAGCTGATCGCAAACCCCGGTGCTGGCAAGCCAGGGGAGTCTGCCAAACAATTAGAACTTGCCATCCGTTATTTACAACAAAACAGTATTCAGGTGGATGTCGCCCTTGCCAAGCCAAAGGAAGAAGCCACTCCCCTCGCGAAGCAAGCCGTGAAAGACGGTTATAAGATTGTGATCGCTATGGGTGGCGATGGCACACTTGAAGCGGTTCTACGAGGATTGGTGGGAAGCAAAACACGCTTGGCTATCATCCCCACCGGTACCGCCAACAACATGGCTAAGAGCCTGGGCATACCGCTTGACCTAGAGGAAGCGTGTGCTCTGATTGCATCAAAGAATACTCGCAAGCTAGATGTAGGACAAGTGAAAGTAAAGAACGGGAAAAAACTTTATTTTTTCGAGTTGACTGCAATTGGATTGGTAGCAGCACTTTATCCCAAAGCCAATAAGATATCCAATGGGAAATTGGCGGACATCAAGGATGCAGCTCTAACACTGATCCACCAAGTACCTGAACCAAAGGTCTATTTGACTCTCGATGATGAAAGTAAAATCGAGTTGAAAACAATGTTGGTAGTCGTCTCAAATGCTCCCATGTTTGGGGCTAATTTTTTAGTAGCTCCGGATGCATCGCTGGCCGATGGTCTGCTTGATATCTCTGTTTACCCAAATTTCAGTAAAACTGAATTGCTGGCTTATTACGCCAAAATTAGAGATGAGGGCTACTCAGCCAATGAAAAGATTCAACGGTACCGTGCCAGCAAAGTGGAAGTAAAAGCTTCCCCGAAGATGGATGTGATGGCAGATGGCGTCATGTTAGGGAAAGGCAAGGTTGAGATCAAGAGTTGCCCAAGTTCATTATGGGTAATTACGCCAGAAAAAGGTGCTGCTCCTGCAGTCTTGGAGAAAGATGAATCTAAGGAACTCCCTCCACCGATTTCTCCTGTCCCAGAAGCGAATCCGTCTGGATAGGTACTATTTTATTAACTGATGTTACGCAGTTTTGCCTGTACTGCGACATGAATGTCGCCGGCCGCTGCGAGATAAATCTCGCGAAACTGCGTAAGGTGAGTTATTAAGAAGGAACAACGGAATGTCAGAAATTACTAGTAAAAAACCTGTTGAAAAAGTGAAAGACGTAGCGCAGCAGGCTGCCCAAAAAGAGACGACCTCTCCTCCAAGGCGGGAGTATCGGACGTTTCTATTCCAAGTGTCGCTGTTTGCAGCCGTTGGTGCCTTTGCTGTGCTGACTTTTATGGTTAAAACAACCCCATCCTTTCCGATTGACCTCGAAATTGAGCGCGCCTTGCAGTCCATTAATTCGCCGATCTTTTCTACCCTGATGAGCTTAATCAGCTGGCCAGGCTTTTCTCCACAATCATTCATTATCTCGGCGCTCATCGTAGTGGTCATTTACATGTTTGGTTTGCAATGGGAGGCAATCACAGCGATTGTCGCAGCGCTCCTGCCTCCCATAGTGAACGTAATCATTAAGGATTATATAAGACGTCCGCGGCCCACTATTGACTTGGTGCATGTGTTTGGAATCCTCAACAGTTATAGTTTCCCCAGTGGACATGTGATGTTTTATGTTGGGTTTTACGGTTTCCTTTGGTTTTTAGTTTATTCGTTACTGAAACGTTCTCTAAGGCGAACTCTGCTGCTCATCTTTATTGGGAGCCTGATAGCACTCGTTGGTATTTCGCGAATTTACCTCGGTCAACATTGGCCCAGTGATGTGTTGGGAGCTTACCTTCTTGGCAGCTTAACATTGGTGGCTATTCTTCAATTTTATCGTTGGGGCAAGAAACGCTTTTTCGTCCGTCAGCCTGTTGCCCCGCCGAGCCCCGCGGAGGTAAAAACAAACCGCAAATGATTTAAAACGCTTTAACTAGATGGAGATATGGAAAAGAGTGAGACTCTAGGGTCTCACTCTTTTTCTAATAAAGATTCTTTATCCTACGTAATCGCACCACATTTCATACTTCGCGACCTTCCCATGGATGGCATCATGATACACATTCTGAACCGCGCGCGTGATAGGACCTGTTTTGCCATCCCCAATCGTGCGGAAATCAATTTCACTCAAACCAATGACCTCAGCCGCAGTGCCACACACAAATACCTCATCAGCCGCATAGAGTTGGTCACGTGAAATGGGCTGCTCGATCACTTCGTATCCAAGATCTGTGGCAATTGTATAAATCGATTGACGTGTGATCCCTTCTAGCACAGGTGCGATGGATGGGGTGAAAATCTTCTCTTTACGCACAAGGAACAGATTCTCCCCTGTGCACTCAGCAATGTATCCTCCTGGATCGAGCATGATCGCTTCATCGAACCCGAGCCGCATTGATTCGGTCTTTGCCAAAATGCTATTGACATAATTTCCCGCGATCTTCGCCTTAGTCATCATCACGTTGGGATGATGGCGCGTATAGGAGGAGATATTAGCGCGGATCCCTTTTGCTAAGGCTTCTTCACCAAGATAATTAGACCATTGCCAGACTGCGATCATCATACAAGCTTTACCTGCGTCGATATTGAGGTTCCATGCGCCGCCGGATAGATACAACAATGGACGGATATAACATTCGTCAAATCCGTTGGCTTTCACCGTATCTTTTATAGCTTGTGCAACACCTTCTACAGTGAACGGCAGGTTGCGAAAACCGAAGATTTCTGCTGATTCGATTAAACGCTCGGTGTGTTCTCGCAAACGGAATACCGCCGGACCCTTATTCGTATGATAGGCGCGAATCCCTTCAAAAACTGCTGCGCCATAATGCAAGGCCGCCGTCAGCATATGAACAGTGGCTTTTTCATATTCTACAAGCTCACCGTCCTTCCAGATAAATTTCGATTCCATGCCCATAATAATTTCTCTCCTTTTGAATTTGTAGGGGCACAATAGCCCTACGGATTATAAATTTTTGATAATTTCATCCGCCATCTGACGGGTTGTCAGTTTGCCACCAATGTCCGCGGTCCGCGCGCCATCTGTGATGGTCTGCTCGACCGCGTTTTCAATTAAGATAGCCTCAGATTCCAGTTTCAACGAATAACGCAGCAACAATGCGACAGACAAAATTGTGCCAATCGGATTTGCGATTCCTCTGCCTGCGATATCTGGAGCGGATCCGTGAATCGGTTCATACAACCCCGTACGCCTCTCGCGGGGCAACCCAACACCCGCTTCCCCTAAACTAGCGGATGGCAGCATCCCCATTGATCCCGCCAACACAGATGCCTCATCGGTGAGGATATCGCCGAACATGTTCTCAGTGACGAGCACATCCATCGAAGCGGGAGCAGTGATCAGCTTCATTGCTGTGCTGTCTACCAGCGCGTGCTCCAAATATACATCACGATTCTCTTTTCCAATCTGTGTCGCGATCTGCCTCCACAAACGAGATGACTCCAGCACATTTGCCTTATCCACAGATGTCACTTTCTTCTTACGCCCCTTCGCTAGGTGAAACGCAAGTTCAACGATGCGCCTAATCTCAAAATCATAATATTCAAGTGTATCCACCGCACGTTCATGGCCATCCTTCATCTCACGCATTTTCGGCTGGCCAAAATACAGACCACCCGTCAATTCACGCAAGACAAGGATATCGACACCTTTGAGTTTCTCTGGCTTGAGTGGAGAAGCATCCATCAACGCGGGATGCACTTTGACAGGACGTAGATTGGCAAATACATTCAGTCCTTTGCGTAGTCTGAGCAGCCCACGTTCAGGGCGATCCTTAGCGTTCGGGTCATCCCATTTCGGTCCGCCCACCGCACCGAACAGGATCGCGTCCGCAGATTGGCAATCTGCGAGAGTCTCATCAGTGAGGGACGAACCATATTTATCAATCGAGCAACCGCCCATCAGTCGTTCTTTGAAATGAAATGTATGATTGCATTTATGAGCGATTGCATCCAGCACGCGCACGCCTTCAGAGATTACTTCGGGACCAATGCCATCGCCTGGTAAAAGAGTAATGTTGAAATTCATGAATGATTCCATTTATATGTCGTTGCGAGGAGGGCACTCTTCCCGACGAAGCAATCTCTTGGCAAACGGAAAAATCTACTCGAGTCGAATTCACCGTTTAAGTGAGGATTGCTTCGCTCCGCTCGCAATCACATGAGATTCTATTTAATGCGCCATCATCAAGCCATATTCTACCGAATCAGCCAATGCACGCCAACTTGCTTCGATGATGTTGGTACTCGCGCCGACAGTACTCCAGCGGCTGGTGTTGTTGCGTGTGTCAATCAAAACGCGTGTAATGGCTTCAGTGCCATGATCTGAATCCAAAATACGGACTTTGTAATCAGATAAATGAAAATCTGCAAGCTGCGGATAATAACCCATCAGGGCTTTTCGCAAAGCATTGTCCAATGCGTTGACGGGACCATTTCCCTCTGCAGCAGTGTGAAGCAATTCGCCTTGTACGCGCACCTTGACCATCGCCTCCGCGAAGATGCCGCGTCCCTGCCGATGTTCGACGTTGACAAAAAAATCCACAAGTTCAAATGGAGCATTGTAACCATATTCTTGTCGCTTTAACATCATAGTTACAGAAGCTTCCGCAGCCTCAAAAGAAAAGCCACGTGCTTCGAGTTCCTTGACATCGTTCAGCACAGAGACAACTTCCTCGCCCTCCACCTCCACACCATGCTCTTCAGCTTTGCTCAACAAATTACCGCGCCCTGATAAATCCGAAACGACCACGCGCATTTTGTTGCCAACCAATTCAGGTTCTACATGCTGATAGGATTTTGCGCTGCGTCTCATCGCCGCCACGTGAACCCCACCTTTATGAGCGAAGGCCGACTTGCCCACGAATGGCAAATGAGCCACGAAATGCGAGAGTTCATAAAGACAGCTAATCTTTCCTTCAGGTAAACATTGATAACCCATCTTAAGTTCGAGATCAGCCATGATGGAAATAAGATTTGCGTTACCACATCGTTCGCCAACACCGTTGATCGTTCCCTGAACCTGAATCGCACCCTCGCGTACTGCAGTTAATGAGTTAACGACTGCACATTCAGAGTCATTGTGAGTGTGGATTCCGAACGGACGATTAAGAGCAGGTTTCAGTTCATGGATGATGCGCTGTAGATCCCATGGCAATGTCCCACCGTTCGTATCACACAGGACAACAGTTTCCGCGCCGCCGCGAATCGCTGCCTGTAATGTCTCAAGTGCGTAGGAGGAATCCGCTTTGTAGCCATCGAAGAAATGCTCAGCATCGTAGATCACGCGTTTGCCGTTAGCTTTGAGATACGTGACGGATTGCCCGATGATTCGAAGATTATCTTCAAGTGTGGTAAGCAATACTTCCTTGACATGCAGAGTCCACGTTTTGCCGAAGATCGTGCAGACAGGTGTATGAGAGTCGATCAGTGCTTTGATGTTAGCGTCATCTTCGGGTCCGCCTTTTACACGGCATGTGGAACCGAACGCAGCGATGAGGGAATTCTTCCACTGCATATCACGGGCACGCTCGAAGAATTCGACATCTTTCGGATTGGAGCCCGGCCATCCGCCCTCGATGAATCCAACCCCCAATTCATCGAGTTTTTGTGCGACGCGGATTTTGTCATTGCCTGAAAGCGTGAAGCCTTCAGATTGTGTGCCATCGCGGAGGGTCGTGTCATAGATTTGGATGTTCATAGTCTCCTTGTTGGCTAGTCTCAAAAGCTGCAATCTCTTTTTCAAAGCCCATGATGTAGCCAAGTTCATCCACACCATTCAGTAAACAAGTTTTATTGAATGGATCAATTGGAAACGGTACAGAGCCATGAGGAAATATAAGCGTTTGAGATTCGAGATCAACTGTTAGTTCAGTGTTTGGAACTTCTTCGATGAGATCGAATAACATCTTGTGAGTCTCTTCATCCACAATAATCGGGATAAGTCCATTCTTGAGTGAATTGCTACGAAAGATATCAGCAAAGGATGTGGAGATCACCGCGCGGAATCCAAAGCCTGTCAGTGCCCAGGGAGCATGTTCACGACTCGAACCGCACCCAAAGTTGTCGCCTGCCAATAAGATTTGCGAGCCCTGCGATTCAGTTTTGTTCAAAACGAAGTCTGCTGTGGGCGAGCCATCAGAGTTATAGCGCCAGTCCGCAAAGAGATGATCACCCATGCCTTTTTTATCGGTGGCTTTCAAGAAGCGCGCAGGGATGATTTGATCCGTGTCAATATCATTGACCGGAAGGGAAACGACGCGGGAGGTAAGTGTTGTAAATTGAGCCATGGTTACTTTCTGTCATTGCGAGGAGCAAACGTTAGTGAGCGACAAAGCAATCTCCTCATCGAGTTGGAGATTGCTTCGGGCTTACGCCCTCGCAATGACGGGTTAGTTAGGTTTCCTTCCGCCAAAGACTGCAAGCTCATAGATACGGAAGTAGCAATCCACGAGTTCAAATCCGATGTCGCGCAGCCAATTGCACTGCACATCGACCGGCAATAGGATGTTGGCATCCTTATCGGGCCGGTTCAGAAATACGTCAGCCATCTCCTCACGAGTGCGAGTTCCGCCATTCTGTTTTTCAATTGCATAATACGCGTCGATAATGTGGTTGTTAAACAATTCCGTTGTCAACGATGAGGAAGGCGCAACATGCTCGATATTGATGAACCATCCGCCCGGGCGGAGCAGTGTAAATATTTCCTTATAAAGCGACTGCTTGCGCTCATCGGGTTGATGATGAATGGAATAACCCGAGACAATCGCATCGAAAGGTCCTTCGCTCCCCACAGCTTTTATCCAGCTTGGGTCACCATAATCGAGATTCATGAACTTAAGTTGCGTGGCATAGTCTGCAAGTTGAACGCGCGCTTTCTCAAGCATCGGCTCGGAGAAATCTACCAGCACTCCGCGGCTGGATGGATACGTGCCTAGGATGGCTGCGCCGAGGATTCCGTCTCCAGATCCGAGATCGAGGAAACGCTCGACCGGCTCTACACGTGATTTCAGAATCGACATCATCACGCCGATCTGTTCCTGCGCCAAGGGAATGGCAGCGCGGAAAGACAGAAAACGATTCACAATTGCAGGCAATTTCCAAACTTCGTCTGTGATCATAATCAACTCAATATTGTACGAACGTCTGTAACTTTGCCGGTGATTGCAGTTGCTGCGGCAGTCAATGGAGAGGCGAGGAATGTACGTCCGCCTTTGCCCTGACGACCCTCAAAGTTACGATTACTGGTTGAAACCGCGTATTGACCAGGTTGCAGTTGATCGCCGTTCATGGCAATACACATGCTGCATCCGGCTTCGCGCCATTCCGCGCCAGCTTCTTTGAAGACCTGATCCAAGCCTTCGTTCTCAGCTTGTTTCTTCACATCCTGTGAACCCGGGACAACCAGCACGCGTGTGCTCTCCGCAACCTTGCGTCCTTTCAACATCGACGCGGCGAGACGCAAATCAGAAATACGCGAGTTGGTACATGAGCCAATAAAGACCACATCCACTTTATGACCGAGCAGAGATTGTCCAGGCTGAAGTCCCATATAAGTCATGGCTTTTTCAAAAGCAGATCGTTGCGAGGAGTCCTTAAATGCATCGGTCGTGGGAATTCGCTCTGTGATCTTCATCCCCATGCCAGGATTCGTACCGTACGTGATCATGGGCTCAAGTTCCGAAGCATCTAACGTGACAGATTTATCATAGGTCGCGCCTTCGTCAGTAGGAAGAGCGCGCCATTTGGAAACGGCCTTGTCCCATTCTTCATCTTTGGGCGCGAACTCGCGTCCATGCAGGTATTCGAAGGTGGTGTCATCCGGAGCGATCATGCCAGCACGTGCGCCACCCTCAATGGACATATTACAAATGGTCATACGCTGTTCCATAGACAGTCCACGAATGGCTTCGCCAGTATATTCAAAAACATGACCTGTTCCCCCACCGATTCCGATCTTGGCAAGCAGCGCAAGGATGATGTCTTTTGCCGAAACACCTTTGGATAAAGTCCCATTCACGTGGACTTCGTAAGTCTTCGGTTTCTTTTGCAGCAGACATTGCGTTGCAAGGACATGTTCCACTTCGGATGTACCAATCCCAAAAGCGAGCGCGCCGAAGGCCCCATGTGTGGCAGTATGACTGTCACCACAGACAATAGTCATACCTGGCTGCGTACGTCCAAGTTCGGGCCCAATCACATGGACAATACCGCGATGCGGGCTATCCATGCCATGCAAGGTAATCCCAAATTCAGCAGCATTGACTTCCATTTGCTTGATCTGTGCGGCTGCCATCGCGTCCGCCATTGGGACATCGAGCGGGGTCGTAGGGATGGAGTGATCCATCGTCGCGAGAGTCTTATCCGGGCGGCGGACCTTGAGTCCGCGTTGGCGCAGACCTGTGAAGGCTTGCGGCGAAGTGACTTCATGTACAAGGTGCAAGTCAATATATAGGATGGCAGGAGAATCAGATTGTTGAGTGACAACGTGAGATTCCCAGATTTTGTCGAATAGAGTCTTTTTCATAGTCATCAGTGTGAAAGTAGACACGTAAACAAGTACACAGGAGTGATACGTGTCTACTTGTTTACCTGTGTACCTATCTACCCTAACATCACGCCGTGATTATGATTTGCGTGAACTGGTTCAAGTCCTTCGGTTTGTGCGATGATCAATTTGTTGAGCGCGTTGAGATATGCCTTCGCGCTGGCAACGATGATGTCTGTGTCCGCACCGTGTCCACCGAAGACCCGTTGATAAAGGACTTCACTTTGAGCATCCATGGTATGCAATCCGTTCTTCCCTTGAATGCGGACCGTGACTTCACCAATCGCGTCAATCCCTTCGGTGATGGCGTGGACATTGAATTCAAGCAATGTGTTCGGCATTTTGACAATAGCATCAATCGCCTTGTACGCCGCGTCGACGGGACCTGAGCCCATGGCGGCATAGACATGAACTTTGCCATCGGGCCCTTTTAGGCGGACGGTTGCGGTTGGCATCCCCATTGTCCCACACGTGACCTGCATTCCATCCAGGTAATATACATCGCGCGGGCGATAAAATTCATCGGCGACAACCGCTTCAAGATCAGCATCTGTGATTACTTTTTTTCGATCAGCCAATTCCTTGAAGCGTGCAAAAGCTTTATCGAGTTCAACTTCATCCAGCGAATGCCCCATCTCCGCAAGACGATTGCGCAATGCATGACGGCCCGAGTGTTTGCCTAGCACGAGTTTGGTTTGATTGACTCCCACATCTTCGGGCCGCATGATTTCATAAGTTGTTTGATGCTTCAACATTCCATCCTGATGAATGCCCGCTTCATGTGCGAAGGCATTCGCACCGACAATCGCTTTGTTCGGTTGAACAACAATGCCCGTGTAATTGCTGACGAGTTTGCTCACACGCGCAATTTGTTGTGTTTCGATTCCTGTTTCCAGGTTGAAAATTGGTTTGCGCGTCCTCAATGACATCACAACTTCTTCAAGCGAGGTGTTGCCCGCGCGCTCACCGATTCCATTGATCGTGACCTCAGCTTGACGCGCGCCGGCGCGGATTCCCGCCAGCGTATTCGCGGTCGCCATGCCCAGGTCATCGTGACAATGGACCGAGATCGTAATGCCGTCATGCATTCCAGGAGTATTCTTGATGATGCCATCGATCAATGCGAAGAATTCATCAGGTGTTGTATATCCCACCGTGTCGGGAATATTTAATGTGGTCGCGCCTGCTTTGATCGCTTCACTCAAAACGACATACAAGAATTCGGGATCTGAACGGCCCGCGTCTTCAGGGCTAAATTCAACATCCTCGCACAATGAACGTGCGTATGCCACCATTTCAGAAACGCGTTGAATCACTTCTTCAGGATCCATTTTGAGTTTGTGTTTCATATGGATTTGCGAGGTAGCAAGAAATGTGTGGATGCGCGGCTGCGCGGCTTCTTGAACAGCTTCCCACGCCTTGTCAATATCGGTTTTATTCGCGCGCGCCAACCCCGCAATGACGGGAACTCTCGCATAAGACTCCCCCTCAGCGGGTCTACCAATTTCAAGCGCGATCCGTCTGACGGCTTCCAAGTCATCAGGTGAGGCAGCCGGGAATCCGGCTTCGATGATGTCCACGCCCATGCGCGCTAATGACCGTGCCACTTCTAGTTTCTCGGCGGAGGTCATTGTCGCGCCAGGAGATTGTTCACCATCTCGTAAGGTTGTATCGAAGATTTTCACATAATTGTTCATAGTTACCTCATCTTGTAGGTCACGTTTTAAACGTGACATACTACTGCTTCCAATTTTCAGGACGTAATGACCTCACTGCAGTGCCCGCCTGCCACATCTCAGACTCACGCATCGCGCGTAATTCTTCATCGAGTTTTTCGCGATAATCTGGGTCGCTGTTCTTATCGAGAACAATACGAGTTTCGACACCGCTTGTCACGCTTTGATACAAGGTATCGAAAACCGGCGCGACTGCATCTCGGAATTTATCCTTCCAGTCCAGCGCCCCGCGTTGGGCAGTAGTCGAACAGTTAGCGTACATCCAGTCCATACCGTTCTGACCGACGAGACGGATCAAAGATTGCGTCAGTTCTTCAACCGTTTCGTTGAACGCTTCAGAGGGAGAATGTCCGTGTTTGCGCAGAACGTTATATTGCGCTTCCATCACGCCTGCCAGGGCGCCCATCAGCACACCGCGTTCACCAGTCAGATCGGAATACACTTCGTTCTCAAATGTGGTTGGAAATAAATATCCAGCGCCGATGGCAATCCCCAATGCAATCGTTCGTTCGTAGGCGCGCCCCGTCGCATCCTGTTTGACCGCAAAACTGGCATTGATCCCTGAGCCATCTAAGAAGTTCGTGCGGACACTGCGGCCTGAGCCTTTCGGCGCGACGAGGGCCACATCTACATGCGGTGGTGGGATGACGCCTGTATCATCTTTGAAGGTAATCGAGAATCCATGCGAGAAATAGAGCATGTCGCCTTCGTTGAGACATTCCACAATGCTGGACCACTGTGAGCGTTGGCCTGCATCCGAAAGCAAATATTGAATAACGGTTCCCTTCTCGGCGGCTTCTTCAACAGAGAAAAGACTCTCGCCAGGAACCCAACCATCTTGGAGAGCTTTATCCCAATTTTTCGCCCCTGCACGCTGACCTACAATGACCTTGATGCCGTTATCGCGCATGTTCATCGCTTGCGCAGGTCCTTGCACGCCATAACCAAGTACTGCAACGACTTCATCTTTTAATACTTCACGCGCCTTCTCAAGCGGAAATTCTTCACGGGTAACGACTTCCTCTTCCACGCCGCCGAAATTGATCTTTGCCATAAGTGCTCCTCCTCATTATTGTGATTGGTGGTCGAGTGGGCGAAGCCCCTATCGAGACCACCATGTTGCAAGTTATCTTTTATTTGAATCAAACTTGATAGTCTCGATACGCCCCGACGAACACGGGGCTACTCGACCATCGGAATATTCTTACGGTGTCATCTCCGCCAGTTCCATCACATCCTCGTAGCGGTTGCCGTTCGTACCCGCCACGCGGCGCACACCGTCATTGACTCCGCGCGTCATTGCAATTTTGCCTGTCCGTACGACCTCAACGATTCCAATTGGGCGGAGCAACTCAATCATACTTTCGATTTTGTCTTCTGTGCCTGTGATCTCAACGATCAAAGAATCTGCCGCCACATCAACGATGCGAGCCCGAAAGATTTCGGCAAGTCCGTTGACTTCGGCGCGGCGCTCAGGCCCAACGCGTACTTTGATCAGAGCCAGATCACGACTCACAGAAGGTTGATGTGTGACATCCTGTACGTCAATCACATTGACCAGCTTGTAGAGATTCGCTTCAATGCGATGCGCATCGATGTCGCCATTCGGACAATCCACTACGATGGTGATGCGCGAAGTGTTCGGGTCTTCTGTGCGTCCCGCTGCAATGGATTCAATGTTGAAATTGCGCCGCCGAAACAGCGAAGCCACGCGATTCAGAACCCCGGGTTTGTTTTCCGCCAATGCGATAAAGGTGTAATTCATTCTTTCTCCTTATGCTTTTACTCTCACAGGTCTCTGTATCATCTCATGCAGTGCCGCGCCCTGCGGAACCATTGGATACACAGCTTCCTCCTGCTCCACGCGGAATTCCAACACCACCGGACCTTTTGTCTTGCGCGCCCATTCAATCGCTTCATGGACTTCTTCATGCTTCGTCACCAAACGAGCGGGAACGCCATGTGCATCGGCAAGCTTCACAAAATCAGGCGTGAGCATGTTCACTGCTGAATAACGTTTTTCAAAGAAGAACTCCTGCCATTGGCGAACCATGCCAAGGAAATTGTTATTCATGATCGCGACCTTCACATTCGCGCCTTCCTGAACAGCAGTTGTCAATTCCGCGGCAGTCATCTGGAATCCGCCATCCCCCGCGATTGCCCAAATTTCCTGATCCTTTGCGGCGAACCACGCGCCGATGGCAGAAGGGAGACCAAAGCCCATTGTGCCCGCGCCGCCCGAGGTCAGCCAGCGATTCGGTTTTTCCAAAAAGTAATACTGTGCTGCCCACATCTGATGTTGACCCACATCCGTGGTCACAATGGCATTCCCATCCGTTGCCTTCCAGATATCGGCAATCAAATGTGCCACATACAATTTGCCATCCTCTTCCCAATTCATGATGCTGCGAGCGTCCGCCTCAGCCTTCCAGCTGCCAATTTCCTGTTTCCATTCATCGTGGTCATATTCGTCCACAAGCGGAATCAAATCGCTGATTACAGTTTTCACATCACCCACCAGCGGAACATCGACAAAAACATTCTTATGAATTTCAGATGGATCGATCTCGATGTGGATTTTCTTCGCGCGGGGTGCATAGGTTTTCAAAGTACCAGTCACGCGGTCGTCGAAACGCATACCAAAGGCGAGGATCAAATCCGAATTCTGAATCGCCATGTTCGTGTGAACTTCTCCGTGCATGCCCATCATGCCCAGACTCAATTCATGCGAAGCAGGGAACGCGCCAAGTCCCAATAGCGTGCTTGCCACTGGCGTTTGAGTCTTGACCGCGAATTGCATCAATTCTTCTTCCGCCTTCGACATCAGCACACCATGCCCACACAAGATGACGGGTTTCTTTGCCCTCTCGATCAATGCCACGGCTTGATCCAATAAATTGCGCGGCGAGCGGGTGACGGGTTGATAGCCGAGTAATTTCACTTCTTCAGGATACACAAACTCACAGGACTCCACTTGCGCGTTCTTGCAGATGTCGATCAACACAGGACCCGGTCGTCCACTGCGCGCAATGTAAAATGCCTCGCGAATTGTTGCAGCAATATCATCGGCACGCGTCACAAGATAATTGTGTTTCGTGATCGGAAGAGTAATACCTGTTACATCGGTTTCCTGGAACGCGTCTCCACCAATCAAATGCGCCGCGACCTGCCCAGTAATAAAAACAACGGGAACTGAATCCATCATTGCAGTACAAATACCGGTCACTAGATTCGTTGCCCCCGGTCCAGATGTTGCCATTGCCACGCCAACTTTTCCAGAAGCACGCGCGTATCCATCTGCCATATGCGCCGCGCCCTGTTCATGCCGCACCAGTACATGATGAACAGGATAATTCAACATCGCATCATAAATTGGCATGTTCGCGCCCCCAGGATAACCAAAGACTACTTCCACCCCCTCACGTAGCAGGCATTCCCATAAAATTTCTGCACCTTTTAATTTCATGATTGCTCTCTTTCTCCTTTTATCATTACGTCGCTAGCCGGTGATCGCCCCTTCAGACGCCGAAGACACGCTACGGGCATACTTTGCCATTACACCTTTTTGATAGCGCGCTTCAGGTGCTTTCCAAATGTTTTTTCGCTTCGTCAATTCATCTTCGGCAATATCCACGCGCAGTTCGCGCTGATCGACATCAATCGTGATGACATCACCATCTTCGACAAAAGCGATCATCCCACCGACGGCTGCCTCTGGAGCAATATGACCAACAGAGATGCCGCGCGTCGCGCCCGAAAAACGTCCATCGGTCAATAAGGCGACGCTATCGCTCAGACCCGCTCCTGCAATTGCCGCAGTGACCCCAAGCATTTCGCGCATTCCAGGACCTCCCTTCGGACCTTCATAACGGATCACAATCACATCGCCGGATTTGATTTTTTGTTCCATGACCGCTTGCATCGCGTCCTCTTCGCACTCAAAGACGCGCGCGGCGCCTGTGAACTGTTTGATATTATTCGCGGCGGCTTTATGTACCCCGCCTTCCTCCGACAAATTGCCATGCAAAATAACGAGACCGCCATGCGACTTGATCGGTTTCTCCAGTGGATAGATCACTTGCTGGCCCGGAGTCTCCTCCGCCGTCTGTGCGGCTTCGGAGATAGTCTTGCCTGTTACTGTGATGCAGTCACCGTGCAAATAGCCGCCTTCCAAGAGGCGTTTCATCAAAAATGGAATCCCGCCTGCGGCGTGCATATCTGCTGCCATATATTTTCCAAACGGCTTGATATCAGTAATCAAAGGCACGCGCGAACAGATAGCATCGAAGTCATCGATGTGCAAGTCAACATTTGCTTCACGCGCTAAAGCCAAAAGGTGGAGCACGGCATTCGTCGAGCCACCAGTTGCGGCTACGGAAGTGATCGCATTTTCAAAGGCTTTGCGTGTGTAAATTTGGGAGGGGCGTAAATCCGCTCGAAGCATTTCCATGACCAGTTTCCCCGTTTCAAATGCCACGCGGTCTTTTTCTTCAGACATCGCTGGGACACTATTGAATCCCACTGGAGAAATACCAATAAATTCCATAATTGTGGACATAGTGTTGGCCGTGAACTGTCCACCGCATGCGCCCGCGCCTGGGCAGGCATAATTTTCAACATCCATAAATTCCTGTTCGCTGATCTTTCCCGCCGAATATGCTCCCACTGCTTCAAATACATCCTGA
>WNFX01002632.1_pt1 | contig 27922 bp, 19 predicted proteins | sample 5400111 | NCBI WGS metagenome assembly WNFX01 (sample SAMN13153363, study PRJNA577476) | soil metagenome | isolation source: 40 cm soil or saprolite under grassland replicate 1 | place: USA:California | collected 2016-06-15
AATTCACCCGGTTTGAAGATCGCGCGCGCAACGTAACCGAGCCAGAAGAAGCGTTTTAGAGCGATTTCGCGGCTTCGACCACGTGCTTCGCGTCGATGCCGCGTTCTTTCATCACTTCCGCGCCAGGTGCGCTCAAACCGAACTGATGCAGCCCGACGACTGTTCCGTCGAGGCCAACATACTGATACCAAATCTCGGTGACCCCGGCTTCGATCGCGACCCGTTTGCGACATGATTTTGGCAAAACTTCTTCGCGATACTTTTGGGGTTGTCGATTGAAACGCTCGAAGCATGGGATTGAAACAACGCGGACGCGGTCGCCGAGTTCTTTTGCTGCGGCGAGCGCGTGCTGCAATTCGCTTCCGCAAGACATGATGATCAAATCGAGTTTGCCCTTTTCCTTCTTCGCGATGTAACCGCCGCGCGCGACTCCTTCGCGGCGAAGTTTTACATCGATATCGTTCAGGATCGGGACCACCTGGCGGGTCAGCGCGAGCAAAGTTGGACCGTCGATCCGTTGCGCAGCGGCCGCAAACGCTCCGGCTGTTTCCTCCGGGTCCGCCGGCCGAATCACATCGATCTGCGGCATGATTCGCACTGAACTCACGGTTTCGACCGGCTCGTGGGTTGGCCCATCCTCGCCGACGCCGATTGAATCGTGCGTGAAAATGTAGATGTTAGGCAACTTCGATAGCGCGCCGAGTCGGATCGAGGCGCGGCAGTAATCGGTAAAGACCAAAAACGTCGCGCCCGACGCGCGGAAAAGTCCGTGATACGAAATTCCGTTCAAGATCGCGCACATGCCGTGTTCGCGAATGCCGAACCGGATGTTGCGACCGTTCGGAGTTTCACGGGTGAAATCGCCACCGTCCTTGATGTAATTCAGCGTTGATCCGTGAAGATCGGCGCTGCCGCTGATTAAAAACGGCATCGCTTGCGCAACAGGCTGCAACGCTTCGCTGCCCGCTTTGCGCGTCGCCAGCTTCGCGTCCTTGGGAAACTCGGGAATCTTCGAGAGAAGATCGACATCTACCTTCCGTTCGATTGCGGCTTCAAGCTGCTTCGCCTGGTCCGAGTTTTTCTTACGCCATTCGTTGTAAATTTTTTCCCAACGATCGTAATCCGCGAGCAATTTCTTTTTATGCTCCGCGAAATATTTTCTCGTTTCCTCGGAAACGTAATAATGCTCGTCGGGCAGACCGAGGCCTTTGCGTGCGGCATCGACAAATTTCGCGCCAGCCTCGCCGTGCGCTTTGAATGTCCCCTCCACTTCCGGGATCCCTTTTCCAATCAACGTGTGCGCGATGATGAACTTCGGCCTGCCATTATCGTTCTCCTTCGCGCTGTTGAGGGCATCGAGAAACCCCTGCATGTCGTGGCCATTGATCTCCTGAACGTCGAATCCGTAGGCCTTGAATCGCGCAGCCGTGTCTTCGCTCTGCGTCATTTTCGCCGGGGCGTCGAGCGTGACCGCGTTGCTATCGTAAATCAGAATCAAATTATCGAGACCGAAATGGGCGGCGAACGCGCTCGCTTCCGCCGACACGCCTTCCTGGAGACAACCGTCGCCCGCGAGACAAATGCAATGCTGATCGAAAATGCGGTGCTCCGACGTGTTGAATCGCGCCGCGGCCATTTTCATCGCCACCGCAATCCCGACCGCGTTGCCGACGCCTTGGCCTAACGGACCGGTGGTGCATTCAACTCCGGGCGTGTCTCCAAATTCCGGATGGCCCGGCGTTTTCGAATGCAACTGCCGGAAACGTTTGATCTCCGACATCGGCAAATCGTAACCGCTCAGATGCAGCCAGGCATAAAGAAACATGCTGCCATGCCCGGCCGAGAGCACAAAGTAATCGCGTCCAATCCAGCGTGGTTTATCGGGATTTTGTTTTAGGGCGTAGCCATAAAGGACCGCGCCCATTTCGGCGCAGCCTAGCGGAAGCCCAAGATGGCCGGACTGCGACGCTTGGACTGCGTCCATGCAGAGTCCGCGCGCTTCAGTGGCCGCGCGCGAGAGCGCTTCAATGTTCAAGCTCATGACAACGAAAGATAGTTTATGATTTTAGATCGCGAATTCCGCAATCTCTTTCCAAGATTATCGGCTTTGCTGAGCCAATTTCGGTGGAGAACCTGCGAAATGATCGTCGCTGGCCCGCGTTGATCTCAACGTTGAATAACTTGTGAATAAGAAGGCGCTTTCAGCCTGTTTTATTCACAGCATTTTGTGAATAAGGGTTTAATTTTCGAAGCTTCGCGGCCTAAGTTGTCGATCTTCAATGAAGTTGTCCGAAATGGCTGCGACTCTGCGAGAGATTGGCGTTTCGCCGGTGAAAAGTCTCGGCCAAAATTTTTTGCACGATCGCAATCTTGCAAAATGGATCGTCGATCAGGCAAACATCACTCCAAAAGATTTCGTGGTTGAAGTTGGCCCCGGACTGGGCGCGCTGACAGAACTTGCCCTGGCGAACGCCGCTGGTGTTCTCGCAATCGAAAAAGACAGACGACTGGCAAAGTTTCTCCGCGACAAATTCCAACATTCCAGGCTTGAGATCGTACACGGCGACGCGATGGAATGTGATACACGAACGTTGTACACGCAGCCGAAAGTAAAATTTCTCGGAAACCTTCCGTACTACATTTCGAGTCAGCTGCTGATAAAGTTCCTGGAGTATCCGAGCCCTATTTCCTTGTGGCTGTTCATGTTACAAAAGGAATTGGCGAAGCGGCTCGTCGCTGCGCCTGCGACGAGCGACTACGGTGCGCTCACGTTGCACGTCCAATTGCATCATCGCGTTGAATATTTGCGAACCGTTCCAGCGAGCGTGTTTCTTCCAAAACCTGAAGTGGATTCGGCGCTCGTGCGCGCGACACCGCGCGATGCGCGGGAGCTTCCAGTCTGCAATTACAAGGTTTTCGCAGAACTGGTGCGACGCGGTTTCTCGCAGCGACGCAAACAACTCGGCAAACTCATTCGCGAAGACGTGCCGGACTGGGAAGATGCAGCAGTCGGCCTAGGCTTGAATACTCGCGCGCGCGCCGAAGAGCTTTCTCTGCAGCAATGGATCGCGCTAGCGAATCGGATTGCGCCATTCTCCGCGGAAGTCACGAATGATGCGCCGGAAGAACAGTTCCCAGTGGTGGATGAAGGCGACCGGCTCAAAGGGACGGCGCCTCGAAGCAAAGTGCATGCGAATAACTTCCTCCACAGGGCTGTCCACGTCCTGATTTTCAACCACGCTGGGGAGGTCTTTCTCCAAATGCGCTCTCGCTGGAAAGATCGACATCCCCTTGCCTGGGATTCAAGCGCGGCCGGGCATGTCAACGCCGGCGAAGAGTATGATCAAAGCGCCGCCCGCGAACTTCGCGAGGAACTTGGAATCGATATTCCACTGGTAAGGGTTGCCAAACTTCCAGCGTCAGAGCGGACCGGTTATGAATTCATTTGTCTCTACCGCGGGTCGCCCGATCGCGAGTTGCGGCTGAACCCAAGCGAGATTGAAGCCGGCCAATTTTTCCCGCCAACGATCGTTGACGGCTGGATCACGGCACGACCACGCGATTTTGCGCCTGGATTCGTTGAGTGCTGGAAAATCTGGCGGGAAAAAAATCCCTAACGCCGTCGTCGATGGCGCGATGTCGATCTTGTCCGGCGCTTGCCGGCGCGCCCCATCGCCGTGCGCTTGAATTTCCGCGCCGCGCGCCGCGCACCTTCCTTTCCGCCGTGAAGGGAATCGCTAAACATCCTCGTCACAGCATTCTTTCCGCGCAAAAGGTGCACTTGAAAACCGTGCGTTTGTTTTTTAGCGCGCGCCTTGGTGTCAATGCGGCGGATATTCGGTTCCGAATCGGGATTGGATCGTCTTCGCATCAGCGTCTGCCTAACAACTACTTCAAACAACGCGAGAATCAACGAGTCGCGATGTTTTTATGGGAGCAGAGTTTTTTCCGGCGGTGGCAAATCCCATCCGCGCCATTTTTTTTCATATTCATCGGCAGGTAGGAGAACGTAGCACGGGTGCTTCGGCGCTCGCAGCCAGGAGATCATTTTTACAAGCTCCGGTTCGGCCATGGTCGTGCAACCGGTGGTTGCTCGATTGACGCCGCGGCGAATGTGAAAAAAAATCGCACTGCCCGAGCCTGGGACCGGCGGATCGGAATTATGCCGGATCTCGACCAGCCAATGATAAGCGAAATCCCCCGAACGCATTTTTTCGTGGGTGTAATTGTCGGGGGGATTTTTTGGATCGATAACAATGTGGCGATTGTAATTCGGCGAGCGTGGATCATCGCTCCAAACGTCGCCTTCTGTAACTGAGTGATATGGATAATCGCCGCCCGGCGGTAATTTCGCGTCGTAACCAAAAACCTTACCGATTGCGAAAACTCCGGCAGGCGCGCGTCCATCGCGCTCTTTCTTGTGTAAACCGGGCTCCTCCTGGCCAGCAAGACCGCTCCCCCATGCCAAACCATTTTTGCCGAACAAAACGGGCACTGCCGGCGCCATCGCGGTCCAACTTTCGCCGCGTGACCTCTCGAACAATTGCAGCTTGCCGCGCATGGAATTCCAGTCCGGCGCGACGCCCACAATGAGTTGCGAGCAATCGGCCGCCACCCCATCGGCATGCACGCTGCTGGCGACAGTCATTGCCATTCCAACAACAACTCCGCGTACGATCGACATAAACATTCGCAAATGTAGACGCACGGCTTATTGATTTCCTCGTTTGTCGTGAAAAAAATCTGGGCGGCTTTAATCCTGATCGTTGTTGTCTTCATCAGCTATGCCCCGGCTGTGCGCAACGGTTTTGTCTGGGACGATACCGCGCTAATTTTACGCGATCCGCTGATTCGAAGCTGGCGATTGATACCGGAAGGTTTCAATCATTTTCTCTTCGTCGACGCAACCGCTTCGGATTTTTACCGGCCGATTCAACGGCTCAATTACGCGATCGATTACGCGGCCTTTGCTTTTCGGCCCGGACCTTATCATTTCACTAGTGTGCTTTGGCACAGCTTGGCGGCCGTCGCGTTGCTTTTATTGGCCGAGGAATTGTTGTCCATCTTCGGTATCGAACGGCGAAGATGTCGCTTAATTGCACTGGTCGTAGCGTTGATCTGGTCAATTCATCCAGTCCAAAGCGCTGCCGTCGCCTACGTGTCCGGTTTAGCAGATCCACTTGCGGCTACATTCGGATTTCTTGGTCTATTTTTGCTGCTCCGTGCTTCGGGCACGTTTGGTCCACCCAGGCTACTGCTTTTTATCGGGAGCGGTGCGGCACTTCTTTTGAGTGCGTTGAGCAAAGAGAGCGGACTTCTTTTCTCTTTTTTCGGAATGGCTTTCTTCCTGCTGAGACAAAATCGGGCCGATCTTTGGAAAATGGTGGCAGTAGCGGCTTTTGTTGCAGCCAGCTACTACAGTCTGCGCGCACGAGCTGAACACAACCCGGCGCCCCGTCTTACGCCGCCTCCTCCGTTGTTGGTTAGGCCGATCATCGTGGCGCGAGCTGTAGCCGAATACGCGGGCCTGATTTTGTTTCCGATGAATCTGCACATGGATCGCGATGTAGAAACCCAGCCAAGCGGGTTCAACGAAGCGAGCCTGGCGCACGCAGCCTGGCGCGAACTGCAAACATTAGTCGGTCTGGTCCTGATTGCGGCGTTTTTTTATTGGATGCTGCGAGCGCGCAAACGCAATCCGGCAGTGTTCACCGCTCTCCTCTTCGCAACGATCGCTTATTTGCCGGTGAGCGGATTTGTCGCTTTGAACGCAACCGCGGCGGAGCATTGGATTTATTTGCCGAGCGCATTCTTTTTTCTGGCGGTCGCTCTCGAAATCGTCGGGTTCGGGCAGAAGTTGAAATCACCAAGATCGACACTCGCTCCGGCGATAGTTGGATTGCTTGTGCTCTGGTTCATGTTTCTGGGCATGCGCACTTTTGCGCGGACGTTCGATTGGAAGGATCAACGCACGTTCCTCGAGCGAACAATCGCGCACGGCGGCGATTCAGCCCGAATGCTTATAAATCTGGGCGCGCTCGAGTCGACCGAAGGAAAATTAGGAGACGCCGCGGTGCATTTGCATGCTGCTTTGCAAAAAAAACCCGATCAACCCCTGGCCGTCATCAATCTCGCCGCAATCGCACTGAAACAAAACGACTTCAAGCTCGCGCGAGAATTACTTACGCGGGCGACTCAAATGCCGCTGGTCGAAGCAGAGGCGTATCAGTTACTGACGGTCCTTGAAAACAAAGAGAGCGGAAAAGTTGACCTGATGCAGATGCGACTGGCAGCGCGAACGGGTCCGCCAAATTGGTCGATCGAAAAGCGCTACGTGAAATTGCTCGATGAAACTGGTGGCACCCCGGCCGCCATCAACGAATTGCTCACCTGTTTACAACGGCAGTGGTACCGCGCCGAAAGTTGGAAGTTATTGAGCGACCTGCATACGAAACTCGGGCATTCTACCCAAGCAGCGGAAGCGCTCGCGCAGGCGCGCGCTTACGATGTTCACCTTTCAGTCTCGAAGTCAGACAATTAGTCACGTCTAAGGAAAATTCCTACAGCGAAGTAGGGTTGCAGGTTCTGAATACGCAGAATCCGCGTTCGTCAGTGTTACTGCATATGAAAAAATATCTTCTTTGCGGAGCGGCGCTGGCCATTCTGGGTTTGGCCGCGGCTCCACTGATTGCACAAACCCAGACCACGACCAGTTCGGATAGCTCTGGCTACGTGCAGACGAGTAAGATCATCGGCACAAAAGTAAAGACTGCGCAGGGCGAAGAAGTCGGCGTCGTTAAAGACGTCGTGCTCGATCGTAGCAATGGTTGCATGGCTTACACCGTTCTCTCGACCGGCGGTACCGGCACGCGAGTGACGGGTCAAGCCAAACTAGTTGCCGTTCCCTGGAGCGTCTATTCCGTCGCACCCGATATGACTTATCTTACGGTCACGGTGGAGCGGGACCGCATCTACAACGCGCCTGTATTCGAGTATACGCGAATCAGCGATACGACATACACCACTAATGTGTTTTCGTACTTCGGAGTGTCGGCCGGAGTTGGCGTTTCAGGCACGACAACCACTACCACCGGCGCGAGAACGCCGATTGGCGCAACTCCTCAACCTCACGCGGGCGCTTACGCTTCACCAACCGCATCGGCCGCGGTCAGCGCCTCCCCCTCCGCGACTGTTTCAGCGAGCGCGCTGCCAACCGCGAGTGCGTCGGCAACTGCTTCTGCAAATGCAAGCCCGACCGCATCGCCCAAAGCAACACGAGGAGCGACTCGCGAGGTATCTCCCGGCGGGAAAGCAAAAGCAAGTGTAACTCCGGTTTCCCCGCGTGATCAGGGCGACCAGATGATGCAAGGAACAACTGGAGAATCGCCGGCCGAAACAACGGGCAGCCCGTCGAGCGCCAAGGGTTCAAAAAAATCGACGAGCGCAGAGAAGCCCACCAGCACGGAGTCTTCCGCTGAAACATCAGCGAGCCCTTCAGGTAAGAAAAGTTCGCACAAGAAGAGCAGCACTGAAGGCGCCGCAACCAGCGCGACTCCTGGCGGAGAACAAGAATAATGATTTAGCGGCCTGATAGTACCGCATTTGCGAAAGCGGGGATGCCGAAAAGCATTTCCGCTTTTGTTTTAGCTCGACATCAAACGTTCTCGGCTTGGACCCTAGCGGTGTCGCGCGTCAAGTGCTTTGCGCCCCAGAACCAAAAGACTCCGGCGAACAACATTGTGAATGAGACAACAAAGAAGGCGGTGTTCATGTTCCAGTGATCGCGGATGGCGCCGATAAGTGGAGGCGATGCCATGTCACCTAAGAGATGAATAACAAAAATATTCAACGCGAATGCTGTCGCCCGGATGTTTGGTGATGTGACATTGGCCAACGCAGTGTTGGCCGGCCCGGTATTAAAAAACAAAAAGAATACTGCAAAGAAAATGCAGACCCATGCTCCGGGGAAGCGGATATAAAGCATTCCGATCGTGGCTGGAAACGCGAATAAAACGGCTGCGCCAGAAACGAGAAAATACGAATTCGCAAAGCGCTTTCGCAGCCAGTCCCCAGTCCAGCCGCCGAGAAGCGTGGCAAAAAATCCGGCCACGGCCGTAATCGCACCAAAAGTAAGGTTAATGTTCCCAAGCAAATTATCACTAGCTGGAAATTCCCTGCCCCGGTCCGAATAAATGTAATCCGGAACCCACGCCGATATTCCACCGATCGCAAACGTGAGCGCGGTCATGGCCGCGGTGTTGATCAAATAAGACGGCGTTCGCAAAAGAGCTAAATAATCAGCCGGCTTCGCGCGCCGCTTCAAAGCGGGTTCCGATGCCGATCTCGCTCGTGGATCGCGCATAAAAAGACAGAGCGCTGCGAGCAACAGTCCCGGCGGCACGACTAAATAGAACGCCCAACGCCATCCGAGCAGATCGGAAATTTTGCCGCCGAAAGCGTAGCCGAGCGCGCCGCCAACCGGCATCGCAAGATAGAAATAGGCCAGCGTCCGTCCGCGGCGTTCGATCGGATAAAGATCGGACAGAATAGTTGGCGCCGCCGGGCCGTAGCCCGCCTCGCCGATCCCAACGAACGCGCGCGTGCAAAGAAGGATGGCAAATGACACGGCCCACCCCGACCATCCGCTGGCCAAGCTCCAAAGGGCAACGCTGATTGCAATCAGCCACCACCGTGAAATGCGATCGGCGAGCCACCCAAAGATGGGGGCGGCGCACATGTAGCTGATCAAAAATGCTGGAAACAGCCAGCCGGCTTTCTGAAACTGATTTGGATCGCCGGCGAGAAACTCTTGGCGAATGCGTGGTAGAACCGCCGCCAAGATGTACCGGTCAACGTAATTGAAAAGATTAATGACCAGGAGTATCCAAAGCGCTGCCGTCGCGCTGGTGAAGAGGGGTTTGGGGCGAACCTGCATGGCCACTTGCGGATTGGCAGATAGATGGCCGCACGCTAATTGTAAATAATAAACGATGCCTCACATGTCCGCCGGTGAGCGCGCGCTCCATTTTTTTGGCCGGCCGCTCGTCAGATTCTTTTATCGCGTCCACGCGCTCGGCCTCGAGCAGTTGCCGAAAGGCGGCTTCCTCCTTTTGCCAAATCACATTACCTGGGTCGACGCCATCGTCCTCCAGCTCGCTTGTCCGCGACCGATTCGTTACATCATCGATCAGGAATTTTATCACAAACCGATGCTGCGCCCGTTTCTGCGCACCGTTGGTTGCATTCCGATCGATGTCCGACATGCGCGTTCGGCAATTCGCGGCGCAACCGAACAAATTGCGGCGGGCGAGATCGTTTGCCTCTTTCCGGAAGGACAGCTCACGCGATCCGGGACGTTGCTGCGGCTGCGTCGCGGCTACGAATTGATTGCGCAACACGCGAACGCGACCATCGTTCCGGTTTGGCTCGATCGGCTCTGGGGCTCGGTTTTCTCATTTCAAGGAGGAAAGTTTTTCACCAAGTGGCCAAAAGAAATTCCATATCGTGTGACGGTCGCGTTCGGCAAATCGCTCGATCCGCAAACGGCCGACATCGCGACTGTGCGCGAGGAGTTGCTCAAGCTCGGGGAGTTCTGCTATAGCCGGCGGCCTTCGTTGGATCGACATCTTGCCGAAGCTTGTGTGCGCGGTCTGAAACGCAGGCGTTTCAGTACAGCAGTCGTCGATGGCATTGATCAAACCAAACTGAGCCGCGCAAAATTACTCGGCGCAGCCGCCGCGCTAAGCCGTTTTTTGCGAAAGAAATTTCCTGACGAGCGCATCGCGATCGTTTTGCCCGCGGGCAAAGGCTCAGTGGTTGCAAATCTCGCCGTCACGCTTGCGGGAAAAGTGGCGGTCGACGTAAATTTCACCGCTGGCCGCGGCGCGAATGAATCCGCGTGCAAACGTGCTGACTTGCGCATTGCAATATCGGCGACGGCGTTCATGGAACGCGTGAAAGATTTCCCCTGGCCACAGCGTGTCCTGAAACTGGATGAATTAATGCCGCGGCTGAAATCGCGAATCCTTTTCTGGTGGATCATGTCGATCTTTTCGGGAGAACCCAAAGGCGTCGTGCTCTCTCATCGCAACATTGTTGGAAATGTTTCCCAATTCCGCGAGTTACTCGATGCGAAAAAGGAAGACGCCATTCTCGCGTCGCTCCCATTTTTCCACAGCTTCGGATCGACCGTCACGCTTTGGTATCCGTTGATTGAAGGTGTCCGCATCGTCACCCATCCAAATCCGCTCGAAGCGGCCAAAAACGCCGCGCTGATCGAGAAGCACAAGCTCACACTGCTTCTCGCGACCCCAACTTTCCTACGCGGTTATTTGCGTAAAGCGGAGCCGGACCAGCTCCGTACTTTGCGCTTGGTTATTACTGGCGCGGAAAAACTCCCGCTCGATCTGGCCAACGCATTCGAAGAGCGATTCAAACAACACGTGTTTGAAGGCTACGGACTGACTGAAACCTCGCCGGTTGTGAGCGTGAACTTGCCAGAACCGCGACCGACCAAAGCCGGCGAAGAAGTTCAACCGTCGAGCCGGCTGGGTTCGGTCGGCAAAATGGCGCCCGGCATCGCCGCCGAAGTTCGCGAGCCGGAGACCGATCGAAAACTTTCCTTACATGAAACCGGAATGGTCTGGTTTCGCGGCGTAAATATTTTTGAAGGTTATCTGCATGATGAAAAACGCACCGCTGATGTTTTGCAGGATGGCTGGTTCAAGACCGGCGACATCGGCCGGTTCGATGAAGACGGATTTCTTTACATCGAAGGGCGGCTCTCGCGCTTCTCAAAGATCGGCGGTGAAATGGTGCCACATGAAGCCGTCGAACAAAAGATAGTCGACCTGCTCGGTCTCTCGGGGAAAGACGAACGCGTAATCGCAATTGTCGGAGTTCAGGACGAAGCCAAAGGCGAAGCGCTGGTGCTATTGGCGTCGCTCGATGTCGATCTTGCGCAGCTCCGCGGTAAACTTCGCGAAGCCGGCGTTCCCAATTTGTGGATTCCTAAGAGAATCTGTCGTGTAGATTCGATTCCTGTCCTAGCCTCGGGCAAACTTGATCTCAAAAGATGTCAGGAGCGCGCGGCCGCGGCCGAAACAATTTCGTGATGCGCAAAATTTTTCACTCCATTGCCAATCGCGCGGCGTCGTTATCGGCAAAGCTATTGTTTGGTTGCGTGGCCCATATTCGCGTCCTACGTCGCGAAAATGCGGAGGGCACGGGCGGATTTTTGCTGGCGTCGAATCATATCAGCCACTTCGATCCGGTGATCATTTCGTCCGTTGTGCATCGCAAGATCGATTGGATGGCGATGGCCGAATTCTTTCCGCTGCCCATCGTCGGGCTTTTTCTCCGAGCGGTTGACGCTTTTCCGGCCGCACGCGATCGGGCTGATCGGAAAACGATCCGCACCGCGATTGAGCGCTTGAAGAATGGCCGGATCGTCGGCGTTTTTCCCGAAGGAGGCATTCGCGATGGCGCACAGTCGCTGCTCGAACGCGCGCCGCTTCGCGCCGGTGCAGCGACTTTGGCCCACATTGCCGGTGTTCCCATCGTGCCCTGCGTGATTCTCGGCAGCGACCGCCTCTACACGAAAGGAAATTGGTTGCCCCTGCGGCGAACACCGGTCTGGATCGGTTTCGGCGGAGCCATTTCGCATTTTCCTGAATTGGAAAAATCAGTCGCCCGTGCACGGATCGAACAAGAGCTGACCAACGCGTTCCAACAGATTTACGCCGAGCTTCGCGAGAAATTTCACCTGACTGCCGACGATCTGCCCCATCCCCCGCGAGAACGAATGCAAGGAACCAGCCGCTTTGATCAAAACAAGCTACCGAAAAACTTGGCCGCCAAACATAAGGGAACCGAGCCTGTTGGTTGGGAAAGAGCGCTCAGACGGTTCTCGGCGACCGGGATCGACCTCGCGGTGTGTGCGTCGATGAATCTGTTGCAATCGCGTCACCGCTTGAACGGCGGCAGCGCTGAGGAAATGGAGCGTTACGTCGTTGAATGCGAAAAACTGACGGCGCAGGAATATTATGCCGCGACAGGAGATGTCGATCTTGTGCGGACAACTGGAAGCGAAAACGGCTCGACGATCACATGGCGCAGCCCAATTCAAACAAAATTTCCGAGAAACAACACTGCGCGGGCCGATTTCTTTTCGTGCGCGCGCGGAAGAAGCGCGCCGACAGTGTTCATGCTCCACGCTTTGATGTCGGCGACGCACATCGGCTATCGGCGATGGGCGGCGCGGTTCAACGAGCTCGGCTGGAACGCGTGCTTTGTTCATTTGCCGTATCACTACTCGCGCGTGCCGCGCGGTTACTGGAACGGCGAGCTCGCGATTACGGCTGACCTGATCCGAAACGCCGAAGGTTTGCGGCAAGGCGTAATCGAAGTGCGGCAATTAATCGCGACGTTGCGCGAACAGGGCTGCCGCAAATTCGGAATCCTGGGGACGAGCTATGGCGGTTGGATTGGCGCTTTACTCGCAATGGTGGAGCGCGATCTGCGATTCGTCGCCCTGATGTGCCCGATCGTAAACGTGGAGCACGCGATCTGGCAAAATCCCGGGACTGCATTCATGCGACGCGAGTTACGCCGCGCGAAAATCGCGCCCGAACTGGTGGCGCGACATTTTCATCTCAGCTCGCCGTTGCACAACTTGCCGGCGTGCGATCCGACACGCGTCCTCTTTGCTGCCGGCGATTTTGATTTGATCGCGCGCCCCGGCGACATCGATGCGATTCAGCAAAAGTGGCGCGGCTCGGAATTGTTGCGGGTCCCGCAAGGTCATTTTGGTTACCGCATGATGCGGGAAACAATTGCGCGTCTGAAAGAACGCGGACTTTAGTGCAGCTCGAGATAATCGTACCAATGCATCGCGGTCATTAAGCGGCGGAGTTCTTCGTTATCGGCCGATAAAGCGGGCAGCCATTCGCTGATTAGCTCGCGTCTCCACGATCCTTTTTCGCCAAGGGGCACGAAGCGATAACGATAAAGCCGGGCGCGAATATAATGAGGCGGCTTGTTTGGAAATGGATTGTTTGCCAATAGCGACAATGTATCGGCATCGTTGTGCAAGAGTTTCCAAACAAAATGAAACGTCCACGGATAATCGCCAGGAGATGCCATTGCGGCGAACCAGATTTGCCAGTCGATCCGCGGTTGATACGGCGCGATGAACGGCGGACGTCGATTGGGATCCCCCGGTTTGGCTACGAATTCGTATTCTTTCCACTTTGTGTCGCCAGTAATGACCGCGTCATCAGTACCTTCAAAAATAATTTCGTCGCGCTCGCGCCCGACCGTGCCGAACGCGCCGTAGGTGTTCACCAAATCGAGTCTCGTGAACGCCGTATTCATCATCTGGCGGTGCGAGACGAGATTCAGCACTGGAGCGATGCTCAAATACGCAACCAGAATCGACAACGCGACGGCGACGGCGTTGTTGATTCGCGACGGCTGCGACTGCTGCGCCGCCTCCTCGGCGCGCACGACAAGCCGCTTTGGCAAGACGTGCCGGAGCAAAGTGTCATCGAAGCAGGCAAGAAACGGAATGATCGTGAGATAATTTAGAAACGAAAGGTTTCCGCTGATAATGAGGAACAACTGGAATAGAACCAGCAGCGCGCCGGCGATGTGGCGCGCGGTTCGCGGCCCGAAAGAAAACCACGGCACGATCAGCTCAACAAAGTGGTTCCAAAGCGTTTCCGTTTCGTGAAACCATTGCGGCGCAAAATGCAGATAGCGACTAATCGGGTTCGGGATCGGCTGCGTTTCGTAGTGATAAAACATGCAGGTCAGATCGCGCCAGCACTCGTCGCCACGAATCTTGATCAGTCCGGCGCCGACCATGATGCGGAAGCCAAGCCAACGGAAAAGCCAGATCACTAAAATCGGCGGCCGGCACTTTGGAAACGGCCGTCCATCGAGCAACGGACAGAGAAAGATCGACAAAAACCCGGTTTCAAGCAGCTGAATTTCCCAACCGTACCCGTACCAAATCTGGCCGATGTGAACGATCGACATGTACATCGCCCAAAGCACCGCCAGTAGGATTGCGTTTGCGTAGCCGCCAAGAACGACGAGTGAAAGCGCGAAGCCGACCCAGGCGAAGATCGACATCCCCTGATCGGTACAACCGAACCAAAACAGCGTCGGCAATTGCAACATTCCTTCCGTCCGCGAACCGAGTTGCGAATGAATGTTGTAAAGAAAATCATGCGCCGGAGTTAGACCACTTCGGCCAACCAGTGGCACCAATTGTCCGGCCGCGACTAGAAATGCAATCGCATAAATGAATCCGAGCAGCCGCAGGATAATGAATCGCGTCAGCCAATAAGAATTTCCGCGCGCGAAAAATTTTTGGATAGAACCGGCGACGTCATTCATCGGAGGCAGTATCCAATTTCATAAACGCGTGTCATCCCGAGGTGCAAAGACGCCAAGGATCTCCCAAATGCGCATGCGATCACGCACGTTACACAAACCGCAATTCGGACGTCAGCGTCTTTTTGCGAGATTCCTCGCTGTCGCTCGAAATGACAACGCGAACAAATCAAATCAGGTTTTAGTCACGTTGACACTTTCCGCGAAGCGATTCAACTTTGCAGCCTTCACGCCAGGGTAGCTCAGCGGTAGAGCAGGGGACTCATAAGCCCTTGGTCGGGAGTTCGATTCTCCCCCCTGGCACTCCCCTACTCTTTCTTTTTAGAGATATAGGGCGCGAGATCTTTCGCGCTTCCGCGCAGGGTGGCCATGAAGCAAACGCCGTTCTGTTCCTTCACCACGCCCGCCCAATGTTCCTGTTCAATGGGCCGCCAGCCCGAGAATTCGCGCGCCTTCCCAGTTTTTGCATCGCGCTCGGCGGGAAACAGAAAAAACTGCATTTTCTTTTCCACGACCCAGACTTGCCCGACGCGCTGGCCTTCTTCGTCGTCGAAAACGCGGCAGCCGAGCGTCTTCAGTTCGGCGAATTCCGGCGGCACATCGTAGTGAACCAGGCGATGCTTCATGAAAAAGAAATCACCAAGCGCGCCGGCATCTGTTTTCACCGGATCGAGCATCATGGCGTGAGTCGAACTCGCGGTAGTCAGTAAACGGCGCGCGGTCGGTTCGCCCGGAAATCGATTCATTCGATCGACCAACTGAAAGATCACAACGACGGCGATGACTAGGATAGCAATGCCGGTCGCGAGGAACGCAGGATTCTGCGCGTATTTTTTCCATGGAAGCCGCGTCGGCGCGATGAACGTGTCAGTTGGAATCCAATCGGTAATCTCCTGCGGGATCGGAATTGCCTGAACGAGTGCAGTCGCCGCCTTGTCGAAATCTTGCTGAATCGCAAACGCTTCGGTCTTGCGCGCGCGATGAAGCGCCATCCGGAGAGCGCGATCATCTACGCGTTCCTCGCGAGTCGGTGCACAGTGCAGCAGCATTTTTTCCCGCCGCGAAAGTTTGACCGGGCTCATGTTTGGGTCGCAGGAAAGGTGCTGTCCAACCAAGCTTGAAATTGACGGCGCCCATCACAGAGTAGTTTCGACAACTCCGGGGGCTTTAGTTCGGTGACCGACAGCAAGTCGCGATAATTAAATTCGTCGAGATAAAAAAGCGCGAGCGCGGTGCGTTGCGGATCGGGTGCGCCGGAAATCCAGGCCGCCAATTGTTGAGGCTCGAGCTTTTCGATCTGCGACGGCGCCCAAGCCGCAAGCTCGTCCTGTTCAAGATCGACATCTTCGGCGTGCAAGCCTTGCTCGCCCGCTTCGAGACAACGCCAGCGCGCATCGAGAAAAAACCAGAGCCGATTGCGCGGCGCCTCGCCGGCGGCGGCTTGCTGGGCCGCTTCGCGCAGAGTGGCGTGAAAAACTTCCTGCGCCTTCGCTGCATCAGCCAGCATTAGAAAACAGAAGCGGTAAAGCTGGAGCAGATCTTGTTTTTCTTCGGCCACGCGGACTTCTTTCCCAAAGCGCCAATGTTACGCGCCTCGGGTAGATCGCAACGAAAACATGCTAGAGACCGTAACCGTCGCCCTCTAAGCCGCGCCTGATCCGACGCGTTGACGACCCAAGCGGCTACAGTTTTTCCAGCCGCCGCGCGACCTCCTCCGCGTTATCGCGGCTATTGAAAGCCGATATTCGGAAATAACTTTCACCCTGCGCCCCAAAGCCGCTTCCCGGCGTGACGACCACATTAATTTCGCACAGCATCCGGTCGAACATTTCCCAACTCGTTAAGCCCTTGGGCGTCTTGACCCAAATGTAAGGGGCATTCGTGCCGCCATAAACGTGCAGACCGATTTTTTCGCACGCCTCGCGCAAGATTTTGGCGTTGCCCATGTAATGCTCAATCAGTGCGCAACATTGCTTTCGGCCCTGATCTGAATACAACGCTTCCGCTCCGCGTTGCACTGGATAGCTGACGCTGTTCGCTTTCGTGGTCCAGCGCCGATGCCAAAGTGGATGGAGCCGCAATTTTTTCCCGGAATCCGTACGAGCGAGCAACCTCTTCGGCATCACCGTGAAACCGCAACGCACCCCGGTGAACCCGCCGATCTTGGAAAAACTGCGCAACTCAATCGCACATTCGTGCGCGCCGTCGATCTCAAAAATAGAATGCGGAATTTTTGGATCGGAAATATAAGCTTCGTAAGCGGCGTCGAACAAAATGAGTGCATCATGCTGACGCGCGTAATCAACCCAGCGCTCGAGCTGATCGCGCGTTGCTACCGCGCCGGTCGGATTGTTGGGAAAACAAAGATAAACAAGATCGACATGTTCTTGAGGAGGCTCGGGCACGAAATTGTTTTCGGCCGTGCACGGCAAGTAAACAATCCCTTCGTAACTCCCATCTTTTCGCGCCGCGCCGGTATGACCGGCCATCACGTTGGTGTCGACATAGACCGGATAAACCGGATCGGTGATCGCGACTTTGTTTTGGTCGCCGAGAATATCGAGGATGTACCCGCAATCGCATTTCGAACCGTCGGAAACAAAAATTTCGTCGGCAGCGATGTCGATCTTGCGATCGCGGTAATCGTGCTGCGCGATTGTCGATCTTAGAAATTCGTAACCTTGCTCCGGCCCGTAGCCACGAAATGTTTCGCGGTGCCCAAGTTCTTCGACCGCGCGTTTCATCGCTTCGATCGCTGCGCGAGGGAGCGGCTCGGTTACGTCGCCGATACCGCAGCGAATTAAACGCTCGGCTGCTTTCGGTTCCTTTTCGCAGAATTCGCGGACCCGCCGCGCAATCTCTGGGAAGAGATAACCCGCCTGAAGTTTTAAATAATTTTCGTTCAAGTAAGCCATGATTATTATTCAGGTCCTCTCGTCCAAAGCGTGTAGGCGGAGCCACGCAACGCAGCAAAATCCATCGGATAGAAATGATCCTTTACCAAGACCTGTTCAAACATTGGTGTCGGCACATAAGCGCTGACTTGAATGACATACTTCGCCTCTGCCAGTTCACGCTGCAACGATTCGGGAAGTTCGCTTGGCCAGTTACCGTGTCGAGCATGCGTATCGAGCTCAAAAAAAAGAGAGCGTCCGAAATAACCGGCGCCGCGGTAGGCAATGGTTGGATCCTGGGGACTGATTACCCGGTCGGGAGTTCGCCGCGCGAAATCAACGGCAGTCTCGTATTTTTCATCGCCACATCGGAGAAACAGCAGCGCCAGATCTCGATCAACCTGAATAAGGAATGAACAAAGAATTGCCAGCGCAAGACCGCTTGCGGCCAGAAAACTTCGCCATCCGCGCAGCCCCGCCATCCATTCCCAAATCGAACCCAACTTGACTACGAAGAGGGCCGTCATGGCGAGATAGCCGAAAAGCAGCGAACTGTAACCGCCGCCGCTCTTGCCGGTCGTCCAGATTGACACGGGAACCAAAACCGCGATTGCGGACCAACTCCAGCGCTCTCGTTCATCCATCCGCCCCCGTGAAAGAAAACTGGAGAAGAGGCCGACAAAGACAATGGGAAAGGTCGCAAGGAGATAGCCGCTGATCAGTGGCACGTGCCCGTAATTAACCTCAATCGAACCTGGGACTGTTACCATCGCGTGAAAAACTTGTGGCCAGATGAAACGAATTGTCCCGAGTGTTACCAAAATCGACATCGCTGGGATCAGCGACGTGAAGAGATTCTGCAATCCGCGTTTCCAGATTAAAACGTAGACAATTGGGATAAGCGCAAATGCGGCGCTCGTTTGCTTGAAAAGGACTGCGCAAACGAACAACCCAATCGCGCACACGGAACGCAACCATGAATCTCGGCGCTCCGCCCAAAGGCAAAGACCGCCTACGGCGAAAAGCGCGGCAATGCAGTCGGGCTGTGCAGAAAGAAAAATGAGGTTCGTGCGCAGGTTAATTCCGAGAAAAAGAACGAAGGCCATGAACCAATATTTTCTGGACGGGCCGCGACACAGAATTGCGCTCAGCAAGAGAGCCAGCGCAAAAGCAAAAATTGAGAATCCGATCCGACCGGCAAGCAAATTGAGTCCAGTGACCCGAAAAATCTCCGCAAGAAAAACTGTGAGGAGCGGGCCGTACATATGAGTGGCGTGGCCGGCTTCATATAAAGGCAATCCGGCATTGAGCCGCATGGCTTCCATGGCAATGGCCGGTTCCCACGGACTTACGGCGAGTCGTTCTGTCAGCCTGACAACGACAGCAAACAGCGTGATCGAACCAAGTAGCGCGATCACGATCAAGAACGCGATTCGCGCGACCAAGGGCGGGTTCAGTGCGCTACGATCCGTAATTTTTCGCCACCGCGTCCCAATTGACCACGTTCCACCAAGCCTGGATGTAATCGGGCCGGCGGTTTTGGTAATTCAGATAGTAAGCGTGTTCCCAAACATCGAGACCGAGGATCGGCGCGTTTCCGTCCATCAACGGGCTGTCCTGGTTCGGAGTGGAAATCACTTCTAACTTGCCGCTTTTGTTTTTGATCAACCACGCCCAGCCGCTGCCGAATCGGCCAACACCGGCGGCGGAGAATTTCTCTTTGAACTGGTCGAACCCGCCGAAAGTCGATTTGATATCATCCGAGAGTTTGCCCTTCGGCTCGCCGCCCGCTTTCGGGCCCATGATTTTCCAGAAAAACGAGTGATTGGCGTGGCCACCGCCGTTGTTGCGCACGACAGTGCGAATGTCTTCCGGAACGGAATTCAAATCGCGAATCAGATCTTCCACCGATTTCTTTTCCAGATCGGCTTTGCCTTTGATCGCGTTGTTAACGTTAGTGATGTAAGCCTGATGATGCTTGGTATGATGGATCTCCATCGTCCGCGCGTCGATATGCGGCTCGAGCGCGTTGTAATCGTAAGGTAATTTCGGTAATTCGTAAGCCATAATAAACACGTTAGGCCGCGAGTAATGGCGGTCAATCGTCAGCCGCCGAGAAGAGGTCGATCTCTTACGGACGACTCGGGTCAATTCTAGCTGGACTGATAAAAACCTGGCTGCGTGATGAAGCCGTTTCGGTAATTCACGTAGGTCGCGAGCGCGAGGAGCGGGAAATTTTGGCGATACATGTCGTATTTGAGATAAAAGACGCCCGGAAATCCGGTGCCGGTGATTTCAGGCTCGTCCCACGAACCATTCGACTTTTGCGAACTCAAAAGAAAACGCAGGCCGCGTTGGATGCTTGTCCGATCGAGATCGCCGCAGGCGCAAATTCCCATGATCGCCCACGCGGTCTGAGACGCGGTACTCACGCCAATTCCTTTCATCGCCGGATTTTCGTAAGTTGCGCACGTCTCGCCCCAGCCACCATCGTCATTTTGGCAGCTCTCCAGCCAATCACGTCCGCGTAGAATCCAATCCTGGGTCATGTCGTGCCCGATGGCGCGCAGTCCTCGGAGCACCTGCCACGTCCCGTAAATGTAATTGACGCCCCAGCGACCGTACCACGAACCGTCCGCTTCCTGCGTTTCAATCAAATAGTGAATCGCATGCCGGACGCAACGCGCCTTCGGATTGAAACTGATGTAGCCGAGCAACTCCAGCGTGCGCGCGGTCAGATCGCTGCAAGTTGGATCGAGAATCGCGTTGTGATCCGCGAACGGCATGTCTTCCAGCCAGGGTGTCGTGACATTTTTATCGAACGCAGCCCAGCCGCCATCGCGGCATTGGAAACTAAGTTGCCAATCGAGCGCCCGCCGAAAGGTTTTTTCGAGTTCCGATCCATTTTCCGACTTAACGAGTCGCAACGCCATCAACACCATCGCGGTGTCGTCGACATCGGGATAATAAACGTTGTTGTATTCAAAGGCCCAGCCGCTCGCCTCCGGGTGTGAGTTGTTGAAAGCCCAATCGCCGCGAATCCGCACTTCCTTGTCGAGCAGCCATTTCGCTGCGCGGCGCAGCGCGGGATCCTCCGCCGTCAGGCCGGACTCCGCCAACGAGATTAGATTAATCGCCGTGTCCCAGATCGGTGACATGCACGGTTGAATGCGAAAATCGTCGGGATCATCAACAAACAAGCCAGCGAAATCCTGCGCTGCTTTTTTGTAGGCTGGGTGCTCTTTTGAATAACCGAGAACACGCAGCGCGATCAGACAGTTGAGCATCGCCGGATAAACGGCGGCTAAACCGTCGCTGCCTTGCCCGATTCGCTCCAACATCCAGCGCTCCGCTTCCTCAAGCGCACGTTTCCGCGTCGGACGGATTCGCAGCGGATGCAACATTTTCAAAACATCGTTGAGACGAAGGAAAAAATTGCGCCAGGTCCAAAAACGTTCGCTCCGCGGCAAACGCAGATCGCTCTGTTCGGTGCCGAGTGGATAAAGCTCATGCAATTGTTTGTTGCCCGGCAATGAACGCGTTGGTTTGAAATGATTGATGATGGCGAGCGGAATCAGCATCGCCCGGCTCCAGGACGACATTTTGTAGATGTGGAACGGGGCCCAGCTCGGCAGCAAAATCATTTCGACCGGGATGGTCGGCAGATATTTCCACGGAAATTGGCCAAGCAACGCGAGGTAGAGTTTGCTGAAGGTATTCATCCGCGGGATGCCGCCGCGGCGGAGAATGTTTTCGCGCGCTTTGCGCATGAACGGCAGATCCATCGAATAACCGGCCAACTTGAGAGCGAAATAGCCTTTGACCGATGCATTGATCTCGCTCGGGCCGCCGAAATAAACATTCCAGCCCCCATCCGGCAGCTGCCGTTTCAAAATGTGACGCGCACAGCGTTCCTGAAGAGAAACGTCGATCTCGCGCAGCCAGTGCATGAAAAGCACGAAGTCCGAGCAAAGGGTGCTGTCGACCAGCAATTCGCCGCGCCAATGGCCGTCCGGACGTTGTTGCCGCAACAGGTTTTGCTGCGCCCGCGCAATTGCATCGGCGATCTCGCCATCAGCCGCCAAATACGGTTCGGCCCGCTCCGGAGCTGCGCTTGGTAACGCGATGACGTTTCGTAACGAACTCATTGAGATGTCGATCTTACAATGTCGACCGAGCGATTGTCGATCTTACGACGCCTGCGCGGCCTCGGCTTCGGGATGCTTACCGGTTTTGTGACCGTTTCCACAACTCACGCCGTTGAAAGCGAGAGTTTCGCTGCCCCGCCCTGTCGGTTTTGGTTTCGGTCCGAAATTAAACTTGATCGTTTTCCAGGTATCGCCGCGCTTCGCCTGCAAACCCAGGCTGGCCGTCGGTTCATACCCGCAGTGCACCATGCAATTCTCGCAACGCGGATCGCGTGCCACGCCGTCAACCACGCCGTATTTCTCCCACTCCACCTTCTCCAGCAATTCGGAGTAGCTCGAATAATGCGCGTCGGTCATCAAATAGCACGGGCCTTTCCAACCGCGAATGTTTCGGGTTGGAATCGCCCAAGCCGAACAGGTCAGGTCGCGATGACCGGCGAGAAATTCAAAGTAAATTGGCGTCCCAAAAAATGTGTAACGCTGCATCCACTCCTCGATCTTGCTGAACTTCTCGACCGTCATTTTGCGCGTGAGGAAGAAATTCTCCGGCCGCAAATTGAGCCGCTTGATCATGTCCTTCTTGGCCGCGTCGTACTCGTAGCCGGGCGAAATGGTGTGGCCGTCCACGCCGAGATCGGAAAGATAATCGAACATTTGTTCGACCTCCTTCATGTCAGTCTCCTTGTAGATCGTCGTATTTGTCGCGACCTGATAGCCGAGAATCTTCGCCATCTTGATGGCAAGAATGCATTCCTTAAACACACCTTCGCGCTCGACGATCAGATCGTGAATCCGCTCGAGTCCATCGAGGTGGACGTTCCAATACATCCACATGCTCGGCCCAATGGTTGGCTTGTTTGGATCTTTCGGGCTTTTGCGCACTTCGGCTGCGTCTTTGTCAGTAATCAGACCGGCTGAAACTAGTTCGCCGATTTTGTCTTCCACGAACTTTGGTTGAATCGACAATTGCGATGCCATCCATTCGCGCATTTTCTTGCGCATGAACATGGCGTTGGTGCAGATGTAAATGATGCGCTTCTGCTCGAGTAATCCCTGCACCAGCGCCTCGATATGCGGATAAATCAGCGGTTCGCCGCCGCAAATGGAAATCATCGGCGCGTTGCATTCCTCGGCCGCGCCCAAACAATCTTCCAGACTCATGATGTCCTTAAGCGAGGTCGAGTATTCGCGAATCCGTCCACATCCGGTGCAGGTGAGGTTGCAAGTGTGCAACGGTTCCAACTGCAACACGGTGGCGAACTTTTTCGTGCCGCGCAGCTTATGCCCGATGATGTAGGCAGCGATTTTTGTCGTTAAAGCGAGCGGAAATCTCATAAGGGCGTGGAAAGTAACAACGCTCCCAGGCGTGTCAACCTGATGCTAGTTGGACGAAATAGAGCCAAATGTATTGCAAAAAGCGAGCAAATCTTCCGCAACGTCGGACCCCGCCTGTGGTTGAATATTTGAACCTTTGAGGCAGTTGAACTTCTAACTTAATATAAAGACTATGAAAACGTTATTGGCAGTTGTGGTCGCCGCGCTCGTGGCCGGCTCGGTTTACAGTCAGGGCACGGCCGGCACTGGTCAGCCCGTCGGTCCAAAGACAACCGGCCCCGGTTCTTATTCGCCGGCGAATTCGCCGTTCCGAAAATGGACCACCAAACAGTTGCAGCAACGCCGACTCGATCTCTATCGCCAGATTCCGCAGCGCCAGGACCGGCACGGCCGTCCGATCTTCGTTCATCATGGAGGCGAGGCGTTCTCTGATCAGCAGAAGGAGATCTACGCGATCGAAGCTGAGCTGAATCGTCGCTATCAGGCAGGTGACAAAGACGCTGAACTGAAACGCGCGATGCCTGGCCAGCAGCATCCATAGCTCTTAATAGATCGACAGTGTTGTAGCTGCCCCGAAGCGTTCGGTGCAGATAACCTTAGTGCGTTTGCCAGCCACGGCGAATCAAACTGATCGCGATCGCGGCGAGCAGGAGCGCGATAATTTTCGAGACGCCGCGCAATCCTTGCCTACCCATCCAGCGCGAGAACCGTTCGGCATTGCAAAGCGCTACCGCCACGAGCGCGAGATTTACGAGGAGCGAGACCAGCGTAAAAATCAGTCCGACCGAATCGACCAGAATCAAAAGCGCGGTCAGCAACGCCGGCCCCGCGATCAATGGCATTCCGAGCGGCACAACGCCGAACTCATCGCTGCCTCCGCGATCGTGGGGGCCAAAGCCGACCAGCTCGCGCACAGCGAGCGCGAGCAAAATGAGTCCCCCGCCCACTTGAAAGTCGGCCACGGTGATTCCGAGCGCTTTGAAAATTATTTTGCCCAGGAAAATAAATCCGATCGCGACGAGCAGTCCGGTGAGTAATCCAAGAAACGCCTGACGTTTCCGATGTTCGCTCGACGCGCTCGTCCCAAGCCCCACGAAAATCGCGACTAAACCGATCGGGTCGATCGCGACGAAGACCGGAATAAATGCGAGCAAGAACTTCTCGATCATTTCGCCACAGATGAACACAGATAAAACACGGATTCAGCAAAATTCCGTCTGTTATCCGTGAAAATCTGTGTAAATCTGTGGCCGCTTCTGTCTGAACGAAATTTATGAAAACTGCCTCGCTTCTTTTACCGGTTGCTTTGCTCGCTAGCGGGATTGTCGATCTTCGCGCCGAAAATCTGAAAACGGTGGACGATTTTCGCGCCGCGGCGGCGAAAACGAACGCCGTCCTCACCATTCCTGATTGGGAACAAACGCCGGAAGCGGTCGACGCGATGATGAAGAACGCCATAGCGACCGCGAACAAAGCGCTGGACCAGATCGGCGCCCAAGATCTGAGCAAAGTCACATTCAAGAGCACGATCGTTGCCCTCGACGATTTGACTTACCAGGCCGGCAACGCTGCGAACAAGGCGGTCGTCATCAAGGAAAGCAACACCAACGAGAAAATGCGCGTGGCGGCCGAGAACGCGGTCAAAGAATTCCAAGACTGGGCCGTCGGGATTGATTATCGCGAAGACGTTTATAAAGCGCTGAAAGCATTCGCCGACGCGCATCCAAAAGTTTCCGGCGAAGACAAAAAGCTTTTCGACGAAACAATGCGCGATTACCGCCGTGCCGGTCTGGAATTGCCGCCCGACAAACGCAAGGAAGTGGAGCAATTACGAAAAGAGTTGTCGAAGCTCGGGACCGATTTCGATACGAACATCGTTAACGCAAAGGCGCCGGTCGTTTTCACCAAAACTGAGCTTGATGGCGTACCGGAAAGTTTCTTCGCGTCGCCCGGAATCAAAACCGGTGATGACGCTTACACTGTGCTCGCCAACGTAACCTGGCAATACAACACGGTGGAAGACAACGCCAAGAGCGAGGCCACGCGCAAAAAACTTTACATCGCGCGCGATGCTCTGGCCAAGGACACAAACCAAACCGTGCTCAATCAGATGCTCGTGTTGCGAAACAAGATCGCGCTCCGGCTCGGCTACAAATCGTGGGACGATTACCAAACCGAGATCAAAATGGCCAAGAACGGCGACGGCGCGAAATCGTACATCGACAATCTCGTGTCTGGCATTCAGCCGAAGTTCGCGGCTGAAGTCGCCGAGATGCAAAAGATGAAGGCTGAAGACACGCACAATCCCGGCGCCAAGATCGGCATCTGGGATTGGCGTTACTACAGCAACCAGATCAAGAAACAGAAATACAACGTCGATACCGAAGCACTCCGCGCGTTCTTCCCGTTTCAGAAAGTGCTCGAAGGAATGTTCAACATCTACCAGAGCATTTTCGGCTTAAAATTTGAAAAAATCGCCGCGCCTTACAAATGGATCGACGATCTCCAGTTCTACATGGTCACCGACGCCGCCACCGGTGAACCGCTCGGCATGTTCTATCTCGACATGTTTCCGCGCGAGGGAAAATTCAATCACTTTGCCGAGTTCCCGATTATCACTGGTAAACTTTTATCCGACGGCAAATATCAACGACCCGTCGCGGCATTGCTTTGCAATTTTCCGCCACCGAGCGCGGACAAGCCTTCGCTCATGACGCATTCCGATGTCGAGACGCTCTTCCACGAATTCGGGCACGCGCTTCATGAAATCACCACTCGCGCGAAGTACGGCCGCTTCGCCGGCACCCATGTGCCCGGCGATTTCGTCGAAGCGCCGTCGCAAATGCTACAGAACTGGGTCTGGAACAAAAAGGTGCTCGACACTTTCGCCGCCGATTATCGCGATCCATCCAAGAAAATCCCGGGCGATATCATTCAAAAAATGAACGACGCCAAGAAAGCGACGGCCGGCGTTTTTTATCGCCGCCAGTTTGCATTCGCGTCGCTCGATCTCGCCATGCACGCCGCGCATCCTGAAGAGGCGGCTTGGGATTGCGTCGCGATTTCGAATCCAGTTCTCGAGAAAGTTTTTCTGCCGATCGAGCCGGGCACAACTTTCGTCACGTATTTCGGGCACATGAACGGCTACGACGCCGGGTATTACGGTTACGCCTGGGCCGACGCGATTGCCGCCGACATGGCCACCGTTTTTGAAAAAGCAAAGGATGGTTATCTCGACAAACAAGCCGGGATGAAATTGCGTCAGGAAATTTACGCTCGGGGCGACGGGCGCGATGTGACGATGTCGATCGAAAAATTTCTCGGCCGCAAACAATCGGTTGAACCGTTCTTGAAAAAGATCGGCGTCAAAGGCGAAGAGAAAAAGAGAGCGCCAGCCGGGCCATCGCAGAAAAGTCGATAGATTTTCTGTGGAGGCAGCCGTCCCCGGCTGCTTTTTCTACCATTTTGTCATGTCGACCGAAGTGGAGACATCTCTTAATATTTCTGTCATGAAAAAGCTCGGCTTCTCCTGTGCTTTGGTTGTCGCAATTGCGTTTTCGCTTTTCGCGATCGACAAGATTGCCGAAAAATTGAAGCCGGCCCTCGATGTCATCACGCCGGACGCATTGCTCGCGCACATTAAAACGTTGGCGTCCGACGAATTCGAAGGACGCTCGCCGGGAACCAAAGGCGAAGAACTGTCGATCAAATACCTCTCTGATCAGTTTAAATCGATCGGACTGAAACCCGGAAATCCCGACGGCAGTTATTTTCAGGAAGTGCCGCTCGTTGGAATCAAAAGCGACCCGCACATGCAATTTCTCGTGAATGGCAAGCCGCCGATGGAATTGAAATTCCCCGATGATTTCGTTGCGTCGTCCGCGCGATTGCAGCCGGAAATCAAGATCGACAATTCCGATCTCGTCTTTGTCGGTTACGGCGTGGTCGCGCCGGAATACAGCTGGGACGATTACAAAGGCGTCGATGTTCGCGGCAAAACAATTTTGATGTTGATCAACGACCCGGCGGTCCCCGACCCGAAAGATCCATCCAAGCTGGACGACAAAATGTTCAAAGGGAAAGCGATGACCTATTACGGCCGCTGGACTTACAAATATGAAATCGCTGCACAAAAGGGCGCGGCTGCGGCGATCATCATTCACGAAACCGAGCCGGCGGCTTATCCGTGGCAGGTCGTTAGATCGAGCTGGGCCAAGGAAAATTTCGAACTCGATAACCCGAATAAGAACGTGGACGCATTACAGGCGCGCTCATGGATCACGCTCGATGTTGCCAAAACCTTACTTGCCGATAGCGGCCAGGATTTCGACGCGCTCAAGAAATCCGCGATCTCAAAAGATTTCCGTCCGGTGGCGTTGAACGCGAAAGCGAACATCGACATCAAACAAACGCTGCACTCATTTAAGTCACACAACGTCATCGGCAAGTTCGAAGGCGCCGATCCGAAATTGAAAGACGAATACATCATCTACAGCGCGCACTGGGACCATCTCGGACGTCATCCGGAATTACAGGGCGACCAGATTTTCAACGGCGCAGTGGATAATGCTTCAGGTGACGCGGCTGTGATCGCATTGGCAAGCGCATTTCCAAAAGCTGATCCAGCACCGCGACGTTCGATTCTCTTCATGTGCACAACTGCGGAAGAAGCTGGTTTGTTAGGCGCGAAATGGTACGCCGAGCATCCGCTCTATCCGCTTGAGAAAACATTGGCCGACATCAACATCGACAGCATGAACGTCTGGGGCAAAGCGCGCGATATCGAAGACGTCAGCTACGGTTTTTCAACCATGGACGAAGCGCTTTTCGCCGCGGCGCAACGGCAAGGACGCAAAGCGATTCCTAACAGCCGTCCAGAGAAAGGCGCGATTTATCGAGCCGATAATTTCGAATTCTCAAAAGTGGGAGTGCCATCGCTTTACGTTGGCAAAGGCGAACATCTCCTTTCGCGGCCGGAGAACGCGCCGCTTCGTTCCGACGAATTCGATTCGAAAGATTATCATCAAGTCACCGATCAGGTGAATCCTGACTGGGACCTCTCCGGCGCAGTGCAAGATGTCGATCTTCTATTCGAAGTCGGCTACCAAGTCGCCAACGCTGACAAATTTCCGGAATGGAAACCCG